>Ga0315336_1001753_pt1 | contig 38458 bp, 33 predicted proteins | sample ASW5metaG_FD_204512 | JGI IMG/M metagenome (GOLD analysis project Ga0315336, IMG submission 204512) | Ammonia-oxidizing marine archaeal communities from Monterey Bay, California, United States - ASW #5 | ecosystem: Environmental > Aquatic > Marine > Intertidal zone | place: USA: California... | reverse complement strand
GCCTGGAGACTCACCGCATCGGCGGGCTGTTTTTGGCCGGGCAAATCAATGGCACCACGGGCTATGAAGAAGCCGCGGCCCAGGGATTGATGGCCGGGGCCAATGCCGCCCGCCGGGCTGGGGGATCACCAGACGATTTTGTGTTGGGCCGGGCCGACGCCTACATCGGGGTGATGATCGACGACCTTGTTTCCCAAGGGGCAACTGAGCCTTATCGGATGTTCACCTCGCGGGCGGAATACCGCCTGAGCCTGCGGGCCGACAATGCAGACCAACGGCTGACGGAGAAGGGGGCAAACGGGGGGATCGTTTCCAGCCACCGTCTGGACCATTACCGGGCAAAGGCCGAGCGTCAGGATGTCGGGCGAAAACGCCTGAACGCGTTGGGTCTGTTCCCCAGCGACCCCCGGGTGTCGGCGATGGAAATCAAGCGCGATGGGGTCTGGCGCACAGCAATTGATTTGCTGGCCGGAGGTCAGACAGATTGGAATGGATTGGTAGGCATTTGGCCGGAGCTCGGTGACATCAATCTGAAGGATGCGGAGCAACTAGAAATCGAGGCCCGATACACTGTTTACTTGGAACGCCAGGACGCCGAGATTTTGGCGTTCCGCCGTGACGAAGGATTGGCTCTGCCCAGTGACCTGGATTTCGACAAGATCCCCGGCCTGTCCAACGAAGCACGGGCCGCTTTGTCATTGACGCGGCCAGCCAGCATCGGCGCGGCAAGCCGAATTCCTGGGGTAACGCCGGGGGCCGTCACCAGTCTTTTAGCCCGCGCTCGCCGAGATAAAAAGCGTGCGGCCGGAGCGTGAATTTGGACGCTTACTTTGGCCCCGAGGAATTTCAGGAATCCACAAATGTTTCACGTGAAACAATCGAGCGCCTGGAAAAGTTTTCCGAGGTTCTAAAAGAGTGGTCGGCCAAGCTCAACTTAATTGGGCCGGGCACCATGGGCCACATTTGGCACCGACACTTTTTAGATTCTGCGCAGTTTTTGCCACACGCTCCGCCCAAGATTTCCGGCATCCCACAAGTTTGGGCGGACATCGGGTCTGGCGCCGGGTTCCCAGGAATGGTTTTGGCGATCATGGGGGCGTCACCTATGCACCTGGTGGAGGGAAACACCAATAAGTGCGAATTTTTGGCTGCTGTTGCTCTCGCCACGGCCACAGAAGTGACCATTCATGACCACCGGGTCGAAAATATGATTGCCGGAGACTTTTCAACCACCGGGATCGATGTGATTGCGGTGCGCGCGGTGTCTCCGTTGCCCAAACTGCTAAAAAGTCTTCGTGGACTCCTCACGCCTAAGACCGTGCTTTTACTTGCCGCCGGACAAGATATAGAGTCGTCGTTGACCAAAGCGGGCAAATCCTGGACAATGAATGTGGAAAGGCTGCCAAGTCTCACCCACCCAGCCTCAAACATTTTGCGCATCCAGGATCTGCATCGCAATGGAACCAACTCCGATAGCTCCAAACTCGCGAAGTGACACTTCAATTGGCGCCACCCGCGTGTTGGCCATCGCCAACCAAAAGGGCGGAGTCGGCAAGACCACAACGGCGGTAAATTTGGCCACTGCCTTGGTTGCAGTCGGCCAATCGGTGTTGTTGATCGATTTGGACCCCCAGGGCAATGCCAGCACCGGCCTTGGCATTCCGCCCGCAGCCCGCAAGATCGGCGCCTACGAAGTCATTTTGGGGTCGGCGACCATTGGCCAAGCCACGGTGCAATCGGAAATTCCCAATCTTAGTGTGGTGCCCTCCACCGTGGATCTATCCGGGGCGGAACTGGACCTAGTGGACATGGATCGCCGAGCGTATCGCCTGCGCGATGCGGTGGCCGCGGTGGCTGGCAAATATGACTATGTGATGATCGATTGCCCGCCGTCCCTGGGACTTTTGACCCTAAATGCCATGGTCGGCGCCGACGCTTTGTTGGTGCCGCTGCAATGCGAATTCTACGCCCTGGAGGGCCTGAGCCATTTGATCCGCACCATCGAGAGAGTGCGTGAGGGTTTCAACCCGTCGCTGGAAATTCAGGGTGTGGTGCTGACCATGTTCGACAAACGCAACAACCTGTCGGACCAAGTGGCAGAGGACGTGCGCGGGTTCTTGGGCGACAAGGTGTACGCCACGGTGATCCCTCGCAATGTGCGGGTATCCGAGGCTCCATCCTTTGGTAAGCCAGCTTTGCTGTATGATTATCGCTGCGCTGGCAGCCAGGCGTATATTTCCCTGGCCCGGGAGTTGATTGAACGGGAACGTCATTTGCGCGCTGCATGACCGACGCAGACGTTGCCACGGATGGCGGTGGAACAGGTATAAACCAGGAATTCCCCATGAGCGAAGAAAGCACCAAAAGACAAGGATTAGGGCGCGGATTATCGGCGCTGCTGGGCGAAGATTCTGAAGACTACGCCAGCTTAGATCGAGCCCGATCGTCCAAAGAAGTCCCTATCGAATCCCTGCGACCAAACCCATATCAGCCGCGGCGAAGGTTCGATTCAGCTGAGCTTGAATCCCTGGTCGCGTCGGTCCGGGAAAAGGGCATTCTGCAGCCCATTTTGGTCCGCCGCATGGACGGGGATGACGGAGACGCCGATCAATTTGAAATTATCGCGGGTGAACGCCGCTGGCGGGCGGCCCAGGAAGCTCAGCTGCACCGGGTCCCCGTGGTCATCAAAGTTTTGGATGACACCGAAACCTTGGAAGTGGCTCTGGTCGAAAACCTACAGCGCCAAGATTTGTCGCCGTTGGAAGAAGCCCAAGGGTACAGCCGATTGATGGAAGAATTCGGCCATACCCAGGAGCGTTTGGCCCAGGTCATTGGCAAGAGCCGAAGCCATCTGGCCAACATGTTGCGGTTGATGGCTTTGCCGGATGAAGTCAAAGACATGCTGGACGACGGCAGGCTCACCGCTGGCCATGGCCGGGCAATTTTGGCTGCGGAAAACCAGGTGGCGGTGGCCCGGCGGATCGTCAAACAGGGTCTAAGCGTGCGCGAAACGGAGCGCATCGCCCAGGGATCCCAAAGCAAGGCACCCCGCCAAAAACCTGCCAAAAATGCCGACACGATCGCCTTGGAAAAAGACATTTCCAACTCATTGGGTCTGCCCATCGACATCCGCCACAAGGGGGAGCGCGGTGGCGAAGTAAAGGTCGCCTACAAGAGCTTGGAACAGCTGGACGAAGTGTGCCGCCGATTGGCCCACGCCGGAAATTAAAACGACCTATCGCTGGCGGGCGGCTTGGGTGATCCGCAGGGCGGCTCGGGCAGTGATGGCGGTGGCGGGGAGCCCAGTGGTTTTGCAGGCCACCTCGGCCTCCTGCACAATCCCCAAGGCCTTTGACAATTTTAATGTATTCCAACGGCCTAGAGCGGCAACAAGCTGGTCTCGCTGTTTGAAAAACACCGGTGGTCGCAATGCTGCGACGGCGTCCCGCGGGCTGGTGCCCTGGTCGCGGATGCCCGACGCCAACTGCACACGCAACAGAGTCTTGGCTAAATTGCGCAAGATGGTCACCGGGCTAGTGCCTTCAATCTCTGACCGTGCCAACGCCCGGTCCAACTTGGAAAAATCGCCGAGAACTGCGGCAAATGCGGCATCGTCCAGGACATGGGCCCCGGAATCCCCAACACAGGATTCGGCGTCAGCCACAGTGACCGGGGCATTCGGTCCCACGTACAGGCTAAGTTTTTCCAATTCCCGACGGGTGATGGCGCGGTCAGATCCCAGCGATTCCGCCAAAAAAGCGGTCACACCATGGTCCGCCGTGTGGCCAGCTTCCCGTAGAGCGTCGGCGATGACCGCCTCCAATTTATATCCGTCCTCCACATAGCACGGCACCGCGGTGCCGGATCTTGCTGCCTCGAAAGCTTTCCGCATTGTCGATCGCGGGGTCAGATCCCCGGCCTCGACGATCACCAAGGACTCCTCGGCAGCGGATTTGGATCCCTTGCGGGACTCCAAAACTGCCTTGAACGCCGCGGTAGTGGCGTCCCCGGCGCGCTGCACCCGCACCACCCTACGCCCGCCGGTCAGGGATATGGCGGCGGCTTCGTCCATCAGTAATGCTGGATCACCGGCGATGGCCTGGGCGGTTGGTTCGGCCAATCGGAAAGGGTCGGGATCGGGCCCCAACACCCCGGTCACCATGGTCTGGGCCCGTTCTGCTGCCAGCCCTACGTCCGGCCCATACATCAACACAACAGATGTTTGGGGCGCGCGAATGAAGCCTTCGATTTCGTTGGTTTTAATTTTCAATTTGATCTGCGGGAATCGCTGAAAAACACGGCCAATCGGGTCTTCATCTCGTCGGCAATTTCCCGGGCTGCTCTCTGCTGGGCGTCCCGTTCGGCAATGACGTTGGCGAAATCCGAGCGCAAAACGTTATAGGCCGCCTTGGCCCGCACGCTGCCGGTGGTCAGCACCGTGCCGGTTTGGGCATCGCTGAGGAAGTAATTTGCGGTCAATGTCAGATTGAACCGGGTAACCGTGTCATCGATTTGGATCGCCAGGCCTTCCTTGGCTTCTTCCAATTCCACCGCCAAGGAAAATCGTGGCGACGTGGGTTCGCCGAATGGGTTCAAACGATCCAACAAATCGTTGCGCACAATTTGCCCGACCCGTTCGGAAATCGCGGTGATGTGCACGGCGGCCAAATCCTCCACCACCGGGCCGCTAAGAACGCCTTGGTTGCTGCCATAAAGAGGTTGAAACCCGCACGCAGCAACAATTATTGTGGCACCAAGCAATCCGACTGGACGCAATAGCCTAAACAACGACATTAACGATACGGTCTGGAACGACAATGACCTTGCGCACCGCACGGCCATCGATGGCAAGTTTGACCCGGTCTTGGTCCAGGGCCAGTTTGCGGACCTCCGCCTCGCCCAGGCCCGGAGTGATATGCAAGGTACCTCGCAGCTTTCCGTTCACCTGAACCCCCACAGTGACCGTTTGTTCCGCCGCCAATACTGGGTCAAATTCCGGCCAGGGCGTTTCCGTCAACGGCGTGGTGTGCCCCAATAACGCCCAGGCCTCTTCCGCCATGTGGGGCATCATCGGCCCAACCAACTGGGTGAGGGATTCCAGGGCCTCGCGCCGCGCCCACGCTGCCAACGGGCTCTCATCAAGGGTTTTCGGGGCCTCGGCCACCTGACTGGTGAACTCATAGAGTTTCGCCACGGCAACGTTAAACCGCAGCTGTTCGATGTCTTCCGTTACCTTGGCGATGGTGCGGTGGGTCGCGCTGCGCAGGGTGGCCACTGCATCCGGCACATCGCCGTCCGGCATCCCGGTGCCCGGGTCTGGCAGGCCATCGACACCCTCCTCGATCAGTTTCCACAGGCGTTGCAGGAACCGCGAAGCCCCGGCAGCACCCGCATCAGACCATTCCAGATCACGTTCGGGGGGCGAATCCGACAGCATGAACCAGCGGGCGGTATCGGCCCCATAGCGATCAATGATGGCCCCGGGATCCACAACATTTTTCTTGGATTTTGACATGGATTCCGACCGGCCGATGGTCACTGGCCTACCGGTCTCCCCGTGGGTCGCGGCGCCGCTGTCACCAAAGCGCACATGCTCTGGGTACAGCCATTCGCCGGCGTCATCCTTGTAAGTTTGATGGCAAACCATGCCCTGGGTGAACAGCCCGGCGAACGGCTCTGTGGTGTCCAAATGGCCAGTGGTCTTCATAGCCCGGGCAAAAAACCGCGAATACAGCAAATGCAAAATCGCATGTTCGATACCGCCGATGTATTGGTCCACCGGCAACCAAGCATCTACGGCCTTGCGGTCCACTGGGGAGTCGTCCCGGGGGGAGCAAAATCTGGCGAAATACCACGATGAATCCACGAAAGTGTCCAAGGTGTCGGTTTCGCGTACCGCTGGTTTGCCGCAATCAGGGCAATCAACATGCTTCCAAGTGGGGTGATGATCTAGCGGGTTGCCAGGTGCGTCGAATGTGGCGTCATCGGGCAAAACCACTGGCAAATCTGAATGGGGCACTGGGACGATGCCGCAATCGGGGCAATGAACAACGGGGATTGGACATCCCCAATATCGCTGCCGGGAAATCCCCCAATCTCGCAACCGATAGTTGTTTTCAATATTCCCTACTCCCGCCTCAGACAGCCGCTTGGCGACTTCGGCCTTGGCATCTTCAATGGTCTTGCCATCCAAGAAATCGGAATTGATCATTTTGCCCGGGCCCACATAGGCTTCTGATCCCAACGTGAACGTTGCCGGGTCTTGGTCCGACGGGCCGACCACCGGCACCACTGCCAAGCCGTATTTGTTGGCAAAATCCAAATCCCGTTGGTCGTGGGCCGGGCACCCGAAAATTGCCCCAGTGCCGTATTCCATCAGCACAAAATTGGCGATATAAACGGGCAGTTCCTTGCCCTCGATGAACGGGTGCATAGCCCGTAAACCGGTGTCATAGCCTTGTTTTTCCGCCGATTCGATGGCCGCCTCGCTGGTTCCGGACCGCTGGCATTCGGCGATGAATTCGGCGGCCTTTGGATCCGCCGCCCCAACGCTCATTGCCAGCGGGTGATTGGCGGCCAGAGCCATAAAACTGGCCCCAAATAACGTGTCGTGGCGTGTGGTATAGATTTCCAGGGTGTCGTCACGCCCGGCCAAGCTGAAGCCAACACGCATTCCTTCAGACCGGCCGATCCAATTTTGCTGCATCAGGCGTACCCGCTCCGGCCACCGATCAAGGGTTTCCAACGATTCCAGCAAGTCTTCGGCAAAGTCGGTGATGGCAAACACCCATTGCTCTAGTTCACGTTTTTCCACCGGCGCGCCCGATCGCCAGCCCAGGCCATCGATCACTTGTTCGTTGGCCAAAACGGTGCCGTCAACGGGGTCCCAATTGACCCAGGATTTGGCTCGGCGCACCAGGCCGGCGTCCATGAAATCCAAAAAAAGCCTTTGTTGGTGCTGGTAATAGCCCGGGTGGCAGGTGGCGATCTCGCGATCCCAGTCCAGCGAAAGCCCCATGCGTTTCAATTCGCCGCGCATGGCGTCGATGTTGGCGTATGTCCATTGGGCCGGATGAATGGCCTGCGCCCGGGCGGCGTTTTCGGCGGGTAGGCCAAAGGCATCCCACCCCATGGGGTGGAGCACATTAAAGCCCTGGGCCCGTTTGTACCGGGCGACAACGTCCCCCAAGGTGTAATTGCGCACATGGCCCATGTGGATGCGCCCAGACGGATAGGGGAACATCTCCAACACATAGAATTTTGGCCTGGGATCATCATTGTCTGCCGCAAACGCCTTGCGGTCGGCCCAGTTTGCTTGCCATTTGGGCTCGGATCGACTGGCGTCGTATTTGGCCATAATCGGTGGGGGCGGGATTCTAGGGCGCTACGCCGGCACCGGCATCCAGCCACATCTGTCTGGCGCGGGTCAGAATCGCATTTTCTAAATCAACTGCCGTGGCCGAATTAATGGTGACATCCAGCCATTCCCCCGGGCCCTGGCGTTCTTGGCGGAATACTGACACCTTGATGGCGTCGGCCCGTAGGTTTTGATCCAAAATGAACACGGTCAGCTTAAAGCGCTCCTGGCCGCCGGTTTCGGGGGGGGCAAACCAATCGGTGATGATGACCCCGCCGAATGGGTCTGCCGAAGCCAAAGGCATGAACGAAAGCGTGTCCAGCGACGCACGCCACAGATACGCATTCACACCAATTCCGCCGCCGCCGCCGTCGCCGTCGCCGTCGTCGCCGTCGCCCAAATTTAGAAGCTGCAACCCTTCCGGACCAAACAGCAATCCGCCTTCAGGTTCGGGCTCTGGCGCAGGGGGGGTTATGGTCAGGCCAGAACAGGCGGCCAATCCCAAGACTGCCAAACCGATCAGGGCCCGTAGTATGGTCCAGCGGGCAAGCGGCAGCGTTTCTCGGCCGCTCGGCGTCTGGACTTGGCGACGTAATGGGCCGGAAATCAAAGGCGAAGAGGTCATATACGCACTCAACAGGCACCAATCAAAGTCGGCAAGCTGTGGGCAGCAAAAGATCGCGCGGACCGGAGTATACGCAAAGAGACGAACCCCTGATATGCAAAAATGATTGGCAAATTCCAACAAAATTGTCTGATTCTCGCGGCCACAGCCTGTGACTCAATCGCAACAGTGTTGAATTTTCCCCACAGCAAATAGGCTCGACGGCTTGACCATTAAGGGAAGCAATGGCAAAAGAAGTTCAGTTTTTGCGCGGACCTCCGTGGGGAGGGCCCGTGTTAGGCGTGATTTTTACGGTTCGTTGAATTGATTCGAATCCCACATGTAAATTAAGGAGACGCGAGCATGAAAAAGGTACTTCTCGGAACGACGGCACTTCTGGCAGCCGGCCTGCTTTCGACACAGGTTTCGGCTGGGGCAGTTGAGGCAAGCAAGCTTGTCGTGTCGATCACGGGTGGAGGCACCTTCAAGGTCGAGTACAAGAGCCGCCAAACTGGTTGGGCGACGGGCGAAACCGAAGATGTTAGCTACCGCAATCATAACGCCGATTTTAGCACCGAAATCGAATTCAAAGGTTCGACGACTTTGGATAACGGAACCACCGCTGGTATCGAATTAGAACTTGAAACCAACGGTACCGTTTCCTCCGACGATTTCATTTGGGTGCAAGGCACTTTTGGCAAATTTTACTTGGGCGACCGCGATTCGGAGGAACTCGAAGAAACTATTGACCGCACCTATTCTGGCGTGGGTCTTTTGACCGCGGATGTTAGTACCGACGCTTCAGCCACGGTGAAGAATAACGCGGCAATCACTAGCTCCGCTGACACTCAAGGGAAAGCAAATACCAAGGTTACCTGGGTTGCTCCGACAGTTGGCGGCATCGAATTTGCCATCAATTACACCCCGCACCTTGGCGAGGACCAGACCGCCAATACGACGAATCAGGATGTCGCCGGGCTTGGGGAAGACCTTCTTATTGGGTTGAAATGGACTGGCGCCATGGGTGCCGCAGCAGTCAAAGTGTCCTTTGGGTACGGCGTCACCAAAGCTGAGGATCCTGGTACAGATAAGGATATTGAGGACGATAAACGGCAACGCCTCGGTTTTGAAATCTCTGGAATATCCGGTATCACGGTTGGCGGTTATTACATGACGCATGCCGATGATGCCGCCGCTACAACGCCCACCGAAGATGAAACCTCAGTGGGTATTGGCGGTAAGTGGGAAAGTGGTGTTTGGGAGGTCGGCGTTGGTTGGGAAACCTCCAAGCATGACGAAATGACCGATGCCGACGTAAACGTTAAGGACGGTACGGACGAAGTTACAAGAATGGATATCGGCGTGAACTATGATCTTAACGATGACATGCTGATAAAGGTCGGTTACCGGCAAGAGAAGTATGACGACGACCAAAACGTTGCCACGAATGAAAACAACACGAAATCGCTTGATTTCAAATTTGAGTGGAATGTGGGAGACGGACTTGAGTTCGACATCGGGCTCCAGAACTTCCGCTATACCCACCATGACGGTCCTACTGCTGGTAAGAAGACCGGAACTGCAGCGTACGTTCTGACAAAGGTCTCCTTCTAACTCATTCTTTAGAAGCGATCTGGAAAGGGCGGACTTCGGTCCGCCCTTTCTTTTTGCCTGGGGCTAGTCCTGATTCCCGGAAAGACTAGCAATTGCAGCAATTCCGGCCCCACCAGATCCCGCCAATTGGCTGGCGTTCGACGGCCCGATTCCACCCAATGCATAGGCGGGTACGGTGGAAGGGCCCACCCACTTACGAAACTGCAGAGGTCCTAACGCCGTGCGGTCGGGATGACTTTGGCTGGGGAAGATCGGCGAAATCAAAACCGCATCGGCACCAATTACCTCTGCGCGCCGAATGGCGGCGAATGAATGGGCCGACACCGTCAATGTCATTCCCTTGGGCACCAAGGGTCGGACTCGCCGGGCCATGAATTCGGGCAGGTGCAATCCGTGGGCACCGACTGTTCTTGCTAACGCCACATCACCACCGACCCACAGCACAAGATTTTTTTGACGGCAAACCTCGGCCAGTTCCTTCGCCAAATTTTTCCGATCAGCAATTCCGTAATGGCGAAACAACAACGCCGACCCCGATGGCATCCGTCGGGCGCTCGGTATGGGGTCAGGCAGCCGAAGTTCATCCGTGACTAAAATCAATTGGGGCAGGTGCGAATCAGTTTTTCCCAACCCAGGCGATCCAGCGCGCACTGCCTTCGCCATTTTCTGCATAGTTTGTATCTGGGAAGTCGAGGGTGAATTCATATTTCGGACAGTGGCCAAATTTCACTCATCCGCGCAACCCCGTTCGGTCTGGTGGCGGTCTCTGATAGGCTCCGGTCTTAATGAGAAACGCCAAGGACACCAGCCTCGACGTGGCCGAGAATTTGGCCAACGTGCGGCGATTGATTTCCGCCGCAGAGGCCGCGCGGAATAATTCTGATGCGCCCGTCGAACTGATTGCCGTTTCAAAAATGCACTCGGTGGAAACGATCAAAATGGCCTTGGCCTCAGGCCATCGAGTTTTCGGTGAAAACCGTGTGCAGGAAACCCAAAAAAAATGGCCGGACCAGCGCGACCGTTACCCCGATTTGTCTCTGCATTTGATTGGACCCTTACAAACCAACAAGTCGGCCGATGCGGTGGAATTGTTCGACGTCATCCAAACAGTGGATCGGCCAAAATTGGCCCGCGCCTTGGCCAGTCATATTCAAAAATCATCCCGCAATCCCGAATGCATGATCCAAGTGAATATCGGTGACGAAGCGCAAAAGGCAGGCGTTTCGATTGCCGATTTTCCGGATTTGTTGGCTCAATGCCGGGGAGAATTCGATCTTCCCATCAGTGGCGTGATGTGTATTCCCCCGGTTTCTGAAAACCCCGCCCCCTATTTCGCCCTGCTGGCGAAACTGGCTGATCGTCATGATTTAAAAACTCTCAGTATGGGAATGACCGGGGATTATGAAACAGCAATCAAATTCGGCGCAACAAGTGTTCGGGTGGGTACCGGAATTTTTGGTCCACGGCCGACGATCGTCTGAAATTATTTAAGGCCGAACAGTGCTCTGATTTCTTGGCTAACACTTTCAGCCCCCCGCGACTCCCCGGTCGCCTCGTCGACCAGGGGCGCAATGTCCTCGTGGTCCTGTCGGTCATTTGGCGTAGCCCCGGGGATCACCCCGGCCATCGGCACCAACGGCAAGAACATGGGGTTAATGTTTCCCGTGGCTGCCAGGCCGCCAATCCCGCCCGCCACCAACTCGCCCATCTCCGTCGCGGGCGCCGCTAAATTTTGACCGGTTTGGGGTGGGGCCGCGACCGATGCCAATAACACCGCCATTTGTTCGGGAGATAGCACAGGCGGTTGGTTCTGTACGGCAACTGGGGTCGGGGATGGGTGCGATGGTTTGGGCACCGCCATGGCCACCGTAGTATTTTCCGGAGAATCCACGGGGTCAGGGTCTTGCTGAAACATTGCAGCCAAATGCGCCCCGATGCTCTTGCCGGTGGAACCTTCGATCATGCCCTGGGCGGTGCCAAGGGTGAACCCGGCCAATCCCCAAAAAAGCCCGCCACCCAAGCCCATGGCTCCGGGTGCAATTTGGTCGCCAGTGATGGCGCGATAGGCCCCCGAAACCAACGGGATGTGTTGCAACGGATTGACCACGTCCACCAAATCGCCAAACGTAAATCCGTCATCGCCCCAAAACGGCGTGCCATCGCCTGCGCCCGACACGGTGAGCGACTGGGCTGTGGGCACGTTCAGGCTGATCCCGCCAGGGACCGTGGGAAGGGGTGTAGCCATAGTTGCTGGGACCAACGCAAGGATCACGCCAAAAAATAATAACTGTTTTTCAACAGGTTAAAGATTTTCGGCACGCCAGGGGGGTGCCAAATTCGCTTGGCTTGCCGGGCGTCCGGCAAGAGTTGCAGGGCTCGGTGTTTAGCCGCTGGGGGGTTCGGTTGTAAGGGGATGCGTTCTGTAGCATTGTGGTCCCGAACCAAAGAAAAATTAACGCGAACAAAATGGGGACAGCAAAGACAGTTCTGTTGGTCGACGATGACGAGGCCCTGCGCGGATCGTTGGCGGAACAACTCGACCTTCATCAAGAATTTGAAACCACCCAGGTCAGCAACGGCGCCGACGGGCTAGAAGCGGCCAAGGAAAAATATTTCGACGCCATATTGTTGGATGTTGGGCTGCCGGATCTTGATGGCCGCGAGGTGTGCAAATTGATGCGCCGGGCCGGGGTCAATTCGCCCATTGTCATGTTGACCGCCCAAGACACGGATTCTGATGCAATCCTGGGGCTTGAATCGGGTGCAAATGATTACGTCACCAAGCCCTTTCGCATGGGCGTGTTGGTTGCCCGCCTGCGCGCCCATTTACGCCAGCACGAGCAAAGCGAAGACGCGGTTTTCACCATTGGCCCCTATACATTCCAACCCAGCGCTAAAATATTACTGGACGAGGAAAACGGGCAAAAAGTTCGCCTGACCGAAAAAGAAACGTCAATTTTGAAATATTTGTATCGGTCGGGCCAAAAAGTTGTGAACCGGGAAACCTTGCTTTCCGAGGTTTGGGGGTACAATTCAGGTGTGACCACGCACACATTGGAAACCCACGTGTATCGCTTGCGCCAAAAAATTGAACGCGACCCGTCTTCGTCGGTCATTTTGGTGACCGAATCCGGCGGATATCGGTTGGTGCCTTAATTTGCGGCCACCAAAATATGCAATAAATTCAACTTCCTTACACCGCTCCAATCAGGCAAACTTGCCCAAATTTTAGCGGCGAACATAGAAATTTTTGATGTCGGATAACAACGACTTTTTCGTAAAATTTTGGGGGGTGCGCGGCAGTATTGCCTGCCCGGGTCCCGAAACCGCGCGCTATGGCGGCAACACATCGACCTTGGAGGTCCGCTGCGGCGATCGTTTGATAATTTGTGACGCCGGAACCGGGCTTCGGTACTTGGGCAACGAGGTGGCCAAGCAGGGGCCACTAGATACCGATATTTTTTTAACCCATTCTCATTTTGATCACATTTGTGGTTTGCCGTTTTTTGCGCCGCTGTTTAGTCCCGCCAACAAAATTCGGGTTTGGGCCGGGCACTTGAGCTCCGCAAAAATGACCGTCAAAAGAGTATTGGAAGACATGATGGTCAGCCCGCTGTTTCCGGTGCCCCCGGAAATTTTCGCAGCCGATGTCAGCTATAACGATTTCAACGCCGGAGAAACCTTGACGCTCGGGGCGGGAATCAACATACGTACAACCGAACTGAACCACCCGGCCAACGCCACGGGATACCGCATCGAATTCGGCGGCAAATCAATTTGCTATTTGACCGACACCCAGCATGTGATCGACCAGCTTGATCAGAACATTTTGGATTTGGCCGAAGGCACCGATTTGATGATTTACGATTCCACCTACACCGACGAAGAATTTCCGGCGCGATCCGACTGGGGCCATTCAACCTGGGAAGAAGGCGTTCGGTTGGCTAACGCAGCAAACGCAAAAATGTTTGTGGTGTTTCATCACGACCCGGATCATACGGATGGATTTATGGATCGGGTGGCGAAGGATGTGGAAAAGGCGCGGCCCGGTTCCGTGGTTGCCCAAGAAGGCATGATTCTTCGTCCCTGACGCGGACGGGGCGCACCTCAATATAGCTGCGATCCTCCACCACGATCGAAACAAGACCGACGACGTCTTCAATTTCGAAATGCCGGGGGCCCACTCGCCAGAACAGCGGAACCGGCGAGGCCGCGGGCTGTTCGTCGAGTCGCCCGCGGTGCGTCCGTAGACTAAGCGGCTTATCCGACAATGGGTTGGGCAACGATCCACAGGCTGAGCATCGTGTACAAAACCATCAGCACCACCATCGGAAATTGACTGGCTAGTGCGGCGGAGCGACTGCCGAACACTCTGATCGCTGCGCTGTGCGCCAAAACAACGGCAATGACGTGGCCGATGACGATCAGAGTCACTGCCGTGTACCACACCGCTGCTGGCTTGATCGCGCCGATATCCACACGGTAGGACACGGTTCCGAACAAATCCCAACCAAGCCCCAGCGGATCGGAAATCAAGGGGATCATCAGCTGACCGTTGAGCACCAAAAGCGACAAGTAGTGGGACAGGTGATACGCCACCGCAATCGGCACCAGGGTCAACACAAACGCCACGGCTGCCTGGTGAGTGGTTACACCGACGGTAGCGCCCGGGTGCCGCGAGGCTGATCGGACCATGGCCCAACTGGCAACCCAAAAGGCGGCCAAAAACGCCAGCGCCATCAACACCATTTGACCCGTCAGAACTGTTTGATTGACCGGAAACCCGACTTCGAAGCCCCATTCGAACAGAGGCGCCAGGGATTCGGATGTATACAGTGCAACAGCTGTCGATCGGTACAAAGGCGTCTCGAGATAGCCGTCGAACGTCACTGTCGACAACATCAACAGGACGAATAAGAGAAACGAAAAGGTAACAGTGCGGTCGGCGCCCAGTCCTGCGCCAGGCAGCCGCAGATTTAATTCAGATCCGGCGGATGGAGTGCCTTTTGTTGGCACATCCAGCGGCGCGAGCCGCGACAAAATACCAAAAGCGATGGAAAATGCCTCGCCATAACGGAGCCAAACTTCACGGCCCCAAACAAACATTCCCACCCAGGCAACGGCGCTGTAACTGAGAATTACGATCGCCAAATTCCGCGGAACGTCGTTCCCCTCCCAAATCAACTCCGCCCAGGCAAAGCCGATGAAAATCAAGACCCCAGGCCAAGTTTGAAGCCGGGGCGGGTAGGGTTTGTTGCGGGCCAGCGTCCCACCCCCTGTTACCCGAGCAAATCCCCACTCCGCCCAAACAAAAATCGTGCGAATGGGATTAACCAGCGCCCACAGGTTTCCAACGAGTGCGCAGGCGAACGCGAACCCCACCCACCAGGTCACCCAAACCATGGTGGTGATCAGGTTTTCGTACGGATTGTCGGTGCCGACAAATCCAGCGTAAAGGGTAAACAAAAAAGCCATGACCGACAGGGCGCGAATTGCTGCGACCACTCCAGGGTGCGCGAGCCAGCGGATCAGCAAAATTTTAAGCAAATTGAATTGCAGGCGCCCCCAATCTGTATAGAAATCCCGCAGGTATAGCGCCGTGATGGCAAACGTCAGCACGATGGCCGCCCCAGCCCCCAACACCCAAAGCCCCAACGGCAGGGGCAAGTCATAGCGCTGGCCAAACCCATGGGCAGCGGCCGGCGATGCGAGCCAAATAAAAATAGCCGAAACCAGAACGGGTCGAAGCGCCGTAGGGGTTGTGATGTCTAAAGCTCCCAGCGGCGAATGTTGGGGCCGAAAGATTTCGCCCGCCAAATTCCCTTAATATCTGCCAATATTCCGCTGTCAGCCATCAGACCAGACAGGGTCGTGGCTTCCAGAGTCTTGTACTGGTCGTGGGCCACGGCGCCGACCACACAAGTAAAATCATTTCCTGATATGTCCGGCGCTAATTCAACCCCATAGGCGGCTTTTGCCTCGGCTGAATCGGCGCAGGCGTCGTGCACTACTACATCGTTGCCCAAATCTTCCAAGGCCTTGATCAGACCGTAGGCACCGGAATTGCGCAGGTCCGGCACGTTTTCTTTGAACGTTAGGCCCAAAACCAAAACCCGTGCGGGCGACCCCAGTGCGGTGGAGATTTGCTGGGCGATCCAGGCGCCCATGCCGTCGTTGGTGCGCCGCCCGGCCAATAACACGTCGGGGTCGTGACCGATTTGGCTGGCCCGGTATGCCAAATAATAAGGATCGACACCGATGCAGTGACCGCCCACCAACCCTGGCTTGAAATTCAAAAAATTCCACTTGGTGTTGGCCGCTTCCAACACGTCATACATGGACAATCCCAGTCGGTGGAAAATCTGAGTGGCTTCGTTGATAAAGGCGATGTTGATGTCGCGCTGGGCGTTCTCGATCACCTTGGCGGCTTCGGCTGTCTGAATATCCTTGGCTGCAAAAACCCCAGCCTTGGTGATGCGCCCGTACAAATCTTTCAGAACAGCTGAAACCTCCGGCGTCTGCCCCGCCACCACTTTGACGATGTTGGCGACGGTGTGATCCTTGTCTCCGGGGTTCATGCGTTCCGGTGAATAGCCCAGAAAAAAATCCTTGCCGCACACCAATCCCGAATGACGTTCCAAAATCGGCCCGCAAATTTCTTCGGTGGCGCCGGGGAACACCGTGCTTTCGAATACAACAATAGATCCCTGTGTCACATGGGGGCCGACGCTGTCGCACGCCCCGCGCAAGGGACCCAAATCCGGCACCTTGTCGTCGTCCACCGGTGTCGGCACCGCAATGATGAACACGTCAGACCCGGCCAGGTCGCCGACTTTGCTGGTGTAGGTCGCTTTTGAATGTTTCAGGGCGGCGGCGGCGACTTCGCCGGTGCGATCCTGGCCCTGGCGCAATGCCTCGGTGCGCCCGTGATCGATATCGAATCCCAGCACAGAACAATGCTCGGCCAAAGCGACTGCCAGGGGCAATCCAACATAGCCAAGTCCGATGATGCTCACATTCTGGGGCGATTTAAGAAGCATAACTCTCAAATTCTGGCGGGAGTAGTGGGTGGAGTAGCCGCCGCACTGGGGAAAGTCAAACCATCCGCTCCTCATCCCAACGACATCCATGGCGGGCGGCTATCAGCCGTGCTAAAGACCACGAATTGGCGCTCACATTTCGTACCCCCTGGTTCCGTTTGTCACCATCCATCGCCCGCGCACTGATCACCGTTTCGGACAAAACCGGGATCGTCGATCTTGGAAAATTTTTACAAGGTCGCGGCGTCGAAATCCTGTCCACCGGCGGAACAGCTGCGGTTCTGACCGACGCAGGAATAGCTGTTCGCGAGGTGTCCGAACACACCGGTTACCCCGAAATCATGGATGGCCGGGTCAAAACCCTGCACCCCGCCATTGCCGGCGGGGTGCTGGCAGTACGCGAAAACGCCAGCCATCAGGCGGCCATGAAAGACCATGGCATCGCAGCCATCGATTTGGTGGTGGTGAATCTGTACCCATTCCAGGAAACTGTGGTTCGCGGCGGCTCGTTCGCTGAATGCATCGAAAATATTGACATTGGCGGGCCCACCCTGATCCGCGCCGCGGCAAAAAATCATGGGAATGTGGCGGTGGTGGTCGACCCTGGCGATTACGCTAGGCTGATGGAGGAAATGGCGGGCGTTGGTGCCGGGGTATCAGACGCCTTCTCTGAACAATTGGCGGCCAAGGCGTTTGCCCGGGTGGCGGCTTATGACGGTGCTATTGCTGCGTGGTTCGCGGCCCGTGAAGACGGCCTTCCAGCCAATTTGGTGGCCGCAGGAACCCGGCATCTTTCCCTGCTATATGGCGAAAATCCCCACCAAGACGCTGCCCTGTACGCCACCGACGACACGGCCCCAGGGGTGGTTTCGGCGCGGCAAATTCAGGGCAAAGCGTTAAGCTACAACAACATTGCCGATGCCGACGCGGCCTTGGCCTTGGCGGCGGAACTGGGGTCCGACACCCCGGCGATCGCCATCATCAAGCACGCCAATCCGTGTGGCGTGGCACTGGGCGACACGTTATCACACGCTTATGCTAAGGCCCTGCGCGGCGACCCGGTCAGCGCCTTTGGTGGCATCGTCGCCGCCAACAAGCCCTTGGATGGGGCGGTGGCCGAACAAATTGCCAAAATTTTCACCGAGGTGGTGATCGCCCCGGACGCCGACGCCGAGGCGCGGGAAATTTTCGCGGGCAAAAAAAAACTACGGGTGTTGCTGACCGGATCCATACCCGCGGCCGATCAGCCAGGGTTGGTGTTTCGCTCGATCGCCGGTGGGATTTTGGCGCAAAGCCGGGATTCGGGGATTGTGGGGCCGGATGATCTGAACGTGGTTACCAAACGTGCGCCGTCAGATGGCGAAATGCGCGATCTGCTGTTTGCTTGGTCGGTGGCAAAGCATGTGAAGTCCAACGCCATCGTTTTCGCTAGGCACGTTGCCACCACCGCCATCGGCGCGGGGCAAATGAGCCGTCTAGATTCCGCTCGAATTGCGGCCCGAAAATCCGCCGATGCCGCAGAAGCGGCGGGCGAATCCCAACCTCTGACCAAGGGGTCCGTGGTGGCGTCTGACGCGTTTTTCCCGTTTGCCGATGGCCTAGAGTCAATCGCCGAGGCCGGGGCCACCGCGATCATTCAGCCCGGCGGTTCGATGCGTGATGACGAAGTCATCGCCGCCGCCGACGCCGCCAACCTGGCGATGATCTTCACCGGCATGCGCCACTTCCGCCACTAACCGCCAGCCGGCGGCCGGCCCCAGCCCCTCCCTCGCTGGGGAGGGGCGCAAGGAAACGAACTGGTCGCGCGACCAGATCGGGACCGGCTCTCGCCGGTCACGTGAATCTGATCGGCAATGTTAACTACTCTTCTGGTCTTCGGACTTTGTGGCCGTCTCTTCCGATCCGGAATCCGCCTCCTTTTTTTCCAGATCGAACTCGCTGGCCAGCTTGCTCAACGCCCCACCGGTCATGATCTGGCCCCGCCCCGCGCGGCGGAATTTTGCCAGGATTTCTGCCAGTTCTTTTCCTGTGGGGGGTCGATCCACCATGGCCCCAAGCCTCGGCGATTATGGATAATAATGTGTTAACGCACCTTACGGGGTCGGCGTTGCCACATCCTCGCGCACGCCAAGCAATAGCACGCCGCCCACTAAAAAGAACACCAATGTGATGGATAATCCCCATCGCTGGCTGTTTGTGGCGACGGTGATGGACGCCACCAATGCCGGACCCATGAACGCCGTGGCCTTGCCGGTCAGGGCGTAAATGCCAAAAAATTCGGTGCGGTGAGCGGCTGGAGCAAGCCTGGCCATCATCGACCGGCTGGCGGCTTGGGCAGGGCCAACAAAAACCCCCAGGGCCGAGCCAAAAACCCAAAACCAGGTGGTCGTGGGGGCGAGCACGGCGCCACTAGCAGTGATTAACAATCCCGCCACCGAAATTAACAACGTTCGCTTTGGCCCGATCCAGTCGTCGATCCAGCCAAACCCGGCGGCCCCCAGCCCGGCGGTCAAATTCAAGACGATGCCGAAAATCAGCACCTGCTCTATCTCCATGCCGAACGTGCCGGCGGCGAACAGGCCACCCATGGCGAAAATCGTAATCAGCCCGTCGGTGTACAGCATCCGGGCGATCAAGAACTGCACGATATTGCTTTGGGATCGCAAGTGCCCAAGGGTGGTGGAAAGGGAACGCAAACCCCCGGAAATTTGCCGCGCCAAAGGCGTACCAGTGCGTGGCCGATCGGGGGTCCACAAAAACAGCGGGATGGCGAACACCGCCAGCCACAAGGCCGCGAGGGGCCCCACAATCCGCACATGTTCTTGGAGGTCTTTGTCCAGGCCGAAAAGGGGTTGATCCGCTTGCACGAAGGCCACCAGGGCGACAACGATGGCCGCCAAGCCGCCGATGTATCCCAAACCCCATGCCCACCCGGACCACCGTCCAAGTCGGGCCTGGGGCACCAGATCGGGCAACATGGCGTTGTTGAAGACCACGCCGAATTCGAACCCCACATTTGCGATGACAAACCAAATCAGTGCCCAGGCGATGAAACGTTCTTCGGGCCCTGCCCCCCACAACAGGGCGGAGCCCACCACGCACAGGGCGGTAAACCCCAACAGCCAAGGCTTTCGCGGGCCCCCGGCGTCGGAGATTGCGCCCAAAATGGGGGCTAACACGGCGATGATCAGGGCGCTGATACTGACCGCGTTGCCCCACAATTGGGTACCGCGAATTTCGTCACCGACGATGCCCAGGCTGAAATAGACGGAAAAAACGAAAGTGACGACCAGGGTGGTGAACGGTGAATTGGCCCAGTCGTACAGGGCCCAGCCCACCACGCCGCGGGTGGTTGTCAGTTTGGGGCCCGTCTGGGTCATCACGCCGCGCCCCGCCAATAGGCGTCGTACAGTGTTCCCACCTCTTCCAAAGTATCCCCGGGTTCCAGGTACGAGTACAAGAACCGCAGCAATTGGCGGTCGATGGCATCCAAATCATCAAACTCGTACCACGAGTGATCGGATTTATTGATGATGCTGTCGTAACGTTGCGATGCGTGGTTGTCTCCGGCCACCACATGGAACATCTCGTGGATCAGAGTTTTGTATCGCTCGGATTCCTTGCGTTTGGAATTCACCAGAATGTATCCACCCGAAATTTCGTCGGACTCCTCAGCATAAGTCCACGCTAATCCCCAAATGTTCAGGCGAATGTCGCCATCGGCCGCCACCAAGTCCAGTCGTATTGGGGTACCTTCCAGGGCATTGTTGAATGCATCGAATACGCGATGAACCAGTGCTCCGTTGGTGCCGTATTGGTCAAAGACTTCGGTTGTTATCGCCCGATTCCAGCGCTTCACCTCACCGATAGGGCCCTTGAACCAATGGGATTCAAACAGCACGCCTTGAACGTATTCCCAATCGGGATCGGTGTCAGGTCGGGCTTCAAGGACCGACCCGTACCAAACCATTCCAGCGACGACAGCGACGATCACGCCGAACCACAGCCCGTTGCGCCGCCAGGGTGCTTGGGGCTGGGTGGGGGGTGTCGAGGTCATTTATCCTGTTAGGGGACGAAGCGGGTCCAGGTTTGGGAGCGGCCAAAGATTGGCAACAGCACATAGCCATGCACCTCGATAGTGTTGTCGTCTTTCAGTTCCATGGTGCTGGAATACGTTTTGCCGCTTTGGGGGTCATAAATGGTGCCGCCACCCCATGCTGTGGGGCCGCTGGCGTCAAACCCTTCAAGCAGCTGCAAGCCCATCAACGGGCGGTCTCGCATTGCTTCGTCGGGGTTTTCGTCATCCAGCTTGGGGGTGCCGTCTTCTTCGTTGGGCTCTTCAAACCACACGAATTTGCCGCAAACCTGGCCCCCACAATCGAAAATTTCAATGTGGGCAAGCCCGTCTTCGGTGACCCAAACCCCAAAAACTGTGGCTTGGGCCATGGCCGCGCTTGCGAACAATAGCCCCAAAACGAATGTGGTGGCACCGATCAGTGGCTTGCGCATGACTCCCCCCCATTACCAAATACCTCGACATGTTGAAGGGTTAGGGATCATGGTGCAACCACAGAAATCGGCGCGGGCTTAAACCTCTACGTGCAGCACATGCCCGTCCACAGATGTCACCCGAACCCGGGCACCAGCGGCCATGTCGTCACCGGTGATGTGCCAGGTGGTGTCGTCCACCTTCAGCTTTCCCTGGCCGTTAACAATGGGGGCGTCCAAGGTGAATTGCCGGTTGATATAGCGTTCAGCCCGGCGATTCAGGCCGCTATCCTCGGTGGTTTGGGGTCGCATGCGGTAATACACCCGGGCCAACGCCACGGCGATCACGGCGAAAATGGCAAAGGCAAAAACTTGACCCTGCCATTCCATGCCCGGGACCAGCAACACTGCCAGCCCAGTGACTGCGGCGGCCAACCCAGGCCACAGCAACAAGGTGGTGGGCGCCACCATTTCCAGGCCCACCAACACGGCGGCCAGAATCCACCAGTGCCAGAACACCAGATCGCTTATGACGCTCATGACTGCCTCGATTTACCAAGGGATTCTTTGGCAATTTCGGCGACACCGCCAATTGCCGCCATCACCCCAGACGCTTCCATGGGCAAGAACATGGTCTTTTGATTAGGGCTTGCGGCGAACTGCCCTAAAGCCTCCACATATCTCAACGCGACGAAATAGTTTACCGCCTGAATGTCACCGGAGGCGATGGCGTTTGACACCATTTCTGTGGCCTTTGCCTCGGCCTCGGCCTCACGTTCCCGGGCCTCAGCGGCGCGGAACGCGGCTTCACGTCGGGCCTCGGCCTCCAAGATCACCGCTTGTTTTTCGCCTTCGGCTTTCAGGATCTCTGCTTGGCGAAACCCTTCAGCTTCCAAAATATTGGCGCGTTTCTCCCGTTCTGCCTTCATTTGCCGGGCCATGGCTTCGACCAAATCCCGGGGCGGTTCGATGTCTTTGATCTCCACACGGGTTACCTTGACCCCCCACGGGCGGGTAGCTTCATCGATCACGGCCAACAGCCGGGCATTGATGATCTCGCGCTGGGACAACAGTTCGTCCAAATCCATGGAGCCCATGACCGTACGAAGATTGGTCAGCGCCAGGTTCAGGGTGGCCCGCTGCAAATTATTGACCTCGTATGCTGCCTTGGCGGAATCCAGCACCTGGAAAAACAGTACCCCGTTCGCCCTGATCATGGCGTTATCCTTTGTGATCACGTCCTGGGGCGGTACATCCAGAACGTTTTCCATCATGTTCATTTTGGCGCCGATGCGGTCGACCAGCGGAATGACCAGATGGAATCCGGGGCGCAAGGTGCGGGTAAAGCGCCCAAAGCGTTCGACTGTGTATTCCCAGCCCTGTTTGACCGATTTGGCCCCGGAAAAGACCAAGACAACGGCGACCACCACAAACGACAAAACAAATCCTGATGTGACGTCCATACTTCTTCCCTTCCCGCCTTTTTAGAAGGCGTTCTGCGTGATCTGGAGACGTGCGAAAACTCGGAGACAACAGGGTATATAGGTACTCCGAGCCCGATTTACTCCCCTCTAGTCTCTAAATGGGAAGCTCAGAGCCGATTATCGGGCGGTTAGCATGCTGCGGACGATACGGTTGGCCAAAGCCAGGCGGGCGATATCAATGGACCCAGTGGCCCGGAATTCGCTGATCATGGTGCTGATACGCTCCACGTCAGTGCGGTTTTCCTCTGCCCACAGCGCGATGGTTTTCGTCGCTGTGGCGCGGTTGCCTGTACGCATGGCGAGGGTAGTCAGCGCCCGTTGCTGGCCAAAGAAATCATCGACGATGGCGGCCACGGCCATACGCTGCCAATGGGTGTCTGACGTGGTTTGCTCGGCCGCCCAGCGCAGCCAATCCAGCCCCAACAAGGCCCCGACCCCAAAGAAGATCTCGCCCACCTCGCGCACCGGGTGTTTGGCGGTGTTGGCGGCAAACACGATGTGACAGGCCGAGCGCATGGCCCCCAAACCCGCGACACGCTTGGCGATTTCCGCCGGTACGTCGCCGGCAATGTAGGATTCCAGGTGCTTGCCATAGGCGTCGGCTTCCAAATCCAATAGCATTTTATCCAGGCCAGCTTCCAATTCGGCGATCCCCGGACGATAGGCCTTGATGGTCGGGCCGATGGCGATGGGTTGGACTTCGTTGTTGAGAAACCAAAGGGTCATGTTGTAGGCAAGGTCGGCGGCCTCCAACAGCATGGCCGTTTGCAATTCCGCGGGCACCTTGTTGTCCAAGGCTTCCACCCCTGCCCACAGGTCTTCCAACGCAAACACTTCCACCACCACGGTGTAGGCCCGGGCGATGGCAGCTTCGCTGAATCCGCCTTCTTGGCAAATTTGGCTGACGAACGTAGCGCCGACCCGATTGACCATGCCATTGCTGACAGCGGTAGCGACGATTTCCCGGCGCAGCCGATGGGCCTTGATGGCGGCGTCGTATTTTTTGCGCATGGGCGTGGGGAAATAATCTCGCAGAACTCCTTCCAGATAGGGCTGGTCCGGCAGATTGCTTTCCAACAACGCCTCAAACAGGGTGTTTTTGGCGTAGGCCATGACCACCGAAATCTCTGGCCGTAACAGCCCGGTACCGGCGGCGGATCGCTCGGCAATCACTTCGTCGTCGGGCAGAAATTCTAATTCCCGATCCAGACGACCATCCCGTTCCAGTTCGCGCATAAATCGGGCCTGGGGTTCCAACAACGCCGGGGCGCGCAGCTCCATGGCGGTGATGGTCTGGGATTGCAGATAATTATCGCGCAGCACCAAATCAGCCACTTCGTCGGTCATGGACGCCAACACTTTGTCGCGCTGGGCCATGCTCAACTCCCCCTTGGCCAGGATTTGGCCAAAAAGGATCTTGATATTGACCTCGTGATCCGAGCAATCAACCCCGGCGGAATTGTCCACCGCGTCGGTGTTGATACGGCCCCCGGCCTGGGCAAATTCGATACGGCCGCGCTGGGTCAATCCCAGATTGCCGCCCTCGCCTACCACTTTGCAGCGCAGATCGACACCGTTCAGGCGCAAGGCATCGTTGGCCCGATCACCCACTTCGCCGTCCCGTTCGTCGCTGGCCTTTACATAGGTGCCAATGCCACCGATCCACAACAGGTCAACGTCAGCACCCAACATGGCGCGGATCAAATCGTTGGGGGCCAGAGCCGCAGCGGTGATGCCGAACGCCTGTTTCATTTGTGGCGAAATGGCGATGGATTTGGCTTTGCGGTCGAACACCCCGCCGCCCTTGGAAATCAACGCGGTGTCATAATCGGTCCAGGCGGATCGCGGCATCCGGAACAGCCGTTTGCGTTCGGTCAGGGATTTAGCCGGGCTCAAAGGGTCGGGATCGACGAAAATATGGATGTGATTGAACGCCCCTAACAGGCGGATGTGCTTGGACAGCATCATGCCGTTGCCAAACACATCCCCGGCCATATCGCCAATACCAACCACGGTGAAATCTTCACGCTGGGTGTCGACGCCAATCTCGCGGAAATGGCGTTTGACCGATTCCCAGGCGCCCCGGGCGGTGATGCCCATCTTTTTGTGGTCATACCCAACAGAGCCACCGGAGGCAAAGGCGTCATCGAGCCAAAATCCGTAGGTCCGCGACATGGCGTTGGCAATGTCGGAAAACGTTGCCGTGCCTTTGTCTGCGGCCACTACCAAGTACGTGTCGTCGCCGTCGTGGCGGGTGACCTGGGCCGGAGGCTTAACCCCCCGGGCGGCTTGGTTGTCGGTGACGTCCAACAATCCGCGCATAAGCATTTGGTAACAGGCGATGCCTTCGGCCAAAAATGCTTCGCGGCCGCCGGTGGTCGGTGAGCGTTTGACCACGAATCCGCCTTTGGCGCCGAAGGGCACGATCACCGCGTTTTTGACCATCTGGGCCTTCATCAGTCCCAAAATTTCGGTGCGGAAATCTTCCCGGCGGTCTGACCAGCGGATGCCGCCACGGGAAACTCTGCCGCCGCGCAGGTGGACCCCTTCCATGCGTGGGCTGTAAACGAAAATTTCCACATGGGGTCGGGGTAAAGGCAATTCATCCACATCGCCGCTACTGATCTTAAACGACACATAAGATTTGGGGCCGCCGTCATCGCCGGACTGATAAAAATTGGTCCGCAGCGTGGCTTGGATGACGTTCAAATAGCGCCGCAAAATACGGTCTTCATCCAGATTTTCTACCTTGTCCAAGCGTTTAGCGATGCGGCGTTCGATGGATTTGACGCGTTTTGACCGGTCTTTTCCCTCAACTGGGTCAAACCGTGCTTCAAACAGCGCCACCAACAGCGCGGTAATGCCAGGGTTCCGGGCCAGAGTGCCTTCCATGTATTCCTGGCTAAAGGTGATGGCGGCTTGGCGCAGGTATTTACAAATGGCGCGGATGACCACCACTTGCCGCCATTGCAGACCCGCGGCCAATACCAATCGGTTGAATCCGTCGCTTTCAATTTGACCATGGGAAACCCGGGCGAAGGTTTCGCGGAACTGATTGCGGAAATTGGACAGAACCAGAGGTTTGCCATCAGGATCGGCAAGGCCCATATCCTGGATCCACACCACCGGGACCGGGCCGCCCACCGGACGCACCCGGTGGGGCCGCTCGTCGATGACTTTCAATCCCATGTGTTCCAGCATGGGCAGCATGTCAGACAAATCCACAGCGGTTCCGGGGTTGAAAACCTTCAATCGGAACGAGCTGGGCGCAGCGTCGTCTGGCCGATACAGGATCATCCCCATGTCGTCGGGGCCTTTCAGGCCTTCCATCTTTTCGATGTCTTTCAGGGCCTCTTCCGCCGTGAACATGTCTTTGTATCCGGCCGGAAAACTCGTAGCGTCATACCGCGCCGCCAAGCGCGCCCCCTGGGATTCTCCCCACTGGTCTGCCAAGGCGTCGGCCAAGCCGTCTTCCCAACGGCGGGCGGCATCTGTCAGCTTTTTTTGCAACGCCACGGGGTCTGGCTCGGTGACTGACCCCGGCTTGGTGCGCAGAATGTAATGGACCCGGGCCAAGGGATCGTCGCTGATCTGGGTGTAATCAATGGACACTTCGCCGTTGAGGGCTTCTTCCAAGATGCCGCCCAGGCGCTCGCGCAATGCCGTGGTGTGCAATTCTCGGGGGATATAGACCAGCACGGATGCGAATCGCTTGAACCGGTCCAGCCTGGGGAACGCGCGGATTCGCGGTCGCTGGCGCAAATCCAAAATGCCCAGAGCGGTGTGGAACAAATAATCGTCGGAAACCTGGAACAGCTCGTCCCGGGGGAAGGTGTCCAACACGTACAACAGCGCCTTGGCGTCGTGGCTTTTCGGGGCAAATCCAGCCCGGCGGATGGTGTGGGCGACCTTGCCGCGCAGCAGTGGGATGGTATCTACGGTGCGGTTATAGGCCGTTGCAGTGAACAACCCCACGAACCGCATTTCCCCAATGACCTGGCCACCTTTTCCGTAGCGTTTGACGCCGATGTAATCCATGTTAACGATACGGTGAACCCGGGACCGGGCCTTGGTCTTAGTGACGATCAGCAGCTCTGGCCGGGTCAAAAAATCCCGAACTTCGTCGGAAATCGCCGCCAAACCGTTGTCTCCGGCCAGCACATGAACCTTTGGGTCGCGCAGAATGCCTAAGCCCATTTTTTCGGTGGCTTTGAAGGCGTCGGAGTTCTTTTTGAATGAATAGGTGTATTCCCGGCAGCCCAAAAAGGTGAAATGGCCGTTGCGCATCCATTCCAAGAAAGCGATGGATTCCGCCACTCCTTCTTCGCCTAACAGTGGTGGGGACCGTTTGATGGTATCGATTGTGCGGTCCAGCCGGCCCAGCATGGGACGCCAGTCTTCGACAGCGCTGCAGATGTCCGCGACCACATCGCGGATCAAGCGGGTGATTTCTTTAACCCGGGCGGGGGTTGCCACCCCCTGGACTTCCAAATGCATCACCGCTTCGCAGATTTTGCCCGGGGTGTGGGATTGTTGGTCCAATAAACCCCGGCGCTTGCCGTCAGGGCTGCGCAAAACATCCATGGCTGGATGCGCCCGGAACAGCACCGAATGTCCGGCATGGGCCAGTTTGGCGGTCACGGATTCCACCAAGAACGGCTGATCTTCGGTCACCAACTGGACGACCGTTCGGGGCACCGCCCAGCCGTCATGTTTCATATCAGGGGTGAACACCCGCAATCGGGGCGACCGAGGTTTGCGGGTTTCGGAAAACTTCCACAAACCGACGGCGGCCCCGTACAGGTCCTCGATTTTGGTTTCTAACAGATCCTGGGCGCTGGCCCGGGCGTACATCAATCGCACAAAGCGTTCCAAGGGCCCGGCCTGGGCCTTGGATGACCGCTTTCGCAGATAGCCAACAATTTTATCGACGTGTTCTTCGGTCGGCGTGCGGGATTGACGAGCCATGGGGGTCCCCCGAGGACAGTGCCGCAGCAGGGCCGCAGCGTTTAAATTCAACCAAACAATGCGCCGATTATGGTTAACAAAAGATCAAGGGCCACGGGGGTGCTTTGGGTGTGGCCATAAAGCCGATGTATAACCCCACTGTGTTGATTCCAGGGTTTCCCGCAAAGTTTGTGTTTTTGTCGGCGCATGTATTTGGTCTAGCGGCGTTGGTCCTGACGGGGCTGACGCCAGCGGCGCGCGCCGACCAGCACCCCCAGCCCCTGTGGGAAATTAGCGCGATGGTGGGGATTGGGGTTCTGCCCACATACCCGGCCGCCGATCAAACCCGGTTCGAAGTCCTGCCTTTGCCGTATTTCACATACCGGGGTGAGGTCATTCGCTCTGATGACAAGGGCCTGTTGCGTGGCCGGTTTTTTAAGTCCGAGGTCATGGAAATCGACATCAGTTTGTCGGGCACGTTCGATGTGGACTCTGCCGACAACCGGGCCCGGGCTGGCATGCCGGACTTGGATTGGCTGGGGGAAATCGGCCCGCGATTAGAATTCACGTTGGCCCAGGCCGGCGATGTCAGGATCGAATTCGAACTGCCGGTGCGCGGAGTGTTTTCCACAAATTTTGGTAGCCGATTTAAATATGAAGGTTTGATCGCGGTGCCAGAGCTGGCCTATCAGCACGATGATTTCTTAGGGTCCAACGGCAAATTCAAAATTGGCGTGTCGGCGGCCTTTGCCAACGCGGAATTGCAGTCGCTGTTCTATGGGGTGCCGACCGCCTATGCCACCGTCACCCGGCCCGCCTATGTGGCAAAAAGCGGATACTTGGGATCGAAATTGCAGATTTCAGCGAGTCGCAGATTTGGCCCGCGCATCCGCATTTTGTCGGCCCTACGATTTGATTTCTATAAGGGCGCCGCCAACGACAAAAGCCCGCTTTTCAAGGATTCAAGCACCGTCACACTGGGAATCGCCGTCATTGTTTCGCTTTGGCAGTCAAAAATCTTCGTGCAGAACTAAGGGTGAATTAGCTCGCCTCGCGCCGGTGATAGGCCGTTAAGATCTCATAGCCGTCGTTGAGGCCTGACAGCAGCATGGTCTGGGTGCGCTCATAGGCGTCCAACCGTTGGACCCCATCCAGCAACGACCCACTGGTGATGCCGGTGGCGCAGAACTGCACGTCGTGGGATCCCACCAACTCATTACGGGTATACCAGCGATCCTTGTCCATGCCCGCCGCTTGCAAGGCCTCGACTTCCTGAGGCTGTTGGGGGTCGAAGCGCCCCAAAAATTCGGCACCCAAAGCACGCATGGCGCAAGCCGCCAAAATGCCCTCGGGCACCCCACCAGTGCCCATCAGCGCATCGATGCCGGTGCCCGGTAGGGCTGCCATCAGGGCGCCGGCGATATCGCCTGCAGCGAACAACGAAACCCGTGCACCCGCCTTGCGGATTTGTTTCACCAATTTTTTGTTGCGGTCGCGCTCCAGCACATAAATGGTCAGGTCCGGGATCGGTTTGTCCAAGGCCTCAGCCAACGCCCCCAGGCGATCGGGGATTGGGGATTTAATATCGATTTTGCCGAACGCCACCACGGGCGCCGCGATTTTCTCCATGTACAACGCTGGACCCGGCTCGAATAACGACTCTTTGGGGGCCACGGCGATCGCCGACATGGCGTTGGTCATGCCACGGGCCAAAAACCGTGTGCCTTCCACCGGGTCCACCGCCACGTCAAGTTTGTGATCCGCCGACGGATCCCCCACCCGATCGGCTTCCAACATGAAGTCAGCGCCTTCGCGGCCGGCGTCGCTGACGACCACCGTGCCATCCAACGACAACTGATTCAGGGCGCCACGCATGGCTGTTGCCGCAGCCGGCCCTGCTTCGCCGGGCCCACGGCCCGTCCAACGCGCAGCCGCCCGTGCCGCTGCTTCGGAAACGGATCGCAATTCATATAAAAAAAATTCGGCGGTGGGAGGACTGGCGGGGGCCATCCGGGCAACTGGTTAGTGTCAGAACAACAATGCCAGTCTAGTCACATCATTGGTCGGTTGGGCAAGGCCCGTCGGGGCCATTGTTACTCTGATGGGCCTTGCCCAAAACCGTGGTTCTCCTGGTGGATCAATAGGCGATGCTGGATAGGTAGGGCCAGGCGCACCGCCAGAGATCAAACCAGCCCAGGTTTTTCGGCCATCATGAACCGGGGTTCGACCCCCGACCGCCGCGCGACAAACGATCGCCGACGGACCTTAGCCAAGGCAATTCCCTTGCGCATGGCCGGGTCGGCTTTTGGTTGGCCAACACTGATTGCGCCGATGACCGCAGCCAGGCTCGCGGCGCTGCTAGTCTTTTCCTCGATCCTCCAATTCTAATCAAAGGAGGGATCTTCGTGAGCAAACGAATTTCGCTCGTGCTCCGATCTTTTGGGCTGCTTCAAAGCCTGGTTTCGTCCGCCGCTGGCCAAAATTTGCTTCGCCGGATTGGCTGAGAGCAGATCGTTCTGAAAGCACGTGACTCTGATCGCCAATTAGCAAAGAGCCCACCCGGCACATTTTATTAACAAGCACCCCATAGCGTGATATTCCCTAGCTGCACAAAGCGGAGGCATGGCCGGGATGGCGGACGAAACAAACGATGCCTATCAGGCGGCCGGGGTCGATGTGACCCAAGCCGAAAACGCCCTCTCTCGCATTACCAAACGCTTGCGCACCACCTGGCCGGAAACCGGCCCGGGTCGGGTGGCGCTGGATTTCGGCAAATACGCAAACATCGTTGATTTGGGGGGCGGCAACGGCCTGGCTCTATGCGCCGACGGGGTGGGTACCAAGGCGCTGATAGCCCAAATGCTGGGCAAATACGACACCATCGGCATCGATTGCGTGGCCATGAACGTCAATGATTTGGTGTGCGTAGGGGCAAAGCCATTGTCGTTGGTGGACTACATCGCGGTGGAGCGCACTGACCCCGCTGTGTTGGATCAAATCTCCATTGGCTTGACCGAAGGGGCTAACCAATCGGGGTGTTCAATTACCGGCGGTGAAATCGCCGAAATGCCTGGGGTCATCACCGGCTGGAAACCGGGTTTGGGGTTCGATCTGGCGGCTATGGCCACCGGCACCGTGGCCTTGGATGCGGTGAATGTGGGGGCGGATGTGGCGCCTGGGGACGTGGTGGTGGGCGTTGGCTCCAACGGCATCCATTCCAACGGCACGACCCTGGCGCGGAAGGTGTTTTTTGACGATTTGGCGATGGCGGCGGAACAACACGTCGCTGAATTCGGTCGCTCCGTTGGCGAAGAGCTGCTGGCGCCCACGTTTATTTATGTGGCGGAATCCGTGGCGGCCTTGGGCCAAAACCTTGTCACCGGCCTGATTCACATCACCGGCGAAGGATTCTTGAATTTAAGCCGAGTGGAAGCCCCCGTGGGCTTTGTTTTGGATACCCTGCCTGACGTGCCGCCGGTGTTCCGTGTGATGGCCGACCAAGGCGGAGTGTCCGCATCAGATCTTTATGGCATCTACAACATGGGGGTGGGCATGGCCCTGGTCACCCGGCCGGAAAACGCCGATGCCGTGGTGGCCCTGGCCCGATCCAATGGAAAGCAGGCTCAGGTCATTGGCACTGTGACCGCCGATGCCGGCACCGTGCACATTACCGCCAACGGCTTCACTCCGGTTGATCTAGTCAACGACGGTAAGACCTTTCAGTCAGTCTAGATGTTTTCATTCAACTATAAATTCCATTTACTCAATGGAAAAGAATCATAGAGCCCGTACTCATACATGAGCTCTTTACTGATTCCACAATTACTTCAAATATATTTGAAATGACTAGCCTGTCGTTTAGTAGGGAGTTTAAAACCCACACCTGGCGCAATGGGCTGAAATCCTTATCAAATATGGAGCGGGCGATGAGATTCGAACTCACGACCCTCACGTTGGCAACGTGATGCTCGCAGGATTCAAGGGGGTCAGGTGGCGGTCTCGGTACGGTGCATTCAAGGTATGGCCAAACTGGACGGGCGGTGGAGACACAGGGGGCTGTTTACCCCGATACGGTACAATCACCACGTGATAGGGTGGGCTGGATACCCGCTCTTGGCACAAGTGCAGCTTCGCAGATCATGAATTTGCCAACCTTTATTTTGGCATTTGTTCTCGGAATTGCTTTGCTTTTGCTCCTGCAGAGCCCCCCCCGTCAGGACTTTTTCGAACCCGGTGCTTCGCGAGGTGGCCTGGAAATTCTTCCTGTCACTGATCTGGCAGCGGTCAAGTTCCAGCATGCATTGCGCAACAAACCCTTCGACATTGGTCTCTTTGGCAGCAGCCGCAGCGAGGCACTTGGGACCTCGCATTTAGGCCTATCCGAAGGCGAGTTTTTCAATTTTTCAATACCTGGCTCGTCCATTCGGCAAACAGTTTTGTTTCTGGAAATGCTCGATGAGGCAGGCAAGCTTCCGCGGTTGGTGCTGATCAGCCTAGATAATATTCAGTTCCAAATGTATCTAAATCCATTGTTTCCCGAGGCTCCGCGGCGTTGGCAACAAGGGCTGAGGGATCTGTTGGTGCCGCTCCGTGGCGAAAACATCGACCTTGGGGATTTTACGCACATGGCCTATCGCCACGTCCTCAACGAGTGGTGGGCTTTAAGGCGAGTGTTTGACCAGGCGGGGCTACAAAGGCGGCTCCTCTGCTGTCAAAACCCTGACCTGGACAATTTATCGAATGACGGCAGCTGGCGAGAGAAGATTATGAGGTCGGTCCCCATGGCGATTCCCGAGATCCAGGACCCGTATATTCTTGATACGTATCTTGTATACGATCTTAAGCGCGTAAAGCGACTTGATGGGAATGGAAGCAAGATCGTTATCTATGAATCGCCCGTTCATCCTGATGCTTCACGATCGCCAACCCCCTTTGAATCAATGACACGGCTGCTGCTGTTTCGGACGTGTGCCGATTTGGCCCTCGAGTGCATTGCCGCGCCGACACTAGGCGACGATGGCAATGCTCCCTACTGGCGGGACTCTGGCCATCCTGCCCCGAGCTATCTCGGACCATGGCTGGCCGAGGTGATTATAAATCCGGCGAAGCAGCGCCAATGATTTTTAATCAGCCTGAATTCATCTTTATATTTCTTCCGATCCTATTGATTTTATTCTTTTGGGGGCCGACAGCCTACGTTCGCAAACCGCTACTGATTGCGTTCTCCTTCTTGTTCTACGCTTTTGCCGGTCTCGAACACGCCATTGTCCTATTCCTGGCGATCACTTGGGTCCATGTGCTCTCCAGGTACGGCGCGGTCATTCGAAGCGGCTGGGGGCTGGCGATAACAATCGCTGGCCCAGCGTTGGCACTGACCTACTATAAGTACTCATCCTTCCTGCTCTCCAACATCGTCGACAATCAATTCATCCAAACTGGCGGGACTTTTTCGATGTTTGAAAACGTCTTGTTGCCGGCCGGTATTTCATTCTTCACTTTCCAGCTCATCGCCTACGCTATCGACCGGTATCGGGGAACGTTGCCCAAACCTATCGGATTCATAGACCTTACTCTCTACATCAGCTTCTTCCCGCAATTGGTCGCCGGACCGATTGTTCGATTTAAGCAAGTTCAGTCGGCAATCTCGAGGCTGTCGTCTTGGCGCCCGTCGCGAGAGGACGTTGCTCAATCCATCGAATATTTGGTCTTTGGTTTGGCTGCGAAGGTGCTGATCGCCGATACACTTTTTCGCTATCAGGCGCCCCTCATTGCTGCGCCGGGTGAGCTCACGGTGGACGGCAGCGTATACGTGCTCTTTTCCTACAGCTTCCGCATATATTTTGATTTTTACGGCTATTCGCTCATTGCCATTGGTCTTGGACGCTTTTTCGGATTTCAGCTTCCGATGAATTTCGATAGACCTTATTCGGCGCCTAATCCGAAGATATTTTGGCGACGGTGGCACATCACACTGTCATACTGGATACGGGACTACGTCTATCTTCCGTTGGGTGGAAACAAGCATTATTTTGTAAATATATTCCTGATTTTCGCGCTTTGTGGACTTTGGCACGGCGCAGCATGGCGCTTCGTTGCGTGGGGTATTTTTCACGCGGTGTTGGTAATTGCATACTCATTGACTTCTCGCTGGTGGGACCGGCTCCCCCACCTGGTTCAAATAGCATTATCCTTCATTGTCGTTTCGGTTGGATGGACCTTATTCTTGTTCAGTTTCGAAGATTCAATCATCTTCATGGGCAGCCTATTGAGTTTCGGTACCGGGGAAATAGGCGCGGATAATCTTCAGATGTGGGCAATGCTTCTGGTCGCCGCAGTTGTTTGTTTCGGTATCAGGATTGAATCGGTGATTGGTCAGATTCGGCAATCTATTTGGAGCCGTTCCGCCTATTCGATCATGCTCTCGGGCATTGCCGTGGTTACTCTTGTCTTCGTCGAAACATCCTCTACGTTCATTTACTTCCGATTCTGAGGGCCTTCCTGTTAACCCACCGAATTTATATTTCGTGGGCCGTAGCCGAACCGTTGGAAAATATGGAGCGGGCGATGAGATTCGAACTCACGACCCTCACGTTGGCAACGTGATGCTCTACCACTGAGCTACGCCCGCGCTCCGTATTTGTCGGGCGCCGATCATAGTGTCCGTTCACGGCTTTGCAAGGTGGCCAAGTCCAGGCTTGAAGCGCCGGGACGATGGCTCCATGCTACGGGAAATCGCGTGTGCACGACGCACCAAGGAGCCCGTATGACTGATGCAATGAATTTGACCCCAGCGCCGCCGCCCAGCGGCCCGCCTCTGATAAAGGATTCCAGCACCGCTGAATTCATCACAGATGTGGTGGAAGCCTCCAAGGAAGTCCCTGTCATTGTGGATTTGTGGGCCCCCTGGTGTGGCCCCTGTAAAACCTTAAGCCCGATCATAGAAAAGGTCATCACCGACGCCCAAGGCGCGGTGCGGCTGGTTAAAATCAATGTCGACGATAACCAAGAACTGGCGGCTCAGCTGCGGGTCCAATCGATCCCTGCCGTCTACGCCTTCAAGGGCGGCGAGCCGGTCGATGGCTTTGTCGGGGCCTTGCCAGAAAGCCAAATCAAGGATTTTGTCAAAAAAATCGTCGGCGATTTGGGGCCATCCCCGGCCGAAGATTTGGTCCAAGAAGCCGTCGTTGTATACAAGTCAGGTGATTTGGGCGCCGCCATTGGCATCTTTGCCATGGCTTTGAAATCCGAGCCCGGTAACGTCGGGGCCATCGCTGGGCTTGCCGAATGCTACATAGCAGGTGGTGATTTAGATTTGGCCACCCAGACCTTGGCCCTGGTTTCCCCCGAACATGCCAGCGACCCGGTGATCTTGGCGGCCCATGCGGAATTGACCCTGCGCCAACAATCGGCGGAGACTGGCGGCGATGGCAAAAGCAGCGCGGAAGTCACCGATTTAGAAGCCGCCGTTCAAGCCAACCCAAAGGATCAGCAAATCCGCTATGATCTGGCATCTGCGTATGTTGCCGATGGTCGCCGGGAAGACGCCGTGGAGGCATTGCTAGACATGATTGCCATGGATCGAAAATGGGATGATGACGCCGCGCGCAAGCAGCTTGTCACGCTATTCGATGCCTTTGGCCCCACCGATGAATTGACGCAATCCGGGCGCAGACGCTTGTCATCCTTGTTGTTTTCATGATCGAGCTTTTTGCATGACCGATTCGAATTCCCCCAAATTTGTTGATTCCAATTTGGTAGCCGCCAATTTGGTCGGCGTTGGCTTTGATGAATTGTCCCGGACTATCCCGCTGTTCCCGCTGACCGGAACCTTGCTGTTGCCGCGCGGCAATCTGCCCTTGCGGATTTTTGAGCCACGCTATTTGGCCATGGTCAGCGATGCCATGGAAGGCGATCGGTTGATCGGCATGGTCCAACCGGCGGATGCCAACGAAGACATGCTTGATGGCTCCAAGGCTCCGGCCACGTATCGGGCGGGCTGTGTGGGGCGGATCATGATGAACGAGGCTGGTGATGACGGCACCCAGCACATTACGCTGGCCGGCATTTGCCGATTTTCGATCGTCGATGAACTGCCGGTGCAACGGGGTTACCGTCGGGCGCTGGTATCTTACGCCCGGTACCGGCGGGATCTAGAACCCGAAGATTCAGGACCCGTGGACCGCGGCGGCTTGTTCGACGCGTTACGCGGCTTTTTCGAAGTCCATGATTTTGGCAACGAATGGGATGCCCTGGAAAAATTCCCCGGCGAAGCCTTGGTCACTTCCCTGGCCATGATGTGCCCGTTCGATCCTCGGGAAAAACAAGCGCTATTAGAGGCCGGAACCCTGGCGGAGCGGGCAAAAGTTTTGACCACTTTGTTGAAAATGTCATCCCGGGCTGGGGAAAGCGGCCCCGGGATCATGCACTAACTCATCCAAAAAAATGGAAACCTCGCCCCCCGCTGACCCGAAGCTTCTTGAAATCCTTGTCTGCCCGCTGACAAAAGGCCCCCTTCGGTATGATGCGGAGGCTCAAGAGCTAATCAGCGACAAAGCCAAGCTGGCCTATCCCATCCGCGACGGCATCCCTATCATGCTGGTGGATGAAGCGCGAAGCACAGAGGGCTAGGCGCTCTCAAGACTGATCGCGCGAGCAGATCGCGCCCACTTCGGGCGCGTGAATCTGATCGGCCGGAATTAAAGCGGCGTCCCCTGTAGCAACTTTGGCATCTTGCCCACCGTGCCCCGGGCGTGATTCACAAAGAACTGCTTCAAGGGTGGCATTTGGTTCACCGCGGCCAGGCCCAAGTCCCGCGCCCAGGCGATAGGCCCAGAGTTCGGGGCAAACAGCTTGCTCAGTCCGTCGGTGACCGACAGCAACGTCAGTCCATCCAGCCGCCGCCAGCGTTGGTAGCGCGCCAACACGTCCGGGCCGGCGATATCCAGGCCCAATCGGTTGGCGTCAACGATGACTTCGGCCAGTGCTGCGGCGTCGCGCAGGCCCAAATTCAGGCCCTGACCGGCAATGGGGTGCATGGCATGGGCGGCGTCGCCCACCAACGCGACCCGGTCGGCGACGTAGCTGTCGGCTAGGCGCAGGTGCAGGGGATAGCGCCAGCGTGGCCCAATGGTCTCGATTTCCCCCAGAAAATCGCCGAACCGCGCCCGCAATTCTTGGCTGAACCTGTTGTCATCCAATTTCACCATCTCGGCTGCCATGGGAGGGGATTCTGTCCACACAAGGGATGATCGGTTGCCGGTTAGGGGTAAAATAGCGAAGGGTCCGGGGTTCAAAAACCGCTCGTGGGCGATACCGTGATGGGGCCGTTCGTGCTCGACCGTGGTGACAATCCCCCACTGGTCATAGCTCCAACCCCGGGTGCCAATTCCTGCCCTATCCCGGGTCTGGGATCGGGCTCCGTCGGCGGCGACCAACATCCTGGCGCGCAATTCCCCACCGCTTTCCAAAATAGCCTGGACGCCAAATCCGTTGACATCAAACGATTTCAGCGACTCCGGCGCAACATTCCGTACGGTCGTTCGCTTTGTCGTGGTGTGCAATGCCAGGCGCAGGTGGCGATTTTCCACCATGGCGCCGAACGGCTCACCTCCCAAGGCTTTGTGGTCGAAATGGATGTGCAGGGGGGACAAGCGGTCGGAAACCCGGATCCCCAAAATGGGCTGGGACTCCGGAACCGCGTCCCACACGCCGATGGCCCGCAATACCTCCTGGGAAGCAAAGGAAATCGCTGACGCCCGGCCGTCGTGCTCCGGGACCAGGGTGGTTTCTGGAACCGTGCGATCCAGCACCATCACGCCAACACCGGCGTTGGCCAAGGCAATGGCCAAGCTTTGGCCCACCAGACCGCCGCCCACCACCAACACATCGGTGTCAAAGCTAGATTTTGCACGGGTTTCCATAGGTAAAGGATGGACCTTGGGGGTGGGCGTGTCCAGTCGGTGATGGTGGTTGGTTAGACTAATCTGAAAACGCCTAATTCTTAGCCGAATTGCTGCGCCTGAATTCGGCAGAATTCCGGTGAAAACGAGAAATACATAAATAATTTAATCGCTTAGTCCATGTCCAAAAAACTGGCACGGGATGTGTAATGCAGAGGGCGCGCCGGGGCGGATCCTCGTGCGCCATGGAGAGGACGAGAGATGAAAAACATCATGGCGATTATCAAGCCGTTCAAATTGGACGACGTACGCAAGGCCCTGGTCGACATCGGTGCCGCAGGCATGACGGTGACCGAGGTCAAAGGATTTGGCCGACAAAAAGGCCACACAGAGGTTTATCGGGGCGCGGAATACGAAGTCAACTTCGTCCCAAAGGTCCAAATCGAATTGGTGGTGCCGGACGATTTGGCCGAAACCGCCGCTTCGACCATCCAGACTGAGGCCGGAACCGGCAGCATCGGCGCAGCTCTCACCGGTGTGTTCGCAGTCGAAGCCATCGGCGGCACACCGGGCGGCCTCGAAGGCAATTGGGGCCAGGTCCTGACCCAAATATATGGAGTCGGGTCAACCATCATGTACTGCGGCGTGGCGACCTTCGTGCTGTTGATGGTGATCAAGGCCACCATGGGCATCCGCGTCGAAGACGACGAAGAACGCCAGGGCCTGGATATCGCCCTGCACGGAGAAAGCGTGATTTAGGGCGCGATCGACCTACCCTAAATTGTGGGGCCTCAATCCCCCTTCCTGGAGGCCCAATGGGCACTTGGCCTCCGCACTCACAGGGCCGGGCATGGTTGCTCGGCCCTTTTTTCTTCGCCGTGTCGCCGGGCTTTAACCGGCCCCCAGCCCCTTCCAATTTCCCTGGGACCACCATATCCTGCGGTCGATGCAGACATTAGGGCTATTGATTGAGCCTCGCGCGTGCTGAGCCGTCGCTTGGACGTCTTGGGCGATGGCCCGTTCGC
>Ga0315336_1001752_pt1 | contig 38494 bp, 19 predicted proteins | sample ASW5metaG_FD_204512 | JGI IMG/M metagenome (GOLD analysis project Ga0315336, IMG submission 204512) | Ammonia-oxidizing marine archaeal communities from Monterey Bay, California, United States - ASW #5 | ecosystem: Environmental > Aquatic > Marine > Intertidal zone | place: USA: California... | reverse complement strand
AGAAACGAGGAAGAATAGACCCGGAGTGAGCAGGCTCCCTTCCTGCGCTTCCCTATCTCCTCTTCTTCGTCCGACACGGGGCAGAGCCGCCGTGCCACGGGTGGTCCGCTTCGCGTGCTCTCAGAACCGTTTCCAGAATATCAATGCCCGAAAAGCGCAGGCTCCCTCCGTACGCTTCCCTTTCTCCTCTTCTTCCTCCGACACGGGGCAGAGCCGCCGTGCCACGGGTGGTCCGCTTCCCGTGCTCCCGGAACCGAGTTTAGAATATCAATCGGAGATGGTTGCCTACTCTATCCACCCACTCGCCTCCAGCCACGTGCCCAACGCTTCGGAAAGTTTCCTGTGGCCGCTCGTGGTGGGATGCCAGGTGTGGATCTTGAACTCCGGCGGCACAGAATCCTCGGGTATGGCTTCGTACGTGTTCAAACATGTCACACCGATCTGTTGCGCGCCTTCCTCAAACAAACTCTTCAGTGGGCCGAATACAAGAACACGAAATCCATGTGTGTCCGCCAGGGCCTTCAGCCGGGTCATGGCCCGGACGACGCCTTCCGGTCCAACACTGTCGAAAAGCACCGGGTCGACAAGCGTCGGATCCACATCCTGCCGGTTTACCACCCTGGGGGTAATGCGTCTGACAAACTCATCCCGCTTGAACAGGGCCAGGTACAAATACGAAATGTCGCCTTCATCGAACGCGGATTGCTCGTAGAGAAAAGTGGGGGGATCCGTATCGTTGTCGCACCATCCGACAATCACGATATCCGGTTGAAATTGCAGGCCGCGGGATTCCAGGAGTTCAACTTCCTGCCAGGTGTTATAACCGGGAACCGCGAAGTTCAGAATTTCACACCTCCTATTCTTAGGACCCTCATTCAGGGTCTTCTCCACCACCGAGAGATAGTCACTCCCCTGCTCGACGCCCCATCCGAACATCCCTGAATCGCCAATCCCCAGAATTCGAATGCAGCCATCACTCTTCTCCTGCTCGAAGTCGCGGTTCTCCCGCATGCCTGTAGAGTTTGTAATCACCCTGCGGTCACCGAAAAGAATGTCCAGATTGGGACGCAACTCGTAGATCAACCTCCGGTTCGAACAGAGTTGCACGATGGAAATCAACGGGGTTTCGCTGCGGGGATACATCGCCACACCTTCGTTGCTCAAAAACTCTAATGAGTGAAAGCCCTGCGTGTTTCGCAGATAGCCGCGAACGGCCTTCTCGGCCACGAAGTATGATCCTGCGAATGCGCCGAGAAGCAGGCCAACGCGGCCCAACAGAATCCGCGCGGCCCGACAAGATTTCGGCAGACCCCGCCGCAGAAAGTACCAGGCAACGAACGCAACAATTGCCGCGACAATTCTCGGAAAGGGGTTTTCCGCGGAAACTCCTCCGAATTCAACCCTCCCGCCGTGCCACCCGATCAGTACCACCATGAGGGTGCAAGCAAGCCCGGTGCCGAAAAGCAGCCATGAAACCAGGGATTGGAAGGTTTGCGCCATTTGCACTACAATCAGGCAAATGCCCTGCTTCACCAACGAAGAAATGTCTGGCCGATGATCATTGTGGTCTGCAACAATTTTTCCGCCTGCTTGCGGCTTTGCTGCCTCGTGGTTTTCAGCCAGTCTACAGTGACGATCGGCTCTGAATTCATCGAGTCCCGCCCCCTGAACCAGCGCGACACATCCGCCGATGGTCCCCGGTTCGAGCGGCTCGACGACGTGCGAACCGGGATCGATTTCGAGCACTACTGGGCTCCGCCCGAGAAGTATGCCCCCAAACTCGACAACTCCGTCGCCGGCGGCGGAGTGGCGATCGGGGATTACGACGGGGATAGCGCGCCCGATGTCTACCTGACCCGGCCGTTCGGCGGCGGGAGACTTTTTCGGAATCTAGGCTCCCTGCGGTTCGAGGACGTCACCATGGCTGCCGGCGTAGAGGATGAAAAGTGGGCCACCGGAGCGACCTTCGCCGATATCGACAACGACGGCGACCTGGATCTTTACGTCTGCGGGTACGATTGCGCAAACCGACTCTACGTCAACCAGGGGAACGGGACCTTCATCGAGCAGGCGCGGGCCGCAGGACTGGATTTTCACGGCGCCAGCCTGATGATGTCGTTCGCAGACTACGACCGCGACGGGGACTTGGACGGTTATCTGCTCACCAACCGTCTCACACCGGACGCCCCCTATCTCGATTTCGACGCAGAGTTGGTTCGAGGACTGTGGGTGGCTCCGGCGCAGAAGCGCGAATTTGTCGACGTGATCACGATGAAAGATGGGAGCCCGCTGGCCATTCAGGCGGGTCAGTTTGACCATCTCTATGAAAACAAGGGCGACGGCACGTTCAAGGATATCTCGAGGAAGGCCGGGATCCGCGGCACCGATTTCGGGCTGTCTGCCACCTGGTGGGATTACAACGGGGATGGATGGCCCGATCTATATGTTGCAAATGATTTTTTCGGGCCGGACTACCTGTATCGAAACAACGCGGATCCGGACCGTACCGCATTTGAAAATGTTGTTTCAAAGGCGCTGCCGCACACGCCCTGGTTTTCCATGGGATCGGACAGCGCCGACATCAACAACGACGGCCTGCCCGACCTGATGGCGTCCGACATGGCATCCACATCGCACTTCAAGCAGAAGCTGATGATGGGCGACATGGAAACTTCCGGATGGTTTTTGACCTTTCCGATCCCCCGGCAATACATGCGCAATGCCGTCTACTTGAATACCGGCACCGACCGTTTCATGGAAGCCGCCTATCTCACCGGGCTCGCGAACACCGACTGGACCTGGGCCTTGAAATTCGGGGACTACGACAATGACGGACGTGTTGATCTGTTTGTCAGCAACGGAATGACCCGGTACTGGTTCAACAGCGACCTGCGGAATAAGCGAAGCGGTTCTTTCGAAGAGGATTTCGAGGCAATCTGGCGAAACCAGCCGCCTCAGGCCGAGCCGAATCTGGCTTTCCGGAACCTCGGAGACCTCGCCTTCGAGAACGTTGGGCCGGCATGGGGACTGGACGACGTCGGCGTAAGTTTCGGCGCGGCTGCTGGCGACCTGGATGGTGACGGGGACCTGGATTTGATCGTAAACAATTTCGAAGGACCCGCCGTTGCCTACCGAAACCGCTCACCGGACGGACACCGGGTGACGCTGAGGCTTCACGGCAGGGAGAGCAATCGATGGGGCATCGGCGCGACAGTGCGCATGGAGCACGATGGAATTCAACAGGTCCGGTACCTGACCCTTTCACGTGGATTCATGTCTTCCGACGAACCGGTGGTTCACTTCGGCCTGGGTGAGAGCGAGGTGATTCAGCGAATGAAGATCGAATGGCCGAGTGGACGGACTCAGACCTTCACGGACTTGCAAACGGACCGATTTTACGAGATCCGGGAGCCGTCCGAATCCGGTCAGGTTGAGGTTGCCGTTGATGAGGCTCCGGCCGGGCCCCAGTTTGCGCGTTTCGAAGGAATCGGGCGCATGCGGCATAAGGAAGCGCCGTTTGACGACTTTCGCCGGCAACGCCTGCTGCCGAATCGACTGTCGCGCCTCGGGCCCGGGATGGCCTGCGCGGATGTGGATGGAGACGGGGACGAAGATCTCTTCCTGGGGGGCGCGGCGAAGCAAGCGGGTAGCATCTACTTCAATGACGGCGAGGGAACTTTCGAGCCGGGTCCGAAGGAGCCGTTTTCCAGGGACGCCGCCTGTGAAGACATGGGAATCCTGTTTCTGGATGTGGATTCCGATGGGGACTCTGACTTGTACGTTGTCAGTGGCGGGGTGGAAGCAGGGAATGACGACGAGAGACTGCTGGATCGCCTCTACGTCAACGATGGCTCCGGCGGTTTCAGCAAATCCCCCCCGGACGCACTCCCGACATTGCGCGAGAGCGGCGGTGTAGCAACCTGCGCGGACTTCGACCGGGATGGGGACCTGGATCTCTTCGTCGGCACCCGGGTGGTTCCAGGGAAATATCCGCTGCCCGCGTCCGGGCGGCTGCTCCGAAATGTCGGGGGGCGTTTCGAAGACGTTACCGGTGAAGCAGCGCAGGAGTTGGAAAACACCGGGCTGATCACATCCGCGCTCTGGTCGGACGTGGACGCCGATGGTTGGTTGGACCTTCTCGTCACGCACGAATGGGGACCGACGAAACTCTTCATGAACAAGCAAGGCGCACTTGTTGACCACACCGACGAAGCGAACCTGGGCAAGATTACCGGTTGGTTCAATGGAATCTCCGGACGGGACGTAGATGGCGACGGGGATATCGACTATGTCGTAACGAACTTCGGTCTGAATACGAAATATCATGCGAGCGCCGAACATCCTGCCACGCTATTCTACGGCGATTTCATGGACCGTGGATATTCCTGCGTGGTGGAGGCGACCTTCGAAGACGAGACGCTCTACCCGGTCCGGGGACGAAGCTGTTCGATCAACGCGATGCCTTCCTTGATCAAGCAATTCCCGACTTTTGAAAAATTCGCGGGAGCCGAGTTGGCCGGCATCTATTCCCCGGATAAGCTTTCGGATGCCTACACGGTCAAAGCGAATACGCTATCGTCGATTCTACTTCTCAACGATGGGCAGGGCCGGTTCGAGAAGCGGGATCTTCCACGGTTGGCGCAGATCTCTCCGGCCTTCGGCGTCGCGCTGGCCGAGTTTGACGGGAAAGCGGGGCCGGATCTACTTCTGGCCCAGAATTTCTTCGGTCCTCAACCGGAAACGGGGCGCATGGACGGCGGGGTTGGGTTGCTTCTGACGGGTGCGGAACGCGGCTTCGAGCCGGTCTGGCCAAATCGCAGTGGCATCGTGGTGCCCGGGGACGCTACGAGCCTGGTGACTACGGATCTAAATGGAGACCGGCGGCTCGATTTCGTCATGGGAATTAACAACGAAAGCGCGGTTGCTTTCGTGAACCGGGGAGAAAGCGACGCGGAGACGCTTGTCATCCGCCTTGCGGGAGAAGCCGGGAACCCGACTGCGGTGGGAGCGCGCATCACGGCTTTCGCAACAAACGGAATCAACCAGACAGCCGAAATCTACGCAGGCGGCGGGTACCTGTCGCAGTCATCCCCGTCGCTCGTATTCGCCGGACCCATTGAGCAGTTCGAAGTCAGATGGCCGGATGGGATGGTAACCACGCATTCGCCGGATCCTGATTCGAAGAGCATGACCGTTTCGAAGTCATCAAAGTAGCCATCCACCTCCGGGGGATGGAGCGGCTGCGGGGGTGAAGGAAAGAAAACGAAATGCTCCCTGTTCAAGAGCGTGTGGCGCTCTTCGTTTTCCCTTCTTCATCCTCTACAGCCTCTCGTCCCCCGGAGGTGGACGGCTACTGTAACGAAACAGGCTCCCGGCAGAAGCCGGGAGCCTGTTCGAAAAAAGATAATATGTTGTGCGCTCAGCTCATGCGGCGGCGCAATGCGAGCAGCAATCCACCCAGGCCCAGAAGACCGAGTGTTGCCGGTTCAGGTATTTGGTGATCGAAAACCTTTATCCAATCCAGCTCTGTGTTCGCATCCGCCTGGCCCTCATTGTCCCCGAACTGAAACTGACCATTACAGCAACCCGTGCAGCAGGTGGGCGCTTGATTATTTGCAAGAACCAGAACGCCGTCGACGTATATGTCGAACTTGCCCGTCGAAAGGTCGGTAATGTTCAACCCGATGTTATGAAATTGAGACGTGTCCAGCGGGGAGGAGGCGTGAAGTGCGCCGAAACTGATCGCATTCACGGAGGCAGGATGGAATACGTTGTCTGAGACAATGCCGACCGTAAAAAAGTAATCGTTCAGAATATAATTCATGGAGCTGCCGCCTCCGTTAAAACCGTCGTCAGCGAGGACACGCATGCGTGCGACGGCGGACTGGCCCGTCAGTTGACCATGCGCGATGATCGATACGTTCGCGTCTGTATCGATCGTATCGTAGCTCGCAATCCCGCCCGCTAGCGACGCTTCCGAATTCCACGCTCCCGAATGGGTCCATCCCGCGTCCTCTACATTGGGATCAACATCGAAGTTCGCTTCGATGAGAAGGGCACTCTGGGCCGGCCCGATGGAAATAAACAGGGCAGCCGCAAGGGCGGTCAGTGTTTTGGCATTGAATACGACTTTCATCTCAACTCTCCCTCTCTATTGCTTGATCCGATGGACCTGATGCTCAAGGATTTCGATTGCTCCACTCGTTCTTGAGTCCCGAGATTGCCTCATTGGCGACAATTCTTCAATAGAAAACACTGTTATCTGCTCAAACTACCTCAACAAACCTGTTGATAACCCCTCAATAAGAGCACCGGATGCTCGGATTTGCTGAGGAAGCTCCCTCTACGGAACGACAAAGGCCCGGTAGACTTTCCCGGTGGAAAATCCGGTGGGGTCGAACAATCGCTGCGTACTACCGTCTCCGACAATATGCGCCCCGGTGGAGGAAAACATGTTGGTATTGGGGAGTTCGGACGCCTCCAGCCGGTAGAGCACCCCGGCATCCGTGGGGAACGCGAGTGCGGTCTCGGCGCCGAGGGTCGGGCCGGCGGAAATGATGGGCTGGAGTCCCTCGACCCGGACAAAATCGTACTCCGCTTCGGCGCCCCCCTGCGATGAAGTATCCCCGAATTCGACGCGCCCGTTGAACGCTCCAGTCCCCAGGTCGGTGGCCTGGGCATCGGGAATGGTCAGGACGTCGTCCACGTACAGATCCGCCAGCCCATCGGTGGTGTCCGTGACCACGAGGGTGTAGGTCCGGAAGACCGACGTGTCCATAGGTACGGCAGCCTGGGTAAGGTCATTCGCCGCATTGATATGTCTGAACGCCGCCCCTTGACCGGCTGCTGAAGTAATCCCCATGCGCCATCGCCAGCCATTTCGAATGACATCAACCGAAGTGCCCTGTCCATTAAACCCGTCATCGCTAATCACCCGCATTCGCGCCGATACCGAGACGAGATCGTTGCCGAAGCTGAAACTTCCGACCGGTGCGCTATGTCCGACCGCAACGAAAATTTGCGGGCTCTCATCGGTGTCATACCTGCCGATGCCGTCCCATACCCCGTTGGTGTTGAAGCCGCCGGAAGCCAGCGTGATCCAACTCAGGGACGGCTCCAGGGCCGGATCCACATCGAAATTCGCCTCCGCGAGGGTCACAAGCTCCGCGCGCAGGCACGTCAATCCCGCCGTCAAGAGACACAGGAAAGCAACGGCCACTGCGTTCAATTTTTTGCTTCTATTTTTCAATTTCAACTCCTTCTTGCTCGTCGTTTTGAAATCTGATCGATCACTCTCGCCGGGAACTTCGTTTACGGTTTGTCCACCACGATCCGGAAATGAAGTTGTTCATCCAGGTTGGTCCACGACGGCGTGATCATGGTCAGGGGGCCGCGTTCTCCGATCACAAATCCCGGGGTCGGCATGAAAACGCCGGAGAGAAGATTCGTTGCGACCTCGAGCGAATATTTCTGGCGTCCGATCGCTTCAAATTCCACCCACTCCGCGTTCGGCACCTGGACGGGACTGACCGGCACCGTCACATCCGGCCCGGACGCATCCTCGACGCGAACCCAGTCCAGTTCCGCGTCGGCATCCGCCTGCCCCTGGGTGTCGCCGAATTGAACCTGGCCGTCGAAAGCGTGACTGGGGGAAATGTCCAGGGCCAGGTTATTCGGCAAAACCAGAATGTCGTCCGCGTACAGGTCGTAGACTCCGTTTGTGATATCGGTGATTACGATGCGATATTCATGAAAAACGGAAGTGTCCATCGGATGGGATGCGGTGATGCCGCTGGTGATGGCGTTGAATGCGGCGCCCTGGAACGTGTTGCTGGGAACGATGCCCGCAATGTACATTTTCGCGTCCTGAATGAGGATCATTGCGGCCCCTCCCCCCCCGAAACCGTCGTCGTCGAGCACGCGCATGCGGGCCGTCATGGACACCGCCGTCGGTAAGGACCCGGGGCCGGTTATGATCGAAGCGTTGTCATTTGCATCTATCGTATTGTAGGACGCGATGCCGCCGGATAGACCTCCCGCATCGGCAATGTAGAAGTCCCAGGCCAACTGGTGCTGCCAGCGGGGATCCTCCACGTTCGGGTCTACATCGAAATTCGCCTCGATCAGGGTCGCCGCAAATGCGGGCGAAAGGCCGAGAATAAGGAGTGCTCCAAACACTCCTTCAATAAAAGAAAGGCGTCTTTTCATTTTTTCTCCTTCCGGATTTTGGTGTGCGTGAATTCTAGTGCTCCATATCGAAAAACAAACCATGGACAGCATATCCTGACTCTTTCCAAATATTCAAGACAATATCAAGGTGCGCAGCAGGTCTGATTAAGGATTGTATGCGATGGGAAAATCCGCTTCCGCCCTCGTAATCGGCTGTACATGCCCGTCCACGAAAAGAACATTCGATCGAGTATCCCGTTCATGAATGAACGGACTGGAAAAGGACATCAGCCAACGACTTCTAACAATGCCCTTAATCGGAACATCAGAGCTCCAGGTCAGACCGATGGATTGTGGGTGATGCCTCGCCTGGTCGAAAAAAATTAAGGTTCGGTGCGGATGTGAAAAAGACTCGATCCGGCGGTTGGGCCACACATCGGCCTGACCTGGCCCCGGATACGTCGTCCCGAGTGTCTTGCTTGAGATGAAATATCCAAAGTCGTACCCGGTGAACGATCGATTGGGATTTTCGCGATAGTTTAGCGGACAATAATAGAGTCTTCTTCCTGCCTGTTGTTCCGGGTTCCATCCCTGCACACTGTCGTTGCCCTGGCCGAAGTACACATACTCCACTAACAATTCGTCAATCGTGACAATCTCTTCATTGTACAGCGGCGGGATGTAGCCATCGTGATTCACGGCATAGAGTTCGACACCGTTGCCGAGCTGCTTGAGATTGTTCTGGCACGCCACGGTCAACGATCGATCCATCGCGTTCTTCACCGCGGGCATCAGCATCGAGGCGAGAATGGCGATGATGGCAATGACAACCAACAGCTCAATAAGGGTGAAACCGTGTGTTCGTTTTGTGGGGCACGCACGCATGGGATTCTCTCGTCCAGATACTGTAGACAACTCCGGTTCGATTGCAACTTTTCGCGGCCGGAAAAACACCGATTTGGGGAACTTTCAGAACAAATTCATTACTCTGGTCTTTCTGGAGAGCCTCGTAAACCCAACCATTGGAGCCCACACAACGTAGCACGGGTATGCGACCCGTGTTGCGGAGACTCTACCGGAACCAACAGATTTGTAGCACGGGTATGCGACCCGGGTTGCGGAGCCCAACCGGAACCAACAGATTTGTAACGACTATCTCATGGTACGCCGTGGCTTCGCGTCCTGAACTCTGGTTGAGTCTCCGCTACACGGGTCACATACCCGTGCTACGAGTGATTCTACCCTCGCGCCCTTGTCGCGCCGCAACTCGTGGTACGTTATGCGCCAACTGTGTAGGAGAAGATTTCCGCGTCCTTCAACCGGAACATGAAATAGACGCGGCGAATTCCCAGGGCCGACAGATTCTCGTTCTCTCTCCACCGGACAATGTGGTGAATCTCGTCTTTCTCCAGCGGGACGCACTCCGCATCCGAATACCCGGACACCGGGCGGTGATTCTCGTCGATGAGCCCGACCTTCAAGTACCCGCGCGAGGCATCCGCATTGATTTCGAGTTTGCAGTCGTCACCGTCCAGATCAATGGGCCGGCTCATAAAATAGCCTTCTTCACCCTCCGAGGAAATCCCGATGAAGCCGTCCAGGCGCAGCTTGCAGAGCCCGATTCCCGATTTGCGCTTGGGAAACTCGGTCCCATAGTGGGTGCAATTGAACGCGGCGTAATACATCCACACTTCGTCGCCCATGATCAGGAACGGACTGGTGGTGGCCATGATCATCTTGCTCTCCCAGGGACCTTCGTCTCCCGCTTCAAAGAAGGGCTTGCCGTCCCGAAAGCGGTTCCACTTGATGCCGTCGGCGCTCGTGGCCAGATCGATGGTCATGCCGTCGTCTTCCGAGTCGGTCTGATAATTCCAGACGTGCCCCACGTAATACCCTTCATATTCGCTGACGGTGAACCCGTAGAACTGTGTGCCGATCGGGTCTTCGAGATCCGGCGCCAGCACTTCCTCCGGGATCGTCCACTGAATGAAGTCGTCGCTGGTTGAGCGCCCGATCGTTCGGTACGGATGGTTCTTCATACTGGCGTCGAACGGCCAGTTGCCCTCGGTGACCCGGTGATAGGGCGTGTCCGGATAGTGGTTGTACCAGTCCGGCGGACGAATGTAGGTGACGTACTTGCGGATGCGGGGATCCCACCCGTAGAGCATGTAACTGTCGCCGGCATCAAGGCGCGCAGTGAGAACCGGGTTGCGCTCGTAGGGGGTCCAGCGAATCCCGTCCGGCGAGAAATAGACACAGGCGCCGTGCCACGAACCGGGCGACCCGAAAGTAAACGCCTTCCATCTCTTTCGTTCATCCTCCTCGTCCGGATCCGCCATGACGCCGCCCCAGATGCATCCGCAGTACGGCTCGTCCAGGACGATGTTGTTGTCCGTCGAACCCTCCCATTCGATGGCGCCCAACGATGGCTTCTCCCAGTTCAATCCGTCTTCGGATTCGGCCATGCAGAATTTTGCGTGCTCGATGGTGTTGACTCCCGGCACCGCCGCGGTGGGGTTCGAAGGATCGGACGAGGCGGCAATTTCCGGGTTCAACTCGAGTGTCCAGCATTGATAGTACATCCGCAGCTTGTTGGTGCCCGGAACCCGGTTCAGAAATCGCCCGCCGAAATAAGGGAGCGTGCCCTCCCACGGGCGGTCCGCCCCGATGAGGGGGAAATCGCCGTGCCGCTCCGGCTGATGCATCACCCGCTTGACCCGGGCCAGGGGCCCGAGAACGCCGGGATAGATCATGCCTTCCTCATCGACTTTCTTTCCCCGTTTCAAGCCAAGTTCGTCGGGAAAATTCCAGGAGGTTCCGAGTTCAAGGCTGCGATCGTCGAGAAAGAGGTATTTCTTTTTCTTCATGGGTCTCCAGTCTGTTTCTCCAAGGTCTGGAACGTGTGTACATGGATTGGATAGATTTCTGAAACTTTTTTGATGCGGGGAAAGCATACATATTGTGCTGGAATCCACATTCCGGATGGAATCACGGCTACGAATGTGATTTCGTACTTCGTGTAACGCAACCAGTACCCCACCGAACTTGTTCGGTGGTGGAGGGGATTTTGCACAATGACCGAGAAAGAGAAAAAGAAGAGCCCCGTTGGAGCGAGGAAAGAGCTGCGCTCCCTGTTCGCTCTCTTTCGGGCTCGCGTATTTCCTTTGTCTAGTGTTGTGCAGAATCTCTCGCACCACCGAGCAAGCTCGGTGGAGCCGTTTTTCTGGCGTCGTACCCCAGCCAGGAGAAGGGGTCTTTCGTTTCAAAAGATTCTTGCTAGCGCGCTATTGATCGCCGGCGAACCTGGATTCTGCCGGGCAACGCCCCCCGACCGGTCCGACTGGCACGACACGTTTTACCAGTACCGGGCCCCGCTGGTCGTCGAGGTCGCGGAGGCCGGCTGGCAACGAGTGCCGGTCAGCGAGCCGCAGATCATCGCGGCGATCAACCGGCTGGAGGAAATGACCTGGCGTCCGCACTCGTTCGGATACAATCACATGAAAGTAGTAGGGACCGGCGGGAAAGACGCAGGCTTCTTCCTGGTGCCCGAAGGACCGGAACTGATCGATCCCGGCCTCCTGGGTCAACAGGATACGATCGAGATCCCCACCGACGCCCGCGCCTGGTACCTGCTCCAATACACCTCCGAAGGCGGGGGCATGCAACCGGCGAACGGCTACCGTCCCATCTTTCCTGTAGGGCATGAGTTGCGGTACCAAAACTATGAAGTCTCGCACGAGCCGCGACTGCTGCCGATGGGACGTTCGGAGCGCGAGCAATTGCTGCTCTCCGATGGCTCGCCGCTGAAACTGGAAATTGCGGGGCCGCGGGTGCAACCGGTTCAACAAATCTCTCTGCGCAAGGCACAAATCGTTTTTCTCGCAGAGTTCGACCGGCCCGGGCGGCATTACTGGACGCTCTACTACCAGCCGATCAACGGGCACAACCTCGCCCTGCCACTGCGGCGCCACGATTCTCTTCCCGTCGAAGAAGCCGAGGTCGTTCGACTTGGCACGGCCGAAAAATTCATTGGGCGAACGGCTCACCGGCTCCAGGTGGACGGACCCCTGGGCGCCTGGTTCGCCGAGACCACGATAAAGCTGACACCCAACACCCCCGTGCCCGGCACCGCCGTGAATCCGGTCATTCGGATTGCCGCCGCTGCCCGCGAGGCGCAGTCGTTTCAACTCGTGCTGGCCGCCCGGCAGGAGGCTCACATCCAAAACATCACCTTTACCGAACTCGCGGGCCGTTCGAGCGTCATTCCGCAATCCCGCACCGAGGTCCGGGAAATCAACTTCATCCCGATCGTGGTCCCGTCCTATATTTCTCCCGTTGATTACCGGGGGCCGATGGGCGATGCATTGACGGCGGTCGCGCCCCGCAACGCAGCCCCCCGGGACGGGAACCTCGCCTACTGGCTGACGGTTCGCGTGCCGGCCGGAACCACGGCGGGAATCTACAAAGGCGCCGTACAGATCAGCCTGAAGGACCAGCCGCCGATCCGCATACCGCTGGAACTGGAGGTGTACGACTTCGAACTTTCGGAGTTCTCCCCGTTCCGCTCGTCGATGGGCGGCGCCCACATCACCAAGCCCGACTGGGAAGGTGAGAAGAACGTGCCGGACTACCACCATCTCTCTTCGCCGGAGGATATCCGGAAACTGGCCCGGAAGTATTACGACGTGATGGCCCGTAACAAGTTCACCCCCCACAACTGCTTACAGTACACCGAAATCGGAATGGAGTGGGAGCCGCCGCCGGAAGGGCTCAATGTCGATGCTCCCGGCAACCATTTTAAACTGCACAGTTGGGACTTCACCAAGCTGAACGAGGACCTGCGCCATTACGTGGACGATCTGAAAGTCAATGCATTCACACTGGTACACAGCAATCCCAGCGTGATCACGATGTTCAAGCACCTGCCGGGCAAGCCGCTGGCGGAATATCACCGCCATCCGGGCCACGTGACGCTCGACTGGCAGATTTTTCGCGAGGCGACGTGGGTGGGCTACGACAAGCGCGACGGGGATCCCTATACCGAAATTACCAAGACCCAGTTCGACGACCTGGTGCACCAGTTCTATCGCGCGTTCGCGGAAAACCTCGAGAAGCATGGCTGGCTCGATTACGCCTATATCCTGATCGATGAAACCGCCTATCGCGGCTACGACGTGCTGGTCGATTTCATTGAGCGGCTGAAAGCCGACCCGCTGACCCGGCGCATTCAGATTGCCTGGACCATTCAAAGCCCGGCGGCGTTCAACTACAGGCAACCGGGCGCCGACAAGGTTGCCTTCGACGGGCTCGTCGACATTTTTGCTCCCGAAACCAATGAAAACAATCACTTCTGGGAGACGTATTTCTTCACAGACTACGGGATCGAGCCCCGGCGGGAAAAACTCTGGAACTACGTCACCTACACCACGCGCAGCGCCATCGATACGCCCGGCGTGAACAACCGCGCCCTGGGTCTGGAGGTCTTCAACAACGGGGGATCCGGTTATCTGCAGTGGGGCACGTTCCAATGGGACACGATGAAAGCCGGCGAGATGATGGGGGACAACCCGTGGAAGAATCCTTATACCCGCTGGAGCAATGGAGCCGTGGCCTATTTCTACCCGCCGCGCAAATCCGGGCCGAGTGACGAACCGGATTTTACCGTCGTGCCTTCCTTGCGCGTAATGACCTATCGCGAAGGCGTGGACGACTTCGAGTATGCGAAGATCCTGGAAGACCTGGTGGCCCGGGCATCCACGGAGGACGCCGACACCTCGGAGGCCGGCGAGGTGCTGAGCGACATCGGGCGCTTCTTTGCGTCCACCGTACACTGGTCACAAAACGACGCGTGGTATCTAGAGTTGCGCGACCGCATGGCCCGGGCTATCGTCTCTTTGCAGCGGCAACTCGGAGACTAACCTGCCCTTACTTCAATCCAACGAATGCAAACTGCGTGACGGCCGCACGCTGCGGCTGGAAACACATCTCTGTCCCATCGATAGCGAAGCAGTGTGCCGCCGGATCATCGGGCTGACGCAATGGACCTTCGGGGGCGAGGACTTTTCAGGTCAGAAAGTGTTGCGAGGCGACTACGCTGATTCGTCGGACGTCCTGTTGTGTCTCGGATTCCATGAAGATGAACTCGCCGGCACGACGATCGGCATTATGGGAAAGGACTATCCGGGTCTGGGCCTGATCGCGGACGTCACGACGCTGCCCGAGTACAGGGGCCTGGGGATCGCGGGGCAGTTGTGCGACGCGGCTACAGAATATTTTAAACGAAACCACGGAAATTGGCTCTTGCTTGGAACCAATGAGGAAAATGCGCGACGAATCTACGAACGCGCCGGTTTCACGGAACACGTGGGGAACGTGATGATCTGGAACCCGGCGGGGGATGAACTCTCAAGCGCGTACTGGGGAACCGCAACGGAAGACGTAAAAATACGCTCGGCTGAATGGGGCGATCTCCCGCGACTGGTCATGTTGTACACGTGCGACTTACTGTGGCCAGTCAGCCACTGGCAGCGCGACCTCGTCTCCAGCGCCTTCGCGCACCAGGCTCGAGCCGTTTCAAGCGCCGGCCCCACCTGGCACCTGACTGCGGAAGCGGGTGGGTCGTGGAATGTTGCGGAGAATCGTGACGGCGCCATTGTTGGCGCGGTTACGTTGACGCGAGGAGGCACCCCCCTGACGCAGCATGCCGCCGTGGTAGATCTCGCAGTGCATCCGGCGTACGTCTCGGTCTCGGATGTTCTCTTAAAAGCGGCCCTCGACGACGCCCGCGAGAGGAAGATCACTTCACTTTCCGCCTATGTTTCTTCACAGCATAAAGATCAGTGTGCTGTATTCACATCCGCAGGCTTCACACAGTGTGGAAGAATACCGGGTGCTTTGAGATATGAAGACCAATCCGTAGACGTCGAAATCTTTCACCTCGCACGTACCACGTCATAAAAACTTCAGCGCCGCAGGCGCCCAATTTGGATCCGTACTATGAGAAATCTCCAACCCACTATCCTGACACTCGCCTTGACCCTTTCCTCCCCGGCACAAAGCCCCCCCACATCTCCCCGCGCCGATCTGGGCGAAAGCTTTCACACCGTTTCGGACGTCGTCTCCTCCCCCCACATCAAATGGGCGCGTCCTCTTCCCGGGGGCCCGATCCGGGCGCTATGCATCGGGCCGAGGTTGAGTATTCGTGAAGTCGTCGAGCTGGGGCAGCGACTTCACCTCGAAACCTCCTCCGTCATCTTTCACGATTCCCAGACCATGGGCCACCCCGAGAACCGGCTCACGGTGGATCACACCACGACAAAAGAAGTTCACGAAAATCTGTTGAAAGAGTTGGAGCAAGATTGGGAACTCCTGATCATGGGCAACATCGCCTGGAAAGCGATCCCGACAGACGTGCAGGAAGTAATCACGGCGCAAGTCCGCGGCGGAAAATCGCTCCTCAATGTGCATCCGGACGATTCGTTTGCGTCGGCGCATGAGGGGCTCGAGAGATTGAAAATTTCTCCGCCTTCGTGGCCCGCGCAACGGGTCGTTCCATTTCACGGCCTGCCGGATCCTGCGGCGGGGTTGCGCGACGCGATCAGAGGATTCAAACAGGGCAAAGGGCGGATCGTCACGCTGCAGTGGCCGGGGTGCAAAAACGGTGGCTGGTACACACTGACGGTCAACACCCCGATGCCGCACTACGAATACCAGCAGGCGCTGGTGGCGGCGCTGGCAATGAAGGCTGCCGGACGAAGTGAAGTCATCCACGACTTGCGGGTAAGCCGGGTGGATGGAGATGATCGCAGCATCACGCTTTCGTTCGCTGCCGACCGGTCCGAGACCGCTCAAGTTGAATTCACGTTGAACGGACTCGCCGCCGGAGGCGACTCGGAAATAGATCACACCATTGAAATCGCCAAAGGGGACAATCAATGGTCGCTGGAACTTCCCCCGCTGGTACAGGACACGTACCTCTGCGCCGTAATCGTGCGGGGCGTGACAGGGGTTCTGGGCTCACTCGCGACCGACCTTGATGTTCGCGGGACGATCAGCATCCCCGAGTTTGCAATGGGGTCACGCCGGACCGATCCCGGAAACACGGCGGAATTTTCAGGAAAACTGTCCGGGCCTCTCGAGGAAAATCAAACTCTGGATTGCGCGCTTTGGGACAATTGGGACCGTGAGATCCTGGCCTGGACACTGGATACCGTCGAGGGGATCACCGAGTTCAAGGGAACGTTTACAGTTCCCTCCTCGCTCACCGCGCTGAACCATTTGCGGGTGGAGATCCGGGAGAATGGACGTCCGACAAGTCGTGCCGTCGTTGAGTTGTGCATCAAGCGCGAGTACGATCCGGGAGAATTCGCCTTTTATGGCTGGGGCGACGTGTCCGAAGAGCATTACACTTCTCTTCTCGCCGCAAGGATTCTGCGGGACACGAACATGGACGGATTCGCCAACTGCGGCTTCAAGGAGCCCTCGGCGCATGCCCGTGCGACCGTAAACATGGATTCGATCCCCTACGCGTGGGGCGTTTGGGGTGTCTATTCGGAAAATCCCGAGGACTCTTTTTCGCAGCTGGACGGCGTGCGTCGGCCCTGCCTCACGGATCCGTCCTATCTGGAGGGGGAGCGGGAAAAGTTTCGCCAGGGCGTCGAAGATTGCAGCCCGTACAGCCCGTCCGCCTACACCCTCGGGGACGAGAGCTATTACATGCTGTTCGATCCCGAGCGCGGGCACAGCGTCTGCTACTCCCCCACCTGCCGGGAGGGATTCAAGCAGATGCTGATGAACGATTACCGGAGCATCGAAGCCTTGAACGTGGAGTGGGACACCTCCTATCCGAATTGGGACGAATTCGAAGTGTCGAGCGTTCGCGAACTTCCCCGGCACAACCCGGCTCCGCGTGCGGATCACTACCGGTATATCGAACAGGTGTTTACGGAGGCTCATCGTTTCGCGGTCAACGAATTGAAACAGCTCTCGCCGGACGCGCGGGTAGGCATGGACGGATCGGAGGCATTGGACAGCGCCGTCGGATACAACTGGTACCAGTTGATGCAGATGTTCGACATGCAGAACGTCTACCCGTACGTCGAGTGGTATGCGAAGGCCTTCAACCGGCACTGCGTTCGCTCCTTTGCGCGTCCGGGCACGCTGCTGGGAATGTGGTATGGCGGATACACCGCCAACCGCAGCGAACAGGACGAACGGTGGCACCCGTGGTACAGCCTGTTCCTGGGGTACAACAGCATCTGGTGGTATGATGTGGGAAAGCCGGGAGAGATTCACAACGCCCTGGCCCCGGACTATCGCTTTGTCGAAGCCTACCAGTGGACCCTGGACGAAATCGCGGAGCTGAAGGGGGGCGCCGGACGGCTCCTCATCGGCGCCCGGCGTCAACATGACGGCATCGCCATCCATTATTCCACCCGCAGTTTTGCAGTGGACTCGGTGGAGTTGGGGGGGCGATACGAAAGGCGCCCAGGTCAACATGCTGTCGCCACCGCGGAGTTTATGCAGATGATCCTGGACCAGGGCCTGCAGTTCGAAATGCTGGCGACGGAGCAGATCGAGGACGGGAAACTGACCCCGGACAACTTCAAAGTTCTGATTCTACCCACGAGTCAGTCCCTTACCCAAAAGGAAACGGACGCGATCATCCGGTTCGTGGAGGACGGCGGTTGCGTCATTGCCGACTGGCTCACCGGAGTGCGGGACGAGCATTCCAAGCCGATCGAGATTTACCCGATCGACGAAATCTTCGGATTCAAACGTTCCAAATACCGGAGCATATTCAACGGGGAGATCTCCATCCAGGGGGAATGGGACGGGGTGGGACTTTCGCTGCAGCTGCCGCACCGTGAATGTGCCGATTCCTTAATCTTGGAAACCGCGCAGACCATGGGGTACTGCGAGACCATCTTCAAAGTCTGCATGCTGAACCGCTACGGAAAGGGACGCACCGCGTTTTTTAACTTCTCCGTCGAGGGATACCACGAACGCCGGTACGAAGGCCGCGAGGGCGAGTGGCGTGAGTTCATGCGGCGCCTGCTGGCGTGGTGCGATGTCGCTCCCGGTGTCACCGTAACGCGCAACAGTCAACCGCTGCCGGGGATCGAGACGGTTCGCTTCCGTGACGAGCCCCTGGAGTACGTGGGAATGTTCCGAGAATACAGAATGGCGGACAGGAAACCGCGCAGGGCGGAAATCACGTTCCCCGACAAGACATATGTGTACGATGTGCGCGCCGGGAAAAGCCTGGGCCGGAAACAATCGATTTCGACCCGCTTCGAACCGGGCATCGCAAAATTATTTGCGCTGTCGCCTTACAAGGTTAAATCCCTGGAAATCGGCGTCCATGATACGCCGCGCCGCCCCGGCGATGAGGTGGAGTTGCAGTTCCAAATCAGAGCCAGGGACGCCGAACCCGGCCGACACGTGGTTCGGGTCGAAGTGGAGGGCCCGGACGGCGACGAACGCAAACATTATGCGAAAAACGTAGAGTGCCCCGGCGGCCTGGGCGCCTATACACTGGCAACCGCCCTGAATGACCCCCCCGGGGAATGGATCATCACCGCACGAGATACGATGAGTGGTGTTGAATGCGATGCGACGATTGAGTTGCAAAGAAGTAGATGATTCAGGAATCACCCACCGGCGAAAAACGGTGCCCGAAAGGAGATTAAATGAAATTAGGTCTGATCGGATGCGGCGGGGTGGCTCGCCTGGGTCACCTGCCGGGAATTCAGTCCGCGGAGGGCGTGGATATTCACGCGATCTGCGACATCAACGAGGAGAACCTGCGAAACGTTCAGAAGGAGTTCGAAGTCCCGCATGCGTTCACCGATATCGACGCCTTTCTGGATTCCGGCATCGAGGCGGCGACTGTCACGTCGGGCACGAAGGCTCACCATCAGAACGTTCTGGAGGCCTCGCGAGCCGGCCTGGCGGTTCTCTGCGAGAAACCACTGGCACTGAACCGGGAAGACTGCGCCACGATGATGGCGGCCATGAAGAAGGCCGACGCTCCCCTCTACACGGCGTTCTGCTATCGGTTCAGTGCATCGGCACTGAAAATCCGTGAATTAATCCGGCAGAAAGCGATCGGCGACCTTCGTTCGCTACGGCTGATTTACACGTGGTGTTATGGGAAGAAGTACGAAGACGGCATCGGCTCGACGATCCGGAAGGCCTATGAGGACCGCATGCTGGAGGGGGGCCCGATGCTTGATTGCGGCCAACACCAGATCGACCTGGCGCGGTGGTGGGTGGGATCCGAGGTCATCGATGTGAAAGGTCACGGCGCGTGGGTGGAGAATTACGAGGCGCCTGATCACATCTGGGCGCACCTGACCCACGACAATGGCGCACATAGCGCGGTGGAGATGAGCTATTCCTATGGGCACACCTGCAAAGAATGGTTGAACGAGTTCGTCTACGAACTGATTGGAACCGAAGGGGTCATCCGGTACGACCGGTTTCGGGAGACACTTCTGCTTCACAACGGCGAATCCAGCCGTGAATTCGTATACACCTATTCGAAAGACTTCGGAGCCATGTACGAAGAGTTCAGCAGGGCTGTCGAGACCGGCGGCAGCGATCTGCTGGCCTCGGACCAGGACGGGGTCCGGGCAGTTGAAATTGCGCAAGCGGCAACCGCGCAGGCAATCGAAGAGCACAATCAACGTAGCACGGGTATGTGACCCGTGTTGCGGAGACTCCGGCACAGAACCAGGGCACGACTATTCTCAGCCGCAGATGACACGGATTGAACAAGGCGCTCGTTCTCCTCGCTTCCTTCTGCTCGAAAGTAGGGCCTTGGCTCGGGTTGAGTCTCCGCTACACGGGTCGCATACCCGTGCTACGGAAGACCGGGGTTCCGGTTGAGTCTCCGCTACACGGGTCACATACCCGTGCTACGAAAATGCTGAAGCTACTTTAACTTCACGATGGCTTGCGCCATCCGCTCCCGCAGATCCAGGTACCAGGCATCGTTGAGCGTCCACTCCACCGAGGTGGGAAACATTCTTGCGATATCGGTGATTACCTTTTCACCCGCGGACACATCGGCGCCGCGCTTCTTCCCCTCCGCAATCCGGTCTTCCAGGATCCGGGCATACTCGTAGTCGTCCACGCCCTCGCGAAACGTCATCACGCGCAGGGACGGCGTGATGGTGAAGTCCGGCGCGTCGGGCATGCCGCTCCGTTTCGGCGGGTAGAAATAACAGAGCGCGCCGTTGGCCAGGCGCGCGTACGGCTCACTCCAGGGATTGTGCGGATCATCTTCGAGTCCGTAGTGGTGATGCCACATCAATGTGTCCCAGATCACGTATCCGCTGCCGCCCATGTTGAACACTTCCAACCCGATCTCGCGATTTGTCATTCCCGGCACGTTGATTCCCAGGCGGCTGCTATAGGCGGCGTAACTCCACAACCGGTCCCGGTCCCGGGGCACGCCATAGTCGTCCCAGTACCAGTCCTCCCATCGATAATAATTCTCATCTACCTGCGGCACGTAGGTCAGCCATTTCGTAAAGACGTACTCGCCATTCTCCTGGTGGTAGAGGCTTTCGAAGCCCTGAAGGCAGTGCGCAAACCGGATCTTCGCTGTCTCCGGATCGGACTTCAGCAATCGGATCAAGTGCAGAATCCGGTCGGTGCCCGAAGTCTCATCGATGAAATAGTAAAACTTATCAAGCCAGCCGTGCGCCTCCAGGTTTCGGGCCATGGCACGGTAGTAGTCGAGCACCAGCCGGTCCCATTGGGCGCGGGTCACCTCCACGCTGGTTTCCTGCCAGGGATCGCCGGGCTGCTTGTCATAGGTGGCCTCCGTCATCTTCGTGAACGTCTGCCATCCCATCGTCACGTGCCCCGGGTCCTCGTTCCACATCTCGATCGGCGTACCGGGCAGGTGCTTGAACACATGACTGACGCCGGGATTGGTATGGGCCAGACAAACGGAGTTCACTTTCAATCCGTCAATGAAGTGTTTCAGGGTTTTGTTGAACTCGGTGAAATCCCAATCGAACAACTCAAAGAAATTGCCCGGCGCATCCGCGTTGCCGCCTTCCGGAGGCAGCTTCCATTTCATGCCGATTTCAACGAAGAGCGCTACATTTTTGGGATAGAATTTTTCCTTCGCCATGTGCTCATAATAGGCGTGCGCGAGTTTCTTGAGATCCTCTTTCGTTTTGACCCCGTGGTACACACGGGTCGGGTTCAGCTCCTTGTCCCCGCTGTTCTTCGCGAAGTACTGACCGCCCATGTGCGAATGAAACGTCGAGTATTCGGGTAATTCGAAATCGTGCACCGTCACCGTCAACGGCAGGGTCATCGACGCCGCCCTCTCTCCGCGGACGGCAATCGTTCCCCGGTACTCGCCGGGCGGCGTGCCGGGCGGCGTCCGGACGGTCAGCCAGAAAGCGACATTTCCTTCCCCCGCGTCGATGCTCCGTTCCGAGACGGCCACCAGGGGATCGCCGATGCGGCCGAAAAATGCAACCTGGTTCATGCGCGCCTTCTTCGTTACCGGTACGTATTCCACCGCCCGGATTTCCAGGTTTACGGCATCGATTTGATTCCGGCCGCTGCGCAACGGTGACGCGTCGATCGCCTTGAATTCGAAATCGGCCCGCGGGGAGAGAATGATCTGGAACGATTGGGCTTCATTGGCCGCGGTGCTGATTCGAATCGACTCCCGGGTATCGGCCGGAGAAGGCGTATCCGGCGTGAGCTTGATGGTGGTTTCGGCAAACCAGGCCTCGAACGCGTCGTTCGATCCGAGCCCATAGACGGTGTTGCCGATGAACTTTTCCGCCATGCCGATTTTTGTGACGGTTGCCGTTCTTTTCGGGATCTCCGGTCGGCGCAGGAAGGGAACCTTCAGATAGAGGGCGTCAAACGGCTGATAGTAGAGAACCATGCGCTTACGGCCCGGTGTATCGAATTTCCCCAGCATTGCAATGGTTGCCTTCCTGACGGAGATGTCTTCACCCGGCAGCGCGTTGGAATCCACGTTGAGTTTCATGTTGCCTCCGTCGGAACGCAGCAGGCATTCGTGTTTTGTCTTCTTCCTGGGCAACAGGCGAGGCACATAGGAACTCATGTAGGCGTGGTCGCGGGGCGGTTCTCCAATGGGAAAAATCTGCTCGTAGCCCGCAGTGGGAGGAAACCGGCCCCCCTCACTGATGAAGCTTACGAGGTAGTAGGAGTCCTTTTCCGTGGGAATCGACAGGACGGGGTCGGCCGGGACAAGCTCCTCGGGCGCCGCGATGAGATAGAATGCGGCATCCGGTACTGCATCGGGAGCATTTCCGGCGAATACGCGGACGTGATTGTACGCCAGGAACGTCGGGTCGAACGAATACTCCTCCAACTGGCCGATCGCGGCGCAGATCTGCTCCTCCCTCAACGGGATGACGTTCCAGCCCGCCGCCTCCACCTCGATGTCCAGGGGAATTCGGTACTGGTAGAATGTATCGACCCAATCGTGTTCCGGGTCGGCGCCGGATGCATGTGTAGTGGCAATGGTCATCGCTGTTATGGCAAGTGTAGCCGAAAATCTCATCATTCTACCCCATTTGGTTCGCCCCTGCAGACGGCGATCCCGCCGTACCTGAGAACGAATGGATCATGAACCGGCGGAGCATCGTCGCTTCTCCCGGCCAGAAATATCAGGAATCAGGCCTATCGTGGAGTAATATCCAGTGGAAAATCCCGACCAATCTGTTCAGGACCCCATTTTTGTCGTATGGTACGCACTGGAGATCTGAGCCACGTTGTGAAAGAGACACTTCTAGTATTCTGCCTATTCCTTTCCACGGAACTCGTGGGCCGGGGGGCCCTCCTGATCGAAGCGAACTTCGATGTACCCCCCGCAACCGAGAACCCAACCTGGACCCATTCCGGATCCTGGAACTCGGAAGTCACGCTGAACGGCGGCATCGCAAGCTACAATACAATCGACAACAATCAAAACGTGTCGATCCTCACCCCGGTGGGATCGATGCCGACGGCCGAGTACATCGTCGCGAGAATGCGCGTTCTGGACGACGACGGCTTCAACGGGGGCGGGACATCGATCAATTTTATCAACAACGGTTTCTTTTTCACCGTCGGCATCGTGCCTCAGAATCTTCCGTTTCATCCCCAACAGGTCGTGGCGCTCTCCGGCGGCTCCGCAACAGCCACGTTCCCGCTGGATACTTCCAATTTCCACGAAATCGGCCTCGAGGTTACCGACCTTGCGACCGGCAAGTACGATATTTACGTCGACGGCACTCCGGTTCTTCTTGATAATCAGGCTTCCGGCGGCGGCGCCGGTTTTGACGGTCAGGTCCAGTTCGGGGACAACGAAGGCACGGCGGACGCCGAGGCGGAACTGGACTGGATCCGGGTCTACGACGAACTGCCGACGACGCCGGGACTGCCCGATACGGGGTGGCACAGCGGCGTGGACTGGCATGACGATTTCTACCAGTACCGCATTCCTTTCGATGTTGCGGCGGTACCCTCCGCGGGCCAGTACATCGTTCCCATTACCGAGGCCGAAATCGTCGACGCGATCAACGCGGCATCGGGCGAGGAAGTAAAATATGTACCCGATTACTTTGCCTTCGACAACGTTCTCGTCGTGGAACACGACGCGAGCGGCAACGTCATCGGGGTGCCGGCGAACTCCGGATACTTCATGACCGAAATCTCCGCTAACAAAGTCAACAACCCGGGTTTTGAATCGACCGCGGGCGGCTTGCCGACCGGGTGGAACATCACGGTTCCCGCCGAATTCTCCGTCGCCAACAATTCCTACAACGGTTCCAACGCCCTGAACCTGAATTCAACATTCGTCGACCTCAACGGCTGTTTTCAGCACGGGATTCCGGTTACGCCCGGCCGGTATCTGATGATGACGTTCTGGGCGAAGACGCTGGCCACCGAAAAATGCCCCGATGTTCACCTGGTCGACGACATCGCAAACCAGTACATCGAAAGCTCGGATTACCCGCTGCTCCTTTCGCGGACCTGGGCGCAACATCAACGTCTCTACAAGCCGGACTTTATCAACGCGCGAATTCGAATGTATCGCCTCTCCGTCGGCGAAACGCTTTTCGACGATTTTTCCGTGAAGGAAGTCGCTATCGACCTCGCGGTCGAGGCGTCGTCCGCGGGCGACAAGTACTACATGCTCTACTATCAACCCACCGAGGGTCAGACCTACAACATCCCGACGCAGACCCTGCCCTCCCTCCCCCCGCAAACGTTCTCCGGACTCACGCTGCGCGACGGCGGCGCCGGCAAGTATTTGAAAGACACCGCCTACCGCCTTCAAGCCGACCCGGATTTCGATCTCTATTTCGCGGAGACGACGCTGAAGATCGGGCCGAATTCGGTCGCGCCCACGAACGATCGGCCTGCGGTGCAAATCGCTTGCGCCGCCAACGAATTGCAATCGTTTCAAATCGTGCTCGATCCGAAAGGGAATGTATCGGTTGACACGGTCGTCGTGTCCAATCTCGTCTCGCCGGACGACACGATCCCCTCGGGGGCCTGCACCGTGCACCGGCTTGACTACGTCGACATGACCCAACCCTCCGCCGACAACGGCCACATTCTGGTGCCACGGATTACCGATCCGATGGTGCCGTTTACCACGCAGGCAATGACATCCGGTGACGATCCGCTGTCGCTCTGGATCACGGTGGAGGTCGACAAGAATCGAGTGTCCGGCGACTACACGGGCATGGTTTCGATTTCAGGGACCGCTTCCGCGCAGCCGTTTACCGTCGATGTTCCACTCAACCTGCGGGTCTACAATTTCCGGCTGCCCGACAAGCCTACGTTCAGAAATATCGCCGGCGGTACGCTTCTCTATTTTGTCGGCACGGGCGGATCGAACTCCCCGTTCGATTTTCACGGCATCACCAGCGACACCGACAAGGACGCACTGGTTGAGCTTTATTATGACGTCATGGGGAAATCGAAAGCCTACCCGCAATATCCGAACCTGCGGGATGGGATGTGGTTTGGTTTCGATTATCCGCCACAGGGACTCAATGTGGATGCGCCGGGGAATTTTTTCAGTGTCTACAACTTCAACTTCGCTGACATGAACCCGTTGTTCGGCAGGATGCTGGACGACCGAAACGCCAACGCATTCATGGTTCATGCCACCAACGGGGATATCGCCAACACCTGGAGCCTTCCGTCCGGAGCCGGGGTCGTCGGCTGGGGGCCCTATGGCAACTACGCTAACGAGATCACCCAGACCCAGTTCGAACACCTGGTCCGGGATATTTTCCATGAAGTCGCGCTGAACCTGCAGAACAACGGGTGGCTCGAGTACGCCCTGATCCTGGTCGATGAAACCTCGAACGAGGGCTACAGCGACAAGCTGCATGTCTTTATCGACGCCCTCAAGGCGGATCCGCTGGCATCGCAGATCAAACTTGTAAATACGATCAACAATACGACGGCTTTCTCGTACCGGGACACCCCATCCGATCCACAGGCCAAGTACGCAAGCCGGCTCGACATCTGGGCGCCGGAAAACGAGCAGCAATACTCGGGCATCGCCGACTATTACTTCCCGGACACCGGAATGGGGCCGGACGACTACGAGGCGTGGAGATACTACACGCGAACCGCCCACCTGATTATCGACACCCCGGGCCTGAACAACCGCAACATGCCCATGAAAAACTATTTCATGGGCAGCACCGGCACGTACAAATGGGAGCTGATCTACTGGGACTTTCCGAACGCGTTGGTCCAGAACCCATGGGTGGACCCCTTCTCCTTCTGGGGCAACGGGACGGTCTCCTTCTTCTACCCGCCGCTCAAAACCGGGGTCTCGGCGACCCCGAATTTTACCGTCACTCCGTCCGTCCGCCTCGCGATGTGGCGTGAGGGTGTCGAGGATTACGAGTACCTGCACTTTCTCGAAAACCTGATTGTGGAAGCGAGCGCAAAGTCCATCGACACCACGGCGGCGCAGGCGGCCATCGATTCGATGGGCGCCATGGTCGACGACCAGGTGCACTGGTCCGTGAACGACGAATTCTATCTCCGCATGCGAAATGAGATCGCGGAGCAGATCGAGAGCCTCATCGGCGAGATCCTGCTCGACGACCCGGTGACCATCGCCGACTCCATCGAAGGTCAGGACCTCCGCATCGATTTCGACGGTACCGGAAACCGGCGATACATCCTGAACCGGCAGGAAGCCATGACCGGACCCGCATGGCAGGAAATAGACACGGAAGAGACGGCGTCAGACGGCCCGGTAACCATGTACGATCCGGATGCGACCGTGATATATCCCGAAGCGTATTACAGACTCGAACTGGAGCATCCAGATTATCAGTAGGGTGCGAGACGTCTTCTACTCACAACTCGTTTGGGAGTAGTGAGGATTGAACGATGGTTGTTGGTAGCCCGTATACATCCAGGCATTTTTCAGGAAATCGGCGCTTGCTTCTCGTCCTGAGTTGGGGCGCATTTCTCTATACCCCCACGTTCGCCGCCACCCTGCTCGAGGCCAATTTTACCGACCCGCCAAGCACCGAGGATCCGCGCTGGATCCATTCGCAGAACTGGGACCAGGATGTCTCGCTCAGCGGTGGCATCGCTTCCTACGACACCATCGATAGGGGCGTGAATGCTTCTATCATCACGGCGATCGGGGCCTTCAACAACGCGACGTCCCTGCGGGCACGCATGCGTGTCATTGCCGATGACGGGTTCAACGGAGGCGGCACGTCAATGATCCTGATTCGAAACGGGTACCAGTTTGTCGCGGGGATCGTATCCGACAACGCCTTTCACGCCGCCGCAGTCAATGCGCTGAGTTTCGGTGGCATTACCCAGTCTTTCGCAATGGACACGTCGGTTTTCCATGAGTACCGCCTCGTCATTACCGACGTTGCCACCGGCCTCTATGACATCTACGCGGACGACGTACTTGTGCTGCCGAACAACCAGGCCGCGTTCATCGGCGCCGGCTTCGACGGTCAGGCCCAGTTCGGCGACAATGAAGCGACGGCCGATGCACAAGCGGAACTGGACTGGGTCCGGGTCGAGGATGGCGCGGCGCCGACCCCGCCCGACGTGTTGATCGCGGACGCCAACACGAGGGGACTCTGGTACTTCAATCACGCGCCCGGCACCGAGTCGGCGTGGGATGCAAGCGCCAATGCGAATCACGGCACCTTGCTCACGGGCGCGCCGTTTCAACTCGATCCCGCCGTCAGCTGGATCGACAGCCGGCCCGGCTACAACCAGTGTATCATGGCATATTACAACAGCGGCAGCGACTTCAGCGCGGGCCCCATCGAGGTGCCCCAGGGATCCAACATGTCGCTGGCGTTCTGGCCGGGCACGGACATGACCATCGAGTTCTGGATGTATCCGGCGTTGATCGACGGCTCGTCGCGATACATCCTCACGAAATATACCGGCGCCGACTACCATGTCACTTTCAGCAACGGAAATCTCTCTTACGCTTGGAATAACGCCGGTTGGTTTTCGGTGACGGACACCACCGACATTCCCGCAAACGAATGGACCCACGTGGCCATCACGGTGGACCGCAGCGGCAGTCCGGCGGAGGACATCATCTCGTTCTACATCAACCAGGCTTTGTCCAGCACGCACTCCACACCGCACAAAGGAGGCAATCCGAATTCCGAAAGTCTTTGGATCATGGGCGCGTTCGGCGGTTCCAGTCTCGCGAATTGCTTTCTGGGAAGATTAGACGAAATTCGAATCTCCGACGTGATTCGCGACTACGCAGGCAACGGAACCATTACCGCGGCAGAAGCAAGCGCGGCGGGCGTGGAACTCTCCTATACATCACGGCGAAACGGTCTCTACGCGATTCGCAGGGCGGAATCACTTGACGGGGTGTGGGCGACATCCTTCCGCACCCTTGGGGACGCCACGGAATCTGCCGTTGCGCTCCCCGCCGCCACCGCAATCAGTGACAATGCGTACTTCGACATTGCTGAGGCGACTGAGCTTTTCACCGACGTCACGTCCTCGGCGGGTCTCTCCGGCAGCATCGGCCACTACTTCGGCGGGTCCTGGGGCGATTTCAACAGTGACGGGCGGCCCGACTTCTTCAGCCGAAGCCTGTTCCGCAACGTCGACGGCTCATCGTTTGCCGTCCTTCCGATCAGCGCGCTCAACGTAGGCGATGATTGGGGAGGGCCGTGGGGCGATTACGACAACGACGGCGATCCCGATCTTCTCGCGCTCGGATTTTCAAACGGTGGACAGTGGTTCGTAAAACTCCTGCGAAACGAGAGTGGAACATCGTTCGTCGACGACTCCGCAAAACTGCCTTCTCTTCCGATGACCCAGGTGGATACCGCAACCTGGGTGGACGTAGACAACGACGGCGATCTCGATCTGTATCTCGGAGGAGGCGAACCGGCGGCGGGATATCAGCCCGATGCCGTGCTTCAAAACAACAACAACGGCGCGAGCTTCTCCGTTATCTTTACCACGCCGGCCCCGCACCGGCCCGCGCGGGGTTCCACCGCCTGCGATTTCGATGAAGACGGGGACATGGACATCTTCGTGTCAAACTATCGCCTGGAGCCGAACCTCCTGTGGATCAACAACGGGTCCGGGAGTTTCACCGAGCAGGCGGCAACCTACGGCGTGGCCGGAGACGGCGCACTCGGCGCATGGGGTCACACCATCGGGTCCAACTGGGTGGACTTGAATAATGACGGCCGCATCGACTTGTTCGTCGGAAACTTCAGCCATCCCGCGGACTACCAGGACCGGCCACAATTCCTCACCAACCTGGGTCCGGCAGGCTCTTTCCATTTCCAGGACGACAGCGCAATCGCGGGCCTGGCGTGGAGGGAGTCCTACGCGAATCCCGGATTCGCCGATTTCGACAACGACACCTGGCTCGACTTCTTCTACACCTGCATCTACCCCGCCGATGAAAACGTTCTGTGCCGCAACAATGGAGACGGGACATTCTCGGAAATCCCTTCGGAAGCCTTCGTCGACAACAATTATCAGACCGCGTGGGCGGACTACGACGGCGACGGCGACCCGGATCTGTTGACATCCTCCAGGCTGCTGCGGAACGAATGCAACGTGGGGCACTGGCTCAAAGTCAAGCTCGCCGGAAACGGAACAACCGTCAACAAGTCCGCCATCGGGGCGCAGGTCCGGATCTCCATTAACGGAAAGACACTGACGAGGCAGGTGGAGGGGTCCACCGGCGGTCACGCCGGCAACCAGAACGATCTGACTCTCCACTTCGGCCTGGCAACGCATAGCGACCCGGTGGATCTGGGCGTACGCTGGCCGGACGGAACCACGGAAACCGTAAACGACGTCGCAGTAGATCAGACGATCACCGTGCAGAAGTAGACGCCGAGCTTCCTGGCGACGCATTTCGAAGCCACCATAACACCCTTCCAACCAGGCGCCGGAACTGCCTCCCATCTGGCTGTCCTCGAGAATCGGTCCGAAAGCAAAAATCAGAATGAATGATCTCTTGCCAAAGGTAGAGGGGAAGGATCTACTTCCAGCCCGTGAATCGTGATCTTCTACTGCGAACAAGTGTGTGTGCACTCCTTTCTCTTGCCACTTCCGGGTCCGCCGCCTGGTTCGATAACGCCGCCTGGCACGATGACTTCTACCAGTACCGGATTCCATTCGATGTCGAGTCCGAGGCGGCGGGCGGGCAATATGTACTTCCCATTACGGAGCAAGAGATCGTTGCCGCCGTCAACTGGGCCGATGAGGGTGATGTCACCTATGACCACACGTTTTTCGCCTTCGACAATATCCTGATCGTCGCCCATGACGACAAGGGAGAGATTCTCGGACCGGTTCCGAACTCCGGCTATGTGATCGCCCCTGCCTCGACGAACAAAATCGCCAATCCGGGATTCGAGGACGGAAACACCGATGGATGGTCCATTTCGGCCCCTGCCGATTTTTCCGTGGTCAAAGGCTCATACAATGGAAGCCGATGCCTCCGTCTGGATTCCACGGGCGTAGATCTGTCCGGTGCGTTTCAATTTCCCATACCGGTGACGCCCGGCGAATGGTGCCTGCTTTCCTTTTGGGCCAAAACCGCGGTCACACTCAAATGCCCGGACGTGCACCTGGTCGGGAACGAAGCAAGGAGGTATCTCGTCAGCTCCGACTACCCACAACTGTTCTCGAGATCCTGGAGCAAGCACGTTCGCCTCTACAAACCTGAATTCTCCTCGGCACGCCTCAACATGTTCCGGTACTCCATCGGCGAGACGTGGTTTGATGATTTCTCCCTCCGGGAAGTTGCGATCAAACCCGTCCTGGAAGTTCAGGGCGCGGGGGAGAAACACTACATGCTCTACTATCAACCTTCCGAGGGCTCTACCTACAACATCCCGTCCAACGTCGTCGCGTCCCTTCCCACCCGAACCTTCACCTCCGTCACGGTACATGCGTCGAAAGCCGAAAAGTATCTGAGGGACACGCAATACACCGTTGCGAACGACGAGGCGTTCGACCTGTTTTTCGCGGAAAGCACGGTGAAGATCGGTCCCGGCTCGAAAGCGCCCTCTGCCCGGAAGTCTTCCATCAACATCTCCTGCGCGAAAAACGAACGCCAATCCTTCCAACTCGTGCTGGATCCCAAGGCTGCGGTGACTGTTCAGGATGTGGCAATCTCCGATCTCACATCGCACGAGGACACGGTCGCCTCCGAATCCTGCACTCTCAAACGGCTCGAATACGTGAGCATGACCCGGGCGTCCACCAATCGCAACCTGCTGGTAGCGCGACTGGCCGACCCCATGGTTGCGTTTATGCCGCAACGACTGACTGGAGACGACGAACCGATGGCGCTGTGGTTTACCCTGGGAGTCGACGGCGCGAAAACTGCCGGCAACTACCGGGGGGAGATATCCATTTCAGGAAAAAATGGCAGCGAATCGTTGGAAGTAAGAATCCCGATCAACCTGCGCGTGTACGATTTTCAACTGCCGGAACGGCCCGCGTTCCGCTCCATTGCCGGCGGAACCATTCTATATCTGGTGGGTCCCGGCGGACAATATTCCCCATTCGATTTCCACGGAGTCAGCACCGCAGAGGACAAGAAGACGCTGGCGCGAAAATATTTCGCCACCATGGCCGAATTCAAAACATATCCACAGTGGCCGAACCTTCTGGACGCGGTTCATTGCAAATTCGATCCGCCTCCTGCCGGGTATAACGTAGATGCACCAGACAATTACTTCCGGCTGTACGATTTCAATCTGGAAGAAGCCGCGAAAGAGATCGCGATCGTGATGGACGCCGGCAAGGGAAACGCTTTCGCCGTCCACCACACAAACGGAGACGTATGCAACACCCTGAAGATCTCCAACGGACCAGCGTTTGGATGGGGAGCGGGAGGCCACTGGACAGAGATTACGAAGGACCAGTACAAACATTTAATTCAGGATTTCTACCGCGAAATCGCGCGCGTTCTTCAGGACCGGGGATGGCTTGATCATGCGTACATAATTGTCGATGAGACCAGAAACGAAGGATACGCTGAAAAGCTTCACATCTTCTGCAGAGCATTAAAGGAGGATCCCCTGACGGCGCGGATCAAGCTCGTTCACACTATCAACAACCTCACTGCATTTGCGTATCGAAGCGATCCCGCGCAGGCGGACGCGGAGTATAAAGGCCTGATTGATATCTGGGCGCCGGAAAACGGTCAGAAATACTCCGGTATCTCGGACTATTATTTTCCGGACGCAAACATGACACCGGCGGATTTTGAAAGCTGGAGATACTACACGCGAACCTCTCACCTCCACATCGACACCCGGGGTCTGAGCAACCGGAATCTTCCGATGAAGAACTACTTCATGGGCAGTACCGGGTCTTACAAATGGGAATTGATCGGTTGGGATGCGCCGGCAAGCCTGGTGCAGAACCCATGGATTGATCCTTACTCCTATTGGGGAAACGGGACCGTCGCATTCTTCTACCCGCCGTTGAAGACGGGTCCCGCGCCGGTGCCGGACTTCACGATTACGCCCTCGGTACGCCTGGAAATGTGGCGTGAAGGCGTCGAAGACTTCGACTACATGGTGCTTCTCGATCAGCTTGCTCGAAAGGCTCCGAAGGGAAGTGGGGATGCCGAGAGAGCAAGAGTGTTGGTGAGTGATCTGCGGCGGATGTTCCACGACCAGGTCCACTGGTCGGTGAATGACGAGTACTACCTGCGCCTGCGGAACGAGATTGCGATGCAGATCGAGAAGATGAGCAGGCAATGAGCCGAGAGAAGTATCCCGACGGTTTCAGCCCGCCGGAGGGACCAGGGAATGCTGGTAGAAACGGTGGGGCGAATCGGCAGCGACCCGCATTGACTCCGAATCCGGTCGTCCCTGGCGCCAATCTCTCTGCATCCGGTCAAGCACTAGAAAAAGCGTGAACGGTGAGGGCTAGCAACCCGAATACAATGCCGGCTCGGAATTGAAGTAGGCTTCCCGGATCAGGTCGCCTTTCACATTCGCCGAACACCAATGCGATGCGTAGCCCCGCCGCCACCGATTGGAGACGTTCGGACCCGAGTGGTGCAGGGTATTGACATGGTGAAACACGACCCCTCCCTTGTGGACGCAGGCGGGGGTATTTGCGGATTCATCGAACGAGCCCGGGTCGGGAATCAATTCGTGCTCCTGCTCCGGGTCCGCGGTAGCGGGAAGTACGCCTAGCAGGTGAGAACCATCTATATACCGAAGGCAGCCGTTTCCCTCGTCGGCGTCATCGCATGCAATCCAGGCAGTGAGAACTTCGTGCGCGGGCTCGAGGCGGAAATAGGCATTATCCTGGTGCCAGCATTTCGGCGATCCGTGGTGTGGCGGTTTCATGAAAATCTGGTCGCGCATTACGAATGCCGGCTTTTCAAACAATTGGCCGACGACATCCGGCAGTGGGCCCGTCAGCAGCAGGCGTCTGAATATTTCGTCCTTGAGAAAGGGAAACTCTACCTTCCGGGGTCCGGTCACCTTTCCTTCTTCGTCAATTTCGACGAGGCGGGCGACATCCAACTCCTCCATCTCGTTCTCGGCGACCATCAGGGCACGGCGCGCAACTTCCTCCACGACCGCGGCATCGAAAACGCCTTCAACAACCAGCCAGCCCTTCTTGCGAAAGATTTCGATTTGTTCCTGCGTCAATTTCATGAAGGTGAGTTCGTGTAATATATCCCTGGATTTGAATCAACCGCCAAAACAGCCATCAAGCTTTCCGGGATGAAGCGGGCGGCTACTTTTTCAGTCCATTCACGAGAACATCAATGTCGTCTTCGCTGTTGTAGACGTGTGTACTCACGCGAATGCCATTCAACACGTTGCCGGGCAGGACCTTCACCTCCACGCCGTGGTCCGCCCGAAGCCTGGCTGCGAGTTTGGCGGCGGACACGGTTCGTGGCAGCTCAAAGGTCACCATTGGCGCCGCCATTTCACCATCGGCGGGGCTGGCAATGCGGATTGAAGAGACGTTTTCCAGCGACTTGAACAAGTATGCCCGGAGCCTCATGTTCCGCTTCGACACGTTGTCGAAGCCATAGTAGTTCAGGAAATCAATCGCCGCGCCAAGACCGGCAATACTCGGAAGATCCCGGGTGCCCACTGCGCCGGTGTAGGCCTCGAATCCATCCTGCAACGCGATGGGTTGAATTGCACGCTGGGCCCCTTTGCGAATGTAAAGAAGGCCCGTACCTTTCGGGGCGAGCATCCACTTGTGGGTGCTGGTAGCATACGCATCGCAACGTAGCCGGTGAAGGTTTACATCCATGCCGCCCGGAGCTTGTGCGCCGTCCACCACGAGAAGCGCATTATTCGCCCGGGCAAGATCGGACAATGCTTCCACCGGCATACGAAGACCCGTGATGGAAGTCACATGGCTTACGCTGATCACCCGGGTCCGCGCGTCCATCTTCTTCTCGAACAGCTGTACGACCTGATCCGGCGAATCCGGAGGAACCGGAAGTTCGACCTGGTCAATGATCAGCCCGTGATGCGCAGCATGATACTCCCAGCACCGTATTCCGCCGGCATGTTCATGGTTCGTCGTCAGGACCCGATCGCCCGGTTGCAGCCGCGCGCCCTGGGCAATCATGTTCATCCCTTCCGTGGTATTGCGGGTAATCGCAATTTCATCCAACGAACAGCCAAGAAACGCCGCGGCCTTCGCTCGGACCTCATTTGCCGCTTCCAACATGGGGCCGAATCCCTGCCCGATCGGATCCCGCTCCAAACGGTCCCACGCGCCGAGCGCCCGCCACTTGACGAATCCCGGGGACGGGCCCAACGATCCGTTGTTCAGGTAAATGAGGTCATCCGGCAGGGAAAATGCCTCCCGGACAACGCTCCAATCCGGATCCTCGGTACCGGGCAGTTCAGGCAGGGAAACACTGCTCCCGGACGTGCGCTCGGCAGCGGTGTATTGCACCGACCACGCGGCACCGGCGGATGCAAGAAACCCTCGCCGGGTCAGGGGATTCAAGGACATGTCCGGATCCTACCTCCAAAATCGTGAATTGAACATTCGATATTCGAAATTATGTGGTTCCCATCTCTTTCGGATATTGGGTAGGTTGCATCTCAAACAAGGGAGTCAGCAATGAGTTCAGATCCATCGTATGAAATCAAACGAGCGGACGGGATACCGCCCCTGGACGGAAACTGGGAAGCGCCGGCCTGGAAACGGGCGAATGAAGCCCATGTCGCAGTGTTTCATCCCGCCGGCAGCGACCACCGGCCGGACGTTCGGGTTCGGGTGCTTTACGACGATGAGGCACTGTATGTCGGCTTTCGCGTGGAAGATCGATACGTCAAGGTGATCAACACGGAATACCAGAGCTCGGTGTGCGCGGACAGCTGCGCAGAGTTTTTTGTGCAGCCGGCCGGAGCGCCGGGATATTTCAATTTCGAAATCAATGGGGGCGGCACCATGCTGCTCTATTACGTTACAGATCCCGAAGACCAGGCCAGGACGAAGGTCACCCCGGAAGACGCCGCCACCATGGAGATCTTCCATTCGCTTCCCGCCAGGGTAGATGAAGAGATCACGGATCCTGTCACCTGGATTCTCCAGTACCGGGTTCCCTTTACGTTATTTGAGAATTACGTGACCCCTGCACGACCCAATCCAGGGGACACGTGGAAGGGAAACTTCTACAAGTGTGCAGACGGAACGTCTCACCCGCACTGGGCCAGCTGGGTTCCGGTCGGTGATCCGCTTAATTTTCACAAACCCGAACGTTTCGCTCCGCTGGTCTTCGCGTGAGGCTGTAGCGAAAATCTGACCCGCGAAGCAACCTGTGTTGCGTTCGACCTGGGCGGAGGCTCCGCGCTACGGTACCGATTCCAGGATGTCCAGCTGGTCGGTGGGAACTTCTTGTTCTTCGCTGGGGTCGGCCACGATTCGGGGATTGTACCAATCCGCCGCGGAAGGACCGTATACGAGCCCGTCGGCTAGAAACTCAAGAAAGACGTATTCTCCCGCGTAGGTTGTGATATCCACGTTGAATGATTGAACGCTGTAAGGTCTTGGACCGGGAGGAACGCGCATCACTTCATTCCCATTGATTCTGATGACCGCGTCGCCATCCGTGATAATCGACTCCTCCCTCATCCCGTATCCGCCCTGGAGGCGGACCGTACGACTCGTGGGGAGCCTGCCTATAAGTACGCCGGTCCCGGTGAGATGCGCATAAAACGCATTCATGTTTCGCAACTTTCGCACCGGACCCTCCGTGGAATAGTCCAGCACCTGGTGTTGGCCGAAGTAGAAGGTTCGCTGCTGGAGTGAAGTTTGAACGGGGAGATCGGCAAACGCACCGGAAAGCTCAACATCCGATTTCCGAAAAGCGATGAGTGTGGCGGTATCATCTTTCGAAGCGTCAATCGCAGCCACCGCGGATTGATTCTCACGGTCAACCGCCACCTCCCGGCCGTTCAGGAACACCACCGTGTCATCGGGCACGTGCATGGTCATCTCCCCATGTCCTGCAAAGATCAATTTGTAGAACGAGCGATCGGGCCCCTGCCCCACCGCTACGGTTCGGGTCGGTCCGCTTCCATCCATGGGCGTGGAAAAATCCCCGGGGATCGCCGTCACATGAAATCGATCCTCCGAGAGCGTCTTTGTCTCGTCCAACGCGTAGGTGTGATCGGGATTCAACCCGAGGATGTCATCGCCGTCGTAGTACATCCAGTCCGCAACCGTGTTCACACCCGAGGTCACTTCCTCCACCGCGCCCTTCCCTGACCAGGTCTTGACCCCCGTGATCCGGGTGCCGGCCCACCGGGCTTCTTTGCCCGGCTCGTAAATCACCAGCCCACGCCGGGTCGGATGTTTTTCGTAAAACGCAGTGACGCCGTCGCGGCCGCGATACCCGAACAATTTCAAGCCCTCGGGCGGCACGGGCAGATCCGCAACCGGCGCGACCCCGTGGCTGAAATGGCCGGCGAACGTCGTGAACGGTGTTCGAGGTAACCGCGAATCGGGCACGAGATCGTACTCTTGAAAGACCTCACAGATCTGAACCCATGATTCCTGGAAAGAGCCGCCGGGAATCATGAACCCATAACTTTGAACCGCGTCCATCATGTCTACGTTCACGGGCGCAATCGTGTACCCTTCGGGCAGGATTTTGATGAAGTTGTGAAAAATGTAGCCGCTCAAGGGATGACCCAGCGGCATCTGGCTCAGGGCAAATGCCGCGTGCCGGGAGGCCATGGGGTTGAACTGCTCGGTTTCGATCGCGACATTCGGATAGGCTTCCAAGATCTCCTTTTCCAGCGTCATCACCCCCTCGATCGCCGTCATTCCGTCCACCATGAATGCCCCGGTACCGGCCATCGATTCGTCGATATAGATCAGATCGACCCCGACGTCCACCGCCTCGCGCATCTGCTCAATGAGGTATTCACGCCAGTCCTTCAACGCGGTCGAGCAATACCGGTGTCGGCCGGCGCCCGGAATTTCGTAGTAGGTCTTGTTCCCCGCTTCGTCGACACCCGTAACCAGGAACCCGCGTTCGAACCGCTTCAGCAACTCGGCGTTTTCCTTGCTCACCCCGGCCGTATTGAAGTGGACGCCCACGTGGAACCCCAGTTCGCGGGCGCGCCTGATCCATCGCTTTGCCGTGTCGTTGACGCGATAGTCGGGATAGTTCAGATCCATCGGATCCAATCGCCACCCGACCATTCTCCCGATCATGGTACGCCTCGGATCGAGCCGCCCGGCCAGTTTTTCCAGCTCCTCGAAATTTCCGATGCGGACGTATGCCTGCGACTGGATATCGTTCACCCACCGGGGCGACTTCTTCTCCAGGGGGACGAACCCGGCCCCCTCTTCCATCCACTCGACATACGGATCGACCGCGTCCTCCCAATGCTCGGCATAAGCTCGAATACGAATTTCGAACATCTCGGGCTCTTTGGTTTCGACGGGAAATCCTCTCACCAAGGTTGCTTCAACAGTTTCTCCGCGTCCCTGGAGAAGAACGTTTGCCGGACCGATTTTTTCTTCCCGCCCCTCGAGAAACCAGCCGGTCCCGTCGCCCTCGAACAGCGCAACGATCGGCTGCACGTACGTTCGGCTAATCCCATTATGCACATCGCCCAACGAACCGGTCCACGGCGCGGTCTCGACGTGCCCCGCGCCAAAGATCGAAATCCACACCACGCGATGAGTGCTGATGTCGCAACCCGGAAAAACAATACTGAATCGATCCACCGCTTCCGGGGTCCTGGCGGACGTCTGCAGCACCAGGTCGCCGTCGCCGGGCTCCATCGTCCAGCGGAGATCCCAGTTCGTGCCATCGTTTCCGGAAAACCGGATAGAGACCGAACCGTCCGTGTGCTCTTGCGAAATTTCTCCCGCATCCAGGTCGACACCCGTAGATCCAAACAGAGGGATCTGTGCTGCCAGGGATTCCGGGTCGGCCGAAATCAGCTTCTTTCCGACCGTACGGTCCGTCAGTTCGAATAAGCGTCCGGACTGAAAGTGGGCTTCCAATCTGTCGTTGCGTAAGACTACGCGGTTTGAGGCGTCGCGCCAGCCACCGGTCTTTGAATCCGCCGGCGCGGTCCCGGAAAGACAAGCAGTCAGAATTGCCGCCAGAGTGAATTCAACAGGTCTACTCATATCATCCTTTCAAGGTTCGGGTAACCGCACGAACATGTTGAGAAACCGGTAACAATCGGACTCTGTTTTGCCCGATTTTCCCCGTGCCGGGTTCTGTATTCGACGGGACAACCTTTTTCGCCGGGTCGCCGGCCAATGCTCCGTC
>Ga0315336_1001751_pt1 | contig 38513 bp, 46 predicted proteins | sample ASW5metaG_FD_204512 | JGI IMG/M metagenome (GOLD analysis project Ga0315336, IMG submission 204512) | Ammonia-oxidizing marine archaeal communities from Monterey Bay, California, United States - ASW #5 | ecosystem: Environmental > Aquatic > Marine > Intertidal zone | place: USA: California... | reverse complement strand
ACATCACCGTCGACGTCGAGCTGATCGTCCCGATCGCGATGGAAGAGAAGCTGCGCTTCGCCATCCGTGAAGGCGGCCGCACCGTCGGTGCCGGCATCGTCGTCACCATCAAAGAGTAATTGGACTGAAACCGATCTGTCGCGGGCGCGGGAGCTGCCCGCGCCGCGCCAGAACAAGGAATTGACGCATGAACGGACAGAATATCCGCATCCGCCTTAAGGCGTTTGACCACCGGGTGCTCGACGCCTCGACGCGCGAAATCGTGTCGACCGCCAAGCGTACCGGCGCCAACGTCCGCGGCCCCATTCCGCTGCCGACGCGGATCGAAAAATTCACGGTCAATCGGTCGCCCCACGTCGACAAGAAGAGCCGCGAGCAGTTCGAGATGCGCACGCACAAGCGTCTGCTCGACATCGTCGATCCGACCCCGCAGACGGTCGATGCTTTGATGAAGCTCGATCTGGCCGCCGGTGTCGACGTCGAGATCAAGCTCTAAGGGAATTGAGAGCGCGGTAAGGGGCGGTGCCCCTGGCCCGGAACTCTAAAGGAATTGAACCGATGCGTTCAGGTGTGATTGCAAAGAAGGTGGGAATGACCCGCATCTACAACGATGCCGGCGAACACGTTCCCGTCACCGTTCTCCAGATGGAGAACTGCCAGGTCGTGGCCCAGCGCACGCAGGAGAAGAACGGCTACACCGCCGTCCAGCTCGGCGTTGGCCTTGCCAAGGTGAAGAACACGTCGAAGGCTATGCGCGGCCATTTCGCCGCCGCCTCCGTCGAACCCAAGGCCAAGGTCGCCGAGTTCCGCGTTTCCGCCGACAACATGATCGACGTCGGCGCGGAGCTGACGGTCGAGCATTTCGTCGCTGGCCAGAAGGTCGACGTGACCGGCACCTCGACCGGCAAGGGTTTCCAGGGCGTGATCAAGCGGCACCACATGGGCGGTGGTCGCGCCACGCACGGTAACTCGGTCTCTCACCGCACGCACGGCTCGACCGGCCAGCGCCAGGACCCCGGCAAGGTGTTCAAGGGCAAGAAGATGGCCGGCCACATGGGCGACACCCGCGTCACCACGCAGAATGTCGAGGTCGTATCGACCGACGCTGATCGCGGCCTGATCCTGATCCGCGGCGCGGTTCCCGGCGTCAAGGGCGCCTGGATCCTGGTTCGCGACGCCGCCAAGGTTGCGCTGCCGGCCAATGCGCCGAAGCCGGCCGCGATCCGCGCCGCTGCCGCCAAGAACGAAGCCCCGGCCACTGAGGGAGCCGAATAATGGATCTCAAGATCACAACGCTGGGCGGCAAGGACGCCGGCAAGGTGAAACTCTCCGAGGAGATTTTCGGCCTTGATCCGCGCGAGGACATCCTGCAGCGCGTCGTGCGCTGGCAGCTCGCCAAGAAGCAGCAGGGCACGCACAAGGCCAAGGGTCGCGCCGAAATCGCGCGCACCGGCGCCAAGATGTACAAGCAGAAGGGTACGGGCCGCGCCCGTCACCACTCGGCGCGCGCTCCGCAGTTCCGCGGCGGCGGCAAGGCACACGGTCCGGTCGTTCGCAGCCATGAGCACGAATTGCCGAAGAAGGTCCGCGCGCTTGGTCTCAAGCACGCTCTCTCTGCCAAGGCCAAGAGCTCTTCGCTGATCATCGTCGACGAGCTTAAGCTCACCGAGGCCAAGACCAAGGCACTGGCGGCCAACCTCGAGACACTTGGGCTGACCAACGCCCTGGTGATCGGCGGCGCCGAGCTTGACCAGAACTTCAAGCTTGCCGCCACCAACATTCCGAACATCGACGTGCTGCCCATCCAGGGCATCAACGTATACGACATTCTGCGCCGCGGCACGCTGGTCCTTTCGAAGGCCGCCGTCGAGGCTCTCGAGGAGCGCTTTAAATGACCGACCTCCGTCACTACGACGTGATCGTCTCGCCGGCGATCACCGAAAAGTCGACCATGGCTTCCGAGCAGAACCAGGTCGTCTTCAACGTCGCCAAGAAGGCGTCGAAGCCGGAAATCAAGGCTGCCGTGGAAGCTCTCTTCGGCGTCAAGGTGACGGCTGTGAACACGCTCGTCCGCAAGGGCAAGATCAAGCGCTTCCGCGGCACCGTTGGCCGCCAGGGCGACGTCAAGAAGGCGGTTGTGACGCTGGCCGACGGCCAGTCGATCGACGTCGCGACGGGTCTCTGAGCAAGGCCGCGAGGACAGGACAATGGCACTTAAGAAATTCAACCCGGTAACGCCGAGCACCCGCCAGCTGGTCATCGTCGACCGCTCGGGCCTCTACAAGGGCAAGCCCGTCAAGGGCCTGACCGAAGGCCTGACAAAGTCAGGCGGCCGCAACAATTACGGCCGCATCACGGCCCGCTTCATCGGCGGCGGTCACAAGCGTTCGTACCGTATCATCGACTTCAAGCGTAAGAAGTACGACGTCGTCGGCACGGTCGAGCGGATCGAGTACGATCCGAACCGCACCGCCTTCATCGCGCTGATCAAGTATGACGACGGCGAGCTGTCCTACATCCTGGCCCCGCAGCGTCTTGCTGCCGGCGACAAGATCGTGGCCGGCGAAGCGGTCGACGTGAAGCCCGGCAACGCGATGCCGCTGGCGTCGATGCCGGTCGGCACGATCGTTCATAACATCGAGCTGAAGCCGGGCAAGGGTGGCCAGGTCGCCCGTTCGGCCGGCGGCTACGCCCAGCTCGTCGGCCGCGACCAGGGCATGGCGATCTTGCGCCTGAACTCAGGCGAGCAGCGTGTCGTGCACGGCTCGTGCATGGCCACTGTCGGTGCCGTGTCGAACCCCGACCACGGCAACATCAACGACGGCAAGGCCGGTCGCACCGTATGGCGCGGAAAGCGCCCGCATAATCGCGGCGTGACCATGAACCCGGTCGACCATCCGCATGGTGGCGGCGAAGGCCGCACCTCGGGTGGCCGTCATCCGGTTTCGCCCTGGGGCAAGCCGACCAAGGGCAAGAAGACGCGGTCCAACAAGGCGACCGACAAGTTCATCCTGCGCTCGCGTCATCAGCGCAAGAGCTAAGAAGAGGTAACGCCAAGTGACTCGTTCGATTTGGAAAGGCCCCTTCATCGACGGCTACCTTCTCAAGAAGGTGGACAAGGTTCGTGAAGGTGGTCGCAATGAGGTGATCAAGATGTGGAGCCGTCGCTCCACCATCCTGCCGCAGTTCGTCGGCCTCACCTTCGGTGTCTACAACGGCCAGAAGCACGTTCCCGTCTCGGTGAACGAGGACATGGTCGGCCACAAGTTCGGTGAATTCGCTCCGACCCGGACCTATTACGGTCACGGCGCGGATAAGAAGGCGAAGAGGAAATAATCATGGGCAAGGCCAAAGCTCCGCGCAGGCTTGCTGATAACGAGGCGCGTGCCGTTCTGCGCACGATCCGGATCAGCCCGCAGAAGCTCAACCTGGTTGCCGCGCTGATCCGCGGCAAGAAGGTCGCGACAGCGCTTTCCGACCTCGAATTCTCGGCCAAGCGGATTTCCGGCACGGTCAAGAAGACGCTGGAATCGGCGATCGCCAACGCGGAAAACAATCACGACCTCGACGTCGATGCGCTGGTGGTGGCGGAAGCCTATGTCGGCAAGTCGATCGTCATGAAGCGTTTCCACGCTCGTGGCCGCGGCCGCGCCAGCCGTATCGAGAAGCCGTTCTCGCACCTCACGATCGTCGTTCGTGAAGTCGAGGAAAAAGGGGAGGCCGCATAATGGGCCAGAAAGTCAATCCGATCGGGCTGCGTCTCGGCATCAACCGTACCTGGGATTCGCGCTGGTTCGCAAATACCGGCGAGTATGGCCAGTTGCTGCACGAGGACATCAAGATCCGCAAGTATCTCGAGAAGGAACTCAAGCAGGCCGCGATCTCCAAGGTCGTGATCGAGCGTCCGCACAAGAAGTGCCGGGTCACCATCCACGCGGCGCGTCCGGGCCTCATCATCGGCAAGAAGGGCGCCGACATCGAGAAGCTTCGCAAGAAGCTGACCGAAATGACGAAGTCCGAAACGCACCTCAACATCGTCGAAGTGCGCAAGCCGGAAATCGACGCGACGCTGATCGCCCAGTCGATCGCGCAGCAGCTTGAGCGCCGCATCGCCTTCCGCCGTGCCATGAAGCGCGCCGTTCAGTCGGCCATGCGCCTCGGCGCGGAAGGCATCCGCATCAACTGCTCCGGCCGTCTCGGCGGCGCCGAAATCGCGCGCATGGAGTGGTACCGCGAAGGCCGCGTGCCGCTGCATACGCTGCGCGCCGATGTCGACTACGGCACGGCCGAGGCGAACACCGCTTACGGTATCTGCGGCGTCAAGGTGTGGGTGTTCAAGGGCGAGATCCTGGAGCATGACCCGATGGCCTCCGAGCGCCGTGCGACCGAAGGTGATGCCGCGCATGGCGGCGGTGGTGCCGGCGGTGAGCGCGAACGCGGTCGTCGTCGCGAGAACGCCTGAGACATTTGAGAATTTGGAGTTAGAACGATGCTGCAGCCAAAGCGCACAAAGTTCCGCAAGCAGTTCAAGGGCCGTATCCACGGTACCGCCAAGGGCGGCACCAACCTGGATTTCGGTGGTTTCGGGCTGAAGGCGCTTGAGCCGAACCGCGTCACCGCGCGCGAGATCGAGGCGGCCCGCCGCGCGATCACCCGCGAGATGAAGCGTGCCGGCCGCGTCTGGATCCGGGTGTTCCCGGACCTGCCGGTCACCTCGAAGCCGACCGAAGTCCGCATGGGTAAGGGCAAGGGCGCCGTCGACTACTGGGCCGCGCGCGTCAAACCCGGCCGCATCATGTTCGAGATCGACGGCGTCAGCGAGGAGACCGCGCGTGAAGCGCTGCGTCTCGGGGCGGCCAAGCTCTCGGTCAAGACGCGCTTCGTGCAGCGCATCGCAGAATAAGGACAGGCGATCATGAAAGCCGAAGACATCCGGACCAAGACCCAGGATCAGCTGACCGACGACCTGGCAGCCCTCAAGAAAGAGCAGTTCAACCTGCGCTTCCAGAAGGCCACCGGCCAGCTCGAGAAGACCGCGCGTGTGAGACAGGTCCGCAAGGACATCGCGCGCATCAAGACCATCGCCGCGGAAAAATCCGCGGCCAAGAAGGCTTAAGGACGAGAACCATGCCAAAGCGCATCCTGCAGGGCACCGTCGTCAGCGACAAGAACGAGAAGACGGTCGTGGTCAAGGTCGAGCGTCGCTTCACCCATCCGGTGATGAAGAAGACCGTGCGCATGACCAAGAAGTACAAGGCGCACGACGAGAACAACGCCCACAAGGTCGGCGACCAGGTGTTCATCCAGGAATCGAAGCCGATTTCGAAGGACAAGCGCTGGGTTGTCGTCTCTTCGGATCAAGCTTGATCCGGGCGAACGAACCGAATTTTGGACAGACCGGGGAGGGGTGAAAGCACCCGTCCCGTTAGAAAAGAAGAAGGCGGCCAGTCATGATTCAGATGCAAACAAACCTCGACGTCGCGGACAATTCCGGCGCTCGTCGTGTCATGTGCATCAAGGTGCTGGGCGGCTCGAAGCGGAAGTATGCCTCCGTCGGCGACATCATCGTGGTGTCGATCAAGGAAGCCATTCCGCGCGGCCGCGTTAAGAAGGGCGATGTGATGAAGGCGGTCGTGGTTCGCACGGCCAAGGACATCCGCCGCCCGGACGGCAGCGTGATCCGTTTCGACAAGAACGCGGCCGTTCTCGTCGACAATAAGAAAGAGCCGATCGGCACCCGCATCTTCGGACCGGTTCCGCGCGAGCTGCGCGCCAAGAACCACATGAAGATCATCTCGCTCGCGCCTGAAGTGCTGTAAGGAGCCGGACCAATGCAAAAGATCAAAAAAGGCGACAAGGTCGTCGTGCTTGCCGGCAAGGACAAGGGCCGTTCGGGCGAAGTCCTGTCGGTGCAGCCGAAGGAAGACACCGCAGTCGTTCGCGGCGTGAACCTCATTCGCCGTCACCAGAAGCAGACCCAGTCCCAAGAGGGCGGGATCATCACCAAGGAAGCGCCGATCCACCTGTCGAATATCGCGCTGGCCGACCCCAAGGACGGCAAGCCGACCCGCGTCGGCTTCACCGTCCAGAAGGATGGCAAGAAGGTGCGCGTCGCCAAGCGTTCGGGAGAAGTCATCAATGGCTAAGGCTGAAACCAAGCAGGCAATCGCCAAGAACGAGCCGCGCCTCAAGAAGGTCTACAACGAGACCATCCGCAAGGCGATGCAGGAGCAGTTCGGCTACGCCAACGACATGCAGGTCCCGCGGATCGACAAGATCGTGCTGAACATGGGTGTCGGTGAAGCAACCGCGGACTCCAAGAAGCCCTCCGTCGCGGCCGAGGATCTCGCGATGATCGCAGGCCAGAAAGCCGTCGTCACCCGCGCCCGCAACTCGATTGCCGGCTTCAAGGTGCGCGAGAACATGCCGATCGGCGCCAAGGTCACGTTGCGCAAGGAACGCATGTACGAGTTCCTCGACCGCCTTGTGAACATTGCGCTTCCGCGCGTTCGCGACTTCCGCGGACTTAACCCGAAGAGCTTTGACGGCCGTGGCAACTACGCCATGGGCATCAAGGAGCACATCGTGTTCCCGGAGATCAACTACGACAAGGTTGATCAGGTCTGGGGCATGGACGTCATCGTTTGTACGACGGCGAAGACGGACGACGAGGCCAGAGCGCTGCTCAAGGCCTTCAACTTCCCCTTCCGCCAGTAACGGCAGCGAAAAAGGAAAATCTGAAATGGCAAAGACCAGCTCAGTCGAGAAGAACAACCGGCGCCGCAAGCTCGCCGATCAGTACGCTGCCAAGCGCACGGCGCTCAAGGCCATCATCATGGACCAGTCCAAGCCGATGGAAGAGCGTTTCCGCGCCCAGTTGAAGCTTTCGGCGCTGCCGCGCAACTCGGCCAAGATCCGCATCCGTAATCGCTGCGAAGTCACGGGCCGTCCGCGCGCCTATTACCGCAAGCTGAAGCTTTCGCGTATCGCGCTTCGCGATCTGGGCAATACGGGCCAGATCCCGGGCCTGGTCAAGTCGAGCTGGTAAGGAGACATTGAGATGTCATTGAGTGATCCTCTCGGCGATATGCTGACCCGCATCCGCAACGCCTATGGCCGCAAGAAGTCGAGCGTCTCGACCCCGGCTTCGCGCCTGCGCGCCCGCGTCCTCGAAGTGCTGAAGTCGGAAGGCTACATCCGCGACTACAGCCAGACCGATTTCGAAAACGGCAAGTCCGAAATCGAGATCGAGCTGAAGTATTTCGACGGCGCTCCGGTGGTGCGCGAAATCGAACGCGTCTCGAAGCCTGGCCGCCGTGTCTATGTCTCGGCCAAGTCGATCCCGCACGTCGCCAACGGCCTCGGCATTGCCATCCTGTCGACGCCGAAGGGCGTCATGGCCGACCATGAAGCGCGCGAGCAGAATGTCGGCGGCGAGATTCTCTGCCAGATCTTCTGATCGGCCGAGAGATTGATGAATGGGCTTCGGTTCTCGGGATCGCGCCCGGGAACTGGAACCTGAAACGAAAGAAGTGACGAGGACAACAAAATGTCTCGTATCGGAAAGAAACCCGTTTCGCTGCCCCAGGGCGTGACCGCGTCCGTCAACGGCCAGACCGTGACGGCGAAGGGCCCCAAGGGCGAGCTGAAGTTCGTGGTGAACGACGAAGTGCTGGTGAAGATGGAGAACAACGAGATCTCCGTCGAGCCGCGCGACCAGACCAAGAACGCCCGCTCCAAGTGGGGCATGTCGCGCACGCAGATCGTCAACATCCTCCAGGGCGTGAAGGACGGCTTCGAGAAGAAGCTTGAGATCACCGGCGTCGGCTATCGCGCCGCCCTGCAAGGCAAGAACCTGCAGCTTGCGCTGGGCTTCAGCCACGACGTCGTCTATGAGACGCCTCAGGGCATCACCATCACGGTGCCGAAGCCGACCGAAATCACGGTCTCGGGCATCGACAAGCAGCAGGTCGGCCAGGTCGCCGCCGAGATCCGCGAATATCGCGGTCCGGAGCCCTACAAGGGCAAGGGCGTGCGCTATGCCGACGAGCGCATCGTGCGCAAGGAAGGCAAGAAGAAGTAACAGGCCTGGCCCTGGGAAGTTGCTGACTTTTCGGAAAGGGGCCAGGTTTTAAAGTGTAACGCCGCGGGGAGCGGCCGCGGGAGGCTTGGCCTACCGCACAGGGTTGCCCCCGTTCTCTGAAGGCAAGGAACCGACAATTATGGCAAGCCCCAAGGAAACCACCCAGCGCCGCGCGCAGCGTGTACGCCGCCAGCTGAAGAAGGTCGCCGGCTCGCGGCCGCGGCTTTCGGTGCACCGCACCTCGAAGAATATCTACGTCCAGGTCATCGACGATGCCAACGGCCACACGCTGGCCGCCGCCTCGACGCTCGAGAAGAACCTCAAGGGTTCGCTCAAGACCGGCGCCGACACCGCCGCCGCCGCCGCTGTCGGCAAGCTGATCGCCGAGCGTGCGACGAAGGCCGGCGTCAAGGAAGTCGTCTTCGACCGTGGGCCGTACATCTATCACGGCCGCGTCAAGGCGTTGGCCGAAGCTGCTCGCGAAGGCGGCCTCAGCTTCTAATTTTCGCCGTCGGCGATCCCAGAATGCGGCGCCGGCAAACAGCAACCCGTGCTTCCGGAAAAGAACAAGGACTAGGATATGGCACAGGAACGTAGGGAAGGCGGCCGCGGCCGCGAGCGTGAACGCGAAGAGCGTGACGACGGCATGGTGGACAAGCTCGTCCACATCAACCGCGTCGCCAAGGTGGTGAAGGGCGGCCGTCGTTTTGGCTTTGCCGCTCTCGTCGTCGTCGGCGACCAGAAGGGCCGCGTCGGCTTCGGCCACGGCAAGGCGCGTGAAGTGCCGGAAGCGATCCGCAAGGCGACCGAATCGGCCAAGCGCGACATGATCTTCGTGCCGCTTCGTTCGGGTCGCACGCTGCATCACGACGTCGAGGGCCGTTGGGGCGCCGGGCGTGTTCTGTTGCGCGCAGCCAAGCAGGGTACCGGCATCATCGCCGGCGGCCCGATGCGCGCCGTCTTCGAGACGCTCGGCATGCATGACGTGGTCGCCAAGTCGATGGGTTCGTCGAACCCCTACAACATGGTTCGCGCCACTTTCGATGCGCTGAAGAGCCAGATGCATCCCAAGGATGTGGCAGCCGCGCGCGGCATCAAGTACTCGACCCTTCAGGCACGCCGCGGCACCGCCGTTGCGGCTGAAGAATAGTCGACGCTGACCAGGGATTTCGACCATGGCCAAGAAAGCTACCAAGACCATCACCGTCGAGCAGATCGGTTCGCCGATCCGCCGGCCGAAGGAGCAGCGCGCGACGCTGGTCGGCCTCGGCCTGAACAAGATGCACAAGCGGCGCACGCTGGAGGACACCCCTTCCGTGCGCGGCATGATCGCCGCCGTCCAGCACCTCGTCCGCGTCGTGGACGAGGCCTGAACGGAAGCGCAGGAGAAGAATGATGAAACTCAACGATCTGCGTGACAAGGACGGCGCCACGCATTCCAGGAAGCGCCTCGGTCGCGGCATCGGCTCCGGCTCGGGCAAGACCGCCGGTCGCGGCGTCAAGGGTCAGAAGGCTCGCTCCGGCGTTGCCATCAACGGCTTCGAGGGTGGCCAGATGCCGCTCTACCGGCGCCTGCCGAAGCGCGGCTTCAACAACCTGTTCGGCAAGAGCTTCGCGGTTGTGTCGCTGGCCAGGATCCAGGCGGCGATCGATGCCAAGAAGCTCGACGCCAAGGCGGCCGTGACTGCCGAGGCCCTGGTCGCCGCCGGCGTCATCCGGCGCGCCAAGGATGGCGTGCGCGTGCTGTCCGACGGCGAACTCAAGGCCAAGCTCTCCTTCGACGTCGCCGGCGCCTCCAAGGCCGCGATCGAGAAGATCGAGAAGGCCGGCGGTTCTGTGAAGCTGCCGGAAGCGTCCGCCGCCGAGTAACGGCGATTTGAAGCGCGGCCGACCGGATGAATTTGCATTTTCCGTCGAACCGCGCTTTGACTGGATGAATTGGGCGGCCGCGTCAACGCGGCCGCTTGCATGTTTGCGGTCCGGAGCTTATCTCGTGAGCTTCGGTGACACGCGCCGCCTGAGCTGCGGCATCGAGCGTGACACGAAAATCAATGAAGTAGAGCATGACGTCGTCCGAAAACCGCTCCACTCTTTTCGGCATGCTCTAGCGGAGAATCAGGCATGGCTTCGGCTGCTGAACAACTAGCCTCCAATCTGAATTTCGCGGCTTTCGCCAAGGCCGAGGACCTCAAGAAGCGCATCTGGTTCACCATCGGTGCGCTGCTCGTCTATCGCCTCGGTACCTACATCCCGCTTCCTGGCATCAATCCCGATGCGTTCGCCCAGGCCTTCTCCTCGCAGAGCAAGGGCGTGCTCGGCATGTTCAACATGTTTGCCGGCGGCGCCGTGCAGCGCATGGCGATTTTCGCGCTGGGCATCATGCCTTACATCTCGGCCTCCATCATCATGCAGCTGATGACCTCTGTCGTCCCGTCGCTGGAAGCGCTGAAGAAGGAAGGCGAGCAGGGCCGCAAGATCATCAACCAGTACACGCGCTACGGCACCGTGCTCCTGGCGCTGATTCAGGCCTATGGCATTTCGGTGGGCCTGGAGGGCGGCAACGGCATCGTCAACGATCCCGGCCTGTTCTTCCGCATCTCGACAGTCGTCACGCTGGTCGGCGGCACAATGTTCCTGATGTGGCTCGGCGAGCAGATCACCGCGCGCGGCATCGGCAACGGCATTTCGCTGATCATCTTCTCCGGCATCGTTGCCGGCTTGCCGCGGGCGATCTCCGGCACGCTGGAACTCGGCCGCACAGGCGCGCTGTCTACGGGCCTCATCCTTGCGATTATCGTGCTGGCCATCATCGTCATCGCGCTGATCGTCTTTTTCGAGCGTGCGCAGCGGCGTCTGCTCATCCAGTATCCGAAGCGGCAGGTCGGCAACCGCATGTTCCAGGGCGACACCTCGCACCTGCCGCTGAAGCTCAACACCTCGGGTGTCATCCCGCCGATCTTCGCGTCCTCGTTGCTGCTTCTGCCGGCAACCGTCGCGGGCTTCTCGCAGGCGACCAACCTGCCGGCATGGGCAAGCACGATCCTGGCCTCGCTCGGCCACGGCCAGCCGCTCTACATGATCTTCTATGCGGGTATGATCGTATTCTTCGCCTTCTTTTACACGGCGATCGTCTTCAACCCGAAGGACACGGCGGATCAGCTCAAGAAGCACTCCGGCTTCATTCCGGGCTATCGTCCGGGCGAGCGCACCGCCGAATATATCGACTATGTTCTGACGCGTATCACTGTCATCGGCGCCATCTACCTGGTGCTGGTCTGTCTGTTGCCGGAATTCCTGATTTCGGCGACTGGCGTACCGTTCTACCTCGGTGGCACATCGCTTCTGATCGTGGTCAGTGTCACGCTCGACACGGTGGCGCAGATTCAGGGTCACCTGATCGCGCATCAGTATGAGGGCCTGATCAAGAAGTCGAAGTTGCGCGGGGGAAAGAGGAGCAGATGAGGCTGATATTGCTTGGTCCGCCAGGGGCGGGCAAGGGGACACAAGCACAAAGATTGGTAGAAAAGCACGGCATACCCCAGCTCTCCACGGGTGATATGTTGCGTGCCGCCGTACAGGCCGGAACCGAGGTGGGCAAGCGCGCCAAGGCGGTGATGGATGCCGGAGAACTGGTCTCGGATGCGATCGTCAACGCCATCGTCGCCGAACGCATAGATCAGCCGGATTGCGCCAGGGGGTTCATCCTCGACGGCTATCCGCGCACGCTGGTCCAGGCCGACGCGGTCGAGGCGATGCTTGCCGAACGAGGTATTGCGCTCGATACTGTTGTCGAGCTCGTCGTCGACGACAAGGCGCTGGTTGGCAGAATCGTCAAGCGCGCCGAGGATGCCAAGGCCGCTGGCCAGCCTGTGCGCAAGGACGACAACCCGGCGGTTTTCGAAGAGCGCCTGCGCGAATATTACAAGAAGACGGCGCCGCTGATCGGCTACTACTACGCCAAAGGCAAGCTCAGGACCGTCGACGGCATGGCCAGCATCGATGCGGTGACTGCCGAGATCGGCAAGGTGCTCGCGGCTGCGGTGAAGTAGGCCGGGCCGGCAATTAAAGATTGCGCTTGGCGAGAATTGACGATTGCGCTTGACTGGACTGGGCCGGTGGGTTATGGCGGCCCGTCTTCCTATCAGGCATGGACTTTGCTTGCCCTTGCGGGCAAGGCATCCGCTTTGAACCAGAAAACTCCCGCATGGGCCGGCCTCCACCGGACGCGGGGCAACTTCGACAGCGCCGGGCGTGCCCGGCCCACATGGAGAAAGAGAAAAAATGGCTCGTATAGCCGGCGTCAACATTCCGACCAACAAGCGCGTCGTCATCGCGCTTCAGTACATTCACGGCATCGGCAAGAAGTTTGCCCAGGAGATCGTCGACAAGGTCGGCATCCCGGCGGACCGCCGCGTCAACCAGCTGACCGACGCGGAAGTGCTGCAGATTCGCGAGACGATCGACCGCGACTACCAGGTCGAAGGCGACCTGCGCCGCGAAGTTTCGATGAACATCAAGCGGCTCATGGACCTTGGCTGCTACCGCGGCCTGCGTCACCGCCGCTCGCTGCCGGTCCGCGGCCAGCGCACGCATACCAATGCGCGCACTCGCAAAGGCCCGGCCAAGGCGATCGCCGGCAAGAAGAAGTAATACGGCGGTTAGGGAGTGGGGCAGTAAGGCCATGGGCCGACTGCTGCCTCGCTGCCATATTCCCCTGCTGCCTTACCAAGGTGGAGCCGCTGGCATTACGGCGGTGTAGAGATCAACTGAAAGGACTAACATGGCCAAGGAAGCCGCTCGTGTTCGCCGTCGCGAACGCAAGAACATCTCGTCGGGCGTTGCCCACGTCAATTCGACCTTCAACAATACCATGATCACCATCACCGACGCGCAGGGCAATTCGATCGCCTGGTCGTCGGCCGGCGCGCAAGGGTTCAAGGGTTCGCGCAAGTCGACTCCGTTCGCAGCCCAGATGGCTGCCGAAGACGTCGCCAAAAAGGCGCAGGAACATGGCATGCGCATGCTCGAGGTCGAGGTCTGCGGACCCGGCTCCGGCCGTGAATCGGCCCTCCGCGCGCTCCAGGCGGCTGGCTTCACCATCACCTCGATCCGTGACGTGACGCCGATCCCGCACAATGGCTGCCGTCCGCGCAAGAAGCGCCGCGTCTGACTTTTAAGCGCCGCGCGAACGCCACGGCGTTCCTCCGCGGTTTTCCGTGTCGCCCGCCACGATTGGATGGTGGCGGGGCAAAGGAAGGAATACATTTATGATCCAGAAAAACTGGCAAGAACTGATCAAGCCGAACAAGATCGAGTTCTCTTCGAAGAAGAAGACGCTGACCACGTTGGTGGCCGAGCCGCTCGAACGCGGCTTTGGTCTGACGCTGGGCAACGCGCTGCGGCGCGTGCTTTTGTCTTCGCTGCGCGGCGCGGCCGTTACCGCCGTGCAGATCGACGGCGTCCTGCATGAATTCTCGTCCATCGCCGGCGTGCGCGAGGACGTGACCGACATCGTGCTCAACATCAAGGAAATCGCCATCCGCATGGAAGGCGATGGCCCCAAGCGCATGGTCGTGCGCAAGCAGGGCCCGGGTGCCGTGCTCGCCGGTGATATCCAGACCGTGGGAGACGTCGAGATCCTCAACCCCGACCACGTCATCTGCACGCTGGACGAGGGCGCCGAGATCCGCATGGAGTTCACCGTCGACACCGGCAAGGGCTATGTGCCGGCCGAGCGCAATCGCGCCGAGGACGCGCCGATCGGCCTGATCCCGGTCGACAGCCTCTACTCGCCGGTCAAGAAGGTCTCCTACAAGGTCGAGAACACCCGCGAGGGCCAGGTGCTCGACTATGACAAGCTGACCATGACGATCGAGACCAATGGCTCGATCTCGGGCGAGGACGCGGTCGCTTTCGCCGCCCGCATCCTGCAGGATCAGCTCGCGCTGTTCGTCAATTTCGACGAGCCGCAGAAGGAAGTCGCCGCCGAAGCCGTCACGGAGCTCGCCTTTAACCCGGCGCTGCTCAAGAAGGTCGACGAGCTCGAGCTTTCGGTGCGTTCGGCAAACTGCCTGAAGAACGACAACATCGTCTATATCGGCGACCTGATCCAGAAGACCGAAGCCGAGATGTTGCGCACCCCGAACTTCGGACGCAAGTCGCTGAACGAGATCAAGGAAGTGCTGGCGGCCATGGGCCTGCACCTCGGCATGGAAGTGCCGGACTGGCCGCCGGAGAACATCGAAGACCTCGCGAAGCGTTACGAAGACCAATATTGAGCATGAATTCCAAGGATCGGCGGCGCGAGCCGCTCGATCCGACGGTCATGCGGAAAATCATCAGAGGCCGTGGCCTCTTGAACAACTGAAGAAGGAAAAGAGCCATGCGCCACGGTTTCAAAGGCCGTCGTTTCGCCCGTAGCATCAGCCATCGCAAGTCGATGTTCGCCAACCTCGCCGTGTCTCTGATCGAGCATGAGCAGATCGTCACCACCCTGCCGAAGGCGAAGGACCTGCGTCCGATCGTCGAAAAGCTGGTGACGCTCGGCAAGCGCGGCGACCTGCACGCCCGCCGCCAGGTGATCGCGCAGATCGGCAATGAAGGCGTCGTCAAGCGCCTGTTCGATACGATTGCGCCGCGTTACGCGCAGCGCAACGGTGGCTACCTGCGCATTATGAAGGCAGGCTTCCGCAAGGGCGACAACGCCGCTATGGCGGTTATCGAATTCGTCGACCGCGATACCTCGGCCAAGGGTGCCGCCGACCGCGCCCGCCTTGAGGCTGAAGGCGCCAACGAGGAAGCCGCCGCCGCCTGAGGCGCGCGTTTCGCCAGCGACTTCAAGGGGCCTTCGGGCCCCTTCTTGCATTTAGAAGATGGTTGGATCTGGCGACGCTCTTTAGAGTCATGCTTTTGCACGACAAGTGTCGCATTTGTGTGCATTAGCCTTTCATTCTGCACAATCGTCGGGACAATGGCGCCCGATCTGGAGGGATTCGGAAATGCACCTCAAAAGACTGTTTCTTGTCGCCGTTTGCGCGCTGGCCGTTTTCACCGCGGCGCCGGCCGCAAGACAGGCTTTTGCCGAGGACGCCGCCAAGCCGGCCGATCCGGGTCTCTCCGATGTGCTGACCGAGCTCTTGCATGGCGTCGAGGGCGAGAATGGCGCGTCCGGTCCCGAAAAACGCGTGCCCTTCGGCCGCGATCAAGTGCAGCTCTCCTTCGCGCCGCTGGTCAAGCAGACGGCGCCTGCGGTGGTCAATGTCTATGCCTCGCAGACCGCCAAGGTCGTCTCGCCCTTCGAGGGCGATCCCTTCTTCGAGGAGTTCTTCGGCCGCGCCCAGCCGCGCGCGCAGTCTTCGCTTGGCTCGGGCGTGCTGGTCGATCCGAGTGGGGTGATCGTCACCAACTTCCACGTCATCAAGGACGCTGATGAGGTGAAGGTCGCGACAGCGGACGGGCGCGAGTTCAGCTCGAAGGTCATGCTCAAGGACGAGACGCTCGATCTCGCGGTGCTCAAGATTTCGGCCGACAAGCCGTTCCCGGTAATCGCCATCGGCGATTCCGACGCGCTCGAGGTCGGCGATCTGGTACTGGCGATAGGCAACCCGTTCGGCGTCGGCCAGACAACCACAAGCGGCATTGTCTCGGCCCTTGCCCGCAGCCATATCGGCGTTTCGGATTCGGGCTATTTCATCCAGACCGATGCCGCCATCAACCCCGGCAACTCCGGCGGCGCGCTGATCAACATGGGTGGCCAATTGGTCGGCATCAACACCGCCATCTACAGCCGCAGCGGTGGCTCGATCGGCATCGGCTTCGCAATTCCGGCGAACATGGTGCGCGCCTTCGCGGACGCCGCCAAGGCGGGCCTCGACTTCTTCGAACGACCCTATATCGGCGCCGAATTCGAAGCGGTGACGCCCCAGATCGCCGAATCGCTTGGCATGGAAAAGCCGACCGGCGCATTGGTTTCATCGGTCGAAGGTGCCGGTCCGGCCGGCAAGGCCGGCTTGAAGCCCGGCGATGTCATCCTGTCGCTCAACAACACACCGGTGGAAAGCATCGAGGCGCTCGACTATCGCATGGCGACGCTGTCGATCGGCACCAAGGCGACGTTCGCCGTGCTGAGCAAGGGACAGCAGGCGACACTCGAGATCCCGCTGGAGCGCGCGCCGGAAGGCGCCAAGCCAACCGTGGTCACCTTGCGTGGGCGCAGTCCATTTGCCGGCGCCAAGGTCGAGGAACTGTCGCCCAGGCTTGCCCAGCGACTTGGCCTTCGCACGGATCTCAAGGGTGTCGCCGTCATCGATATCAGCCGCGATTCGCCGGCCGCCGATTTCGGCTTCCAGCCCGGTGATATCGTGCGCGAGGTGAACGGCACCACAATCGACACCGCAACGACATTGGCACAGGTCGTCCAGCAGGACACACGCTGGTGGCGCTTTACCGTCGAGCGCGGCGGGCAGATACTGCGTCAGGTGTTGCGCTACTGAGACGGTCTTCCCATTTAGAGCATGATCCCGAACCGAAGCTCAGCTTGGCAAAAGTGCGAAGCGGTTTTCGGTTATGGATCGCGTTTCAAACAAAAGACATTCATGGCCGATCTGTTCAGTTCCGATGAACCGCAGAAGGCGCCGCCCGGGCGGCCGCTGGCAGACCGGCTACGCCCCAAAAACCTCGGCGAGGTCGTCGGCCAGGAGCATCTGACCGGCCCCGACGGCGCGCTGACCAGGCTGATCGATTCCGGCTCGCTCGGCTCGATGATCTTCTGGGGCCCGCCCGGCACCGGCAAGACGACGGTGGCACGGCTGCTGGCCGGAGAGACCAATCTCGCCTTCGAGCAGATCTCGGCCGTGTTTTCCGGCGTCGCGGACCTCAAGAAAGTCTTCGAGACAGCCAAGCTGAGGCGTGCCAACGGCCGCCAGACGCTGCTCTTCGTGGACGAGATCCATCGCTTCAACCGTGCCCAGCAGGACGGATTTCTCCCCGTCATGGAAGATGGCACCGTGGTGCTGGTCGGTGCCACGACGGAAAATCCGTCTTTCGAGCTGAACGCTGCGCTTCTGTCGAGAGCGCGCGTGCTGGTGTTCCGTTCACTGAGCGAGGAAAGCATCGCCAAGCTTCTGGCGCGCGCGGAAGAAACCGAGGGCAGGGCCCTGCCGCTCGATGAAGAGGCGCGCGCCATGCTCATCCGCATGGCGGATGGTGACGGCCGCGCCTCGCTGACGCTGGCCGAGGAAGTCTGGCGCGCCGCCAAGCCCGGCGAGGTGTTCGGCCCGGAGGGCCTGCAGCGTGTCATCCAGCGCCGAGCCCCGATTTACGACAAGGGCCAGGACGGGCACTACAATCTGATCTCGGCGCTGCACAAATCGGTCCGCGGCTCCGATCCGGATGCGGCGCTTTACTATCTAGCCCGCATGTTCGATGCCGGCGAGGATCCGCTTTATCTCGGCCGCCGGCTCGTGCGCATGGCGGTGGAAGATATCGGGCTCGCCGACCCTCAAGCGCTCGTCGTCGCCAATGCGGCCAAGGACGCTTACGATTATCTTGGCTCGCCCGAGGGCGAGTTGGCCTTCGCCCAGGCCGCGGTTTATCTGGCCACCGCGCCGAAATCGAACGCCGTCTACACCGCCTTCAAGGCCGCCACCTCGGCTGCCAAGGAGTTCGGGTCGCTGCTGCCGCCGAAGCACATCCTCAATGCGCCGACCAAGCTGATGAAAGAGGAGGATTACGGGGCGGGCTATCGCTACGACCATGACGAGCCGGACGCGTTTTCAGGCCAGGATTATTTTCCGGAAAAGATGGGCAGGCACACTTTTTACGATCCGCCCGAACGCGGTTTCGAGCGCGACATCCGCAAACGGCTGGAATACTGGGCAAAGCTGCGCGGCGAACGGAGCAGTTGAACTGGCGGCCCGGCTGTCGCCACGCTCCGAGCCCGCCGGTTGAACGTCGAGATAAGTGGAGTTGGAGCTTCAAATATTTATGTTGGCCGGCTGCACAGCCTTCTCGACAGCATTGTGCCGGAAAACAAAAAATCCTATCAAGGCGCACGGCTGGCGGGGGTCGCCGTGATTTGGCTCATGGAACAGGATCGCGCTCCCCGCGCGAACGACAATGACAAAGAAAACCGTCAAAACGCTCCGCAAGGCGGCCATCGCGGTCGTGATTCTCGCGCTCGCCCTTTACTTCATCCCGATCCTGACCATGATCTGGGTCGTATGCGGCCTGATCGACGTCATGCGCAACGACCAGAAGGACTGGAGGCTGTTCGACCGCTATTTCCTCGGCAATGGCCTGTTCACTTGGTTGTTGTCGCCGTTCAACCTGATCGTCGACCTTCTCTGCTACCGCAACCCTGGCGTCTGGAAGCCCGAGCAGTTCCCGGAGGATTATCAGCGCGAGATCGATGAGGTGCTGGGCGTCTTCAAGGCGCGCAAGGACGAGATCATCGCCGATATCGATGCCAATTTCGGCGCCGGCCGGCGCGGCATGTATGTCTACCAGTGGTACGGCAAGCACAAGATCGACAACGTTCCTGAATTCAACAAGGATTACAAATATATCAAGACGATCGCGGTGTCCGTTTTCAGCAAGCGCGAATCCACGTCTTGGCATTTCGGTCCGCTTCGGCTCAGCCTGCGCATCCTCTACAATCTGATCCCGGTGAAGGCCGAGATATTCGTGCAGTGCGGCAGCAGGAAGAACTATTGGTACGACAATCCGCTGTTCATCTTTGACGACACGCTGTTCCATCGCTCGGTCAACGAGTATGACGGCCGCCGCTACTGCGTCTTCGTCGACATCATCCGACCGTCTCCTTTCCCGGGGCTGATTGCGGGCCTTCTGTCAATTGTATCGGTCAGCGTGGAACGCATCAATTCCGTCTTCTACAAGAACTGGAAGATGATCGGCTCGTCCAAGCCGAAGGCCGCCAACTGATCGTGGCGCCCGGCCGGAGCAATTCCAGGAAAAGCGCGAAGCGGTTTCCGTCAGGATTTAGAATGCAGTCTGCCGGTTCGGCCGGCGCGCGGCCGAGCCTCGGACGCCATTGTTAAACCAACGTCCTATAGCGCCGATCGGCTGCAACCGTTAGAACTCTCTCATCGGATATATCCTCACGGATATAGCGATGGGCGGAAGGAGGTCCGCTCGCTGGGAGGCTAGGTTTGAGCGGACGACAAGAAGCCGGTCATGCGGATTTCGTCCAGGCTTCGATCGCCAGGAGCGGCGCGGCCCATTCGGCGCTCGTCGCCTCGTGGCGACGCTCCCTTCAACTGCATCGCCTTGATCCGGCCGAGCGCAAGGCGCCCAGGCGGCTGACCGAAGCCGAATTGCGGCAGGCCCTACAACGCATGGAGCGAATGATCCGCGCGGCGGAAGGGAGCCTGAACCGGCTCTACCTGGCCGTCGGCGGGGTGGGCTGCTGCGTGATGCTGGCGGATCGCGACGGCATTCCTGTCGAGCGCCGGGGCGCCGTTGCCGACGACGAGACCTTCGACGAATGGGGCCTGTGGACCGGCACGGTCTGGAGCGAGGACAGCGAGGGCACCAACGGCATCGGCACCTGTCTTGCCGATCAGCGGCCGCTGACCATCCATCGCGACCAGCATTTCTTTTCGCGCAACACGCTGCTGAGTTGCACCACGGCACCGGTCTTTGACCATGAAGGCAATCTGGCGGCGGCGCTCGACGTATCGTCTTGCCGTTCCGACCTTACGGAAGGCTTCGTCCAGCTCATCTCTGTCGCGGTGGGCGATGCCGCGCGCCGAATCGAAGCGGAGAACTTCCGCATGGTGTACTCCAACGCCCGCATCCTGCTGGCGCCAGTCGCCGAGCGCGGCGCCGGCGCATTGATTGCTGTCGATCAGGACGACCTGGTGGTCGGCGCGACCCGGTCGGCCCGCCTCGCGCTCGGTATCACCCGCGAAACGCTGGCCAGGGGACTACTGGCTGCCGACATCCTCGGCGACCAGGTAAGGGCGAATGAAGACCTCGACGATGCCGAGCGCGGCGTACTGCAACGGGCGATGGCGCGTGCCGGCGGCAATGTCTCGGCGGCCGCCCAGAGCCTCGGCATCTCGCGCGCAACGCTGCACCGCAAGCTCGCGCGTTTCGACATCCGCCGTCCGCATTGATTTCCCGAAATGACCTGTCGCAGTTCTGCGACAGTCGGCACCCGCGATCGACCGGCACCGGGCTGACAAGATGCGGCCGATCCGCAACCCTTCCTCTCCAACGCGCCGCATCCCGCGGCGGGTCATTGGGAGGATGTGATGAACAAGGTGGAATTCTCGCGCACGGCCAAGGTTCCTTTCGCCGAGCGCTATGACAACTTCATCGGTGGCAGGTGGGTCGCCCCACATGCCGGAAAATACTTCGACAACATCTCGCCGGTGAACGGCCGCCCGCTTTGCGAAATCGCCAGGTCGGACGCACAGGACGTCGAAGCAGCGCTCGACGCCGCGCACAAGGCGAAGGAAGCTTGGGGCAAGACCAGTCCGGCGGCCCGCGCCCTGATCCTCAATCGCATCGCCGACCGCATGGAAGATAATCTCGACCTGCTGGCGCTGGCCGAGACGTGGGACAATGGCAAGCCGATCCGCGAGACGACCGCGGCGGATCTGCCTCTGGCCATCGACCACTTCCGCTATTTCGCCGGCGTCCTTCGCAGCCAGGAGGGCAGCCTTTCCGAGATCGACGACGATACGGTCGCCTATCATTTCCATGAGCCGCTGGGTGTTGTCGGCCAGATCATCCCTTGGAACTTCCCGTTGCTGATGGCTTGCTGGAAGCTGGCGCCCGCGATCGCCGCCGGCAATTGCGTGGTGCTGAAGCCGGCCGAACAGACACCCGCCACCATCATGCTGTGGGCCGACCTTATCGGTGACCTTCTGCCGGAAGGCGTCCTCAACATCGTCAACGGCTTCGGCCTGGAGGCCGGCAAGCCGCTGGCATCGTCGAACCGCATCGCCAAGATCGCGTTCACCGGCGAGACGACGACCGGCCGCCTAATCATGCAGTACGCCTCGCAGAATCTCATCCCGGTGACGCTCGAACTCGGCGGCAAGTCGCCCAACATCTTCTTCCAGGATGTGACGGCGGAAGACGACGATTTCTTCGACAAGGCGATCGAAGGCTTCGTGATGTTCGCGCTGAACCAAGGTGAGGTCTGCACGTGCCCCAGCCGCGCGCTGGTGCATGAGAAGATCTACGACAGGTTCATGGAGCGGGCGCTGAAGCGCGTCGAGGCGATCGTCCAGGGCGACCCGCTCGATCCGGCGACCATGATCGGCGCGCAGGCATCGAGCGAGCAGCTGGAAAAGATTCTGTCCTACTTCGACATCGGCCGCCAGGAAGGCGCCGAGCTGCTGACCGGCGGCGAGCAGAACCATCTGCCTGGAGACCTTGCCGGCGGCTACTACGTGAAGCCGACCGTCTTCCGGGGTCACAACAAGATGCGCATCTTCCAGGAAGAGATCTTCGGCCCGGTGGTGTCGGTGACGACCTTCAAGGACGATGACGAGGCGCTGTCCATTGCCAACGACACACTTTACGGCCTGGGCGCCGGTATCTGGAGCAGAGATGCGAACCGCTGCTACCGCTTCGGCCGCGCCATCCAGGCCGGTCGCGTCTGGACCAACTGCTATCACGCCTATCCGGCGCATGCCGCCTTCGGCGGCTACAAGCAGTCCGGCATTGGCCGCGAGACTCACAAGATGATGCTCGACCACTACCAGCAGACCAAGAACATGTTGGTCAGCTACAGCCCGAAGAAGCTCGGCTTCTTCTGATCTCCCAGGGTGAAGGGGAGGGAGGGCGTCGCGGTCGGTGCCCTCCCTTCTGCATAGGATTTCCATGCACAGGATTTCATTGGGAAAGGTCTCAGCCACGGCGGAGGCAGAGACGTTGCTTGCCGAGATCATAGCCGACCACGGGCCCGTTCTCTTTCACCAGTCCGGCGGCTGCTGCGACGGCTCGTCGCCAATGTGCTATCCGCGTGGCGAGTTCATGATCGGCGACAATGACGTGATGCTCGGCCAGATCGGCGATACGCCGGTCTATATCAGCTCCCTGCAGTATGAGGCGTGGAAGCATACCGACCTCATTATCGACGTCGTGCCGGGCAGGGGCGGCATGTTCTCGCTCGACAATGGCCGCGAGAAGCGTTTCCTGACTCGCTCGACGGTCTGCCCGGCGCCAACGCCTTCGGACTGTTGATCGGCTGAGGCGACGATTGGGGCAATCGTCGCGCTTTCTTGGGTCTTTGGCTCGCAACCTGCCCGCCTTAGTGCTATGGCGCCGCTTTCAAATGGAAAAGCGAAGTCATGGCAGGTGTTGAACAGATCACCGTGGAAGCCGGCGAGGCGGGCATGCGGCTCGACCGCTGGTTCAAGGTCCATTATCCGGGCCTCGGCTTCGGCCACCTGCAGAAGCTCTTGCGCTCCGGCCAGGTCCGGGTCGATGGCGGTCGGGTGAAGGCCGACACGCGCGTCGAGCCCGGCCAGACGGTACGTATCCCGCCTATCGAGGTCGACAAGAAGGGCGACGCTTCGCTCACCGGCCACTCGATCCGCAACCAGGACGACGCCGATGTGCTGGCCAAGATGCTTTTGCATGAGGACTCGAAGGTCTTCGTTTTCAACAAGCCGGCCGGCTTGGCGGTGCAGGGTGGTTCGGGTGTGACCCGTAACGTCGACGACATGCTGGAGGCCTGGCGCAGCCAGAAGGGCGAGAAGCCGCGGCTTGTCCACCGCCTCGACCGCGACACGTCCGGCGTTCTGGTCGTTGCCCGCACCCGTCTTGCCGCGATGAAGCTCTCGGAAGCGTTCCGGGCGCGCGAAACCAAGAAAACCTATTGGGCGCTGGTCAAGGGCGTGCCGCCGAAGCGCGAGGACAAGATCTCGACATGGCTGGTCAAGGAGGCAACGCCGGACGGTGACCGCGTGCGCGTTGCCAAGCATGGCGAGAAGGGCGCCGACCACGCCGTGTCCTACTACCGCGTGGTCGAGCAGGCGGCGCAGACGTTGTCCTGGCTGGAGATGGAGCCCTACACCGGCCGAACGCATCAGCTGCGCGTCCACGCCGCCTATATCGGCTGCCCGATAATAGGCGATCCGAAATATTTCGAGGCCGACACCAATTGGGACTTTCCAGGCGGCATGCAGAACAGGTTGCATCTGCATGCGCGACGCATCGTCATTCCACATCCGGATCAGGGCGTTATCGACGTGACCGCGCCGATGCCGCCGCATATGCGCCAAAGCTGGAACCTGCTCGGCTTCGACGAACAGAGCGCGGAAGACTGAACAGGGGGCGCAATTATGGAAGGATCCACCGTCACCAGCCAGTTGATTGGATGGCTGCCCTTCGTCTTGGTTTTCGCGGTGTGGTTTGCCTACACGCGGCGGATCGCGACGAGACAAGGATCGATGGCCGTGATTGGCCGCGAGAACACCGAGGCGGTCAGACAAAACACTGAGGCGCTGAAGGCGCTGCTCGCAAAACTGGAAAGCCAATCGAAGCAATGACGACCGAGTCCGTATTGGATCGCCGCGATGTCGTTGACATGGCGGCGGCTGCCATCATGATCGGGCTGACCTTCTCCTGGGGGTTGAACTACGTCGCAGCCAAGATCTCCTACGCAGGCTATGACCCCGTATTCGTTTCGATTGCACGCTCGCTCCTCGGCGGGCTCTGCGTGCTTGGCTGGTGCTGGTTGCGCGGTATCAAGCTCTTCGAAGCGGACGGCACGCTTGGCGCCGGCATCGCCGTCGGCGTGCTCTTCGGCGTCGAGTTTCTTTGCCTCTATATCGGGCTCGAATACACGACCGTTGCCCGCAACACGCTACTGGTCAACACCATGCCGTTCTGGGTGCTGATCGGCGGCCATTTCCTGCTCGGCGAGCACATCAACGCGCGCAAGCTCGGTGGTCTTGTTCTGGCCTTCTGCGGCCTTGTGGCCGTGTTCTCGGACGGGATCGTCGCCGGCACCGGCACGACCTTGACGGGCGATCTGCTCAGCCTGGGTTCAGGCGTACTGTGGGCGGCGACCAGCATCGTCATCAAGCGTTCGAAACTGGTGGCGACCAGCGCCGAGAAACTGCTGCTCTACCAACTGGCCGGCGCCGCTATTGTCGGTGTCCTTGTGATGCCCTTGGCCGGCCCGCCCATTCGCGCGGTCGCCGCCTTGCCGACGCTGGCATTGCTCTTCCAGTCTATCTATATCGTGGCCTTCACCTATGTATTGTGGTTCTGGCTGCTTCGGCGCTACCCGGCTTCCGGCCTGTCGAGTTTCGCCTTCCTGTCGCCGGTGTTCGGCGTCTTGTGCGGCGCGGTGGTTTTAGGGGAGGCTCCTACGGCGAGGATATTCCTGGCTCTGGCGCTGATCGCCGCCGGCCTGATCATCGTCAACCGGCCGGCGCGCAGGCAGCCCGCACCATAGAGCGGCACTGGAACGACAGGGCGGCACCATCCCGTCGTTTGACGCATTGCGGCGGGAAAGCACTTCACACCTTTCCTGGAATTGCTCTAAGGAGTTCGACATGCGCGACATCCTCGAAGACCTCGAAGCGGGCAAACTGCTTTCCGATCCCGATCCCGTACGCCGCGCCCAGATCCAGATGAAGACGCCGCTGCCGAAGCGTTTCTACAACTCGGTTGCGGTTGTCCCGGTGGAAAACGGCTTCGCCATTCATCTCGACGGTCGCCCGGTCCGCTCGCCAGGCAAGGCGGTGATGGTGTTGCCGACGGAAAAGGCCGCGGCTTTGGTGGCCGAAGAATTCAGCGCGCAGGCCGAGGTCATCGATCCCGTGACGATGCCGGTCATGCGCCTCGTCAACACCGCCATCGACGGCGTCGCCTCCGAGCCGCAGGCGGTGCTGGAAGACATACTGCGCTTCGCCTCGTCCGATCTGCTCTGCTACCGCGCCGACGGTCCGCAAGGCCTGGTCGACCGGCAGAACAAGCTCTGGGATCCGGTGCTGGACTGGGCACGCGCCCGCCTCGGCGCGCGCTTCAACCTTGCCGAAGGCGTCATCCATGTCGAGCAGCCGCGCGAAACGATTGCCGTCCTCGGCGCGCATCTTGGCCAGCGTTCCGAGCCGATGCGGCTGGCAGCAATCCATGTCATGACGGCGCTGACCGGTTCGGCGCTGCTGGCGCTCGCCGTCGATTTCGGTGAGCTCGACGCCGAGGAAGCCTGGCTTGCAGCCCATGTCGACGAGGACTGGCAAATCGAGCATTGGGGCCAGGATGCGGAGGCCATGGCGCGCCGCTCGGCCCGCAAACGCGATATGTTGGCGGCAGTCAGCCTGCTCGAGGCACTGCAAGGCTAAAGCAATTCCGGGAAAAATGGGCAGCGGTCATGCTCGACGTCTTCGCCGTGTCCTTCCCCGAGGGAATAGCGTAAAGCAAACCGGCAGCGGACCAGCGCCCCGCCTGATTGGGCCGCTCCCAATCGCTCCGACGCTTTCGCAGCGCACCTAATACCAAAGTCATAATCCCATTGTCGCGGTGCCTTTCGCCCGTTCTTTCTGTCATTTTTTCCTTCGTTGGCTGCGTTTTGAGTCTGCGTTCACAGGAACGCAAACGGTGGCGCGCAGCCAAAGAGGACAGACGGGATCTCACGGGAGGATACACAAATGGCAATGGCTTCGGCCGCCGGCGGGACCAGCCGCGGCATGACGCGGGAGGAGAAGAAGGTCATCTTCGCCTCGTCGCTCGGCACCGTTTTCGAATGGTACGATTTCTATCTCTACGGTTCGCTGGCTGCCTTCATTGGCTCGGCCTTCTTCAGCCCGAGCATTCCGGAGGCCACGCGCAACATCTTCGCGCTGCTGGCCTTTGCAGCAGGCTTCCTGGTGCGCCCGTTCGGCGCGCTCGTGTTCGGCCGTATCGGCGATCTCGTCGGCCGCAAATACACCTTCCTCGTCACCATGACGATCATGGGCCTGTCGACCTTCCTCGTCGGCCTGCTGCCCGGCTATGCGAGCTGGGGCATCGCTGCTCCAGTGATCCTGATCGGGCTGCGCATGCTGCAGGGCCTGGCGCTCGGCGGCGAATATGGCGGTGCCGCGACCTATGTCGCCGAACATGCGCCCGACGACCGCCGTGGTTACTACACCTCATGGATCCAGACGACGGCAACGCTTGGTCTGTTCCTGTCGCTCATCGTCATCCTGGTCGTGCAGGCATCGCTCAGCAAGGAGACCTACGCCAGCTGGGGCTGGCGCATCCCCTTCATCGTATCGTTCTTCCTGCTCGCCGTTTCGGTCTGGATCCGTCTGTCGCTGTCGGAGTCGCCGACTTTCCAGCGTATGAAGGATGAGGGCAAGGGCTCCAAGGCACCACTGACGGAAGCTTTTGGCCAGTGGAAAAATGCCAAGATCGCCCTTCTGGCGCTCCTCGGCCTCACCGCCGGCCAGGCCGTGATCTGGTACAATGGCCAGTTCTATGCCCTGTTCTTCCTGACCAACGTGCTGAAGGTCGACGCGCAGTCGGTCAACATCATGATCGCCATCGCGCTTGCGATCGGCTCTATCTTCTTCGTGGTGTTCGGTTGGCTGTCCGACAAGATCGGCCGCAAGCCGATCATCATGGCCGGCCTTGCGCTCGGTATCGTCTGCACCTTCCCGCTGTTCAAGGCTTTGACATGGGCCGCCAACCCGGCTCTGGCCACCGCGCAGCAGAACACCCGTGCGACGGTCACGGCAGCGCCCGGCGACTGCAAATTCCAGTTCAATCCGGTAGGCACGGCGAAATTCACGACGTCCTGTGATATCGCGACCTCGTTCCTGACCAAGAACTCCGTGCCGTACGACGTGGTTTTAACGGCGGCGCCCGGTACCGCTGCCTCGGTCAAGATCAGCAACGAGACGGTGCAGTCCTACGACGCAGTCGCCGCCGGCGACCAAGCCAAAGCCAAGGATGCCGCCTTCGCCAAGGCGGTGAACATGGCGCTGAAGGACGGCGGCTATCCGCTGAAGCGCGCGGCGATCAAGGTGCCGGACCAGAAGCTCGATGCCTTCGTCGCGGCCAATCCCGAACTTAAGCTCGATGCGGCCACGATACGCGGCGGTGAGAAGACCACCGTCCCGGTCGAGCAGGCGATCGCGGACAAGCTGCTGACCAAGGATGAGGCAGCCGGGGCGCCCGAGATCACTGTCTACAACATCCCCGGTGGCGGTGCTTTCGCCATGTTTGCGGATCCGGCTGCGATCAACTGGGCGCTGACCATCGGCATCCTGTTCATCCTGGTGCTGTTCGTGACCATGGTTTATGGGCCGATCGCCGCGATCCTGGTCGAGATGTTCCCGACCCGAATCCGCTACACCGGCATGTCGTTGCCTTACCATATCGGCAACGGCTGGTTCGGCGGCCTGCTGCCCGCCACAGTGTTCGCGCTTAGCGCCTATAAAGGCGATATCTATTATGGTCTTTGGTACCCTGTGATCATCGCCGCAATGTCGCTCATCATCGGCATGATCTTCGTCAGGGATACGCTCGGCACCGACCTTCACGCGAAGGATTGACCTCGGTCATCCGCTCAAAAAAAGCCCGGCGCGAGTGCTCGCGCCGGGCTTTTCCGTTCACGGAACTCTAAAGAGGCAGATCAGCTTTTGCGCTGATTTTCTTCCTCGACGGCCGCGTCGTGGTACCAGCCGTCGAAATCAGCATGCTCGCCGCCAAGCGCTGCAACCTCTGCCGCGAATTTGGCCTTTGCGCCTAAATTTGAGGCAGTCTTGCGCCCTGCCAGCGGGAACATCAGTATTTTTGCCGACGGGCGCGGTTGCATGACTTGCATTGGCGACCTCCTTGCTTGTCGAGCTACTGGTCGATTCAACTTAGCAGTCAACATAGGTTCTGCGATTCGTTTAGGCAAGATGCCTACAAAAAGATCATTATTTGCTCAATAATTAGGCAGACGTGTCGCTTGGGCGATCCGAGCGCAATGGTGAGACGGCTGAGCAAAATCGGGGTCTTGCAACGAACATTTTGCCGCACCCGCCGGAAGCGGAGTGGCATACGAATTGCTTTTTAATCATCGGCAGGCCGGCAAGCCCGGCCATGCGTTGATGCCGCCCACTTGCGGCGTCCAAGCAACGAGAGGCACTGGAATGACCAAATACAAGCTCGAGTATATCTGGCTCGACGGATACGTCCCGACCCCCAGCCTGCGCGGCAAAACCCAGATCAAGGAGTTCGCGGAGTTCCCGACGCTGGAGCAACTGCCGCTGTGGGGCTTCGATGGCTCGTCCACCAACCAGGCGGAGGGCCACAGCTCCGACTGTGTGCTGAAGCCTGTCGCCGTCTACCCGGATCCGGCCCGCACCAATGGCGTCCTGGTCATGTGCGAAGTCATGATGCCCGATGGCGTGACGCCGCATGCCTCCAACAAGCGCGCCACCATCCTCGACGACGAGGGCGCATGGTTCGGCTTCGAGCAGGAGTATTTCTTCTACAAGGACGGCCGTCCGCTCGGCTTCCCTGAGAGCGGCTACCCGGCGCCGCAGGGCCCTTATTACACCGGCGTCGGCTACAAGAATGTCGGCGATGTCGCTCGCAAGATCGTCGAGGAGCATCTCGACCTGTGCCTCGCCGCCGGCATCAATCATGAAGGCATCAACGCCGAGGTGGCGAAGGGCCAGTGGGAATTCCAGATTTTCGGCAAGGGTTCCAAGAAGGCCGCCGACCAGATGTGGATGGCTCGCTACCTGCTGCTGCGCCTGACCGAGCAATACGGCATCGACATCGAGTTCCACTGCAAGCCGCTCGGCGACACGGACTGGAACGGTTCGGGCATGCACTGCAACTTCTCCACTACCTATATGCGCGAAGTCGGCGGCAAGGCCTATTTCGAGGCTCTGATGGCGCAGTTCGACAAGAACCTGATGGATCACATCGCCGTCTACGGCCCGGACAACGACAAGCGTCTGACCGGCAAGCACGAGACGGCGCCGTGGAACAAGTTCAGCTACGGAGTCGCCGACCGCGGTGCTTCGATCCGCGTGCCGCACTCCTTCATCAAGAACGACTACAAGGGCTATCTGGAAGACCGCCGCCCGAACTCGCAGGGCGACCCCTACCAGATCGCCTCGCAGGTTCTGAAGACGATCTCGGAGGTTCCGACCGACGCGAAGGTCTCGGCCGCCGCCTGATTCACCCAGGCGCAGGCGTCGCCTGCACAAGCGAGCAAATTGTTGAAAGCCCCGGCGTCTCCGTCGGGGCTTTTTGCATGGCAAACCAGAGGCGAGGGGACTGCGCCGCGAGGGGACTGCGCCGCGACGGTCACGCGTCGTGACGAGCGCCGCGACAAATGGGCCGGCATGTCGGCAATCCATCGCATCGGGCCGATCGGGCGCGGTCCGACTTGTTTACGGGATGGACGTCCGCCCATGCGAAAACCCCGGCGAAGCGCCGGGGTTCCTTTTGTCACCGATAAGGCGGAGTCCGGTCGTCAGACCGAATAATACATGTCGTACTCGACCGGATGCGGGGTCATTTCAAAGCGCATCACCTCGGCCATCTTGAGCTCGATGTAAGCATCGATCTGATCGTCGTCGAAGACGCCGCCGGCTTTCAAGAAGCCGCGGTCTTTGTCAAGGTTCTGCAGCGCCTCACGGAGCGAGCCGCAGACGGTCGGGATCTTCTTCAACTCCTTCGGCGGCAGGTCGTAGAGATCCTTGTCCATGGGCTGTCCGGGATGGATCTTGTTCTTGATGCCGTCGAGGCCCGCCATCAGCATGGCGGCGAAGCCGAGATAGGGGTTCGCGCCCGGATCGGGGAACCGGACCTCGACGCGCTTCGACTTCGGCGAGGAGCCGAACGGAATGCGGCAGGAGGCTGAACGGTTGCGCGCCGAATAGGCGAGCAGCACCGGCGCTTCGTAACCCGGCACCAAACGCTTGTAGGAGTTGGTGAGCGGGTTGGTGAAGGCGTTGATCGCCTTGGCGTGCTTGATGATGCCGCCGATGTAATAGAGGCAAGTCTCCGACAGGCCAGCATATTCATTGCCGGCGAAAGTCGGCTTGCCGCCCTTCCAGATCGACTGATGAACATGCATGCCCGAGCCGTTGTCGCCGAACACCGGCTTCGGCATGAAGGTGGCCGTCTTGCCATAGGCGTTGGCGACCTGGTGTACGACATACTTGTAGATCAGCATCTTGTCGGCGTTGCGCACCAGCGTGTCGAACTTGATGCCGAGCTCGTGCTGGGCGGCGGCGACCTCATGGTGATGCTTTTCGACGCGCACGCCCATCTCGGCGAGCACGGTCAGCATTTCGGAGCGCATGTCCTGTGCGGAATCGATCGGAGGCACCGGGAAATAACCGCCCTTGATGCGTGGACGGTGGCCGAGATTGCCGGTTTCGTAGTCGGTATCGTCATTGGACGGCAGCTCTGTGGAGTCCAGACGGAAGCCGGTATTGTAAGGATCGGCCTTGTACTTGACGTCGTCGAACACGAAGAACTCGGCTTCCGGACCGACATAAATGGTGTCGCCAATGCCTTCCGATTTCATATAGGCCTCAGCCTTCTTGGCCGTGCCGCGCGGATCGCGGTTATAGGCCTCGCCCGAGACCGGATCGAGGATGTCGCACAGAATGACCATGGTCGACTGGGCGAAGAACGGATCCATGTGAACGGTATCCGTATCGGGCATCAGCACCATGTCGGACTCGTTGATCGCCTTCCAGCCGGCGATCGAGGAACCATCGAACATGACGCCGTCGGCGAACATGTCTTCCTCGACCTCGACGACATCCATCGTCACATGCTGCAGCTTGCCGCGTGGATCGGTGAAGCGCAGGTCGACGAATTTCACGTCGTTGTCCTTGATCTGCTTCATGATGTCTTTGGCTGTCGTCATGTCATTTCTTCCCTGTCTGATGACGTCCGGAATAGGTTGAAGATTCGGTCAGATGGCGTCGATGCCGGTCTCGCCGGTACGGATGCGCACGACTTCCTCTATGTTGGAAACGAAGATTTTTCCATCACCGATACGGCCCGTCTGCGCCGCCTTGCGGATGGCCTCTATGGCACCTTCGACGGCCTCGTCACCGAGCACCACTTCGATCTTCACCTTGGGCAGGAAGTCGACGACATATTCAGCGCCGCGATAAAGCTCGGTATGCCCCTTCTGGCGGCCGAAACCCTTGGCCTCGGTGACGGTGATGCCTTGCAGTCCGGCCTCCTGAAGCGCTTCCTTCACTTCGTCCAGCTTGAATGGCTTGATGATCGCTTCGATCTTTTTCATGTAAAAAATGGCCTCCACTGCCAAGAAGACGGGTTATGCACGCCGCTTGCGCCTCCATCTAGCACGAACCGTGCCAATCCACAGGAGTGGAGACCGTACAAAGCGTTTTCGACTCCGCATCGCGTTCGGATGCAAATTCGCGTCACCCGCTGCGTCGGATGCGTCATCGACGCCCGAGCCCTGTACATAAATCCTCCTCAAATCTGCGCAAGAAATAGGCAGATAGTGCAATTTGCAGGCAGAACCCCTCCCGGACGCGGCCGCATTACAAACGATGCGCGGTCGCGATGGTTTGCTTCGAGCCGAAAACTGGACAATGCTTGATCGCACGGAGATCGGCAATCCCATGCGCAACGAACTTCTATCGCCGGCTGAAATGACCGAGGCCGACAGCTTGGCAATCGCGGCAGGGCCGCTCGATGGTTACGGATTGATGCGGCGGGCCGGCGAGGCGGTCGCCGCGATCGTGCTGGCGCGCTACCCCGGCGCGAAGAGGGTCCATGTAATGTGCGGCCCCGGCAACAATGGCGGCGACGGCTATGTCGCGGCGCGGCTGCTGGCCGAAGCCGGCGTCGATGTGGCCCTGTGGACGTTGGGTGAACCGCGCGCAGCCAGCGACGCCGCGCTTGCCGCGGCTGACTGCGTGCTGGAGCGGCGCCCGTTATCGGCCTTCGCCGCCGAAGTTGGCTCGCCGATAGTCGATGGGCTCTTTGGCGCCGGCCTGTCGAAGCCCTTATCCGGCGACGCCAAGACCGCGGTCGACATCGTGACGGAGATGAACCTGCCGGTTGTCGCGATCGACCTGCCTTCTGGCGTTTCCGGCGACAGCGGCGAAGTTCTAGGCTCCGCATTCCGGGCGGGCGTGACAGTTACCTTCGCGCGAAAGAAGCCCGGGCATCTGCTGCTGCCCGGTCGTGCGCGATGCGGCGAAACCGTGTTGGCCGACATCGGCATTCGCGACGAGATCATCGACCAGGTTGCGCCGCGAACCTTCGAGAACGGGCCTGGGCTCTGGAGCGCGAGCTTTCCCCTGCCGGCGGTCGATGTGCACAAATATAAGCGCGGTCACACGAGCGTCTTCTCGGGCGGACCGTCCGCGACCGGCGCGGCGCGCCTTTCGGCGCTGGCAGCTGCAAGGAGCGGGGCAGGGGCCGTCACCGTGCTCTCGCCGGCGAACGCCATGCAGGTCAACGCGGCGCATCTCACTTCGATCATGCTGCGCCAGGTCGACGCGATTGAGGATGTGCATGACCTTATCGGCGATCGCCGGCCGTCCAGTTTCGTCCTCGGCCCCGGATTCGGCGTCGGTGACAAAGGGCGTGATTTCACGCTTGCCGTGCTCGCCCGGAAACGCCAGGACAGCGGTGTCGAAGGCCTCGTGCTCGACGCCGACGGCATCACGTCTTTTCGCGATGCCGCCTCCACGCTGTTCAAGGCGGCGGGCAAGCCGGGCGCGCCGGCGCTGATCATGACGCCACATGAGGGCGAGTTCGGCAGGCTGTTCGCAGATATTGCCGGCGACGAGGCCTTGTCGAAGCTCGCCAAGGCGCGCGAAGCCGCGCGGCGCGCCAACTCCGTGATCGTCTATAAGGGCGCCGACAGTGTGATCGCTGCGCCGGATGGCCGCGGCGCGATCAACGGCAATGGCGCGCCCTGGCTGGCCACCGCCGGTTCTGGCGACGTGCTGGCCGGCATCATCGCCGGCTTGCTCGCTCAAGGCATGCCGGCTTTCGAGGCGGCTTGCGCCGCAGTCTGGATCCACGCCGAAGCCGGCAGCCGTTTTGGGCCGGGTTTGATAGCCGAAGATCTGCCTTTGGCGATTGTGCCCGTTATCCGACAACTGCTGGAGGGCACTGTACCATGACCTGGCCAGGCACTTGTGCCAGCGTTCACCTTCTTTCATCAGGATCCGCACCGATATCCAGGTCACGCCTTGCGGGACCGAGATGGGGAGCATGGGCGCAGGTTTTGGTGCAGCAGTCGAAGAACAGTCAGGCGTCCCGCTTGTGCCGGGCTTGCGCCCCGGCGTCCGCCAACGCAGCGAGGACGCGTTCCTCGCTGACGCCGCGCGTGTCGAGAACCCAGCTCGGCGTCGATATTGGCGGCTCGAGATAGCGGACGTGGTCGTTCACCGGTCCAGTTTCATAGGAGCGGTTGGACCCGAAGATAAGCACGCAAGGCACGCCCAGGGCCGCGGCTGCATGGCAGAGCCCGCCATCCACTCCGAGGAAGACGGTCGAAGCAGCGATCTGGCACATCGCGTCGGTCAGGTGCGGTGTCGATGTGAAGTCCACTGCCTCGGGAAGTGTCGCCCTGATCTGGGCTGCAGATTCACGTTCTCGCGGGCCGCCGATCACCCAAATTGACCAACCGCATTGAGCATGAGCTTTCGCAACCGAGATGAAGCGCTCGGCTGGCCAGGAACGGAAATTGCTGAAAGATGAAGTGTAGAGCGCCAGCGCCGGCCTTGCCGGATCGATTCCATGGCGGACACGCCAATCCGAAAGCTCCGCTGCCGGCACCACCATATGCGGCGCGGGCAACCGCATGTCCTCGCCGGGCCTCTCGCCTAGCATTGCGATCGCGCAAGCCTGTTCGAACAATCTGGTCTTTCGAGGCCCGAACGCCACAAAACTCTTCAGCCAGTCGGCCGGCAGCCGATTGATGATTCCGAACTGAAATTCGCGCGGATAGCCGATGCGCTCCGGTATGCCAGCCAGCCAGGGCACCAGGGCTGCCTTGGTGCTGCTGGTGAGCATGTAGGCAGCCTGATAGTTCTCCTTGCGGATTTCGCGCGCGAGACGCGACCGTGCCTTGAGCCCGGGCTTCCAGTGCTTCTCCACGAGCCATGTCTTGCGGATATGCGGCATCAGGCGCGCCAGCGGCGCGGCGAGTGGTGAGGTGGCGACATCGATAGGATGCCCAGGAAATTTCTCCGCCAGGATCTGGATTGCCGAGTGGCATCGAATAAAGTCACCGATCGCCGGTAAGCAGAAGACGAGGATGGGACGCAACAAGCGCTACCTTTTCGATCCGGAACAATGGCAGCCAATGGCAACGTGACGATGATTTGTCACGGAAGCGCCTCGCCATCAAGGACGCGGGCATACAGTTCCAGATAGGCTTTCGCCGTCTTTTCGATCGGGAATCGGTCCGCCGCCGACTGCCGGCACCGTTGCGACGACAGGTTTGCGGCCTCTGCAAGACCGCGCGCAAACTCCTCGTCGGTTTCGAAGAACCGGCCGGTCTCCGCATCGACGGTTTCCACCAGTGCCCCGCGCGGTGTGGTGAGCACGGGCGTGCCGCAGAGCATGGATTCGACTTGCGCCATGCCGAAAGGTTCTTCCCAGGAGATCGGGTTGAGGAATGCCTTCGATTCACCAAGCAGCCGTAATTTTTCTTCGCCGTCGACCATGCCGTGGAAACGATAGCGGCCGGAAAGGCTCTTGAAGAAAACGCCTTCCCGGCGCGTCTTGCTGCGGCCGAGCAGCTTCCAGCGCGAGCCTCCCGCAATATCCAGGTTGAAATCGAATTTCTTGGCCAGATCGACGGCCCGGTTCAATCCCTTACCAGCCCGCGCGATGGCGGCCATGAAAAAGAGATGGTCGTTCTTCGAAGCCGCCAGGCGGTAGGCGGACACCGGAAACCCGTTGTAGACGAAAGTTCTGCGCCGATGCAGTTCCGCGTGTCGAGCGCTAAGGAAATTCCAGTTCGGTTGCGTGCGCGGGTAATCCGGAACATAGCCGTGTTCGGTGTTGAGCGTCGGGAACGGGACCTCGACCTTCCAGGCATGGAGATTGACGATCTGCGTATCGCGCGGAATCGCCGCCCTGCATTCGGCATCGCTGACGGCATGCCGGACCTCGCACATCGGATGCGACGACCCAGGAGCGGCGATGAGGACGACATGGTGCCCGAGCTTGACCAGTTCGGTGACGAGCCATTCGACCTGGCGCTGTGTTCCACCATATCCCTTGGCCGGGATAAGGCCCTGAGCTGCAAGGGCTATTCGCATTTCTTACCAGCGCAGCTTCTCACAACGGGATATTGTCGTGCTTCTTCCAGGGGTTCTGCATGTCCTTGTTGCGCAGCATCCGGAGCGCTCGCGCCACGCGGCGCCGGGTTGAATGCGGCATGATCACCTCATCGACATAACCGCGTTCGGCGGCGACGAAGGGCGAGAGGAAGCGATCCTCGTAAACCTTTGTATGTTCAGCAATTTTCTCTGGATCGCCGATATCTTTGCGGTAGATGATCTCGACCGCGCCCCGGGCGCCCATCACGGCGATCTGCGCCGTCGGCCAGGCATAGTTCATGTCGCCGCGCAGGTGCTTCGACGCCATCACGTCGTAGGCGCCGCCATACGCTTTGCGGGTAATGACAGTGATCTTCGGCACGGTCGCCTCGGCATAGGCGAAGAGCAGCTTGGCGCCGTGCTTGATCAGGCCGCCATATTCCTGCGCTGTGCCCGGAAGGAAGCCCGGCACGTCGACGAAGGTGACGATGGGAATGGAGAAACAGTCGCAGAAACGCACAAAGCGCGCCGCCTTGCGGCTGGCGTCGGAATCGAGCACGCCCGCCAGCACCATCGGTTGGTTGGCCACGAAGCCGACCGTACGGCCTTCGACGCGGCCGAAGCCGGTGACGATGTTTTTGGCAAAACTCTGCTGGATCTCGAAGAAGTCGCCTTCGTCGGCGACCTTCAGGATCAGTTCCTTGATGTCGTAGGGCTTGTTGGCGTTGTCGGGGACCAGCCGGTCGAGGGACATGTCGTGATCCGTCACCGACTGGTAGCATTCGATTTCAGGGATCTCGGCCGTGTTGGATGCCGGCAAAAGATCGACCAGCCGGCGCATCTGCAGCAATGCCTCGACGTCGTTGTCATAGGCACCGTCGGCTATGGACGATTTGGTGGTATGGACCGAAGCTCCACCGAGGCTTTCCGCTGTCACTGTCTCATTGGTCACCGTCTTCACCACATCCGGTCCGGTGACGAACATGTAGGAGGTGTCGCGGACCATGAAGATGAAATCGGTCATGGCGGGCGAGTAGACGTCGCCGCCGGCGCAAGGGCCCATGATCAGCGAAATCTGCGGGATGACGCCGGAGGCTAGCACATTGCGCTGAAAAATTTCGGCGTAGCCGCCGAGCGCCGCCACACCTTCCTGGATGCGGGCACCGCCCGCATCATAGAGGCCGATGATCGGCGCGCGGTTGCGCAACGCCATCTCCTGAACCTTGATGACCTTCTCGGCATGGGCCTCCGACAGCGAGCCGCCGAACACCGTGAAATCCTTGGCGAAGATATAGACGGGGCGCCCGTTTACGGTCCCCCAGCCAGTGACGACGCCGTCGCCGGCGATCTTGGTCCTTTCCATGCCGAAATCGGTCGAGCGGTGCTCGACATACATGTCGAACTCCTCGAAGGAGCCCTCGTCGAGGAAGATCTCTATACGCTCGCGGGCGGTGAGCTTGCCCTTTTTGTGCTGAGCATCGATGCGGTCCTTGCCGCCGCCCATACGGGCAATCTCGCGGCGGCGCTCGAGTTCCTTCAGAACATCCTTCATTGCCCGGTTTCCCCGTTCGTTCGGTGTTTTGTGGTAATCGTGAGGGCAGGGCAGCGCAAGCGCCCTTGTTTTGTTGCATTGCAACATGCGAGCCCTTGCTTTTCAGGCCGGACTCGTCCATATGCAGCCCCATAGGCGCTTGGGCCGGACCTTCCGGCTTTCTCCATGAATGGGACTGGTTGCGTCTGTTTTCCCTCTTACCGGTGAATCGGCAAGGTGGCGAAAGAGCCCCGGGGCATGATGTCCGCGGGCACGACAGCGCAGCCGCGCGGACGTTTCCCGTCCGCCGCCTTGTCGTTTCCTGATGAATGTTTCGATGGCAGGTTGCGCCCTGCCGCCATTGATGTTTGCGGCCACCCGCCGCGTGAAAGAAGAATATTTTGACCAACGAAAACACTCTCCCCAACAACGACGCTGGGGAACTCTCCGGTTTCGCCGCCCTTGGCATCGGCGGCGCGCTGCTGAAGGCCACGCTTGCCGCTGGTTTTACCGAGCCGAAGCCGATCCAGATGCAGGCGATCCCGCCGCAGCTCGAAGGCCGTGACATTTTCGGCATCGCCCAGACCGGCTCCGGCAAGACGGCCGCGTTCGCACTTCCGATCCTGTCGAAGATCATCGGCCTGGGCACCAAACGCCGGCCCAAGACGGCGCGCGCGCTGATCCTGGCGCCGACGCGCGAGCTTGCCGTGCAGATCGAGGAGACCATCAAGATCCTTGCCAAGGGCGCGCATGTCTCGACCGCGCTCGTTCTCGGCGGCGTCTCACGCTTCAGCCAGGTGAAGAAGATCGGCCCTGGCGTCGATGTCCTGATCGCCACGCCCGGCAGGCTGACGGACCTCGTGCGGGAAGGCGACCTTGTTCTTGCGGACACCAAGTGGCTTGTCCTCGACGAGGGCGACCGCATGCTCGACATGGGTTTCATCAACGACGTCAAGCGCATCGCCAAGGCGACTGCGCCGGACCGCCAGACGGCGCTGTTCTCGGCTACCATGCCGGACGAAATCGCCGAGCTAGCCAAGGGGCTGCTCAAGAACCCCGTCCGCATCGAAGTCGCGCCGCAGAGCACGGCGGCGGCGGAGATCGTGCAGAGCCTAGTGCTGGCCCGTACGAGGCAGAAGCGACAGGTGCTGTCCAAGATGCTGGCTGACGAGGCCATGCACTCGGTGATCGTGTTCTCGCGCACCAAGCATGGCGCCGACCGCGTCACCAAGGACCTTGCCCGTGACGGCTTCAACGCGGCCGTCATCCACGGCAACAAGTCGCAGAATGCCCGCCAGAAGGCGCTCAACGATTTCCGCGACGGCTCGGTTCGGATCCTGGTCGCGACCGATATCGCGGCGCGCGGCATCGACGTACCCGGCATCAGCCATGTCGTGAATTTCGACCTGCCGGATGAAGCGGAGAGCTATGTCCATCGCATCGGCCGTACCGGCCGCAACGGCAGGGACGGTATTGCGATCACGCTTTGCGACCCATCCGAGAACGCCAAGCTGCGGCAGGTCGAGCGCATCATCCGCATGAAGCTGCCGGTCATTGCCGATCATCTTGGTAGCCCGGATCCGCAGCGCGAGCCCAGGGAAAAGTCCGAGCTCCATTTCGAGCCGGCCAA
>Ga0315336_1001750_pt1 | contig 38567 bp, 24 predicted proteins | sample ASW5metaG_FD_204512 | JGI IMG/M metagenome (GOLD analysis project Ga0315336, IMG submission 204512) | Ammonia-oxidizing marine archaeal communities from Monterey Bay, California, United States - ASW #5 | ecosystem: Environmental > Aquatic > Marine > Intertidal zone | place: USA: California... | reverse complement strand
TCACATTGGACGCCGCCGACGGCAAGCTGCTGTGGAAGTACCCATTGCCGCCGCCGTTTTATCTGCTGGGCTGGGGCGCCGCAAATTCACCGATCCTGTTCGAGGACATGGTTCTGTTCAATCTGGATGACGATCTGAACGCCTACCTGCTCGCGGTGGACAAGTACACCGGTCGCAAGCGTTGGTACAGACCGCGGCCCGAGATGCTGGGTGGGTATGCCGTGCCGGTGCTGTGCCAGGCCGATGGACGGACCGACGTGGTGGTCGCCGGAAGTGGAAAACTCAAAGGCTACGATCCCAAGACGGGCCGGCAACGTTGGACCTGCAATTCTTTGCTCAGGACGATCATGACCACACCCGTGGTTCAGGGAGACACGATTTACGTTTCCTGCCAGAGCTACGGCGACACGAGTCGCGTCTTGAAGTTCGCTTTGTTGCAGTGGCGCGACACGAATCAGGACGGACGTCTGGCCAAAGACGAGCTGGACAAGGTGTTCTGGAAAAAATTCGACAAGGGCGACTCCGACGGTGACGGTTTTCTGGTGGATGATGAAATCGACAAGGCCTTTCAAGCACCGTCCAACATGGTCGGTGGAGGCAACATCATTCAGGCCATTCGCGGCGGTGGTACCGGGGACGTGACCAAGAGCCACATGCGGTGGAACCTGGACAACAAGTCGCCTTCGAACATCGCTTCGCCACTGGCTTTCGACGGACGGTTGTTGCTGGTCAAGAAAGGCGGCATCTCGGCATCGTTCGGTCTGGCGGATGGGAAAACCGTCTGGACGCGCAAACGCATTCGCAACCTGGGCAACTACTACGCCTCGCCCGTCGCCGGCGATGGAAAGGTCTACGTTACGGGCGAAAACGGTTACATCATTGTACTGAAATCGGGACCAAAGCCGGTGGTGCTGGCCAAGAACGACATGGGCAACAGTTGTGTGGCCACGCCGGCCATCGCCGATGGCTGTTTGTATATCCGCACGCTGGACCGCCTGTTCTGCGTCTCGGAAAGTGGAAAGTGAACCCGATGCGGTTCTCGTGAGCAGCGGACTGTTGCTGAGAACCAACCATCTGCCGCGGCTGAGGGCCGGAAGCGGTGAGGCATCGTGGTTCTGGTAGTTTCGTCCGGGTGACGGTGGGCTCCACGAACGGAGTGCCAAAAGCTCGTGCGTGTTCGAATGAGAGGAGTGGTCACTGCCATGCGGAATTTGAAGTTGCTGATTCCAAGTGCGTGCATTGTGGTGTGCGGTCTGTCTCAGTCTCTGGAAGCCGCCACGCCGGTGACCGTGGTCCACGGACCCGATGCTCCGCCCATCGAGCGGTTGGCTGCGCGGGAGTTGTCCGTCCAGTTCGGCCAGTTGTACGACGACGTGCAGGCGACAGTCACGGACAAAGTACCCGCGGATCGCACCCCGCTGGTATTGATCGGCAGCCCGGCCACCAACCCGCACATCGGCCGCGTGCTGGGCAAGGACTGGCCCGCGGTTTCCGATCAGGGTCTGGTGCTGCACAGCTTCCGGCAGCAGGATCGCCCCGGCCTCGTCGTGGGTGGCGGTAGTCCAGCAGCCACATTGTGGGCCGTGTACGAGTGGGGTCACCGCCACGGAATCCGTTACCTGATGCGGGGCGACATTCTGCCGGCCAAGAAAACAGCCCTCGAACTCGGCGGTTCCCAGGTTGTCATGGAACCGCGTTTCAAGTCCCGAACATGGCGGACCATCAACGATTTCGCCATGGGACCCGAATCCTGGGGTCTGGCGGAGCACCGACGGTTTCTCAAGCAACTGGCCAAACTCAAGTACAACCGGCTGATGTTGTCGGTCTATCCCTGGCAGCCCTATGTGCACTATTCGTTCGCAGGAGTCGATAAACGGACGGCCACGTTTTGGTACGGCGAGCAGTATCCGCTGGACGGCGATACCGTGGGTAAGAAGGCGTTCGGCGGAGCGCGGCTGTTCGAAAACCCGGATTTTGCCGGCCTCAAAACGTACACGGAAATCAGCGCCGCCGGACAACGGTATGTGCGCGGGTTGATTCAAGCGGCTCATGAGCTGGGCATGACGGTCGGAGTCTCGCTGTCGCCGCTGGAGTTTCCTCGGGAATTCCAGTCTGTGCTGCCCGGATCCCGAGTCGCGCACCAGCTCAAACAATTGACGATTACGCCCGGTGGTCGGCAAGGACCGTTCGACAAGCGGCTGCGCGACCTGGTGGCCACCAAGATTCGGGCCTACCTGAAGACCTACCCGGGACTGGACACGCTGTACCTGACACTGCCCGAGTTTCCCGAATGGAATCAACACGCCGAACAGGCCTGGACCCATCTTGCCCAACGCCACGAACTGGGCGATCTGACACTGGCTTCGCTCGTGCGTTCGGCTTCGGAACGCAAGTTGATCGTCTCAGGCCAGCGCGGTGAGGCGGCGATACGAGGGAACATCGTCGCCCTGGCGTTTTTCTCGAATCTATTCGCAGACAAGACACTGTTGCGCCGTGCCGATGGCGGCGCGGTTGAACTGGTGATCACGTCCGTCGATCCGGGACTGTTCCCCGTACTGGATCGCGTGATTCCGCGGGGGGCGGCAACCTTGAACTTTGTGGATTACACGGCGCGCCGCGTGGCGGAAAACAAGCAACTGCTGGCGCAGATCCCCGCCGCCAAGGTCCCCAGCCGACTGATCATGACGCTGGCCGACGACAACGTGGGCATCCTGCCGCAGTCGTCCCTGCAGCGCATCGGCGAGTTGACCGACCAAATGCACCGCTTGGGATGGGATGGATTCTCAACACGCTATTGGGTGCCCGCCGAACTGGACCCGTCGGTGTATTTCCTGGCCCGCAGTTCCTGGGACGCCAAACTGACTCCGCGGCAGGCCCACAACGACCTGTGGCTGGCGATGACCGGCAATCCGTCGGCCACCGAACGCTTGTGGAAAGGTTGGCAGGAGCTGGAGCGGGCCACGGAGCTGATCGATCGCAACGACATCGGTTTTACGTTTCCGGTCAGCGGCATGCTCATGAAGCACTACCGGCCGGATCCGATTCCCGAGTGGTGGGCGCAGGCTGCGAAGCACTACGAGACGCTGATGATCGAGCTGTATCGCTCTCAGGGAGCCGTCGACTCACGGGCGCGCAGACTCTTGTTCTACTATGCCAAACGCGGCGAATATGTGCTTGAGTATCTCGCGGCCGTGCGCGCGGTACGCGAAGCCGCGCTGGCCAAGAAAGAGGGCGATTTGGAGAAAACCGTCGAGCATCTCGAGGTGGCGCTGGAACAGACCTACAACTGCATCAACACGGTGTCCGATGTCGTTGAGGATCAAAGCGACCGAGGACTGATCGCCGTGTTGAACGCCTACGCCTATCGGCCGTTGTTGATTGAGTACGAGAAGATGCTCGATCAACTGGAAGCGGCTCAGTGAAGACGCGTGGGCCATAACGACATGTTGTGGCCGCGGCTCCATGCCGGCGCTGCTGAATCGGCAAGCGACGTTGAGGCGTGTGCTGGAAATCGCTGGCCTGTTCCTTTCGACGAGCACTGGAATCCAGCGTGGCGGTAGCGACAGGTTGCCAACAGGAGTGAAACATGTCACAGCGCGTCGTGTACTTCAACGGCCAGTTTGTACCGGAATCCGCAGCCCGCGTGTCGATTTTTGACTCCGCGCTCATGTTCGGCGACATGGCGTTTGAAATGACACGGACATTTGCCGGAACGTCGTTCGAACTCCGCGCGCACCTGGAACGCTTGTACGGTTCGCTGACGTTGATGGAAATTGACTGTGGGCTGTCGATCGACGAGATGGAACGATTGACTCTGGAGACGCTCGAACGCAACCAGGCGACCGAAGCGACGGATATGGATTGGCAGATCATGCACGACGTTTCGCGGGGACCGTTGCCCGTGTATCGATCGGCCTTTCCCGAAGGAGTGCGGCCCACGGTATCCATCAACTGCTGGCCGTTGATCACTCACATGGGGAACTTCGCCGCGAATTACTCGACCGGCGTCCACGTGGTGATCCCCGCGCAGCAAGCCGTACCCGCACAGCTGGTCGACCCCAAGGCCAAGAACCGCAGCAGGCTGCATTACCAGATGGCAAATCTGCAGGCCGCCCGCATCGGTGCCGGCTGCTGGCCCGTGTTGCTGGACACCGATGGCTTTCTGGCCGAAGGCACCGGCTGGAATATCTTCCTGGTGAAGGATTCCGTCATCTACACCCCCGAACCGCGGAATATCCTGTTGGGAGTCAGCCGGGCGGTGACACTGCGACTGGCCGCCGAACTGGGGATGCCCGTGATCGAGACCAACCTGGGACGCTTCGAGGCACTGCAGGCCGACGAGATGTTCTGTACGGCGACGACATATTGTCTGGTCCACGCCAGTCAGTTCGAGGGGAAACGTGTGGGCGACGGTCAGCCCGGTCCCGTGTTTCAGCAATTGAGCTCGGCCTGGAAGCAACACGCGCAGGTCGATTTCGTGGCCCAGGCCGTGGACTATGCCCAGCGACTCCCCGCCTGGGAACAAGCAGAAATGGACGCGGCGATGGTGTGACGGCGGCGATGGTGTGATGGCGGCGATGGTGTGATGGCCACCGATGCGGTGCCGGGGACGCACGCCAGCCGTGCGCGCTGCGATGGCCGGTCAACCGCGGATGGGATCGGGCTGTTTCCAAGGTGCGGCGAAGAGCTGATCGATCCGCTGGCTGTGCTCATCCGCAAGACACACATCCATAGCCGAGACCGCCTCCTCGATCTGTTCCAGACGCTTGACTCCCACGATCAGCGATGACATGGCCTGTTGGCTCAAGGCCCAGGCCAGCGCGTAACGCGTGGGACTGACATTCTGTTCTGATGCCAACTGCGCGAGACCCTCCAACTGGTCGAACATGGCGTCATTGCGTTCCCACATCCAGGCGGGTTTTTCGGCGGCTCGCGAGTCGTTCGGTATGTCGACTCCACGTCGATATTTTCCGGTCAACAAGCCTCCTTGCAGGCTTTGATACGGAGTCACCCCCAACGCGTGCCGTTCGCAGAACTCCAGGTCGTTCTGGAACTCACGACGCAACAGGCTGAACGGGATCTGCGACGCGACCGGACGAGCCCAACCGTTGCGGTCCGCCAGCCACAGGATCTCGCACAACTGGCTGGCCGAATGATTGGAGACTCCCAGATAACGCACCTTGCCCTGGCGGACGATTTGGTCCAGAGCTGCCCAGGTGGTTTCCAGAGGTGTGTGCAAATCGGGCCAGTGAATGATGTACAAATCGATGTAGTCGGTCTGCAGACGTTGCAGGCTGCGTTCGACCTCGCGCAGGATGTGCGTCGCCGACAGGCCGCGATCTTGATCGCCGGGACCAACCGGGGCGCCGACCTTGGTGGCCAGCACCACCCGGTCCCGACGGTCCCGCAACGCGCGGCCCACGATCTCTTCGGCCACACCTCCGGGACTGCCCAGCACGCGGTCGTAGCCTTCGTACACGTTTGCGGTATCGACGAAATTGATGCCGCGGTCGAGTGCCGCGTGCACCAGGTCGATGGCTTCGGCCTCGGCCACCGGTGAACCAAATGTCATGGTGCCCAGACAAATCGGTGAGACCATCAATCCGCTGCAGCCGAGTCGCCGATTCTGCATGTCGAGTATTCCTGTGTGCAGGTTGACTGGTGAGTGTGACGCAGATGCTTGCCGACGCGGTCGCTGGCGCCCCTGTCGCGGTGTTTCGGCGTGCATGACGTTTTCGAGTCAATCGACGTCGAATTTCTGATGTTGTCGTTTGAGCGATTCCTGATAACGCTGGTAGGCGGATTCGTTGCGGCGACAACTGTCGCCGCGGAACACGATCGCGAAGGCCCTCCGCTCGCGGGACGCTGATCGATTGGCGTCCGCGCGGTGCACCAGTTCGCAATGGTGAATGACCGCGTCTCCCGGTTCGAGTGTGATCGCCGTTTCACGTTCGCGATCGGCGTCCCCGTAGTCGTTGATGCCCTGCGAGAAACCCAGGACCGTGGTGCTGTCGTGATCGCGGATGCCCCGACGATGGGATCCCGGCAGATAACGCAGGCAGCCATTGCCGGGATCGACCGGGTCGAGCGCGACCCAGATCGTCAGCGCGTTCGGAGGCTCCAGACAGAAGTAATAGTTGTCTTGATGCGCAGGGGTCGGATGATCGGTTCCGGCCGGCTTGTTGAACCATTCAGGTTCCTGGGCGTTGGCCGGTTCTTGCAACAGAGTCTGGGCCAGTTGCACCCATCGTGGCTGGTGACGCACGTCGTCGAAAAACGCGTCGTTGGCCATGTGCTGCAACTGCTTGAGTGTTCGAGGAGATTCCGGGTCGTGATAAAAAGCGGCCGTGCCTGGCAGCTCGGGGACCACCTCCGCAATGTACCGGTCCAGTTCGGTCTGGAGTTGGCGCAGCGCGTCATCGACCAGAAATCTGCGTACGACGAGGAATCCGGATTCTTGGAATTCCGCCAATTTCGCAGATCCGATCATCCGCATACCTCCGTCGTCGGTCCTCAGTCGGTGTGCCCGCGGCGCCGGCACCGCTTGGAATGGTTGCCAGCGCGGTGCTGCGGGGCGCGTCATACCCTGCCCAAAATCGAACGTTGGATATTGTGTTTGGCGTGACATGCCAGCACAAGTGTTGTCCAGGATTCCCCTGGTCGAACCGACAAGGCACGATCGAGCCGCCGCGCGGGATACGGGGTGAAAGGCGGCCAGCCAGCGGTAGGCACGCGCGTGCAAAACATCGCATTCGCAATTCGTGGAATGAGGTGATATGCTCACCGGCCGGAGAAACCGTCGTTCACCACCGTTGTAGCGTACACCACTGCCGTAGAAGGAAGACAGCCATGGTCTCCGATGCCGCCGAATCCACTCCACACACGAATCGCGATTTTTATGATCGGATCAGCGGTGTGTACGATACGTTGTCCGATTCCAACGAGCGGGCAGCCCGCGAAACGGGTCAGACCGCGCTGGAGCTTCAAGCTGGCGAGCAGGTGTTGGAGATTGGTTTTGGCACCGGAAACGCCGTGTTGGATCTGGCACGAGCGGTGGGGCCGGAGGGCCAGGTCAGCGGCATCGACATTTCGGATGGCATGCTGACGGTGGCGTCCGAGAAAGTTGCGCGCGAAGGTCTGAGCCAGACTGTGGACCTGCAAGTTGCTGATGCCCGCAAACTGCCGTTCGATGACGCTGTGTTCGACGCCGCGTTTACCAGTTTCACCCTGGAACTGTTCGAACGGGATGAGATTCCCGAGGTGCTCAAGGAAGTCGCGCGGGTCCTCAAACCGGGAGGCCGTCTGGGTGTGGTTTCCATGGCGACCGTGGCCGAGGGAGAACACGAGAGCATCCTGGAAAAGACCTACAAGTGGATGCATCGCCACTTTCCGCACATCGTCGATTGCCAGCCAATCGACGTGTCCAGATTCGTCTCCGGTGCCGGTTTTGAATTGACCCGCGAAATCCCGCTCGAGATTTGGACAATGCCGGTCAAGGCCGTGGTGGGCACGAAAGCGTCTGGCTAGCGCAGGCCCGGGATCGTTAGAGGATGTTGATCCGTTGCAACTGCCGCGGAACCGACTGCCGAAAGGCGTTGCGCCCGTGAAGCAGCGCATGGTTGTCGGCTACGACCAGGTCACCGCCTTGCCACTCGTGTGACAAGCAATAGTTCGGGTCGTACAGGAGTTCCCGCATCCGCTGCTGCAGCGGCTCGTGTTCGTCTTCCGGCAGGCCCTGAATCTCAAGGGTCACCGGGTTGATATCTTCGACGGGTTCGGCATAACGCAACACGCTTTCCCCTGTCACCGGGTGTTCGGCCAGCATGGACTGAACCGGCGCGCCTCCTCGGTAAACACCACGGGGCGTGTTGTAAGTGATCGTAATCTCCGTCCACCGTGCCCGTTCTTCTTCCGATGTGTGTTGCAGCAGGCGGATCGTGTCACAGAACAGTGTTTCACCACCGCAACCCGGTGGTGGCGCGGTCTGGCAGTGGAAGAAAATGTAGCGCGGAGGCTTTTCCACAAAGGCTCCATCCCAGTGGAATGGCACGCCTTCGTGTGTGTACAGGTAATCTTGCGGCTCGGCGGTCGGTTCGAGTTCGTTGATCGCTCCGAACTCCCAGCGATGGATGCCGCCCAATTTGCCGCAGAACATCAGCATCTCGTCGGCACTGGGAGCGTCAAGGCCCCGCAGCAGGACCAACCGGTGGCGTTCGATGTCCCGCTGGAGTTGGTCGATGGGCACGGCGTCCAGCGTGTGTTCTGGTGGGCTCGCCGTCCACATCAAGCCGCAGGGTTCCATCTCGCGGTGCACCGCCATGTGTTGCGCCCTGACTCATGCGTCCCACGTCGATGGGTGTCGCGACCGCTGCTTGGATCGCCGTCGCGTCACTCCATCATCCCTGCCGTTACTGGCAACGTGTGACCAGGATGAGTCGATTATCATAACGGTTCTGCGGGTGAGCCGGTATGTCGAATGCACGCGGAAACGTGAACGGCAGCGTTTACGGACCTCGATTCCAGCCTGATCACGGCCCGGCGACTGCGGGTTGAAGCTCGTCATCCAGCGTCGGTCGCCGCCATGGGGTCGCGGAATCGCCGTGATCAATCGCGACGGGGCTTCGCTGGATTTCCTGGCGAAACTCGGTGACCCACGGTACAAACAGGCGTGTTCGAACGGGATGGGTGTGCGGTTTCCGTTGAGATGCGATGGCGTCCAACCCGAGGCACATCCAGTGAATACGTTGTGCGAGGATCTGTTGTGCGCAATCCACGGGTGAGGTTCATGCTGGTCGTGTTGGCCTGTATCTGCGGTCCAGCTGGACTGTTGCGGGCCGCAACACCGCATCCCAACGTCGTGTTGATCATGACCGATGATCAGGGAGCCGGTGATTTTGGAGTGACGGGCAATCCGCTGATCGAGACTCCGCACATCGACGCCATGGCGCGACGCAGCGCCTCGATGACCACGTTTTATGTCAGCCCGGTTTGCTCGCCGACTCGGGCCTGTCTGATGACGGGTCGCTATAACTACCGAACACGGTGCATCGATACGTGGCTTGGCCGTTCGATGATGGAACCCGACGAAGTGACTGTGGCCGAAGTGCTGCGCGAGGCGGGTTATGCGACCGGGATTTTCGGCAAGTGGCACCTGGGCGACTGCTACCCCATGCGGGCCATCGATCAAGGATTTCAGGAAGCACTTATCCACCGTGGGGGCGGCCTGGCTCAACCCTCGGAACCGAGGGAGAACCGACGTCGATACACCGATGCCATCCTGTTTCACAACGGCAGTCCTCGACAAACCCGCGGCTACTGCACCGATGTGTATTTTCAGGCGGCCTTGAAGTTCATGGACACGGCTCGCCGCGGCGGACGTCCGTTCTTCGTTTACCTGCCCACCAATGCACCACATGGTCCGTTTCATGACGTGCCGCCTGAGCTGTTACGTCATTATCAGTCCAAAGCGATGCAGAAGCTGATTGTGGGTCAGACCAACCCCCGCAAACTTGAACAGGAGCGGGATCGCCTGGCGCGGATCGCCGCCATGATCACCAACGTGGACCAGAATGTGGGAAACCTGTTCGACAAACTCAACGCCTGGGGCATCACTGAGAATACGCTGGTGATCTTTCTGGTGGACAATGGTCCCAACTCCCGCAGGTTCGTAGGCCCCTGGCGGGGTAGCAAGACGCAGGTGCATGAAGGAGGCGTCCGCTCGCCGTTGTGGTTGCACTGGCCGGACAAACTGCGTGCCGGCCTGCAGCGCGATGAACTCTCGGCTCACATCGACCTGATGCCCACAATTCTGGATGCCTGCGGCGTTGCGCAACCGTCCGGATTGGCGCTGGACGGCCGCAGCTTGCTCCCGCTGCTGTTGGGAACAAAGGCCGATTGGTCCGATCGCACGATCGTGATCCAATCGCACCGCGGCGATCAACCGGTGCGTTATCACAACTTCATGATCCGCGATAAGCGTTGGAAACTGCTGCATGCCAGTGGTTTTGGACGGACGAAGTTCTCGGGAAATCCCCAATTTGAACTCTACGACTTGATCAACGATCCCGGGGAATCGCGCGACCTGGCCGGCGAACGGAGGCAAGTTCTGGCGCGTTTGCAGGCCGCCTACGATCGCTGGTTCGATGATGTCGGCTCCACACGCCCTGACAATTACGCGCCGCCCAGGATCCATGTGGGCAGCGAAGCTGAGAACCCCACCGTGCTCACGCGCCAGGATTGGCGGGGCGGCAGTTGGGCTGCGCATGCCATCGGCTATTGGGAACTGCTGGTTGTTAAACCGAGGAAATTCGAAGTCGAGCTCCTGTTCGATCCCGGCCGTGTTGATGAACGCGTCACGTTGAAACTGGGGCCGGTTGTGCACCGAAAAACAATTTCCGCGGGTGACACATCCTGCCTGTTCTCGGGAATCACCCTCGAACCGGGGCAACTGCGGTTGCAAGCCGTGCTGGAACAGGCACAGCAACAACGGGGTGTTTACCAGGCGATCGTCCGTTTTTCGAAGACCTGCGACTGATCGGCTGATGATTCCAGCGATCGCCTGTTTGTGACCAGCGACGGAATGCTCACAGGACACGCTTCCTCAACTGCGGAGATCGCTCGAAACCCAACGCCAAACGGCATCCAGATACCAGAGACACCAGGAACTGTTCAGCACACACGCAAACCAGGAGCAATCACAATGGGAATTCCGAGTGGGAGTCAGCGGATGAGCCGCGCCGCAATTCTGGTCAGCGGCCTGGCCATATGGCTGTGCGTCAACAGGGGCACTGCACAGGACGCCGCGCCAGCCGCCGCGCCAAAAATGACCCGGGCCGACGTGGAGCGGCTGGTCAAGGAACTGTCGAACTGGGGACGCTGGGGGACCGACGACGAACTGGGTGCTCTGAACCTGATCACCCCACAGAAACGGGCGCAGGCCGCCAGGCTTGTGAAACGTGGATTGTCGGTCTCGCTGGCCCGGGACGTTGAAAAGACACCGGCGGTTGACAACAAGTATCCCTTCAACCACACCATGTTGCTGCTCGGAAAAAACGCCGTCGGCCAGTTCAGCTCCGACAGGTATTCGGTTGCCTATCATGGAGTGACGCATACGCATATGGATTCGCTGTGCCATCTGTTCTATCGCGGGCGGATGTACAACGGATTTTCGCGGGACGAAGTGGCGCAGGACGGTGCTGGGAAACTGGGAATCCAGAACGTCAAAACGGGGATTTTCACGCGGGGCGTGCTGATCGATATTCCGCGGCTGAGAGGACTGAAGTATCTCGAACCGGGTTCGGCGATCTATCCCGCGGAACTCGATGCCTGGGAAAAACGAGCCGGAGTGCGGGTTCAGAGCGGCGATGTGGTGTTCATCCGGACCGGCCGCTGGGCGCGACGCGACGAGCGGGGAGCCTGGGATACGGCCACAGATGGTATGGCCGGTCTGCACGCTTCGTGCGCCGTGTGGCTCAAGAAACGCGACGTGGCCATGCTCGGCAGCGATGCCGCCAGCGACGTGATTCCATCTGGGATTGACGGGATCACCCACCCCGTGCACTTGCTGACCTTGCACGCGATGGGCGTTCATATTTTTGACAACTGCGACCTGGAAGAGCTGGGTCGGGTGGCCGAGAAGCTGGGGAGCTGGGAGTTTCTGATCACCGCTTCGCCACTGGCGGTCCCTCGTGGAACCGGATCGCCGCTGAACCCGATTGCGACTTATTGATCGGCTGGCCATTCCGCCGGTGTCGCGATCCGATGCCGGTGGAGCCGGGGGATTGTCAACCGCAGGCCAGCGCCAGCAAGCCGCCGACCATGGACGTGGCGGCTGCCAGACGACGCGCACTGTGCGCTTCGCCCAGAAAACGCGTTCCCAGAATCGCCGCGATCAAGATGCTGATTTCGCGCGCCGGGGCAATGGAACTCAAATCTGTGAAACTCATCGCGATCAGAATCAACAGATAAGCACCCGGAGACAGGATCGCCACACCCAGCACGGCCTTCCAATGCGCCGCCCAGACCGTCCGGACCTCCGAACGATGCGTCAGGGCGCTGGGGGTCAGCATCAGGCACACACCGAGTCCCGAAGCGGTTTCCATCAGCAGTGGGGAAATCGACAACTGGTGCACCGCGTACTTGTCCCACACCGTGTACGAGGCGATGCAGCATCCGGTCAGCAGGCCATACACCAGTGCCGGACGCAGCTGCCGCAGCTGGAAACCAGCGGCGGGCAGAGCCAGGACGACAACGCCGCTCACGACCAGGATCAACCCGATCCAGGTCAGCAGTGAGGGACGTTCATCCAGCAGCAGAACGGCTCCCAGAGTCGCCAATGTCGGGCCGCTTCCTCGAGCCAGCGGGTAGATCAAAGACAGATCCCCCACAGCGTAGGCGCGTTGCAGCAACAGGAAGTACAGCAGGTGGATCACAGCCGTGCCCACGATGAAAACGCAGTCCCACAGATCCAGATCCGGCTGGTTGATCGCGGCGTAGCCGGCGGTGACCGGCAGCAGCACCACAGACGAACAGGTCGTGAACAGCCACACGAACATCCAGCCGCCACCGGCTCGCTTGGCCATCAGATTCCACGTGGCGTGGAGGCAGGCCGAAGTCAAAACCAGTAACAGTGCCAGAACGCCCACGGGATAACTCCTTGGAAAACCGTTCCTGTGTTCGAGAAAATCCTGTTGCTTTCACAGCCGATCAGCCGTCAGCCGATCCTCGGTCAAACGGAAACGCCATGGGTCGCGGGGCCGAGACGGGTTGCTCGTCACGTTTCTGGTGATCGGTCTTGGGTGTTCACCGCGGCCGATGTCTTCAATGGAATCCCGGGATCGAGCGCCGCCGAATCGACGTCCACGGGTGACGGCGTCGAATCGAAGACGACGGCGGTCTGCGGCTGGTCGTTGACACGCAGTTGAAACACATCAGGTCGCGCATAATGACCGACGACGTCAAAATCAAATTTCCCGCGGGGTACCTGGTCGAGATCCAGGTCGGCCAGCAGGGTGCAGGGTCCGGAGTAATCCGGTCCCGCCAGGATCTGTCCCAGAGGATCGATGATACAACTTCCGCCGCGGCTTAAGATTTCGTCCTCAGCAGCCGACGGCTGCGATCTGCCGTCAGCAGCGTCGGCAGCATAATCCTGCTGACGGGCGAATTGACAACTGGACAGCACGAAACACCGGCCTTCCAGTGCCACGTGACGCATCGTGGCCAGCCAGGTGTCGCGGCTGTCGGCTGTGGGAGCGCAGTAGATCTGAATGCCCTTGGAATACATGGCCATCCTCAGTAGCGGCATGTAGTTTTCCCAGCAAATGACCGCCCCTATGCGCCCCAGCGGTGTGTCGAATACCGGCAATGTCGAGCCGTCGCCGCAGCCCCACACCAGGCGTTCCGAAGCGGTGGGCATCAGCTTGCGGTGTTTGCCCAGCAACCGTCCGTCGGGAGCGAAAAACAGGGCGGTGCAATACAGGGTGCCTCCATCACGCTCGATCACTCCGATGACCAGAAATACCTGATGCGTGGCCGCGACTTGACCAATCCGTTCGCAATCGGCACTGGGAACGTCGAGGCCGCTTTCCCAGTAGCGGCGAAACTCGTCGCGGCCCTCGGCGGTCCGACTGCCCATCCGCGCGCCGAAATCGGAACCCCAGGGATAGGCCGATACGAAGGCTTCGGGGAACAAGACCAGTTCCGCTTGCTGAGCTCGAGCCTCGGCTGTCAGGCGTTCGACCAGATCGATGGTCCCGTCGCGATCGAAGGCCAGCGGAGCCGCTTGGACGACGGCGGCACGCAGTACGGTCATGGGCATTGCCTTTCCAAACCAAAACCTCCGCGGTCAATCCACTCAGCAGGTGCCGCCCCAAGTCACCCCGCCGCGACGGGTGCTACGGGCAACGGGAACAGGGACCGGAAGAGCACGATGGTCTTGTGCCGGCCGGGATGGCGGACTGCGCCGGGGTTTCTGGTTTCAATCGCGTTCATTCAATGGGGTGTCTGTTTACGCGGCAGAGTCAACGTCTGCCAGTGATCTTTGGCCAGAAATCGAGCGAGTTGTACGATCTGGCCGACGTGGTAACCACAGTGCGACACCGCGCGCTGAATGGCGTGCGGCACCGTATGGACTTCGCCTCGAATGGTCACCGTGCGCGGCACGTCCTGTGGTTTGATCTGGTCCAAGGCGTTCCACAAGCACTGCCAGCCGGACTCCCAGCAGGCCAGTAATTCTTGTCTATCTGCGAAGGTGTCTACGAATTCACTGTCGCGATCACGCCATGTCTTTTCTCCATCGGTTGTCAGGAAATCCGTCCAGCGCGACCGCAGATTTCCGGCCACGTGCTTCATGATGACTGCGATGCTGTTCGTATTGTCATCTAACGGCAATCGCAATTGCTCGTCAGTGAGTTGCGAGATCGCGCGTTCGGCCAGCTGCTTGTCGGAAGCCAGTACGATCTTGGTGGCCTCAATCCAGGCGCTGGCTGAGGATTCGGTTTCGCCCATCAGTACATCTCCAAGGAAATCTAGAAAATCGCGACAGGCCAGTTTATAGGATTGTGCTCCGCATTCCACCAATGGGCGGCCTGCATTCCGCTGTCGGCCGTGTTGGACGAGACGCGGTTGATTTGTCGCTGCCGATCTCGACCGCTTGCGATGGTCGCTGGAGTGGCGTAGGTTGTAAACGCGATTGGAAAACTGCCGATGCGGAGCGATGCCGATGTGGTGGTCGCGACCGCTGTCGGTCCAACTGTTCAGAGACAGCGACGACGAAAGGGCTCCCGTGGACTACAAGCTCATACTGGCGTGTCTGGTTTTGGGAAATTCTGTTCTGCAAGCAGCCGATGGACGACCCAACATCCTGTTCATCTTCACGGACGATCATTGCGAGCAGGCCATCAGCGCCTATGGCAGCAAGCGTCTGCAAACACCGCACATTGACCGGATCGCCCGGGAAGGCATGTTGTTTCGGCAGTGCTATGTCACCAATTCCATATGCGGTCCCAGCCGAGCCGTGATTCAAACGGGAAAGCACAGCCATATCAACGGGTTTGTCCGCAACGGCAACGTGTTCGACGGAAACCAGCAGACGTTTCCCAAGTTATTGCAACGCAGCGGATATCAGACGGCCGTGTTGGGCAAGTGGCACCTGAAGAGCACGCCGGTTGGATATGACCACTACGATGTGCTGATCGGTCAGGGGCCGTATTACAACCCGCCGATGCTGACCACAGGGCCCGACGGGCAGCCGGTCAGAAAAAGTAACGAAGGCTACACCACCGAAGTGATCACGGACAAAGTGCTGCATTGGCTGCAGAACGGACGGGATTCCGACAAGCCGTTCATGGTGATGTACCAGCACAAGGCGCCGCATCGCAACTGGCAGCCGGGTCCGCGATATCTGTCATTTCTGGATGACGTGACGATCGCCGAGCCGGCGACATTGTGGGACGATTACAGCGGACGCAGCAAAGCGCCGACTCTGCAGTCGATGACCATCGCGCGTCACCTGAGACCCAACGACTTGAAATTGGTCGCCCCACGCAACTTGACTGCGGCTCAAAAGACCGCCTGGGATCGCGCTTACGGTCCGAAAAACGAGGCATTCCAGAAGTTGGGCCTCCAGGGGCGGGAACTGGTCCAGTGGAAGTACCAACGCTACGTCAAGGATTATCTGCGGTGCGTCAAGGCCGTCGATGACAACATCGGCCGTGTGCTGGCCTATCTGGATCAATCCGGGTTGGCAGACAATACGGTGGTGATCTATTCGTCCGACCAGGGCTGGTATCTGGGCGAGCACGGTTGGTTCGACAAACGCTGGATGTATCAGGAATCCCTGCTGACTCCACTCATCGTACGCTGGCCCGGAGTGGTGCGGGCGGGTAGTGAAACACACGCCATGGCGTCCAACCTCGACTTCGCCGAGACGTTTCTGGACATCGCCGGAGTTCCAGTGCCGCGGGACATGCAAGGTCACAGCCTGGTTCCGGTGCTCAAAGGCCACACGCCGTCAGACTGGCGGAAGTCGTTCTACTATCACTACTACGAAGGTTTGAAAGGCGGACACAATGTGCCGCGACATTACGGAGTCACGACCGGCAAACACAAGCTGATCAACTTCTATGAGATCGGTGAATGGGAGATGTTTGATCTGGGCACAGACCCCGAAGAGCTGCGGAGTGTGTACTCCGATCCCAACTACGCCGGCGTCCGTAAACAACTGGAAACCGAGTTGTCGCGATTGCGGAGTGTGTACCGGGTGCCCGAGCAGGATCCCGCGGGACGGCAGCGACCGCGCAAACGTGGCAAAGGCAAGAAACCCGCCGCCTGATCCATGGCTGCCGGCAACGACGCTCGAGGAACCGCGATCCTTTGCCGGCCACCACGGTCATTTCGGGCCGAAGCACAGGATGCGACCGTCGGTTGTGGCCAGGTACAGTCGGCCATTGGCGGCGGCCATCCCATCCCACACCGGCAGCCCTTCAAAGTGGACCTCGGATAGTGTGCTGCCGTCGGCCGCCGCGACGGCGCGCAGAATACCGCCCTGGTCACCGGCCAAGGCCGAAGATTGAGCGGTGAGTTGTTGTTGTGCGTCGGGAGTGCGTTGGATCAGCTTCTGCAGCGTGGCTTCTTCGTCCATCCGGTCGGGAGGACCGGCGACAAACAGCGTCTGATCGGCTTTGACCATCGCTTGGGCCAGCAGAGGAATGTCCTGAGTCCAATGATGTTTGACGAACGATCCTCCCTTTTTGGAAGCGCGGCCCTTGAATCGCATGGCGGAGCCGAATTGGCCTTTGCCCGGTTCGACCCCGGCGAGTTCACCGTGGTTGCCGTTGCCCGAGCGGTCCTGTGCGCGACCTCCCTCAAAGTCGTAGGACAGGATGGGTTTTGCGGTCGACCACTTGGATTGCTTGGGGTCCGAAAAACGCGCCGCGACTTCGGCCGCCGTGACCGTTCCATGGTAGACGGCGACGTCGTCGATCAACCCGGAAAAGGGAAATGGAGCCCGGTAACTGCCGACGCTGGTCTGAGCGTCCATGCCGACTTGCAGGCCTTGGGCCGGCGCTGCGGCGATCAGTCCCGGTCCGGGTTTGCTGCCTGCCAGCTTGCCGTTGACGTACAGTTGGATGGTGTTATCGGCCGTCAGCACTCCCACCAGATGCGCCCACTTGCGGACGACGGGGTCCTTGGACGCCACAAACGCCAGCTTGCTCTCCTCGCGGACGATGAACCGCGGTTCCCCATTGCGAAAGGCCAAGGCGTAGCCCCGTACCGGACCCCCGTGTGCCAGGACAACGCCGTCCGGACGCTGCGCCTTGACCCATGCTTCAACCACGATCGCTTGACCGCTGGGATCGAGAGTCTTGGATTTCGGCGGCGCAATGCTGGTTCCAGGACTGCCGGCGGAGGCTTGAATCTCTGGGCCCGATCGGTCGGTGGAAAACAACTGGTGTTCCAGCGTGGTCGTCCATTTCAAGTACTCGGGCTTCCGACCAAACCCATACACGTTTTGTTTGTCGAACACCAGAATCCGGCCACTGGGAGCAAAGCGGCCGGCCTGATAGTAGCCGGCGTGGCCGCCCGCGAAACTCCGGCCGAACACCCAGTAACTGCGATGGAACCACGATCCGTCGACGAATCCGGTTGGCGAAAACAAGTGCGCTGTTTCACCACGCTGTACCGACGCTTGCTCGGCGGGAACGCCCGAGTTGGGCCCCAGATTCTGACGATTGCCGGCCAGATCAAATTGCTGGCTCCGCATGTATACGTAACGCCCGTCGCTGGACAAAATGTCCGGCAGGGCCACCGGCATGTTCAATGTCTTGATCCGCACCTGCAGATTCTCACCCGTTTCCGGATCGACGTCGTCCAGCACTTTCTCCGTCAGCAACCGGCCCGAACCGGCGTCGAGCCGGAACAGCCTCAGCCCGCCGTCCAGAAAGCTGGAGCGACCGGCGACGAAATAGGCGACGCCGTCGTGGACCAGCACACTTCCGTGCACCGGCCACACCGACTCCAATTGCTCGTAGGCCGTCAGCCGTTCGTCCCGTGGCGCGCCGCGAAAACGCCAGATCAACTGGCCATTGTCGGCACGCAGACAATACACCCAGCCATCGGCCGACCCGAACAGGACCTTGCCATCGGAGATCGTGGGCGGCGAGTCGACGCGTCCACCGCTGGTGAAATCCCACGCAGGTTCTCCGGAAACCGCGTCCAGAGCGTGGACGGTGTGCGCGTCAATCTGGGCCACGAACAGCTTCCCGCCAGCAACGACCACACTGCTCAGTCGGCCTCCGATCGCTGTCCGCCACTGAGATTCGAGTTTGGCGGATACCTGGGCCTTGGTGAACCCGCTGCGGGCGGCGTCGTGTCGGTAGACCGGCCAGTCGTCCGTCGGGTTCTTGGCTGCCGGCAGGGGTTGTCCGAAGGCCGGCCCCTGTTCCAGCCGCCGGTCATCCGCTGGGCTGGCGGGCAGGCGACGTGATGCTGACGCCGGAGCCAGCGCGTTGAGTCCGTACAGTTTGGCTTCCGGGTAGCAGGCGCAGTTGTGCGGTGGCGCATAGACCATTCCGTTGCAGGGCATGATGCCGTACAGGCAGCCACCGCGGACCCAATGGTGAATATCCCAGTGCTGCTGCTGATGGTCGACGAACTCGATACCCGTCCGCGACGTCAGCAAGAAGCGATCTGTGGCCTTGGAAATGTAGCAGCGGTGGTGGAACCAGTAGGTGCTCACGTCGGGTGGAAACTCGCGACGCACTTCTCCCGTCTTGGGATCGCGTCCAGAGAAAACGCCCGAGTCGCCCGTACGGGTGGTGGGCGCGGACCAGACCAGCCCGCCGGAGACCAGCAGATCTTCAGGCGACTGGTATCCGGATTGGGCATGCGGTGCCGACCAGAGTTCGCGTCCGGTGCGGATGTCCAAAGCCTGCATCTTGCGGTCGCCGCCGGCGAACAGAACGACATCCTGGTAGACGACCAGTTTGGGGCCGAAGTTGAATGTGAGTCGTTTGCGCTGTTCGGCCTGAGAACGCCAGGCTTCGGCACCCGTCTGTCGATTCAGGCACACGACCTGCTCACCGTCAAAGTACAGCACACGCTGCCCATCAGCCGCCAGGGTCAACGGCGACACCCGCGATGTCTTGGTCCACAATACGTCGCCCGTCTGGCCACGGATCCCCAGAATCTTGCGGGGCTTTCCGTTCCAGAAGAACTCTTGTGCCACGCGGCGCTGATCGCCCAGATTGAACGCGGGAGCGTATTCGCTGAGTTCCGATTTCCCCTCGTTGGCCAGCACGAACAGGTCACCGTCCGAAGCGATCACTTCCTCGGTCGCCTTGCTCTCGTCATAGGTGCGGATCGTCCGCCCGGTGGCGGCGTCTAAAGCTGTCAGCGGAGCTGCAAATCCCAACGTGACGTATACGCGATCCTTGGTCGCCACCAGTCGACGCGCCAGTTGGGTCGGGCCGCTCTTGAGGGGCCAGAGATGGTTGTGCCAGGTGGGGATCGCGCGTTTCCAGAGGATCGTGCCATTGAATGCATCCCGGGCGATCAGTGTCCATTTGGACGGAAGTTGGATCGAGACCCTTGAGCCTTCGTCCATGATGTAAAACATCCGCCCGCCGGAAGAGACCAGGGCGCTCATGCTCGCCATCCGATCGTGATGCCGCGACCAGCGGGGACTGCCCACCCACTGCAAATGCCGCGGAGGGCCCACGGTCTTGTCGTGGGCAACCGCATTGCCGCTGGCGTCATGGAAGTAGTGCGTCCACTCGTCGATATCCTGCGGACGCGGTTTGACAGTCCGGGTCCATGTGTCGTCTTGGCGGATGTAGGCCACTCCTTCGGGGGCCAGGACACGCAGCACTTCACTCATCGGTACGCTGCCCAGTTCTTCAGAGACCACCAGGTTCACCAGGTTGTCCACGTACGGCAACCGCTGACCGCGGAGACGATCGACCGAAACCACGCCGTAGTGACCACCGGCCCGTAATCGCTGCCGCGCCTGCTTGACGACCGACGGGTCTGTAGCGAGTCCATGGACGAGGAAAGCGTCGCTGGCGCGCAGAGCGGACGTCAGTTGTCCGTCACCGCAGCCGATGTGCACCACCAGTCCCCCCTGGATTCCGGTGGCCTCCAGAATCTGCCTGGCTTGAACAACCGCGTCCGAGTCTGCGCCTCGGATGTCCTGGACCTGGATCAGCGCACTCAGCGGGATCAGCCCGACCAGCACCCAACGGAATCGTGTCGTAGGGCAGATTTGCGTCATGTCGCAGCCTCGCGTGCGGTGGATGGAGTGTGGTTGTGGACACAGATTGACGCCACGATTGGCGGCGGATGTGCCTATGCATTATCCGAAAGTGGCCGTGCTCTACAAGCAAAGCTGCGTGAATCGCGGCGGTTCTGCGAATTGCATCGATCTGCCGGAGCCAACGCACCGTGTGCATGGTTCGCAGTCCGGCGGCCGGCCACAGTGTTCACGATTTCCGGGTGTTGTCGCCGGTTGCGCAGCCGCTCTACAAGTCGGTGGCGTTCGCCGCGCTGGATCGCGTCAGAGATGTGCGCGATCCGGGTTCCTGGTATCATCGATCATCTGGTGTTGTGTTGTTCACGAAGCTGAGGATAGATGATGTCCCGTTTTGGTTGGATGCCAGGCAGTCATCATTTGCTCCTGGTGGCGGTCTGCGTGGTGGGCGCGGTCAAAGGGCCGGCGGAGAGTGCCGCCGCCGCTCCGGACTTTGACCGCGATGTGGCTCCCATCTTGATTCGCCGTTGTCTGGAATGTCACAACGCGCACAAGGCCGCCGGAGGACTTGTGCTGCGGGATCGGACGGGACTTCGACGGGGAGGTGAGAACGGCGCGGCAGTGGTTCCGGGTCGGGCGGACAAAAGCCTGTTGATCGAACGCGTGCATACCGGTGACATGCCGCCGCTCAAACGCGGCCGGTCGCAGAAGCTGCAGCCGAACGAGATTCAGGTTCTCAGCCGTTGGGTCGATGCCGGCGCTGGCTGGCCGACTGGCCGAATTCTCGATCAATACGCATTGTCCACACGCGACCGCGCTGGACGCGACTGGTGGTCGTTGCAGGCGATCCAGCGTCCCGCTGTCCCCGAGGCGCGCGACGGGCAGCCGATGGGGAATCCGATCGATGCCTTCATTCGGGAGCGTCTGGCGGGCAAGAAACTGGTTCCTGCGCCTGCGGCGGATCGCCGGACGCTGATCCGCCGTTTGTTCCAGGACCTGGTGGGGTTGCCTCCATCAGCCGAAGAGATCCAGGCCTTCATCGATGACGACGATCCGGCCGCCTACGAAAAATTGGTCGATCGGCTGCTGAACTCACCGCAGTTTGGCGAACGTTGGGCTCGGCACTGGCTGGACGTTGTGCGGTTTGCCGAGACCTGTGGTTATGAACGGGATCAGGTCAAGCCTGGGGCCTGGAAGTACCGGGATTGGGTGGTTCGGGCGATCAACGAAGACAAACCGTACGATCAGTTCGTGTTGCAACAATTGGCCGGCGATGAGTTGCCCGGCCGAAACGAGCAGACGGTGATTGCCACGGGTTTCCTGCGCCTGGGCACCTGGAACGACGAACCCAATGATCCCCAGGAGTACAAGTACGAACGTTTGGAAGACATGGTGCATGTGACGGGCACCGCTTTCCTGGGGATTGCTCTGAAATGCGCCCGCTGTCACGACCACAAGTTCGATCCGATACCTCAGCTTGACTATTACAAGGTGGCCAACGCGTTCTGGGCCGGCTTCATCGAGCCCGGCGACCGCAAACTTCTGGGTGGCCCGAGCGCCGAGCAGTTGGGGTACGATGTCCTGGGATGGACCGATCGCGGCCCGCGTCCGGGGCCGCTGCGGGTGCTGAAAAACGGCGATCCCAAGTTTCCGGGACAGATTGCCGTTCCAGGTCATTTGTCGCTGGTCACGCGACTGGACCGAAAAGTGATGCCTCCCGCTGCGGGAGCCAAGACCACTCACCGGCGATTGCAATTGGCGCGCTGGATCATCGATTCCAACAATCCGCTGACACCGCGGGTCTACGTGAACCGGCTGTGGCTGCATCACTTTGGGCAGGGCTTGGTGCGTTCACCCAACAACTTTGGATTCCGCGGGGATCCGCCGACACACCCGCGATTGCTGGACTGGCTGGCGGCCGAACTGGTTGAGCCTAGTCTGGACCGGCGTGCGCGGCCTTGGACCAGCAAGCGTCTGCATAAGCTGATGGTCATGTCGGCCACCTACTGCCAAGCGTCCCAGCATGCCCGGCAGGCGGACTACAGCCGCGTGGATTCCAGCAATCGGCTCTGGTGGCGCGCGGAACGCCGCCGGTTGGACGCCGAGAGTCTGCGCGATGCGGTGTTGACCGTCAGCGGACAGATCGATCTGCGGGTGGGAGGCGCCAGTTTTCGACCGACGATCAATGCCGAAGCCTTGGAAGGTCTTTCGCGTAAGGCCAGCGCATGGAAAGCGTCTTCGGCCGTCGACCAGCGCCGCCGCAGTCTGTATATCTTCACCCAGCGCAGCCTGTTACCGCCGTTGATGACCACATTTGATTTCGGCGATACCACGCTGCCCTGCGGACAGCGGAATGTGACCACGGTGGCGCCGCAGGCGCTGGCCATGATGAACAACAGTTTTGTGCACGCCCAAAGCCGCATGCTGGCGGAGCGTGTCGCGGCCGCCAGCGGAAAAACGCCGTCCGAACAGGCACGCATGGCCTGGCGGATCACGCTGGGACGCGATCCGGTTGCGGCCGAGGTCCAACTGGCCGTGGGGCATCTGGAACGCCAACGAGTCCGGTTTCAACAGGGGACAGGGGGGGGCGGAGACGCGGCCACGGGTCGCGGCTCCCGGGAATTGATCCAGGATGCCGTGCTGGCCTTGCGGGCCGACCGCGGTTTGAAGCTCGACGCCCGGCGTCATGTCGGATCCTGGCAGGACGCCTCGGGACGGGCGCATCATGCCACTCAGATCGCGGCGGGTCTGCGGCCGCTGCTGGTCCAGGATGCGATCAACGGGCGGCCCGCTGTTCGCTTCAGCGGCCGGCGACAGTTCTTGCACATCGCTGGACAGGTTGTCACGTCACAGCAGTTCACGGTTTTGGCCGTCGTGACCGACGTCGGTTCCGGACGTCACCGCACACTGTTCTCCAACTGGAACGGCGCTGCCGGCAATTCGGTGACTTCGCTGTTCGTGGGGACAACCGGGCCGTTTCATGTACGTGTTTCCGACGACTTTACGACAGCTCAACGACTGACTCAGCCGGGACAACCGTTCTTGCTGACGGCTCAAGCCGACGGGAGTGCGGTGAACCTCTTTCAGAACTCGGCCCGTTTCGCGACTCACAAGAAAACGCTGTCGCCACGCAATCTGAAAACGGCCTATGTGCTCGGGCAGCAAGGCAATATCAATGGGGAATACTGGACCGGTGACCTGGCCGAAATCCTGGTTTTTAATCGCGGGTTGACCTCGGGCGAACGGGCCCGTTTGTGGAAACAGCTTTCGCTGCGGTATGCATTGCCGCTACAGAAGGAATTCAGCGATCCCCGGCAGTTGGCCCTGGAATCGCTGTGTCATGTGTTATTGAATTCCAACGAGTTCGTGTACGTGGATTGACGACTCAAGGCGGATCCTGTTCGGAGAACATCGCATGTTTCCGTGTGGCCAGACTCGGCGTGAATTCGTGTGGCAGATGGGAGGTGGATTAGCCGGAACAGCGCTGGCCCCCATGTTGGCCGATGACGGTTTTTTCGACACTCAGCTTCCGGCGGCCACGGCGAATCGCAACGGACAGACTCCCAGGCCACCCCGGTTTCGCACTCCGGCCAAGAGTGTCATTTTCCTGATGATGAACGGAGCGCCCAGCCAGATTGATACCTTCGACTACAAACCGGTTCTGGAAAAACACGCCGGCCAGTCGCTGCCGGCCGACAAGAAGTACATCAATTCCGGCGGACGCAAAGTGGGTTTTCTGACGCCCGGCTGGCGACCGTTCCGTCCCGGCGGCGCAAGCGGCTTGATGATCTCCGATTATTTTCCGCTCGTGCGGCGGCACGCCGACAAACTTGCGGTCATCAATTCTTGCCATACCGACAGCCATGCGCACGGCTCCGCACTGGTGGCCATGAACACGGGCAAGACCTTCATCGGCCGGCCGTCCCTGGGGAGCTGGGCTGTGTATGGGCTGGGCACAAGCAATCAGAGCTTGCCCGGCTACGTTGTGATTCTCGACAAACGGGGTGGACCGATCAGCGGTCAGCCCAACTGGTCCAGCGGATTCATGTCGGCCGCTTATCAAGGCACCCTGTTTCGGCCAACGGGTAATCCGATTCTGGATCTCAAGGGGCCCGGGCACCTGGATCGCAGCGCACAACGCGAACAACTCGATCTGCTGGCCCGCCTGAACCAGGAACATCTGCGGCAGCGACCCGGAGACCAGGATCTGGCCGCGCGGATCAAAACCTACGAATTGGCCTACCGCATGCAGGCCGCCGCTCCCGAGGCTGTCGATCTGTCGACGGAAACCCGCCAGACACACTCCCTGTACGGCGTCGGACGCCGGCCGACGGATGAGTTTGGAAGAAATTGCCTGATCGCTCGCCGCCTGGTCGAACGGGGCGTGCGGTTTGTGCAATTGTATTCCGGCGGGGGGCATCTGGAGGAAACGTGGGATGCTCACGAGAGCATTGAAAAGAACCACGGTCGCCATGCCGCGGAAATCGACCAGCCCATCGCGGCCCTGCTGTCCGACCTGGAGCGTCGCGGTTTACTCGACAGCACGCTGGTCGTCTGGGGTGGCGAATTCGGCCGGATGCCGTTCAGCGAAGGTCGCAACGCGCCCGGCCGCAATCACAATCCCTATGGGTTTTCCATGTGGATGGCCGGGGCCGGAGTGCGGGGAGGGATGACCTACGGTGAGACCGACGAGTTTGGCTTCGAAGCGGTGACCGACAAGGTGCACTTGCACGACATCCATGCCACGATTCTGCACCTGTTGGGACTGGATCACGAACTGTTGACCTATTTTCACCAGGGACGCAACGAGAGCTTGACGGATGTCGGTGGTCGCGTGATCCAATCCATCCTGGCCTGAGTCGATCAGCGGCCGCAATCGATCATCGTCCGTGACAACCGTCCAGGCACTCTGGGTGCCGCGGATCGGGTGTGGCCGTGCGACCCCACGCCGCGTTGCTTCCCCGCGGCATCTCGTGAGGAGACGCCTGTTCCGTTTTGTGTCGCCTGCCTGGGCCAGAATTCAGTTGCGCCCGTCCAGATCGCTCAGCGTCTTCTTGACCAGGTTGGGCAGGTAGGCGCGCATCCGTCGATTGGCTCCGGGAGCCGTGGTCGGTAGCGACTGAATGGCCTGACGCTGTGTCGCGGCCCGGTCGTCGAGTGCGTCGAGTGCGTTGAGAGCCAACATGGCGTTGTAGATGCCGGCAGTTTGCGCATCGGCGGCCTTGGTCAGCACGGGCAGAGCGTTCCGCACATCCGCTGGCTGTCCGTACTGCCCCAGGGCTTGGGCAGCGATCACACGCACCGGAACGGCGGGGTCGGCCAGCGCCTGAGTCAACGCCGAGCGTGCCTGTGCGACAGCCGCCGGCCCGCGGATCAACAGCCCCGTCGCAGCCCAGTAACGGACTGCGCTGTCGCTGTCGGCCAGGGCTTTGGACAACGCGGGAACCGGATCGCCTTTTTGAGAAGACGAGGCCAGTTCGGCGGTTGCCAGGATTCGGTCGAGTGGGTAGCGGGATGGGTCGTGGCCCATTTCATAGGGTGTCAGCGTACCGCCACGGCTGTGAATTTCGGACTCGGGCAAGAATCCCACATCGCGGATTTTGACCGCCAGTGAACGTTGAGCGCGGCGCAGGCGGAGCAGGACTTCTTGGTGCTCGGCCGAATCCGCCAGGTTATGTACCTCGTCCGGATCCTCCTGCAGGTCATATAGCTCCTCGGCAGGCTTGGTTTCCCAAAAATGTGTTTGCGGCGGCTTGAGCTTGTCTTGGTCATACAGTTGTTTCCAGACGCGGGTGGTGGGTGTCTGGAACATGTAAGCGATGTACTGTCCGTAGATCTTGTGTGGCATGTAATTGCGAATGTAGATGTACCGCTGGTCGCGGACCGTTCGCACCATGTCATAACGTTCGTCCATGCGTCCCCGGAATCCATAGATGTACGGTTGCGGTTTGGTCTGATGGACTCCCAGAAATGCGTACCCCTGGTGGTAGTCGGGTGGCTTGATACCAACCAGGCTGAGCAGTGTGGGGGCCAGGTCGATAAAACCGACCAGTCGCTTGGATTGGCCTCCGGTCCTGTATTCGGGCGGTTGCAGTGCGGCGTACTTCTGAGGGATGTACACGATCAAAGGGACCCGCAATCCGGAATTGTACGGCCAGCGTTTGCTGCGCGGCATACCGGAGCCATGATCGCCGTAGTAGATGACAATCGTTTCATCGCTGAGGCCCGCCTGCTTCAATTCCCGCAGATTCGCTCCCACGCGTGCATCCATTTGGGTGAGCTTGTCGTAGTACTGTGCCCAGTCCCGGCGGACTTCCGGGGTATCGGGATGATAGGCGGGAACGCGGACTTTGGCGGGATCGTGAACGGGCGTATGCGGGCGTTTCCGAATCTGGCTTTCGTGGCTGACGGTGTGATTGAAGATCGCAAAAAACGGTTGGTCGGATGCGCGGTTCTTCCAGTGGGCTTTGCGGGAAGATTCGTCCCAGACCTGGCCCGGTTTTTCCAGGTTGTAGTCTTCTTTGCTGTTATTGGTGCAGTAGTATCCCGCTTCGCGCAGAAACTGGGGGTACATCTTCATGAAGGCTGGCAGCCGCGTCATGCTTCGCATGTGCTCGGAACCGCTGCTCGGCGGGTAGACACCCGAGATAATTGTGGTCCGCGCCGGAGCGCAGACGGGCGCCGTGGACCAGCAGTTCAGGTAGGTCAAACCTCGGGAGGCCAGGCGGTCCAGATTGGGTGTGTCCGCGTAGGTGTCGCCGTAGGCGCCCAGGTGCGGCCCATTGTCCTCGCTGGTGATCCACAGCACATTGGGACGCGACGGCGTTTGCGCCGTTGCGGATATGGGAATCGAGATGAGTACCAGCAGTAGGATCAATGGTTGCCGCATGATGTCAAAACCTGTCCCAAAAAAATTGTTGATATCGGTCGCCCCGCGCACAGCGGCCCCTTCAGCGTGCAGTGCTGGTCTTGCCTGACCGGTCTGGCTGACGCTTGTTCGGCTGACGCTTGTTCGGCTGTCGTTTGTTGGTGGGAACTCCGTTCTTGGTGTAGACCCCCCCGTATGCGTCGCGCAGTGCGTCGCAACGGGCCCGCATTTTTCTCAGGATTGTGGCACTGCCTGGGTCTTCGGCCAGGTTCTGAAGTTGTCGCGGATCGGATTTGAGATCGTGCAGGAACTCACCTTCCGGTAGATTCTCGAAATACCGAGCGTACACATACCGTTGCCCGCGGACACCTTCCCATTTGGGGATTTTCGCGTTGTCGAACAGATGTTCGCAAAAGAAGTCGGTTCGCCAATTCGCGACGGGCTGCCCGCGGACGAAGGGCATCAGATCACGGCCCTGGTAGGTGGCCGGTGGCCGGCCCAGCCCCAGGCTGGTGATGGTGGCCGGGACATCGACATTTAAGGCGACGGAGTCCACCACGCGGCCCCGCAGTTTGGGGGCAACACGCGGATCACAGATCACGAGAGGCACCCGCAAGGACTCTTCGTAGTGGCTCCATTTTCCGGCGAAGCCGCGTGACCCTTTGTAGTAGCCGTTGTCGCCACAGAAGATCACCACCGTGTTGTCCGCCAGTTTCAGACGCCGGGCTTCGTCCAGCACACGTCCCATCACGCGGTCGAGCCCGGTGATCATGCGATAATAGGCTTTGGCGTTCGCCTGGTATTTTTGGGGAGTATCCCAGCGCCAGAACCAGCGATCCCGGTGCATGGACGTTCGCAGGAACTCTGGCAGTTGTTTCCAGAAGTCGACATCGACCAGCGGCGGCGGAATGGTCGCATTGTCATACAGGCCGTCTTCCGCGGCTGGCCAGGGAAAATGGTTCTGCTTGTCGCTGTCTTCAGCATGAGCCGCGTTGAAACTCACCGACAGGCAGAATGGCTGGTCCGATCGACATCCTTGCAGAAACTGGATGGCTCGATCGCCGGCGATCTCCGTCAGGTGTCTCCGCGATCCATCGCGCTGTTTCTTGAAATATGGATTGCGGTTCAAGGGTGCGAACACGTCAAACATCCGCGCCGTCGCGCCCCGCTGCATCCGGACTCCGAATTTACCCACAAAACCGGTGCGGTAACCGGCGGCTTTGAGTTGCGCCGGATAACTGGCCTCGACCAGCGCCGCTGCCAGTGGGGGAGTGCCGAAGGTGCATCTGTGGCTGCGTTCCCATAATCCTGTGAACAGCGTCGCTCGGCTGGCAGCGCAAATCGATGTCGTCACGAATGCATTCCGGAAGCGAACGCCGCGCCGGGCCAGGTCGTCGATCACCGGAGTTTTCAAGATCGGGTGGCCAGCGCATCCCAGCATGTCCGATCGATGGTCGTCGGACAAAAAGAAAATGACATTTGGACGAGCGGACTCGGCGGCGATCGCAGCCGGCGACAGAATCGTCATCAACAGCGTCAGCGAACTCAGGCCGAGGATGCTGCGCGGCAGTGTTGACATTGTGATGTGCCTCACGCGGCGGTTTGGCGGCGAAACAAAAGCGAGTCACGAATTGTATCAATTCGCCATCACGCTGAACATCACCACTTCGAGTCGCAGTGGGCGGTGTCAGCCCCGCAACCCCATCGTAGTGGACTGCCCGCGCTTTCCGGATTGCCTGGACGTTTTAGCGACTGCTCTGAGCACGCAGCAGTCCCTGTCCTTCCAGCCAGCGCTGCGCTCGATCCGGCCATGACGAGACCGCGTGCCGCGATGGTCGCAGGCCGTAGCCGTGACCGCCGCTCGGATAGATGTGCAGTTCGACCGGAATCTTGGCCCGCTTCAGCGCCAGGAAGAAGGCAATACTGTTGGTGGCACTGATTCCGTCGTCGGCGGTGTGAATCAACAGCGTCGGCGGCGTGTTCTCGCCGACGGAACACTCGAGCGACAACTGCGTTTGGCTGGCAGCCGTATTGAGGTAGGCGGGGTAGATCAGCATCAGGAAGTCCGGACGGCAGGAGTGGGCCGTGACGGCATCCTGTTGATCGGCAGTGGCGGACGCGAATTGCGTGCCTGCGACGGCCGTCAGGTGGCCGCCGGCAGAGAAGCCCATCATCCCGATCCGGTCGCTGCGGATTTTCCAGGCCTCCGCGTGGTGACGGGTCAGGCGGATGGCGCGTTGAGCGTCCTTGAGTGGCAGTGCGTGTTTGGGCAGAGTTGGGGAACGCGGGACGCGATATTGGACGACCACTCCAGTGACGCCGATGCTATTCAGCCACCGCGCGACCTCCACCCCCTCCAGATCCAGAGCCAGGATGTTGTAGCCTCCGCCGGGGCAGATGATCACCGCGGTACCCGTGTCCCGCGCCGGCTGGGGCCGATAGACGGTCAGTACAGGCCGCGTGACTCGCGTCACGCGGCGACCGATACGCGCATCCTGCCGCCCCACGATTTCCAGGCGTTCGTCTGCCGCCACGCCCGGTGGACGTCCTGTCCAAAGCGGGATCTCCAGCGGCTGTTCGGCGGAGACCGATCGGCTGCACAATGCGGCGAGCAGCAGGGCAAGACGCGGTGCGGCGCGTGGCGATCGGTGGGTCATGTGAATCCCCTCGATTGGAAGTTGAAACGGATGGCTGCAGCGACACCCTAGCCAGACAAGCACTCCAACGGCAATGCAAAGCCCGGATCGAGAACGTGTGAATCCGCCGGTGAACTTGAGCGCGCGGGCGAGAGTTTGGCGGCCGCCAATGGTACACTGAACGACCCAGGTTGCCGCCCACATCCGCGCAGCCATCGGTTGGCAGGTGTTGCCGAAGAACTCAGGTACGCATTCGAGCACGGGAGGACTCATGCTGACGTTGAACACATTCCTGCGGCTTGTGTCGATCACGGCGCCCCCTGTTCTGCTCTGGGTGGCCCTGGCCCCCGTGTCCGCTCAAAAATCGCAGTTCAATTACGATGAAAGCCGGGTGCCCGTCTACCGTTTGCCCGATCCGCTGCTGGCGGCCGACGGAACTCGGATTGCTACGGCGGCTGACTGGTGGGCCCGCAGGCGTCCCGAAATCGTCAAGTCATTCGAAGAACAGGTTTATGGCCGGGCTCCGGGACGGCCAGAACGGATGACATTTCAAGTGCGTTCCGTCGACCGCCAGGCCCTGGATGGACAGGCGATTCGTAAGCAGGTCGCGATTCACATTCCCGGCAAGAAAGACGGTCCGCTTGAGTTGCTGATTTACCTGCCCGGTAAGGCCTCCAAACCCGTGCCCGTCTTTCTGGGGTTGAATTTCGGTGGCAACCACTCGATCCAGGACGATCCGGAGATTCTGCTATCCAAACAGTGGATGCGATCGAACAAGGGCCGCGGCGTGGTGAACAACCGGGCCACCGAAGCGTCCCGCGGTACCGCGGCTTCACGCTGGCCGGTGCGGCAGATTGTGGATCGCGGTTTTGCGGTCGCCACCATCTACTGTGGAGACATTGACCCGGACTTTCACGACGAATTTCAGAATGGTGTGCATCCCGCCTTTTACCGCTCCGGACAAACCCGGCCGGCCGCCGGCGAATGGGGCACGATCGCGGCTTGGGCCTGGGGGTTGAGTCGGGGACTGGATTATTTCGAATCTGACCCGGATATCGACCATCAACACACGGCCGTGATGGGTCATTCGCGATTGGGCAAGACCGCGCTGTGGGCCGGAGCGATTGACCAGCGATTTGCCCTGGTCGTTTCGAACAATTCCGGCTGCGGCGGCGCGGCGCTGAGCCGTCGCCGGTTCGGCGAGACCGTCAAACGCATCAATACCTCGTTTCCGCACTGGTTCAACGCCAATTTCAAGAAATACAACGACCAGGAGGACCAATTGCCTGTAGATCAGCACGAATTGGTCGCGCTGATCGCTCCGCGGCCCGTACTCATCTGCAGTGCCCGGCAAGATCGTTGGGCCGATCCCCGCGGTGAGTACTTGTCCGGCCTGGCCGCCGATTCCGTTTATCGCTTGCTGGGTACGGACGGAGTCGGGGCGCGGTCCATGCCGGCAGTCAACCAGGCACCACGGGGAACGATTGGATATCGAATTCGGCCAGGAAAACACGACGTGACCGCGGCGGATTGGGACGCCTACCTGGACTTCGCCCACAGGCACTTTGGCACCCAGAAACAGAAATGACGGCCACGACTTGTCTCGATCCCCGGTCCTCAGTTCGACGGCGATGACAGAGCTCGAGGTGATTTGCCGCGGGGAATCCGGGAGGAACGTCGCGTCGATCCGCGTCCGCTGTTGTCGGTCGGACGCGTTGCTTCCGCTGGACTGCCCAAGCTCGGTTTGGGTTTTTGCGCGGGCTGCATGGATTGCTGGCGATTGCGGTGCCGTGTGCGAACGTAGACACGCGCCGCGATCTCCAGAAACTGCTGTTTCCGTGCCGGGAGAACGCCGTCCAACTGATTGCCGATCAACTCCACCCAGCCCGGCCGTAACGCCATGGCGGTGGACATCATCTTCATGAACCTCGAGATTTCTACGAAGTTGCGATCGATGATCGGATTGGTGATGGGCGAGACGATTTTCGACGCCGAGGCGACTGTCTGAGATGGGAAACTCACGAACATGTCGACGCGATGCGTGACCAGTGGTGTGCCGGTGGCCGTGGCTGTGAAGCTTGTTTCCAGATGCAGTATCGCCACGGCCTTGATCGGTTTCAGCGGCAACACCGGTCGGTACCAACCGTCGCAGATCGCCACGCATTCACTGTTGTTGTCGTTGCTTGTGCGGTAGATCACGTCGATGACGCCACTGGTGCCATCGCTGGATTTGGCTTGGTAACGGATTGCGTTTTTCTGCTGCATCTGAAACGTCGAAATGTCCATCGCTCTCCAGACGCTGACCGCCACGTCGGGATGTTGAGCGAAAAAACGATACATGATCGGGTCGATTTCCAGAGAAATGGTGGGCATCCTGCGAAAGAGACTCAGACGGTCCAGAACGTCCTGAACCCGCTCTCGGTTGTCACCATTCAGTTTCTGCAGGGGCAATGCCGCGATGGCCAGTGATCGGGTGTCGCTGGCCGACGATCCGTTCTCGATTTGTGCAATTTTCAGGTCCGGTTTTCGCTTCGCCCGACTGCCCGGACGGGACAGGTATTCGACCAACTGGTAACCGGATTTCCAAATCGAATCCGTGGGACGGACGCTTGCGGGACGGACAGTTGCCGGGTCCGTAACGGAATCAACGGACGCCGCCGGTTTCGACTCCGGCGCTGGAGAGGCGGGAGGCGATGTTTCGGGAACCGGCGGCGCACCGCGAACGCCCGGCGCAGTGGACGGCAGTACGCCCAGGCACAAGACGCTCGACAGAATCATCGCTGCATTCAACTGCCGCATGCAACTCTCTTTGGATTGGCAATCGTGCTGGTAGATCAACGACCCGCAGCGTGTGGCCAGCTCATGGACTTGGTTGATTCGCATGGTGGATGGTGGGCGCCGCGGATTTCAAGGAGCGTCGTTTTCGCTGGCCGGAGGATCCGGTGCGCGTGCCGCCGGTGCGGAAGCCGCCGGTGGAGTTTGATCGTCTGCGGGTTTCGATTCCGGCACGGGGACAGGTTCTGCTGCGGGGACAGGTTCTGCTGCGGGGACAGGTTCTGCTGCGGGGACAGGTTCCGGCGCGGGAACCAGGGGCAGGTCGGCGGGGCGGGAAGGATGCGCGGCGGCACCCTGGGGCCAACCGAAGTGCGGGTCGTAGCCGCCCTGGCCTCCAGAACAACAGTCCCGACCACGGCACAACCAGCGATTCAAGCGACTGCGACACCAGTCGGGTTTGCCGATGCGTTGCAGGTCGAGTTCCGGGTTGTACAGCGCGTCCAGCGGGATCTGGTGATCGCTGATGTCGTCGATCAGGTCCCCGTAGGGTTCCGACAGGCAGCAACACTGACATCCTGTCAACAACACGGCGACGATCGCGCTAAGGACCGGGATTCTCATCCTTGATGCTCCGGCTGACGAGGTGGGCGAGCCGTTTCGAACAGAGCGCACGGCTGCTTGTATTTATTCGACCGGATTTCAGGCAGTCCTTGACGCGTGCGCTGCGGTTTCTCAGGATTTTTCGGATGTTGATGGTTGCGCGACGGGCTGCAGGCCACACGCACTCAGGCGACTCCGCATGCCCGGATCGCTTAACAGCTCAACAAACGCCTGAACCGCAGGTTTTTCCCGACGGGCGGCCGGAATCACGAAGTCGTATTGCTCGGGACCGATGGGAAGAAATTCCAGTTCATATTCGCGCGCTACGGATTCGATCGCCACTCCCCAGTCCGCGCGCTGTTGTTTGACGGCGGCAGCCACCGCGTTGTGCGATCGTGCCTGAACACTGTAGCCGGCTGGTCGCCGGTCTCGCAGCAAGCGGTCAATCAGAATCCGTGTGCCGCTGCCCGCATTGCGGTTGATCATCACGCAGTCGTCGTTGGCCGCGGCACTGTCCAACGCCTGCTCGATCGTCTGGCCGGTGAACATCGCGTCGTGCGGACGATACACGATTCCTTGCCGGCGCAAATAGCCTTCGACCAGCAGCATCCCTTCGTCCAGGAAACCGCGATTGTAGACGTTGGTTTCTGGATCCAGCAGATGCACACCGGCCACGTCGCACTCGCCGCGCGCTGCGGCCGACAGGCCGCCTGTGCTGCCCACGTGGATCGCTTTGGCCGTGAATCCCATCCCCAGCAACTCACTGATCAACACGTCCAGGCCCACGCAATGGCTGCCGATGAACACCAGGTCTGCCGGCTCGACGGTGGCACCCAGCAACTGCACCGCAACCCGCTGGCCGGCCTCGAGGATCTCGGTGTGCTGATCGATGGTCACGAATCCGTCGGCCAGGCTGAACGTTGTCACCGATCCACTGCCTTTCCCCAGGGGATACGCCACAAAATCGTCTCCAGCTCGGACCAGACCCACCAGCAGAAACTCCGTGCGGCCGCGATCCGAATTGATGCGATGCGGAAGACGGGCCATCAGCGTCTGCCGCCGCCTGTCGGGACGTCCGAGCAGCCTGCGAATCACCGGCGCCACGAATTCGTGGAACGTAAATATGGCCGAGGTGGGAAAACCCGGCAGCACGACAACCGGCTTGCGGTGATGAGCGGCCAGACACAGCGGCTTTCCCGGTTTCAGTGCCACTCCATGCACGATGACACCGGGATCGGTGTGTTCGGCCACCACGCGATAGGAAATATCACCGGCACCCTTCGATGTTCCGCCCGACAGAATCACGAGATCGCAATCCAGCGCGGTGGCCAGCAATTGCTGGAGCTGCGCGGGATCGTCGGCCACGACACCCAGATTGCAGGGTTCGGCGCCGAGTTCCCTTACCGCGGCAGCCAGAATGGCCGAGTTCGAATCGAATACGCAGGCGTCCGGCAAGGACGAGCCGGGTGCGATGATCTCACTGCCAGTGGAGATAATGGCCACGCGTGGCCGGCGGCGGACGGCAACTTCAATCTGACCCAGCGCGGCCAGCACACCGATCTCGCGCGACGAGATCGGCTGACCCGCGCGGAGCACGGTTTCCCCGCGCGCGATGTCTGTGCCCGCGAAGGTGATCGATTGACCGGGAACAACGGAGTTGCGGACTTCGAGTTGGGTGTTGTGTCCGGAGGTGCGGGTGTGTTCGATCATCACCGACGCATCCGCTCCCCGAGGAACCATGCCCCCGGTGGCAATCGGCGTGGCCGTGCCCGGCATGACCCGTCGGGTCGGTGGGCGGCCGGGTACGAGGATTTCCGGATTGAGCGTCAGTTCCACCGGCGCGATTTCGGTCGCCCCAACGGTGTCCTCGGCGCGGACTGCGAAGCCGTCGACGTTGGATCTGTCGAACGTGGTCACATCGATTGCGGCCGTGACGTCCCGCGCCAGAACGCGTTGCAATGCGTCGGAGACCGCGATCCGTTCACTGTGCAGCGGTTCCAGATCCAACGCGGCGTGCCAGCGGGTGGATGCGGTCTCGGGATCGACCACGTCCAGAAACTGAGACTGGTCGAGGGCCGCGGCCAGCTCCGCCGACGTGTCTTGCGAATCGGGCCGAGCTGGGCGATTCGCATCGTCGTTGGATTCCGGGGGATGTGGCATGTTCATGGGGCTCATCGGCAACGCATACGCTGAGTGTGCGGTCTGCCGCTATCCAGGAAAATCGAAACAGTGAACCGAAACGGTTTGTCCAGCGGCCAGCCCTTCGCTTCCAGCGGGAACAACCACGAACCCGTCGGCCCGGGTGGTCGAAGACAGGATCGAAGCTCCGGAAATGGCCAGAGGCCGTACCTGGTCGTCCACGATCGCCACGCGACAATAATCAACCCGCCCGATGGCCGAAGAGATTTTTTCAGCCAGAGCCAGTTCCCGTTGGATGTAGGGCCAGTCGGGCCGCAAACCGGCCAGCTGCCGGATTGCCCGTCCGGCGAAGAAGTCGTAGGCGCACAAACAGGAAACGGGATTTCCCGGCAGCAGGAAGACCAGCCGATTGCCGATGCGGCCCATTCCCGCCGGACTGGCAGGACGCATGGCCACTCCGTGCATGGCCAGCTCACCCAGTTCGGCCAGGATGATCGGCGCGTGGTCCTCGCTGCCCACGCTGGAACCTCCGGATATGAGAACCACATCGGCCGTATCATCGCCGAGACATGCACGCAGCCGCTGCGCGGAGTCTCTGATGCGTTGACTGGACGTGACGCTGCCCCCGTCGCGGGCGACCATCGTCTGCAGCATGGGTGTGTTGCTGTCGAAAATCTGCCAGGGGTCTCGATTGCTGCCAGCGGCGACGATTTCGTCGCCCGTTGCCAGGATGTGGACCCGGGGACGTGTGATGACAGGGGCTTCCGCGTATCCCAAAGCGGCGAGCAAACCCAGGTCTTGAGGCCGCAGACAGCGTCCGTCGTTGAGCACCGTTGTGCCGACACGCATGTCCTCTCCTCGCTGGCCGACGTGCTTTCCGCTGGCCACACTGGCAGTGATCTCGATCCGGGTTCCATGGTCCGTACAGAATTCTGCCGGGATGACGGCGTCAGCGCCCACCGGCAGGGGAGATCCGGTCATGATCCGCACCGCCTGCCGATCGCCGATTGCGGCGGAACTGGGGCGGCCCGGCAACGAGTCGCCGACAACCTGCAGAGTCAACGGCTGGTAATCTCCAGCTCCGTCGGTGTCTGGGCCACGGACAGCAAATCCATCCATCGCCGCACGGTTGAAATCGGGGACGTCCATTGGAGCCTGGACGTCACCGCACAGCGTGCGGCCTGCTGCGGTTCTCAGGTCGACCGTTTCCTGCCCACGATTCCAGGATGACGCCTGGGCGTCGATCCACCGCAGGGACTCGTCGACAGAACTGCGGCGTGCAAATCCGCGCATACGGACATCGCGGTGTCGGGGCTCGGCGGTCATGTCGCTTGCATTGGTCGAGTCCAGGCCCGATGCACGCAGTGCGGCCTGGTACTCGTCGGGGGTGTTCAGGTTTCTCAGCGAGTGCAATTCCGGGTCCACGCCGCGCATCGCGTCCACGTCGATGATCCGCGCATCGCACGCCCGAATCAACTGGCCCGGTCTCAGACGCCCCTGTTGGACGTATGCGTGAGCCAATTCGGCCAGCCGCGTTCGGTACACGGCCGCCAGAGGATGAAAATAGGACTCTTCTCGACAGACCGCAACGTCAGCATCCCCAAGTTCCTGGCGCATGCGATGGATGAATTCGGTTTTCAGCAAGGGAGTGTCACAGGCGGTGACGAAGGCCGCGTCACAATCCCGACTCAATTCCGACAAGCCGGTTGCCAGTCCGGATAGTGGTCCCTGGCCCGGTTGACGGTCCCGGGCGATGCGGACTTCGGCGGGTAAACTCGGCAGCGCCTGCGACGGGGCGGCGACGACGACGACCGGATCCACCGCCGTGATCAGAATGCGAACCACTCGCTGCAGCAGCGTTTCCGGCCCGAACGGCAAATCGAGTTTGGGCCGCCCCATGCGCGTGCTCAGCCCACCGCACAGCACGATTCCACCCAGTCGGAGTGCCGTGGATTCTTCGTGGGACGATTCAGTCACAACCAACGCTGTCGCTTTGAAGATTGTCGAGTTGGGTCAACCCGTTCCGCCGTGGCAGTGGTTGCCGACGTGCGGGACGGGACGTGTGTTCAATATCCGCGTGCGTGCCGCTCCTCGGACTCCCACGCTGGCTACGTGTCAGGGATTGCCTGCGTACCACGGATGATGCACAGCGCAATCGTTCAGCGTTCGAGCATCCGGCATCGGGGCCGACTCCGCCGTTGGCTGAACACGCGCCATCGTACCATGCGGCACGTGCACATTCAGGCTCGATTGTTGTGAAGGCCGCTGAATGTGGGATCCGTGTGGGACACAGGAGATTCCGTCACACGATCCGAATCGGGCCCATCTGCGGCCGACCCAGACATCGACAGCGATCATGCGGACGGACGTCGTGGCCCGGTTGCCGTGCCGCAGGTCGCGCAGGTGGTCAGGACCGAATGCGCGGCATGGCCGGTTCGGCTGACGTGTTGTGGCTGCCTGGTGCTAGCCACGATCACCGACGCATGGGCTGGGATGGAGCGAGTCGCCGGGCGTCGCGCAGCGTGTGCGAAGCCGGTTGTCCGACTGAGGGTTTCCAGAATGTGGCCGGTGGAATCGACGACGCACTCGACGCTTTCGGAGCCGTGCCGCTGTCTTCCGCTGGTGGGGCTGGAGCTGGAGCTGGAGTGGATGGGGCGGGAGTGGCAGAGGGGGTTGGTTCGATGGGAGTGCCCAGCATCGCCGGTGCGCTGCCGCAGGTTGTGCAGCCCGGGTGGCTTCTCGTCATCACAGTCTGCCGGGGATAGGATTGCGTTAACTGGCCGCAACCGGTGCACGGTCCTGCGTGTGACGACAGACCCGGATTGAAACAACAGTCTCCATGGTACACAGGAGGCGCCGCGTGCGGTGGGTAGCCTGATTGGCAGCCGCAGGGCCCCGGTGCCGGTTCCAGATAGTTCCTGAGCCGATCGCCGGCGATGTCCAACAGCCCGCGCTGGGATTGGCACTGGCCGCAGTGGCCCGCACCGCGGTGGTTGACTCGGTGAGAACACCCGCACATGACGGTCGTGATCAACAGGAACATGCCCAGTCGGATGGCGCCGTGCATCGATAATCCTCGGAGTTTTGAGTGGAATCTGTTGGAGCGGACCATTGGCGGTCCACGCGTATTCGAACCATCGGATCCAACCGAGAAATGACTTTAACGATTATCCCGATTATTCGGGCTCAGCCTCCGATCCCTGCGGACCGATGCTCCCGGGGCCATGGCTGGTCTGCGGCTACCGGTCGAGTGGTCTTGGGCAACCGCGGACAGGCCCAACCGCGGACGGGGCGTTCCACAGCG
>Ga0315336_1001749_pt1 | contig 38588 bp, 59 predicted proteins | sample ASW5metaG_FD_204512 | JGI IMG/M metagenome (GOLD analysis project Ga0315336, IMG submission 204512) | Ammonia-oxidizing marine archaeal communities from Monterey Bay, California, United States - ASW #5 | ecosystem: Environmental > Aquatic > Marine > Intertidal zone | place: USA: California... | reverse complement strand
TGAAATCATTGAAGACCATCCATCTCCCCATTGAGCAGATGTAATATCTGTTAATGTACTATTCCCACCAAGCCTGCCAATAGATGCACTAATCGTATTCTTATTATATGTAGCTTTAGAAATATCATATTCTTCTAAAGAGCCGGGCACAGCTGCATATGCTGTTCGAGCAGTAGGAAGTACACTTGTTCTCATTATCACTCTTCTATCTTGTGCCATTATGTGCCACTCAAATATTCTACTGTTGATGTTCCATCTGTATCTATAACAATTGCTGAATCAGTTGCATTATCTGAATCATAATAAATTTCAGAAGCAAAAGACTCACCTGCAGATATTCTAATAAGGTCACTAGTACCATTATCAAGTGATATTTTTACATCGTCACCACTAATACATTTAACATAAATAAAATCTTTTGCAGTCAATGTTGTCTCAGCCGATGTAATAGTCTTTTCAGATTGATATGTTAGAGTCCCACTCCCCATTGAAACATTAGCACTACCAGAAAGCTTCGTACCAACATCACTATCTTGATACCATCTCGCACTTGTAGAATCAAGTTCCTGTGGTGAACATCCGTTTGAGTATTTTATTTTCTCGTTAGCCATTACCTTATAGCAAACGGTCCACTTGGGAAAGTAACTGATATTTTACGCTTATTACTTTCATTATCGCCAACTTTTTTCCAAAACTCTCTCATATAATATTCTTTTCTTTCGAGTTCTCCCTTTGAATCAGATAACTGAGCTTTAATATAGTCAACAACAGCTAAACTTAACATCCTATTTAAATTTATATGATTACTTTCACCTGGTGTTGTATCTTCATCAGGTATCTGATAAACTGTAATACTCTGGCCAACTGCCTCTGTTGCAAAACTCCCAGCCGCAACCTCAAGAATTGAACTAGATGCTGCATTAGCAATAACATAATCACCATCATTACTTGCAGAACCTATAATTCTTACTTTATCGCCTGTAGCAAAATCACCTAATCCACTTGTGTAATTTATCGTATCTCTAGAACTACCCCCATCTCCATCACCAAAAGAAATAGTAGAACTACTTGCTCTTGCAGTTAAACTTTCCCATGCTTCATCTACAAATGGTTCTATTAATGCAGTATACTCTACTCTTAATCCATTTGTGATATCTTCATCTGGATATATTAATTGTTTACCATAATATTCATCAGGAAGAGATATTCTAATACCAGCTAATGTATCAGTAGCATTACTCTCTACATACTGCCATAAGTGTATATCTCTACCTACTAGTTGATAAAACCACGTTTTATGTGTATCGTAACTCATTTATCTTTTAGATTTTAAGTCTCTCGCTGCAGGACTTGTTATTTTTCTTGTAGATTTCTTAGCTCCTTGACATTTACCACTAACCCACTTACCACCTCTTTTAGAGCATGTTGATTTTGAAACACCTTTAATAATATCATGAGCCATATAGGCAACTGAGACGCCAGGTATTCTTTTAGCTATAGCTCTTCCAATACCTTTTTTAGCAGCAACCTTCTTAAATTTAGCAGTTTTTCCCTTATTTTCTGCTAAAAGTTTACTAATCCTAGATACATTATCAGTTCTCTTCATCTTAGCTATTTGTTCCTTCTTAAAACGTTTCATGTTTTTTACATCTCTATCCCAGCCCTGTCGCTCAGACCTTGCTATATTTTTATCCAATAGCTTCATGTCTGCCTTTGTTGGCCGTCTTCCAATGCTTTTTTGTTTTTTCTGTGCCATAATTTATCCTATTCTGGGTCTGTATCCTCACTAACAACTGGACTATGAGTCAATCTCCTAATCCTTTTGTATTTTGAATCTGTTGTATCTTTAATAGATATTGACTTTAATGCTATCATATCAGCTGGCAATGGGTATTCACGAATACCATCTATTATATTGCTTTTTTCTGACTTAGTATGCTCTTTAACATTAGATTGAATTAAGTGGAATGCATCTTTCATCCACGCTATCGCTAACGTAGTTTCTTTCATACCTGCTCGTTCCATTATTTCTAATACTGTCATTATGCTTGTGCACTAGCAGGCTGACGTGCCATAGTAGCCGCTATTATTTTTGAATTATTTTGTATATAAGTAGTTACTTCTAACTTAGCCCATTGATAATACTTATCAGCTTCTTTAGAAAGTGCCTGCTGTTTTTGTATCTTATTTTGATATTCACCAAGTTCAGCTTGTACTTCTCCACTATACTGTTGTAACTCAGATTGATACTTAGATATTAAATTTTGATTATTAGATACAATAGCTTGCATATCATTAATACCATTTTGTAATTGTCTTTGCTGGCTTCTATTCTCATTATCCATTGCAACTTGTAAACTAGCCTGTCCTTGAGCAATATTTACTTGGTTTGCTACTTGTATCTCTTGCATACCTTCTTGAATATTTGCCTGAAATGAAACATTCTCTTTATTAAACTCATTTACTTCGCTTTGAATATCGGCTTGATATTGAGATAATCTATCAGATTCAGTTTTTTGCCATGCTTGAAAAGCCGTATTTACTTCTAATTGATAACGAGCTAACTTTTGTCCATATTCTTGCACTTCATCATTCACTTGAGCTTGATACTTTTGAAGTTCTAGTGTAGTATCTTGTATTAAAGCTTCCATAGTTTGAGTGGCTGATTGTGTATTCTTGGCTGCAAGATGTTGTTGAGCTTGAATTTGAGCTTGAACACTAGCTTGATATTTAGAATTTTCTTTATTAAACTCATTTAATTCATTTTGAACATCAGATTGGTATTCTTGCATCTCAAGATTTAATCTTCCTAATTGAACCTGAGCTAATTCTGAATCCTCTTCCGTTTCTAAAAATGTTTCAAATTGCGTAATATCAAATGTTTGAGTTGGTTTTGTATAAGTTGGAGCATTTGTAGCTATATCAGCTGCAGCTGTAGTTGATATACCTGAGGAAACTATTGATATAGCAGGAGCTGATACACTAATAGATAAAACACCTGGGTCAGCATCTCCAAATGGGTTTAAATCCTCCGAGCCATTGAAAAAATCTTCAAATGATACAGGAGTAGTAAGAGATGGTTTGGTATAAGCTGGGGCTGTATTAGCACCGAATACTCCACCAGCCGAAACAGTTGCAGTTGTAAATGATGGAGCCGAAGCATCTAAGTCTGAATCAATACTTGTAAAAGTAACTGTAGTTAAACTTGGTACATCAGGGGGGACTGCAGCTATTGATACTGTCGGCAATTCAGCAGTAGAAAGCTTTGAAAGCTCACTTGAACATGCATGATATATAACTGCATTTCTTAAATCACTATCATCATCTATCTTAGAATAATCTACATAGAACACATATCCTGCATTACTTCCATCTGTAACAGGTGCAAAATGAACGCCTCCTTGTTTATGATAAAAAACTGGATGCTTACTAGTTGCATATCTCAAACTTGTACTATCTAATGCCCATACAGCATCACCCATCGGTATCTCTCTACAACTGTATCCATTCCTCTGAACATCTGTAATAGAATCGTTTACTGAAAAAGTAATTGCACTTCCATCAGTTGAAGGAGATGAAGCTTTTTGTGCAAATGTCAATAATTCTTTAGGAATACTTGATGCTACAAACTTCTGTGCAGAGACAATGAAATCATCAGATGCTCCATGAGCAGATACCCCTGTGATTGATACTATTTCAGTTGATATATTTGTTGTTGCCATAAATCTTTATTTTTAAAGGAAGACCCTCTCCCGGAAGAAAGGAAGCAAAAAACCAAGAGAGGGTTAATCTTCCAATTTAATCGTAATTTTTTATTACGATATAGTCATGTGGTCATTATCATGTTCCATTCCAGAAACATAGAAGTTGCTTCCATCACATATTAACTCTGCCCAATCTCCTGCCGCATTACCTGAAGCCCATACGAGCTCGTCTACTCCTGTTTCAGCTGATTCACCCGCAGAACCATCTGCGGAAACAATCATGCCAATCAAAGTATCTTCAGCGGAATTTGGGATTACCTTAACAGTACCACTACCGGCATCTGAACAGATAAATCTAGCAGCCCAACCAGCTCCTGCCTGAGCAGCAGTTGGAAGGGTTATGCTAAAAGTTCCATCTAAGTCAAGTGTAAACACTTTTCCAGAATCGCTAGGGTCTAGCGTCTTAGCTGCTGAGATATTCTCAACAACTGTTCCACCATAACTAGCTCTTGAACCTAATTTAGCCATTTTATACCTCCTTATGATGCGTTAATTATAGCAGTCGAAGCTGGTTCAGCGTGTACTGTCGTTAGACAAGCTAATACACACCAAGCTATATCATCTACTGCAATAACTTCTATAACATCACCAGATGTTCCTGCAAGAGTCGCAGAATTAGATGTGAAGTCAAGAACATCATAACTTGCTACCGTGCCAATGGCTGTAGCATAATCTATGTCTTGAACTTCAGTCTTATCATCTGTTGTTGAAAGCACCTTTATTTGACCAAAGAAACAGTCTCCAGAAGCAGCATTTATTTTAGCTCCAGCAGTCGTATCAACTCCTAAAATAACTCTGTAATTTAATCCTGCTTCAGCAGCTGGAAGAGTTATTTCTTTAGCAGCAGCGTTTACAAAAACAGTAGCACCTGATTGAGCAGCTACTAGAGAAAGGTCATCACCCGTAACCAGCACCTCATGTCTACCATTTTGAATAGCACTATCAGCTTTATTCTGTCCATACATTGGATTTGCCATAATTTACCTCCTTATGTCCAGTAAGCATGGGCTTCAGGCATCTGAAACTCCATACCAGCTTCTGTTTGAATTAAGTCAACCCTACGGTCAACACCACTATTTTCTAAGGTTTGAACACCAACATAGATTGCTGTATCACGATTAAGTCCATTACCGACCAATGGTCTGTAAGAAACATGCTTCATGTTAACAGCTAGAATCTTAATAGGTGAACCATCCAGGTGAATATTACGAGTTACGTTCATATCTCCAAAAGGAGTACTAATAGTTGTAATATCCGCTCCAAATACCTTCTTTTTGCCCATCAATGCCATATCAGCACGGAAGTTAGGTGAAACCTCAAGATTATTTGAGAAGTAACCACTTAGTTTATGCAGCCAGTTATATGTCTGCGTATCCACGAAGAACAATGTTGCGTTAGCATTATTGTAACGTGGGTCTAAGAAGTTGCTCAAATCATCTAAGAAATCATCTTGTGTTTTTGACGCATGCGTCAAACTAAACACATTTCCATAACTTGAAATGAAATCAACAGCACCTTGTGTATACCATTCATCTCCTGAATCGTATTGTGAACCAAACAGGATAGCTTGTTCGATATCCCATTTATGTTCGATTAGCTTTTCACGCCAGATACGAGCCCATTCATTCGGTTCATACTTTAGCACGGTAGCACGAGTAGTGTTATCCATTGCCATAGCTGTTTTGAAAATCTGGGTACGCCCATATGCTGTCGAGAAAGGCTGGTCTTTCCATGTTTCAGGATAACCAGAACCTTGTGAGTGAGAGTTGCCAACTACATAAACTCTAGACTGCTCTAAACCATTAGAAGAAGTTGAACCAGCAATAGATGTGCTATAAGTACTATCACCAGCAGATGCATTCACACCAAGTGGTCCTGCATAGTAATCATCTCCAGCATCTTTTGTTTTTACAACTGTTCCTCTAATAAGAGCAGCTTCACCTTCATCGTGAGCTGTAGGAGGATTTGTACTCTCATCTTGCAAAGTAACTGAGTCAACCTTTATAATAGCATATGACTTTACAGCACCGGCAGCAGAATCAGAAAAATTAATTTTCAACATCTGACCAGGCATATAAAACTGAGGTTGTGTACCATCAGCACCAATTACAATTTCTTGACCACTTTGACCATAGACATTCTGACGATTGCCAGATTTTGTATAGTCTGTAGCTAGTTTAACGTAAACGGTATTTGCTGCGGTTTCATATTTATCATACTGCGTAGTTTGGTTAGAGGATTGATTCTCTACCCAAGTACTATTATCATTACTGAAACCAGTAGCATATGCGTATCGTTTATGGAAAGAGGGTCTACGTTCTGTGAACTTAAACTCCGGGTCGTCGGTTGACTTTTTCGCAAGTTTAGATACGAAACGGAAGAAAGGGTCTTGTGCTATTGCTAGCTCAGATACCCTACTACCAAAATCGTACCGTCTGCGAAGAACACCAGTATCTAGTGAAGTCCCTAATCGGGACCCAGCACTACCACCAGCGACATCAGCAACGGCGTCGAGTGTAAATAAATCAGCCATTTTACCTTATCTCCTATTTAACATTAAGCGTCTGCTAAATAGCCAAAAAAATCAACTATTAGCCAAACGCATTATCCAGTTTTTGGTCAATACCGAGTAAGGTGTCAAATACTTGGTCATCTTGAGATGTTTCTACTGGTACACTACCTGCTGTTGCTAATGAACGTGGTTGCTCTTGGACTTTTTTCATCTGAGTAGCAACTTGCTGTCTTGCGTTATCAGCAATATTAGATTCACGTTCTTTTCTCCTCATGAGATAATATATATCATCCAATTCTAGAGATTTATTCTTAGCGAAATCGACAAAAGTAGACCATTCGTCTTCGGTCATATCAACCTTTTGTCTAAATGCAGTCTCTCGTGCGAGTCTTTGGTTTTCTGTCTTCTGTTTTCCTAACTCATTGTTAAGTCGTCTTTGGACAATACCATCAACAGTAGCCCCAAATACTTTCGCTGAATCCGACTTAGGGTCGGTAAAAGCGTCATCTGGGTCAAATGAAAAATCTTCAGGAAGCTCCATATTTTGAGCCATACTTTCTGGTGCTTGACCACCACCCTCAAAATAATTCCGCACATGCTGAATCAAATTAGGGTCTTCTCTCATTGCATCGAGTATTGGCATATATGGTTCTATTTCGGTAAGCTTGCCATTTAGACGTTTAGCTTCACGACTTGAATCACTATACCTTTTTTGCAAAGCATCGTCGCCTTGCTCTTGAACTCCGCTAGGGCTCGCCGGCGTGTTATCACCTAAATCTTGCGAGGTTGACTGCGAATATTCGCTATCTATTATCCCTGAATTGACACTTGTATCTAAAGATTCAAAGAAATCTCCAGATTCAATATCATCTAGGGCTTGGTAATCACTTTCGGGGGCTTCTTCTATAGAAGCGTTGCCTACTTGTTCTTGTGCCATATTTTATCCTTTTATTGGTTTCGTTAAGTTAATGCAAAAACAAATATAAAAACAACTAGTTTTTTATACCTACGCATGATTTAATTTTACTACTCCAAACGTAGCCACTTTTGCATTTTCTGTTACCACCTTTTTCAGGGTGGTCTTTATTATGCTGAGCTTTACTAATAAGTCTAAGATTAGACCTACTATTGTTCTTTTTGTTCCCATCAGAATGGTGAACAACTTGACCAGACTTAGCATTAGTTTTATTTCTATAGTGTGTTTGACTGCTTCCATCTTTCCATCTACCATTCTTACTACCACCTCTAGCCATCTTAGGATAGCTTTTTTTAGTCCAAGCCACTATTCAGCTTCTACTTCTTCTGATTCTTGAGATTTAACCATTTCCTGCATATCTTTTCTCATCCTACCAAACTCAGCTTTCATCATACCTCTTAGAAGTTTTTGTTGGGCTTCTGTCTCTAACACATCTTTTCTAACTTCATTAGCAGCATCTCCGACTTTCATCTTAATACCTGCTTGTACCAACTGACGCTCTAATGTTTCAATAGTTCCATCTTTATCTTTAATCGCTTCTTCCATTGATGAGACCTGACCTTGGAGTTGTGAGTACATTGATTTTCTTTCAATAATTTGTTTCTTATTTCTAATATCAGTTTCACCAATCATCGCAATATCATCAATCAATCCAGATTGGAACCATCTGAAATACTCTTCTAATAATGCCCATCTATTAATTGGCATTGTAGCTCCAGCTATAATTCTTATATCAAATCTTGCAGATGCATAATCTTTATATACTGAGATAGCTTTACCATAATCATTATAAATAGGAATATTAATTCTTACATCTTTTTCTTCATCAGGCTGTTGTCCAGCTTCAGGTTGTACTATTCTAAATACTTTCTCTACTGAATAATGATTTTGAGCCATCATTTGAAAGCATCTACCTAAATGTTCTAAAGCCGGCTCAACCACACTACCCATCCAAGCTTTTAATCTACGAGTACCAAACTCATCATTAGCAAGTAATCCTCTATAGGTTTCAGGTTGGTCTTGAGTAAATCCCATCATAGCTGAAGGAACACCAGCTATATATTCAGCATCTCCCTTACCTTCTTGAGTAATCGTATAGAAAGCATTATTGATAGGAGCTGGTTGAATAGGTGTTGGTGGAGAAAACCCTTGTCTATATTTTAACAAAGCCCCAGGTGAAGACGAATACTGTTCCCATTCTTCCTCAGGTACAGAACCCTCCTCATACATCCATCTAAGATTAGAAGCTAAGTTTGCATTATGTAGCATAATCTGATGAGCCTTGTTAATCTCCTGTTGTTTACCAATTAAAGGAGATACAGCACTCATAGCATATGGTGTTCCTGTATACATATAAGGAATTGGTACTATTGGGTATTCTGAAACAGGGAGAACTCTATCGTATAAAAATACATCATCACTAACAGTACAAGTTAAGTGAACTCTATTCTCATAAAATTTTATAGCCTCAACTATTTGGTCTTTCATATCGCCACCTTTTTCAATAACTTGGTAGCTTTCTTCTGTCATAATTTGTTGGTCAATAATTGTAGCTGAATCTTGAGCTTCTGAAAGTAATTGCACTTTCTTTTCTTCTATAGCCTGTTCAGTCATTTTAGCAGCTCTATCTATTTCAATTTCAGCTCTTTCTGGAATTATTTCACCAGCTTCTAAAGATTGTTGAATACTTAAACTTTTTTCTTTTAATTGGACTTGAACTTCTTGTTGAAATTCAGACATTTGTTCGTCAACATTCTCTCTTATCTGTTGCATCTCGATAGGAGATGGGAGAACTTTTATAAATACATTTCTATAAGCATGCTTCTTTTTAGAATATGTTTCGTAGTATGGTATAATATCATCATCTTCACCTTCGATAGTTATACCCATTGTAATATCTTCAGGTTGAATAGATTGCATATCACCTGAAGGTCTTTGTGAATAATTTGTACTACCAGCATTACCTGAAACTTTTCTCATTTTACCAGCGAACTCAGGGAATAAATTCATTAACTGAGTTTTAGATACATTCTTTCTTACTGAAATAAAATTAGCATCTCTAAATAAAAAATCTCTACTAGCAGGGTCTACATATACATCATAAGGGTCAATCTTTTTAAATTCAACTTCACCCATTCCTCTATCGGCATCTCTATCAACATCAACCATGAAATAGCCAATACCTTTAGTAAGACTATCAAGAACAACCTGACTATATATTGATTTACCATTTGAATAATACCAACAGTAATCTGCAATATCAGAGTGTACTTGAGCAACATCCACATCATCTCCAGTAGCTCCTACAGCTTTCCATCTTGGATTATTAGCTGTAACAAAATACTTCATAATTTCTATAATAGGAGTTACCCTATTAATAGTAAATGTAGGCATCCCAGCTTCATTGAGACTATCAGTTTCATCTTTAGTAAGTTGCTCGTTTAAATAAAAGTCATATCCTTTTTGGCTTAATACCTGCCACCTTTGTCTATGAGATGAATTTGCCTTATCCCAAAGCTGTTTATTTGTTTCAGCTCTCTTCTTATTTGTCATTCTAGCCATTTAATTACCTTAAATACTTTTTAACTGATTCAACAAAGTGTTCTGGGTCACCAGCCCCGCCTTCTGTATTGTAATACTTTTTCCAATAATCTGCTTGACCTTCTATTGTATTTGGCATCCTCTTAGGAACTCTCCAATACTTTATTCTACAATGAATAATACCAGCTGCTATATTCTTTTCTAATATATTAGCCCATACTTGTTCATCATAATTCTGCCAATGTTTTAAATCAACAAAACTAGCTTCTGCGCATTTTTGCATAAGACTACTTCTGTGAACTAAATAATGAGCTAGGTTATCTACAGCAGAAGCTGGCTCTACTTGCCAGAACGAGCGAGCAGGCCCGTCTCCCATTTGTCTAATGTATTCATATCGGCTTTCTACAATTCCAGTTGCCAAAACCAATTCAACGGCCTCAGGACTTGAGTACTTATCTCCTAATTTTGAACAAGTACTCTCAATCAAAGACCGCATTTGATTAATGCTAATCACTTATTTCTTTTTACAACTATAACTTCTACCATCCCATTTAAAAGACTTAGCGCCGCCAGCACATCCAGATTTAAAAGCAGCTTGAAACTTTCCAGCCGATTTTGAACCTTTCTGATACTTAACGTAATCTCCACCTTTGGTTTTTTGTACATCAACAGCTTTTGTACGAACTTTAGTGCCTTTAGCAGCTCCAAGTTTTCGAGCTCTTGATGCAGAAGTAAGTCCTTTTACAGGTTTTTTCTTAGCAGGCGCAGAACCTAAACCAACCATTCCTTCTGTTGCTTTTGCGGCTTTCTTACCAGCTCTTCTACCTTTGCGCATTAATCTTCGTTCTTTACTTTCCTTATCGAAAGGATTGATAACTTCCATTAATGAACGCTTTTTGTTTTTATTCTTTGGCATATTATTCTCCTATTGTTATTATGCTACTATCCAATTCTTCGCCTTCTTTTTAGGTTTGTACCACGACAAATCTCTTTCATTCTTCCTTAAATCGGGAGGGAACGAGTGCATTTGTGCGTAATAAAGAGTCTCTATGGTATCATCGTGTGCCATTCTAGGTCCAAAAGTAACAATTTCATTGATTAAATCAAACATATTTTCTCTTAAATGTACAGTTCCTGTACTAAATCTACCCGAAAGACCACTATATATTCGATTTATCTTCTGTCTTCCTCCTGGTTTTTCAGGAATAACAGCGATATTGAACTTATTTAGACGCCTTCTTTCTGAATTTAGTGCTTGAAAAACACTTCTATTCATAGCTACGTCTTCTACTGTACTTGATACACAATGATATTTCTGGTGCATATCCATTATATAATCAACCACACCCTTCCTTCCTATCACTTCACCATCTGCAGATTTCTGACCTACAGTTGGAATACTTCTATGCCTTTCATATTCTAAAGCATATAAATTATTTTCTGAATCAATCGCAATAGCCATGATAACAGAAAAATCAGACTCCTTAGTATCAATATCGGTGGCAGGGTCGCAACCAATAAAGGTATTAACAGGAAATCTTTCTCCATTAACGACCAAATAATTCTGGCTTTCTTCACTATCGTAGTCATAGCGTCCTTCCCAATACTTAATATGCTCTCTGGTCCATAATGAGTCTTCAAGGCTTTGTACCTCCATCATATATTCTTGAAAAAACTTTTGAGGCTTTCCAGAATCTGAATAAAATTTCTTCTTTTCTTCTAGTTTTGTCTTCGGAAAGAAACTTGACCATAACGAATCTCCATTTTTAGTAATTGCTTTATATGTTATTATTTTCCATGCAAAATCAGATTCAGCCTTCTTAGCCCTATTGTAATTAATAAGTAAATTATTAATAAAAGAGTCATGATGTACGGGAGTACCATTAACACGCAACCGACCAGTATGAGGCTCAAGGGCTGGATAAACAACAGCGGTGACGAGATTAGCGTTCTTGTCTCTGGCATCTCTTGTGATTGTATTTGCTTCATGTTCAAAATCATCCAGTATTATTAAGTCATATCTTTTATGTAATTTAGCACCACCTCGAATACCAGCAACATTTGATTTACTAATTAATTTACACCCATTATTTAATTCAATATCTTCCTCTGTCCACTTGTTCCCTTTTGTCATCCCAAAATAATACTTTATTTTATCATTAAATTCAAGGTGATATTTTATGTAATCCATATTACCTACTGATAACTTCTGAGTCGCTGACACCCATGCATAAAAATGCATATCATCTTTAGGACAGAATAAGAAATCTTTTAGTATAGAAGCTTTAGTTAAAACTGTCTTCCCGTGACCTCGAGGGAGGATTATAGCGAGTTGCTTTACATTAGGGTTATCTATATTGTCTGCTACTTCATAATGAAAGGGGGGTGTTTCACTCCGCATGAAGTCATCGGGTAAAAACAGTTTCCCAAAAGATATTAAATCTTTACTCGCTAGCTCAAATACCTCTTCGGCTTGACTAACATTATTTAGATTCAGATTCGGAGCTGTTTGCATCTTCTTGTTTCTTGTCTAAAAACTTTTCAAATTTCTTAACATCACCTTTCATCTCAACATAATAATCTATAATTAATTCTAAATTTCTAGCATTAGTAATCACATTAGATAGTACATACTCTAAAGTTTGTACCCTATCTATCAAGTCTTTTCTTTTCATCTTCCTTTTTGTTGGTATCATTATTTTTTAAAAATCTCTTGAATATCCTTAACATCAACTTGCTTACGAATCTTAGGTAGTGGTTTTCCCATTTTGATTCCCATTTTATTTCCAAATTCTTTTAGATTTAGTTTTTCTTTCGCTCTAATAGCTGCATGGAAATCTACATATTCCTGTTGTAATTTTACTTGTTCAGCTAATTCTTTTTTTGTTATTCCCCCAGCCTTCCACCTTGCTTGTTTCTTTTTATTAAATTCCTTCCAAAACTTTACAAATTCATCAGGGTCATGTTTCTTCAAATTATCTAATATTTTAGAGAAAACATCTTTCTGCATTTTTACTGGCAATTTTTGCATTTTAGCAAAGACTTCTTTTGTTGGTATTTGTGTATAGTATCCTGCTGATTGAGGTTTACCTTTAACGCCAATAGCAAGTAGAGTTAATGATGATATAATATTCTTTGTTCCTTTAGGAACTTTCATCCCTAAAAATTTACCAGATGGGAACCAAGAAGATACTTCACCTTCAAAACTTTCAGATTTTTTTCCTTCTCTCAATATATCAACACTACTTTTATCAGCTACAGCCTGAACCATATCAAATACTTTATTATTAATCTTATAGTCGTCTAAAAGTTTTTTATTTTTTTCAGCCATTTTTGTAGAACACCATATATTTATATGAAACGGTCGTAGTGCTTAAAGCATACGGCACGTTAATTTTTATAATAATCTGCTTCATCAATTACTAATTCGTTTGCATCGAGATGGTCGACAAGATGTTTCATTGTCATAATCTTCCTGATAATATAATTATCCGGGAACTCTACTTCTAGCTGCGTTAAACCCTCAGAAGTCTTTTTCAAAGCTTCAATCGTCTGACCCAACGTCAATTTGTCTATTTGTATTTCCATCTCCTAGTTTTTGCCTTTCTATATTTTCGAGCTGCTCAGGACTAAATCCCTGAAAAACCCCAAATACGCCAACTTCCTTTTGTTTGACCGTAACTCCAGTCGTTCCTATAATCTTACCTATCTCCTTGGTTGACTGTAAAATGATATTATCATCTTCACTATGGTCTGCTAATAATTTTAGCTTTCGTAATACATACTCGTGGTCAAGACCTAATGTCTTAGAAACTTCGAGTACGCTTCTTTCTACTTCTTGCATAATTCTTTCCTGCTTTAATAATACAATAGCTTTCTTCCTAGCCTTATCAGGGTTGGTTTCTTCATAAGCCTCCATATAAGACTTAACCGCCCCCATACCACCTGCTACGTTCACGGAGAATATACGCTCATTTTTAGTTAAGTTCTCACGCTCTTTTACCCTAGCTGATGTGTGCTTGATTTTAGTGCTGAATGTGTATCTGTTAGGATGCTTATCAAAATCAGTATCCATAACTGTATTGTCCCTAATAAGAAACGTACCTACAATAGTTCTTAACCACCCTTTAGACCATTTGTAATTCTTCCTGTCTTGAGGATGCTTTATCGTACTGACCTTTAATAACTGCACAATCCTCTTATCATCACTCCACACCCAGTCATCCTGTTTACCATCACGCCAATTCTCTATAAGAACTTCATTAGGGTGGTCATCATAGAACTCATCTATATCATCATATATGTAATGACGCTTGCCTTTTATTTTTTGATACTCCATTATTTATTAAAGTACGCTTGTAGTATTTTATTTGTTTCTTGGTGAATTGTCAATCCTCTTTTCCCTGCTTGCCCCAATATTTTTGATTGACCAGGATTTCTATATCCTTTAATAATCCAGCCAGGGTCATTTTGAAAAGATACTTCCTTTAACATTCCAGTTCTTTTACTTTTTGTAACAATACCAGCTCCTCCTTTTTCCCAAGACTTTATTTTTGCAGACCTAGTTAATATACCTTCAAATGGTATCCATTCACCTGCAGTTTTTAATTCTGGAGTTCCTCTCCCAGTTGACTTATAGAATGGCTGTAATGATATATCCTTTTTACCTTTATAAGCAACAGTTCTCATTTCACGACCAGCGTGGATTGCTGATTTATCACTAATAAATACATCTGTCATTCCACCTGATGGGTTTTTAACTCTACCTGCTGGTGAAAATTCACTTTTACCCATTATATCAGCAAATTTTCTATTTAATGATTGTCTTGAACCCGACGCTCCTTTTACAGTTCCTTCATATAAATATTTATTTTTAAACAATATATTTCTTATACCTTTTCCTATAGCTGGTATCTTCTTAGCCCCAGTTACACCAGCTGTTAATCCACTATATAAATCACCTTGAGTAATGCCAGGTACAACTTCTTTTGACATTCCCTTCTTCTGGTATGCAGCTGCTTTGTCCAATGACCGCTTCATTCCTTTTTTAGATATATTTTCTTCTAACCAACCTTTTAGACCAGAACTCTCTTCTTTCTTCCATTTGTTTACTAATTTATCTTCTACAGGCATCTAACTCTGAAGAGGGTCTAACTCCTGCACCTCTTGCTCCTCTAATGCTGTGATTAACATATTCACTTCCATTGGAATCCAATATACATTATCGTTGATTTGTAATGGCACTAAATCAGATTGCTTGTTATTAGACAAGTCATGGATTAACTCCTCTCGAGCATCCTCCGGTATAGCATCTATCCAACTTATTCTATTAGCCATTATTAACCCTATTATTTACCCCTATATATATAATATCTATAAGCGCTCTATTATTTAATAAGGGGGGGTGACAAACCTACACCATTTGACCATGTGTTGTCAAGAAATATTTTACAAAATGAAATGGGGTGTTTTATTGATAGGTACACCTCATTAATGAGATTCGTGTTTTATGATTTTAGTTATTTTTGATTTTAATTGAGTGTTATATGATTGATTAATTAATTAATAAGGAGAAAATGCAAATGGATATAGTAAAGTTAATCACAGAGCAAATGACTAACTCAGAGCCTGTCTTAGGTAAGGCCGAGATGAAGGCCGTAGCACTGGCTACCATTAGTCAGAACTTCGCAGTAGCTGCTAGAAGGGGCAGACCTGTCTTCGCTAGTAACATTGTCAAAGATGTAGGCGCCTTCAATAGTGCCGGTGTAGGTGGTCTTGATTTCGGTACGTTACTAATGTTAGCACAGCTTCAGAAGGATGACAAACCTGAAGAAGTAGAGGCATCAGCAATTGATACTCTATTACAAAGGTTAGATGGTATTGAAGCCCGGTTAGCCAAACAAAAGGGTAAGTCTTAGTACTTACCTTGTGCATCGCCGCTACGCTCGCAATTGGAAACAGCAGCTTGCGTATCGGAATTAACTAGTTATTAGGGTTATTTGTAGCATACAACCAATTGGTGTACTAGAATTATGCAATAATCACTTAACCCTATAACTACTTGTATCATACAAATATCATATAACATGGTCATTCAACCAACAAAATTTCAATATGAGGGGTCTCTCTAAGGCTATTCAGCATTATGCAGATGTTGTCTAGTACGGGAGTTTACTCAACGCACGTTCTAAAGAAGGACTGACCCATAGGTTCTGACGTGCACTCACCAAGATAGCATTTAGTCAATGGACTGTGTGTTATCGCACTAACTCAAGAGAGGACATCCGAAAGGTTGTGAAGTGAAGTAACTTTCACTGGTGAGGTCTTCTTGTGCCATACATAATCAAGTAACCCGAAAGGGAATAACTTCTATGTGTCGGACTCTTAGTATCAATAGGTACTGGTTGGCATTAGCAGCCTAGATACTGATATATTGACCATTGTGGTCTCGTCAACGGATGATGCCCTTGATTGGGGAATCACATCATTGTAGTCGGTCTGGGAAACTAGAAATATATTGAGCCGTGAACTCGACAGAGTCAATTGCTCCCAAGAGATGATAGGGTTGTTCCTATCTGAGACCCTCTAATTTTTAATCATAGAATTATTAATCAAAGGAGTATAATTATGTTAAAACAAATGCAAATTCAGCAAACAAGGACTGTAACCAAGAAAAGGTCTACTATTGGGACAAGGTTATTAGTCAAATGCCCTAAGTGTAACAAAACATTTAGTGAAGCATATTCTTATTGTCCTTATTGTCACAATAAAAAGTTTAGGAGATAATTTAATAAAAGGAGTAATCATGAAACCAATAAAACAACGTAATTACAATTTCACAATATACGAAGACGATGGCACATATTATTCTAAAGTAATCAAAGAACCTACATATGGATGTGATGCTTGTGAAGAGTTGGCAAGAGCTATGAATAATCCCTGCCAATGTCTTAGTTGTGACCCTGATGGAACAAGATATATATGTACTTGTGATAAAGACAAGAGTTTAGATGATGAATAAAATAACAAAAACTGTAATCGAAGCAACATTCTTTGTATTCTTTAGCACTATTCTCATAATAGGAACTGCTACAGTTATATGGATATTGCTTGGGAATAATTAAATAGTCGTAATTAACAATTAATCTTGGAGGATATTATGAGTTTACAATTTTCAACAAAAGATAAAACATGGTGTGTAATGTTTATAGATGCTAATGGTAGAATGACAAGCCGCGTTCTATATTTTTCAATAATGAAGAGTCAATGTGTTCAATACATGGAACAAAGAGGGTATTACCAGTGAAGCCATTGTATAAGAACCAATGTAAACATAAGATGTATTTAGGGTCTGATACCAAAGCTGATTATTATTTATATAGTGCAGATGATTTTGATTCTGAACATGGTATAGGTATATGTAAAAGAACTGGTATAGATGGAGAATATCAAAGTATAAGATATTATTACAACCCTAAAACATTTATTAAAACTTTAGATTATATAGTATTAATTAATAAAGGAGAATAAAATGACATATATGAAAAGATATAAAAGATTATGTGGTTGTAAGGTTAACATATTTTACAATAACGGTGCTGAGAAAAAGTATCTAAACGTATTTTATCACAGAGGTTTACACATTCCATATAAAACTAGATGCAAATTTCATAAATTAACACTTGATATTTGTTCAAGTTACTTAGATTATAAAATATCAGGTGATAAGAGCTGTTATTGGTTAAAGATGTGGTTTAAATATCAAATAAAAGGAGATAAACAATGAAACAAATAACAATATCAGAAAATAAAAAGCGCAACACTAGAATGGTTGTGAATCAAACTACTATAAAAGGTAAAAAGAATAGAAAAGGTGAACCATTTATAATATCTGAAACTAAACATATAAAGGTGAAATAATAATGATAGATTATCAAGACGCTAGAGATTGTGTAGTATGTGCTGATGGATTTAAAGTATCAATACAAGCATCTGAATTACATTATTGTTCACCAAAGATTAGTGGATTAAATACTATTTATACATCAGTAGAATTAGGTTTCCCTACTAAAGAAGAAGAACTTATTGCAAAATGGCAAGAAAGCCCAGAAAATGAAGACCCAGGAAATGATGTTTATCCATATGTACCAGCCGAAGTAGTATCAATGATGATAGCAAAGCATGGTGGTATGGTTAAAGGCGAATGTCCAAGACTTGGATATATATTATCAGGAGAAACAGTAGAAATGCCAATTATGAAAGGAGCTTATGTATAATGGTATATGCATATCAAAAAAAAGGAACATTTCACAAAAATGGATGGAATCTATCCTTATGGGATAATCTTATTGAAATTGTTAGAGAAGAATATTTCTTTTGTATTACATGGGATAGGGGTGAATTACAATACAATATGTGGTTCAGATATGGTGAATTTAACTATTTTGAAATATATAATACTGAAACTGACAGAGTAGAGTATTGTAGTGATAAAAATTTAATGAAAGAAATGAATAAATTAAAGGAAGAATGGGATGAATGGAAAAAATTATGAAACAATAGCTATAACAGACTTAGAATTATTTATATATATGATTGGTCGTGGCTCAAAACCGCATGAAGCATTAGAAAACATGATGGAGCATAACCAAGAATTAAAATATACTCGTCAGTACTTAATTGCTATGATTGACGATATAGATAAACATGAGGATAAAAATGAAAGTTAAAGGTAAAAGAATAATTAATAGTGAAGATGCTTTAGCGTTTGCTAATTCTATTCGCGGGCAGTATATTATATCTCAAGCATTAACTATTGCTAATAATGTTTTAGAAACATATGAGGTGGATGAAGATATGATAAGAGCTGAACCAAGCAATAGAGCTGATATGGAATTTTTATTAAAAGCATTCCCCTTATATGGAATACATGAACAAGCTAATTGGGAGGAAGATGATGAAGAAAGCGAATAAACATAAAGAACCTCAAAGATATAGACTTAACAATATATCAGCAAAAGAAATAAAAGATAAATATCCAGATAAAATTATTGATGCTTATGCTGAAGGTGGAAGATTAGTATTAGTATTGGATACTTGTCGTTTAAAATTTGATGAAAGAGTAAAACAAAAATCAGAGAATAAATATGGAACTGTTCATACTGGTAAGTTGATAGAATCATCTTGATATTCTGAGTAGTATTTCTTAAATTCAATCACTCGAAAGGAAGATATTATTGAAGTTAGACCTTAAAGAGATATATAACGATTATCTCACAGAAATAGAATTAACAAATAAATTAGATTATAAAAAGAAGAATCCGAATAAATATTATAGAGCATCAGCAGCTGGCCATTGTTTTAAAAAGCATTGGTATTCGATTAATGGATATGAAGGTGCATCAACTGGTGATGATAGAAGTAAAAGACTTTTAAGACTTGGTACAATAGTTCATAAAGATATTGAGAAAGCAATAGATTGGTATAATAACAAAATATTATTTGATTTATCAAGTGAGTATGATGTATCATTTCATACCGAATATAATGTATTAATAGAGGAATTAAATGTGATGGGTAGTGCTGATATTGTATTACTTGATAGCGAAAAAACTGCATCAGTATTAGATATTAAAACTACACATTCATATAAGTGGAAGATGATGTTCGGTAGAAATAAAGACCCACATCCAAGTAGAATGTATGAACTTCAGTTAGGAACATATGCATTAGGTGTATGTAATCAAGAGAGTGTAAATCCTGATAGCATATCATTGTATTTAGTTTACTATAAGAAGGATGATAGTTCTATGAAGTATGTAGATGTTAGCCCAGTTTGGATGGATAATGCAGCTGAGTATTGGGTAACATTAAATGAGACATTAAGTCTTGTTAAAGAAGAAGCTGACTTACCAAGAGATACTCTTAATGTTCCAATAGAAAATTGGGAGTGTAGGTATTGTCAATTTGAATCAATATGTAACTAAAAGGAATAAGAAAATGCGTAATAGAAAAATAACAGTTCCCGTAATTAATGGAATAAAGCAAATGTTTAATGCTGGTACTAAACAGAAGTATATAGCTAAAGCATATAATGTTTCATTAGCAACAATTCAAAATGTAAAGAAAACTGGTTTTGATTATGACAGTTATAACAATCTTGTTAATAAACAATTAAATAGATGGAAATTAAATAAGAGTAATAATACTGTTAAAGCTACAAAGAATAATGAAACATTAACAACAACTGAAATTAATTACATAACACAAGATGCAAAAACTGATTTCATTCTTGAGAAAATAGCAAAACTAGAATCAAATACTAATTGGTTAGTTGATAGAATTATGAGAATATTCCCGGAAGATAAATAATGAATGAACTAGCAATAATAGAAAATGGTGCATTAACAGACATTAATAAAGCTTTAAAGAATATTACTAAGCAACATAAAAAAGTTAGTGGTATTGCAACACCAAAAGCTTTTATCAAACAAAAGATGGGAATGGATTATGTTGAATACTCTGTCATGAGAGATATTGCAGATAAAGAATATCCGGGCTGGAGTTGGACTGTCATTAAGACTGAGTTTGCTGGTACAGAAGCTTATGTAATACATGGTAGATTAAAGTGGTTTGATAATGGTGTATGGAGAGAAGGTGATGCAACGGCCGCTCATAGAGTTCAGAAGAAGCGTGGTACCAATGATTATGTAGATTTAGGTAATGATATTAAGGCTGCTAATACTGATTGTATAAAGAAAGCCTTTAATATGTATATGAATATCTGCGATGATGTGTATCGTAATCAAGTTGAAGACCCTGAACTTACAGATGAACAAAAGAACAATATTTTTGAATCAGCTAAGATATCAGGTCGAGATACAGAGGTGATGGAAAAAGTAAAAAGTGGTGTTATAAATGCATTCAATTACAAAGCATCAATGGCAAAACTAGAAAGGTTAGCTCAATGAGTAATAGTTCATATGATGAAAGTTTGTTAATCCAAGGCTCTCAGTATACAATAGGTACTAATGATGGTAAAGAATTTAAAAAAGTATCATTTGTAGGATTAAAACAATTAAATGGAAAGCCAATGATGGTTTTCAGAACTGATGAAGACAAGCAGGTTAGTATTAACCCGAGTTTTCATAGTTTCATAATAGAAGAAGAAACCGAAATGAATCCAGTAACGCAAGTACAAGCGGGATGGGATATAACATAGGAGTAATAATGGGAAAACTAAGCGTAACAGATGCTAACGAGCTACTTGATAAAGGTATCATTACCAAAGACACTTTAGCTAAAATGCAGAAAGATGGTCTTGTATCAACAAGGTCTAAATCTGCAGAAAGATATATCCAATCTGATAGTGGAACTTGGGTAACACCAATATTCTATTTTAGAGGGTTAGGTGGTGATAAGTATACAACTGAAATGACTGAATTACGAACTGAAGTAAATCAAGTTATCGAGAAGCATACAGTAAATAAGCATGAAGTAGTTAAATTAGAAACAGTTAATAGAAAAACTAGTAAAGGAGCTAATGGTAAATGATTGAAACAAAAACAACATATAACGAGACAACAGATGGATTTGTACCAAGTCCGGAAGGTATTTATCCATGTCATGTTATAGCTGTTAATTCGAGAGAATACAATGGTAATAGGGTATTTAACTTCCAGTTCCAAGTAGCTGATGAAGTATCTAAACTTCAATTACCTAAAATGGTTAGCGATGGAAATGGATGGTATGTAACGGCAACAAACGATAAAGGAGATGTTGTTACACAACCAGGCAAGCCATTTGTTGGAAGAAAATTCTACAGCAAAGGAGTATGGTTTACACCAGACCCAATAAAAGAAGAAAGGTGGAAAAATAGAACATATAAAGATTTCTGTGAGAATCTAGGTGTTACATTCAGAACGGATGGTGATAATACTATACTTGATGAGGTAGAAGAAACTGATGTTATTGGCAAGCCTTGTCTTGCTAAAGTAATAACAAATGAATATGAAAAAGATGGTGAAACGAAAAGAACTATGCAAGTAGGCAGCGTAACAACATGGAAAGATGGAGTAGTATTATCTGCTGATGAACTTGATAGTGATGTTCCATTTTAACACCATTATTTTCAATTAGGTGAAATTATATAGATGTAGTTGATAATTGACTAAGTTGGCAGACATAAGTTATGAGGTTGATTGCATCTATACTAATATTGATTATCCAGAGGGAACTGCGTAAAGCAGAGTAGTGGAGAAGCATCGACGCCCGAATTGTCCGAAGTTTTGGGAGGACACCTTTGCAATAGAGTGGTGGACTAGGTTGAAAAGCACTAGTCGTGTACGGATAATCAAATAATTTAGGCTGAATCATAGAACTCGTAAAGCATAGCAAAGTACACGCTGTGGACTGCCCTGTAATGATTCAGTCTATAAATTTAAGGCTAGGTATTGCCAGATGTAGTATCCATTAGTACTTATGGGATGTGAAAAAGGTCAGACCTCTTCCAAAATTTTTAAGGTGTTGAAGCGTGTAAAATAAATGTGATTAAGTGGATTCATTGAAATTATTCAACACTTATGAGCAATTCCCGACGGGGTTGAAACAGCTTAATGAACCAGTAAATTAAACCGTACGCAGAGTTCGCCTTATTTATTTATTGCAGGTATGGTAGCAGTTAAAGTCTGCTGTAAAACGTGAGTATAAACACACACCTACTAATACATCTAGCGAACCTGCATTATTAATTAAGAAAGGATTGATATGAAAGCAACAACAATAAGAGCAAAACATAAATCAACATGCCCAGGATGTGCTCAAAGTATATTTCCAGGCACACTTACACGAGTATATAATGATAAATGGTATCATACTAGTTGTTGGAAAGAATTATGGGATAAAATTGCTGAAGAAAAAGATGTTAAAGAAATGACAAGACAATTTCGTAATGATGTAAAACAAGAAGAAATAGCTGATGAATTAAGAGGATTGGTTTTACAAATGGAAGTATTATCTGGAAGAATTAGACAAATAGCTATAGAAATGGGTGCATCATGGTAATGTCAACATATGAAACAATGTATCCAACAGTTTCTCCGATAGAAGATAAGATTAAACTCTTATTGGTAATGAGAGGATATGATAGAAATAAGATTGCATTTAGAAATGATGTTTATAATAGAGAGTTAAGATATGGCTATTGGGAATTTGTAAAAACTAAAGATATTGAGTATGTAGAAACATTTAGTGGTGTTAAATTTAATACCTTTTCCACAGAAGATGACGACTGTGGACCACTAATTTCATACCCATTTAAGGAGATAAAAAATGCAAGACCAAGGCACAGCGCTAATTAAATTTTCAGAAACAGAAATAGAATGTTTGGTAAATAGTTTATATATGACAACAAGCTTAAAAGTGCCAACAGAAAATAATGGTGATTGGAAAACACCATATAGAATATTACTAAAAGAGGTTGAAGGTATTAATTATCAGTTAAAAGAAAAGAAAAGGGATTTTATAAATGACAAAAAAACAAGTTATCAAGCCCCGGAAAGCTGCAAAAACTGTAACGACTAAAGCGTTAGTTAAAAGAGCTTTAAAGAATGGCTTTAAGGCTAAACCACCACCAGGAAAAAAGTATTTAAAAGACCTAGAAATAGGTAGTGTATTTAGAACTAGTTTATTAACAGGAATTTTAATTCACACAACACCAACAGCAGCTAAAGTACTAATAATAGATTCTAAACATCACGAAAGTGATAATGATTATTATTTAGGCAAGCAGTCTATAGGTCTTGAATCGGAAGTTGAGGTAGACTTATGAAACAAGAATATAATAATTATAAAAATTGGAAAATAGGATGGAAATATAAAGAAGATGCCCCATATGATTTACAATGGCAGAAAGATAGGCGTGAATTATTTGCTGAGGCAGGTAATGGATGGTGGTGGTATGTAGGTACAAAGTATTTAAATATCCACGTTAATAAAATTAAAAAAGAAAGAGAGGAAAGAGATGAGAATAAATAGGTTAATAGCAGACCCATGTAAACACCAATCATGTTTTAAACCAGCTGTATATGAATTTACTGATGATAAAGAAGATGAAAAAGGTGAGTATAAAACAATTACAATAGGATATTCATGTGAAAATCACGTGGAAGAAGTTAACAAATTACTAAAGGAGATATATAATGGGAACTAGAAGTTTAACAGTATTTAATAATGAATGGGATAATGAAGAAATAGTTGTATTATACAGACAATTTGATGGTTATCCAACAGGACATGGAAGAGATTTACTTAGTTTCTTAAATAATATGAAAATTGTAAATGGAATAAGTCCTAATGAAAAGAGAAAAATAGCAAATGGAATGGGTTGTTTATCAGCTCAAATTGTAGCATATCTTAAAGAAGCTCCAGGAGATTTCTATTTACATTCAGCAGGAACAAGAGATATTGGTGAAGAATTTATATACACATTATACTATACTGAAGAATTAAAGATAAGAATTCAAGATACTTATGATGGTGGTAATGATTTATTTGATGGTAATATAGAAGCATATGAAAATTGGATAAGAAATCCAAAGGATGTTGAAACTCAAGATGTTGAAGAAGATGAATGCTTTTTTATATAAAGAATAGAGGTGGAGACCCAAGAAATCATAGTTGGATAGAGGTTAGTGAGTATGAATATGATAAAGCTAGTAAAGAAGATTACTTTAAAAAGGAGATAAATCATGCCAAACAAGAAATCAAAAATAAGAAAAATAAAAAGAAGAAAGTTGAATGATTGGCTAAAATCTAATGGAAGAACGGCTAATCAGTACAAAAAGAGGCAATTAAAAAAGAAAGGAGTATGATATGGGAGATATGTCATGGCTTAGTCATCTTGTAACAACTGGTGCAAGAGAAGAATTAGAAGAGTTTTTAAAAGATAAAGGATTCAAAAAGCCTAAATTTGCAGCTGAGCAATTCTTAAAAGCTCAAGAAGAAATAGAAAAAGATAAAACAAAAGAGAATAAACATGATTGATATAATTGTAAAAATAGCAGGTTCAGTATTATGTTTAGGCGCTGGTGTTATTATGTTAGCATTTGGATTAATGATTTTAATCCTTCTTTTTATGGAAATATATAGAAAGATTAAAGAGTAATTCTATGGAAGAATATACGTGCATTGAATGTGAGAATCTTTACGATGACAGAGATGGAGATACTGACGAAAGGATGTGTAATAAATGTCTTAACATGAAAAATGAAAAGTACCAGAAGGTTAAAGTACCTCATATTCACCGACGTGGTTATATAATAATGGAGAAAACAGGTGAACCAACTACTGCTGACGAACATAATGAGAAATGGTTAAATGAAAAAGAAGCAAAATCTTAAATGTCCATGCTGTGGATATATATATAATCAAACATACAACCCAACAAGAGAAATAGAGCAATTAATATCTAAAAGAAGTACATCATTAAAAAATGAACTTAGAAAAGTATTCATGCTAATTAATAAAAATGTTCCATCTGATAGAGATAGAGATTTGCAATACAAATTCTTACAAGCAATATCTAAAGTTGATTCTAAGACAATTAAATGGGCCATCAATAGATATGTGATGAGTAACTATCATCTTACTGGTAAAGGATTATCTTATTTGAGAAACATAATACTTAATCATCATAAGAATGCTAAAATAATTTCTAAGAATGAAAGGAAGTCAAGAGGCACGCCGCCTCCAATTGTTAAACTAAAAAGAAAGGATTAAAATGTTACAATCAACATTATTTCCAATAAAAGAAGTTCCAGCCATTTGCAATCAGCCTTTAAACGATGAAGAGGTTATACCAAGTGGATACAAATTTATAATGAGAGAAGATACTGGTAAAATACTTAGTTGTATGACCAATGATTATAAATTAGTAACTAACCAAGAAATAATAGATGCTGCTGAACCAATACTAAAAGAACACAATGCTCAATTAAAAGAAGCTGTAAGTTTTGGTAATGGTCAACAAACAACATGGAAATGGATTATTCCAGATGTTAAAATAGAAATCAGCAAAGGCGACTTAATGAGTCCTGAGATTATAATTAAGAATAGTTATGATGGAAGTTTACAAGTCCACATATTGTCAGGAGCATTTAGATTAGTATGTAGCAATGGAATGATTATAGGAAATGTAATTGAAAAGTATAATTATAAACATAATATTGGTAATATAAATCTAGATAACTTAGATGAATCAATAGAGAATACAATCATACATGCTAGAAAAGTAGGTGAAGAGTTTCCAGCATTAAAAGATAAGAAGCTAAAACAAAAGCACATAGTAGAACTGATAAAGCTATTCCCTTCCACAATGTCAGTATTCATTGCACGGTATATGATTGCAAACAAGCCGAAAAACTATTGGGATTTATTTAATGTAGCAACATATATAAATACTCATAAAATGAATAGAAAATACAATTCTACTCATCAGTTAGAGTCCAGGATATATCCAAATATATCTAAATGGGCTAAAGCCTAGTGGATGCTAATTGCCCTGTGGTAATTCCTTATTATGGGGGCAAATTCACAATGAGTAAAAGACTTATTGAGATGATGCCCCCTCATAAAAGGTATATAGAAGTATTCGCAGGTGGTGCTTCAATGTTCTTTAGAAAGAAAAAGGTTGATTGGAATGTATTGAATGACCTTGATAATGACATCGTAAATTTGTATATTTGTGTACTTGAAGAGTTTGAAGAACTTAAAAGACATATTTATTGGTATCCTAGAAGCAGAACATTGTTCGATAACTTCAAGGAAAACATAAAAGAAGGTAAGATAAATATACCCGACCCTAAAAGAGCTGCACAATATTTCTTTGTTGTCAGAAATTCATTTAACAATATGATGGGTGGAGTATTTTCTAAAGATACAAAGTGGGATGTTAATATCACTCAAGAATTAGAAGAATCAAAAAAGAAATTAGATAACGTAACAATAGAGAACTTTGATTTCAGAGATTTAATACCTAGATATGCTCCAAGAGAAGGTGATATGTTTTATTTAGACCCTCCTTATGTAGTAGCAAAGAAAGGTTATTATAGAAATGTATTTGATGAACAATGCCATATTGATTTAAAAGAATCAGTTGATTTAATAGATGAAGGTGGTGGATACTTTATGGTAAGTTATGATGATGAGCCTGAAATTAGGGAATTATATAAAGATTATAATATTAAAACTATTGATACGAAATATGTCGGTGCTTCGCCAGAAAAAAGAGGTGAAATAAGAACTGAATTAGTCATATTGAATTACGAACCAAAAGAACAATTCCAATTGTTTTAGAAAGGAATAGTATGAGAGCAGTATGTCCAAGTTGTGCATCATCGCATACAAGAAAAAAAGGAATAAGAAAAAATAATCAAAGATGGATTTGTGTTGAATGTAAAAGACAATTTACAGCTCCAATTGATTATACAGAATATGAGTTCCCTAAGATACTATTGTTTGATGTTGAAACAAGCTTCTATCATTTTGTAGGATGGGGAACATATAAACAGTTTATTCAACATTACCAAATAACAAAACATCAGTACATAATTAGTTGGGCCGCTAAATGGCTATATGATGATAACGTACAATCAGATGTTGTAACACCAAAAGAATCTAAAAATAGAGATGATAAAAGAATACTGAAATCAATCTGGAAGTTATTGGATGAAGCTGATATAGTTATTGGACACAACGGAGATAGGTTTGATTTAAGAAAGCTTCGTTGGAGGTTTATATCGAAAGGTATGCAACCACCAAGTCCATTCAGGGTGATTGATACACTAAAGATTGCAAGACGAGAGTTCTTTGCACCATCATATAAACAGGATTTCTTAACAAAATATTTTAAATTAGAAAATAAATTATCAACAGAATTTCAATTATGGGTTGATTGTGAAGCAGGAAATCAAGATAGATTAAATGAGATGGCAGAATATAATAAACATGATGTAATGGGATTAGAAGAATTGTATTTAAAGATAAGACCGTATATCCATAATCATCCTAATTTAAGTGTGTTAATGGATAAAGATGTTTGTCCAAATTGTGGAGCAAATGATATAGTTGAAACTGATTCTGAATATATTACAACAGCAAATAAGTTTCCAGTATATCGTTGTGACAGTTGTAAAACTCCATATATTAGACATAAGAAAAATTCTAATCAAGAAGGAACAAACATAAGGAGCGTTGCCAGTTAAAAAAACCGAAAGGAGTATATATTGACAAATTTAAAAGCGGCTCCATCGAGCAAGAATGCAGAAGAATCAGTACTTGGATGTATATTGCTTGATGGAGTCTCTGTTTATGAAAAAGTAGCAGCATGGATAAGAGACGAAGATGCATTTTATTATAAAGATAATCAAGTAGTATGGAAAGCAATAAAAGAAATATATAAATCAGGAGAACCGATTGATGTTATAACGGTAACCAACAAAGTAAAAGATGCAAGTCCCGATGAAACAATGGGATACTTCATTACTGGATTACCAATGGAAGTAGCAACAACAGCAAATGCAGAGTATCATGCGAAAATAATATGGGAAAGACATATACAAAGAGAAGCAGCGAAGACAGCAAATAAATTATACAAAACAAGTTTCACAGATTATGAAAAATTAGATACTACATTACAACAACACAGTAGATTAATAGATGAGCTAAAGGATTTACAACCTTCTAAGAAGACAGATATAGATGTTATCATAAGCAACACTCTGTCCAACTTGAAAAACGGTAGTAACATCATACCTTTCGGTCTCCAACAACTCGACTATCCTGCCGGGGGAATGACAAGAAAGGAAGTTACTGTCTTAGGTGGTAGACCTGGGCATGGGAAGACTACATTAGCTATAAATATTGTAAGAAGTTTAATCGCTCAAGGATATAAGGTAATGTTATTTAATAGGGAGATGTCAAATGAAGAAGTAATGAAGAAAATTATTATTATGGAAAGTAAAGATATTGAATATTCAAAGATTAGAAAAAATAAATTAACTGATGAGGAAATAACTGAAGTTGAATTGTTAAGTGAGAACATAGATAAGAAATATGAGAATCTTATAATGTATGATAACATAAGAAAGCTTAGTGAAGCGATGCTTGAGATATCTCGATACAAGCCAGATATAGTATTAGATGATTACATACAGTTAATACAAGTAGATAATATAGAAGAAAGAAGATTCCAAATAGAAAGTATAATGTATGAGTATAAGTGGATATGTAAGAAAGAAAATTGCAGTGCAATATTAGTATCACAATTAAATAGAGAAATAGAAAAGAGAATAGACCCTAAACCAAGACTAAGTGATTTCGCAGAATCAGGTGTAATAGAACAAACAGCAGAGACAGCAATCATGCCGTTCTATGGATGGAACTTTGATAATGAATCACATGATAAATATGAGATAGAAATAATAGTACCTAAGAGTAGATATGGAACAATAGGAACTTATGTTATGGGATTTAATGGAAACAGATGTAAATTTTACTTTGATAGAGATGATGCAAAGAACGATATTGATAATAATACTAAAAGGAAAGTACCATTTTAAAAGTAGTGAAGTTGGAAGAGTTTACAGATAAGTTAGCAACAATCCAAGCTGATGAGCATCTTACAATAGAAACGACTATTGACATTAAACAGAAGATAGTTGGTACTAAAAAGTTGTGGGATTGCTCATCTAGTGAACTTGATGATATATTAGATGAGTACAGGAAAGAGTATATGAAAAGTAAAACTGAGAAAGTAGTAACGTATCGGTCTAAATATAAACATAAGAAAAGTAAAAATAAATATTCAGCTAGGAAGGATTGGGAATAATGATTATAATAGGTATTGACCCTGGAGCAAAAGGTGGAGTAGCAATATACAATGAAGCTAAAGATAAGATGATACTACACAAATGTCCAAAGACACCAAAAGAAATGGCAGCTATAATAAATACAGCTAGAGTTAAAGATAAGAATGTTTTTTGTGTGATAGAGAAGGTTCACGCTTTCCCTACAGACGCAAGAAGTAGTGCGTTTAAATTCGGATGTAACTTTGGTAAATGGTTAGGGATACTTGGAGCATATGATATTCCAACATTAGAAGTTACACCTCAAACATGGATGAAGCCACTCCAGCCTCTTCCAAAAATAAAAAGAGAAAGGAAAAATGAGTTGAAACAAATAGCAATTAATTTATTCCCAGAGAATAAGATTACATTAAGTACAAGTGATGCAGCTTTAATGGTAGTTTGGTATGTAAATAATGAAAAGGATAATTAATGACTAAAAATAAAATAGTTTTAACAGAAGAAATATTAAACGAATTATCAGATATTATAAAAAGTGGTGCCGAGCTAGAAAATAAGGGTAAAAAAATAAGAATTAGAGCTGAAAATGTATTGGCGTCTTTTGCAACTTATGGTGTAGAGATACCTAGTAAAAGAAACGAAAGATTATTAAAAGAAATGAAGAGAACATCTGCCTGGACTCCTCTTAATTAATCATCAGGCAAAAAAGAGAGGGGGCTTCGGCCCCCTTTTTTTAGCTCCAAGTTCCTCTGTCAAAGCCACCTTGATATCCTTTTTGGTGAGCTAATGATAATAGCCTTGTATTATATCTAGATAAAGAACCTTTAAGTGGTTGTAAATCAGCTGAATAAGATTTTTGACTATTAACTATATTTAAAAGCCATTCATCCGAACCAACATTTTCTGCTCCTCGTATTCTTCTACCATCTTTTGATAGATTTTTTAGAGATTCTAATACTATATCTTTCTTCTTGGGTTTTTTCTTTGCAGGTTTAGGTTCAGCATATGCAGGCGCTGGCAGACCAACAGCTTTAGCAACTACAGCCTTCTTCTCTTTCATTCCTTTGTCTGGGAATAGACCTAATTCTATTTGAGCTAACGTACCAAGACCAGCACCGTTATACATTCGAGGCCAAACAACATAGAGTTGTCTTGCTACTTCTGTGTTTAATGTTCTTACAGCATCATATACTCTATCAGAGTCACGGGAATCAGCATAGTCTTGATATCCAGCTAAATAACCTAACCAACTATGTTCATCCATTTCACCATTGGACATTAAATCATATAGACCAAATACATTACCCATAGTAACAATATCACCAACGAAAGGTCCACCTACAGTTCCAATTATAGGACCTTTGCCAAAGAAAGCTTTTTTCTTAACTTCTTCATCTTCACTAAATGCATCAGCAAAGTTTTGATATCTTTCATAAGTATCATGCTGTATAAGATTGCCTACATCTGTATTTGTCAAAGGTGATAGTATACCATATAAAAATGAGTATAACATCCCCAACCTATAAAGTCTAAAAGACTCTGGGCTTCCCCAGTCTCCAGCAACTATACTGTCCTTACCTCTAGAAGCTATCTTGTATTGGTAGTTCCAAAAATTAACACTATATGTCATAAACTGACCTAATATAGAACCAGCTGGTGTTCTTAAAACTTTTGGCTTTGCAAACCCAGAATATTCATAATGGAGTTCTTTTACCATATTGGCTGCAAAGTTTGAAGACCTTTTTGTTATTAAATTCTGTATATAATCATTTACATCTGTATCTTTATCGAGTTTACCATCTTTTATTGCCCTAGTAACATCTCGTTCAATCATACCAGCGTTGTTATTTAACTGTTGATGTCTTAATGCAAATGCCATTTTAAATGTTAACTGTCTGTTGATTTTATTCTCAACCTTCCTCATTGGCCAAGCTGTTTTTGATGCAAATTTTTCGAGACCTTCTGAAAATTTCCTAGATGTACTGTCATATTTATATGTAAGTACTTCTTTCCCATTTATCTTTGATGTTGCTACATCTGGGAACAAACCTAATGTATTTGTAAGTTCACGAGCTTCAGCAAAATAAACACCATGCTTTTTAGCCTCAGCGTCAGCTAAAAGACCTATATTAGCAGTAGCTAAATATTGTTTAGAATCTACCATTCCCTTTACACCAAAGTAAACATAGTTTTGTAATGACTGAGTTGCATTTCTCGCAGCTCCTCTTAGATTTAAACCAAGTTTAGACATGAACTGCCAAGCTGTAACATTTCTCGTAGCAGCTCTCCAAAATGATGATTTAACATTCAACCCTAACATAGTTGCATGAGTATCATAAAGATAATCTATATAGAATTGAGACTGATGGTCTGCCTCTTCTGGTGACATTTCGCTTATCTTTCTTATACCTTGCAACAGCTTAGCCGAAGTTGTCCCAGCAAAGTTAAACATCGTTATATTTCTAATATAATTATCCATTACACCAATGACATCTTTATTATGTCTAGCCATATCTCCATATTTAGCCTCTAAAGCATGCTTTGATAGATTAAGTTCATCAATAAGTATCTCACTCATGTTTGCAACATAGTCATTTACTTTTGTTAAATCTTTTTTCTCTAAAGTACTAGATTTTTCATATATAGATTCTTGAACAGCTTTCATAGTAGGAAACATTCTAAGCACTTCAGTTGGAAAATAATTCTTCCTCTGCTTTAAATTACTTTGTATCTTTCTCATGTTGCCTAACATTTCTGTATAAGCACCACCGGTTAATTCATTGGCTTCTGATATAGCTTCTATATGAAATCTTAAACCATTTTTTAAATCTTTATACAATTTAGGACTTATACTTTTCCACTCACTTGCTATGTCTGAGAATATGCCATACTTTTTTGGTTCTTTACTTACTAAATCAGGGTCTCTTAATACGTCATTAGCTAATTCAAATATCTCAAACTGAGTATCTTTAGATAGGTCAGCTAATTCTTTTTCATAATAATCTTCAGCTTTTTTCCATCCATCATTTTGCATTATTTCTTCGTACTTATTATACTTTTTCTTTAGTTCTTTATGAGCTTTATTAATACTTTTAAACCCACCTTTACGACTCAATCCAAGTAGTCTAGACTTTTCACCAAGTTTCTTTACAATACTATTAAAAACACTTTGGTAATCATCTCTATGACCTTGAAATTGCTGATGAGATTTCATAAAAAATCTATAAGCATCTCTAGCTGGCATATTATTAGCTAAAACAGCCTCAGGTAAATAAAATAATTCAGCAAACTTTCCTGTTCTTTTTGTAAACCCTTTCTCTACTTTATCAATTCTTTTACTTATAACTTTAAGTTCTGAAATTGATGGTGTCTCACCATAATCAAAATCTTTTCTAGTTGTTGACCACCACAGTTGTTTTAAATATCCATAGCTATCTTTTCCAAGATTCTGAGATATGATTCCACCTTTTTTAAACCATTTGTCTATTACTTTTTCGCCTAATGCTAATACTTTTGGGTCACAACCTGCCATAATTAATTTCCTTTATTTAACATCCCATTATATTGTCTCTAAAGACTTGTTTAGCTTGTTCTCCAGTCTCTACATTTCTCTCTATAGGACTACCAAATGGATTCATATCAATACTGGACACCTTATCTTTTACAAGCATATTCTTTTCAGATAAATCACCAAACCATATCTTACCATCTTTCTTAACACTATCATAATACCCTTTTAAATCTTTTACATTTTCTAATTTGCCTCTACTATTCAATACTTTATTAGGCATAAAATAAAATCTAGCCATATTTTTAATATCCAATAGTTGGTCAATCTTAGCTGGGGCTCCTTTTAATGATAGATAATCAAGAGATAAGTCTCCAGTAACTCCATATAATAATTTCATCTCAGGGTTTAAATCTTGTATTGTTTCTATTTCACCTTTATCTATAGCTTTAAATACATCACCAGCTTCTTTTATCATATCAGCATTACTTGTACCAGAATATAATGATTCACTTGTTGCAAATATAGAAGAGCTTATATCATCACCACCAAGAGCAGCTTTAAGCCTTTCTTCTCCACTCATCTTACTAACATCTTGTCTTGGTGACTCTTGATTATACAAAGCTCTCATTTTATCTGTGAATGATTCAGCTAATTCTCTGATTAACAGTTGTCTTTTGTCAACCAATAAATCTGTTTGTCTACCAGATAAACCAGCTTCTCTAGCAGCTTGCCTAGCTATAGGTATATCTAATATTTCTGGGTTTGTAGATAAGAAATTCATACCTAATGTAATATATTTAATTTGTTTATCTATCTCTGAGAATCCTGGTAGAAAATGCTTTTGGTGGTAAGTAGCTGTCATACCATCTGGTTCAGGTGTCATAAACTTTAGTATCCAGAGATTGCCAAGGCCATCCTCCATATCATTCCATCTGCCCCACTCTGTTCTCATATATCTCATAATGTTAGCTTGCACAATATCTTCTCTCTCATGAGGAGCATAATCTCTATGCTCAAACCAACTCGACCAGTTTTTACCTAATTCTCTTCTAGCTTCAGATACACTAATCTCAAACGCTTCTGAATAAGGAACTGTTCTTGGGTCTAACATAAACCCTGTCTTCTCTGCAAGTGTTCTATGCCACATAACCATCTGAGCATAATCATTACTACTAATACCTTTTATTTCAATAGCTAATTGATTATTCTGCCAAGTAGAAGCAATAATCCTTCTCATATTCTTTCTTATCCAATCTTGTCTTTGCTTTACATACCTACCAGTTTGGTCAGGTCCAACGCTTTGCTTTTTACCATATTTAATATTTCCTTGTGTATCTTTATACATAGTAACAAGGTCAACTGGCAATCCTTTAACGATTGATTGCATTAATTGTCTTCTAATAGTTTTTGCTATTGGAATAGTAGCTGATTCATCAAGTAATATCTTATCATTTACACTATCTCTTACTCCTTGCAACCTATTAACTCTATCTCCAAGCCAAGATTCTAAGTTTTCATCATTATATCTCTTAGCTCTTTTAAGACCAGACTTAGCTGAAACAATCTTCCTATCTAGAATATTTAAAAATTCAAAATTCTCAGCATCATGTTTAATAGAGTTTACTATTTTTCTTACAACAGCATCTGTCTCATTACCTTTATCTATATAGTCACTCCATATATCATTAAAAGCTTCTTCACTTTTATCGTGAGATTTATATGGTTTTTCTAATCCCATTCTATCAACTGATGCCGCTGACCATACAGACCTATCAAATGGTAATAACTCTGAACCTAAATTGCTTACTCGTTCACCTCTTCTAGCAACCTTTGGGAGTCTAGCATCTTGCAATCCAAATATTGAAACAGGCTTTTTACCTTCAGTAGCATCTGAATAAAAATATTTAGCATAATCTTTAAACTTATATTTTGGGTTTCTTCCCATAGCTCTTAATACATAAGATTCAAGATTTAACATAGAATCACTATATGTATCGTATCCAGCTATAAATGACTCATAATTAACTCTTTTAGCTTCTCCACCTTCATATGTATCAGTAGCTAATTGTAAGAATCCTTTATAAGGTTGAAGTGAAGCTATTATAATATCTTGTTCTACAGGTTTTATTTTTTCTGAATGGAAATATTCCTTGCCCTTATCTTTTATTAAAACTCCTTTTTCAAATAAACCTTGATATTCTTTTTTGATTATATTTCCATTCTTATCTTCAACTTCTAAAAATAAACCTTCTTTGCCAAATAATATATCTTTATAATAATTTTGGTTTAATCCAAAGTCTTCTTCTGTAAAACCATCTTTTGAATCTACAATTCTTTGAATATCATCTGTAGTTTTTGACTCAGCTTCATCCATTCTAGCTTCATTAATTCTTATAACTGTCTTAGGTTCTCCTTGCATAGTAGGGAAAGTTATATTATATCCTCTCTCGCCATCTTCACCTCTATAATGCTTCATAAATTGAAAGACTCTTTTAATTTTTACAACTTCACCTCTCTTCTTTGAAGCTATTTGTGAATCAAAATTATATTTTCTTAGACTAGAAGAATTAAGTAAGTCAAGTTCTCTTATAGACGTTGGTTCTGATGTATTAACAACAGACTTTTTATCAGGGGCCATTCCATTCCAAGCATTTAATATGTCAGTTGGAGTATCCCACCAATAATTTAATTTATCATAATCATGGTCAGCTTCTAATCTTGTCCATAAATCAACAGTATCTAATCTAGCAAAGTTTCCATCAACAAAACCTTTTATACCAGCTATAACTTTATCAGATGAACGAGTAGAAGGCGTTCTTTGAAATACACCAGCAACTTCAACAGTTATATTCTTATCCATAAATGTATTTAAATCTTTTACCCAATCAACTAACCTACCTAATTGATGTTCCCTTTTACCTCCAAATACAAAACCTTCTACATTACCTTTCATTTTTGCATTTAGCTTAGCTTGCTCTTTAGTCTTTATATATACTTGACTTCTTTGAGCTTTGCCAATATCATTTCTTATCCCTTTTATAAGGTCACCCCAAGTAATTAATTGGTCAGCTGCGTTTTCTCTACTTACAATTAGATTTGTATTCTGAGGGTCAAATCTTTTTGTATAATTATTAAAACCTATTTCAGCATTACCATATGTATATATACTATGAACGCCATCACCTAATTTGTCTTCAAATAATATATTTCTCAAGCCATTAACATGGTCAAATTCATAATAAGAAGGAACTAATACACTTTGACTACCATGATGATTCTCAGGGCTTATCATACCAGCCTTATCAATAAACTCTCTCATCATAGCATTTTTCATACTAGTCTTAAATGGTAAAAACATAGGATAACCATTAGCACTTAACCATCTAGACATAGTACTATACATTACATTATCAACGTCATCACCAACCTCACCAATTAAGAACTTAGAGAATGCAGTCATTCTAGATATATTACCACCACCTACAATACTAGCTAATCTATCTTCATAATTTCTAACAGCTGGTCTATTTAACCATTTAAAATATGCATCATTTAATTTTCCTCCTACCAAATCATTTGCAACGTGCATTGGTATACGAGCTGGTTTATCTTCAGCGTGCCAACTCTGCATCTGTATTGATTCTATAGGAAGACCTACTGTTTTATCTGTATTAGTAGATGCTAAAAATTGGTCCATATCTCTGTACTTACCTAAATCTATAATAGAACCATCATAATCTCCGCCTCTAGTTTTTACAGCAGAATCAAACATTACCATATCTATCTTGTTATTTTCTAAGTATGGTTCAAATCTACTATCTACCATAAACATTGTCTTACCTAAGAAAGCAGCCTCACCATCACTTGCAAATGAAATAATAGGCTTAGCAGCTTTTGAACCTCTCCTATGAAAATCACCAGTAAGTATTTTCAACGCTTCCATAAATCTATTGCTAACAACTACAATAGAATTAAAGTGGCTTGTATCTCCTAACCCTCCAGGATATTTTAAATCTTTATCAACACTTAATATATTAGCATCAGAATTAAGTTCTCTTGCTCTTTGTACTTGTTCGGCTAGGTTTCTAAAAGCAGACGATAACTTAGGATTCATTTCACCTTTAACTAAAGCTTCATCTTTTAAGAGATGAAAATTATACATACCACTCTTATTTATAGGCTTTAGTACAGTATCAATAATTTCTCTCATATCTGACATTATGCCCTCAGGTACTGTTTTATCCATAAAGTCAGTTATTTGTTCAATTCTTTTAGTCTCAAGATTAGTTGTAGTTCTATTAGTAAAAAGTCTTATTCTTCTTAATGAGTCATGAGCAAATTCTTTTTCGGCAGTCCATCCTTTTGTATCAGCTTTTGAATTAACTACAGAATCCCAGAAATTTTTACCAAATTGTTTATCCCCAAATACAGTAGTTAACATTGTAGTAGCATGGTCTGATGTCCTTTCATCTGAAGGTATCTCGCCTCTAAATTTATAATTAATTGGATTCCCTTTATCATCAACATCAAATACATCTACAATGCGAGTATCATCTGTTTTTACATACTGATTTATCATTCTATCAATATAATTTGATATCTCAGGGGAATCTTTCCATCGTTCTTTAGCTTCATTTAAAGTATCTACAAACCTATTTGCCAATTTATGAATACCACTAAGACCTTTTCCTGGTTCAGCTGTTGTTATTGGTATACCTATACCTGACTCTACATCAGCAAGCCAAGCTACAATATATCCACTTTGAGGTTTCTTAGCTCCTGCATAATAATCATATGCTTCAGCTTCAGTTGTTGCTAATCTAGCTTCAGCTTTTTGACCTACTCTCCCAGCTCCAGTATAGAAACCAACTCTTAAATCACCAATTACTTCTTTAACATTTCTTTTTATACCAGCTTTATCATAAAACTCAGCATCAACAAATACAGATTCTCCAAATTCACTTGATAGGAAATCTGTAAGGTCACTTCTTCTAGCTGAACTTGGTTCGTCTAAATGACCTTCACCTTCACCAACTTTTAAATTTCTAACCTTAACGCCTTCAGTTATTCCAGACCATATTTTAATAACATCATTTACAAATCTTTCAATCTGATACTCAGGCATCTCTTTCCAGTTTTTATGAGTATAGACTTTACCATCAATCTCTTTACTCATTTCACCTTTTTTAACTGTATAATCAAAGAAGTTTGATAGAGTAAATCCTCCAGGCATATCAGTTACTATAGTTTCTAACATAACAGCTGGTGTTTGTCCATATATAATATCAGGTGTTGTATATTTTAATCCCCAATCTTTCTTAAATTTTTCAAGAGTAAGTGATACATGAGTATCTGAATGAGACTTAGGACTAAAATCCTGTTTATCTCTTTCCATTAATATATCAATTTCTCTTTCAATTGG
>Ga0315336_1001748_pt1 | contig 38610 bp, 32 predicted proteins | sample ASW5metaG_FD_204512 | JGI IMG/M metagenome (GOLD analysis project Ga0315336, IMG submission 204512) | Ammonia-oxidizing marine archaeal communities from Monterey Bay, California, United States - ASW #5 | ecosystem: Environmental > Aquatic > Marine > Intertidal zone | place: USA: California... | reverse complement strand
CTTTCCTCAAATCCCTGTTAACGTCCGGCATTTTTTTACAAACCAGTAAGCAGGTCGTCTCACTTGACTGAGATCGAGCGTTCCCATTCGTCACTCAAAAGCATACACCACCCGTACTGCCCTCAACAGACACCAGTTAGAAACCTGGAGCCGCACTGCTCCGTCAGGACATCAAGTGGATAGACAGTAGGACGAGAATCGAATTAGTTGGGCCGAGAAACAGGTGCCTTTTGACTAGCAGCAGGCTTCTTGTCGGTAGCACCATCTATTTCCTGACGCAACAATTCTGCAGCTTGCGCGCGGAACTCATCAACGGAAATATCACCGGCGTCGACCTTCTTCAACAAGCGCCGTTGCGCTTGATATTCAAGGTTCTCGATTCCAGCCTTGCTCTGCAAGAAACGCCAAGACTTTCGTCGCTCGATGCAGAACAGCACCATCTGACGCGAAAGCAAGTAATACCCGGCTTTGCGAATCTGGTCTTTGGGTAAAGCTTCAGGGCCATCTTCGTCGGTCACAAGATACACCTCAAAGTCAGGGATATAAGACCGATGCTTGGGATCTAGAAATCGACGCTGTACGACGTCATCGAAGGTTAACCGAGGCAGAACGTCGTCGAGATGCGTATATTTTGGCGCATCTTCTGGCTTAAATTTTTTCACGTGACGACGGAACCGTGCTTCAGTCGTGCACCAGTGAGCAACCGTGTAGCGGTATCGATCACCAGTCGCCTTATTCTTGGTGTCCCACCAATCAGTCTTCACTGATGGATTACCCTTTAAATCGAAGGCTTCACTGTAAATTTCACCACGCTTGGGATCAAAAACGAATTCTGGCATGCCACGGGAATCGCGAATCCGCTGGGCCTGCCTCACAGACATGTCATCAGCCACACCGTGCTCTGGCTGACACGACGTGAAGGTTTGATAAAACGCCGTGCCACGGTAGTCAAGACCGTCCAGTAATGATTTGTAGAACTTTGGCGCATTAGCAAGTGAAACTTGTGCAACAAATGGGGAGCCGTGACCTGCAGTGAATGTTTCAGCCACGTTCTTCTTTTCACTCAATTTACCCTGAGTGGCCTTGCCCATCTGATTCATGTCGAAGCCACCACACATAATCGATGAGTCTGAATTCTGACCACCCGTGTTCGAGTACACCTGAGTGTCGAGCATCAACATTTTGACGTTTGGCCGATTCTGTAAGATCACCTTCGATAAGTTCTGATAGCCGATATCACCCATTGCCCCATCACCACCAATGGCCCACGCCTTTGGTAATTCAATAATTTCCTGATGAGTCATCAACGTATCGGTGAAGTGTGTGTAATCGAAATAATCATCGGCAGAACACACGGGTTGGTCGTCGGCTAGCAACGAAATCGCAAGTCGCTCTGGAATAACCGACCGGCGTGCGTGGTCCATTATAAAGCTCTCACCAAACAACCATGTAATGGTTGGCCCATCTTGGAAGAGTGAGTTCATCCAGGGATAGGGATGCGGATTACTTGGCGGCGTTGAACCGTAAACAGTGTTACAGCCAGTGCTCGCACCCATCGCCATGACCGACATGCCACTAGCGAGCCGCCCTTCCTGTACCTGTAGGTCTTTGTGATTGAACGCCTCTTGACGCAGCACCGCGACCAATGCGTCGACGATATCAGTGTCGTTTAATACACCATTATCGGCCAACCGTTGCGTGGTATCACTGTCGTTCTCACCACCGAGGCCCATGATGACGTGGGCGACTGCACGCTTGAACCGTTCGTAGTCCTCTGGATCACGCTGCTGAAGATCGGCCAGCCTCGCAACACCAACTTCCGATAATTGATCGGCTTGGTCACGCATACGATCAGCCTTCGTGTGATACAGCGGTCGCATGAACGCTTCCGTCACTGATGCAACGGCCCTCAGAACACTTTTTTCGCCACAACCTGCGCATGCGCCATCACCAGAAACCAGCGCATCGTAATTCTTGCGCAACATGAGGTGATTCCTAAGCGCCGCATCCTTTGAATCTAGAGGAGATTCGTCGTCGTACAGACCGAGATAGCGCGGTGGCGTGTCGGCTAACGTATTTAAGAACGCCATCTGACTCAAATGTTCTGCATTGAGAGCGTCGGTCTCTGGTTCCATTCGCAATGCATCGTGGTCACCACAGACTTCAACACAGGCGGCGCACCCTTTACATAAATCTGATACGCCAATCATGAAAATCCCGCCAGCTCCCGCAGTTTTCTTTTCCTTCGAGGAGAAAATCGCATTCACCTTCGTAAACGCGACTGGCATTTTCTCGACGATGTCGAACAGTTCGTCCTTAGTGGACTGCTTGACCGCACCGTTTAAACCTTCGATTTCAGTTCGGATAATCGTAGAAAATGATGTCTCCGCCTTAGCCTTAGCAGCGTCCAACATCTGTGTGCGCGCGTTTTCCTCAATCGTTGGAAGAGCCTTGAGTAAGACCTGGCGTTGATCAGGCTCGGTCACATAGTTCACGATAGCCGACCGTAGTACGCTCCCAATATCTTGGGCAGTGTTGGGCAGTGCAGTATCTGGACAGGCTACGATACATTCCATGCACTGCGTACAGTTCTCAGCAATATAAACTGGCTTTTCACGGCGTGCCACGTACTTGGATGACGTCACACCCGTTCCAGCAGCCATCATTCCAACGGAAGACAATGGTGTCGCCGGTTGGTCGTATTCGTGCCCTGCACGAAACTGGTTATCGAAATAACCAATGTCAAATAATGGAGCTTTGGTTGGTTGTCCCTTCGGAGGCTCAGCACCATAAAACTGGAAGCATCCCCCTTCATTCGCAGACTCCGAAGTCGCTACCATTGGTAATAGGGAGCGACCACGCATACTTGATCGATCTTGCGCCTTCATCTCACCATGATCGACCTTACGGATGCGTTCGAATCCATCAGTCATGACCGTCATGTTGGAATCCACGACTGCATCACCAAATCGTCCAAATTTTTTAACGTATTGTTTTCTTACGACATCATTAAAGTGATCTTTCTTGATGTCGTTATCCTGGAGGAATGTTGATACACCGAAGAACGCTCCAAGAAACGCGTTACCTTGCATACGCAACTGTAAATCTGATCGACTCGTTGCATTACGAGCAATGTCAAAGCCTGGCAGCAAGTAGACGTTAATTTCGTTATCGATGATGAATTGCCGGTGCTGCATCGGGATACGTTCCCAAGCCTCTTCTGGCGTCTCATCCGACTCCCAAACAAACGCCCCACCCTTCACCAGACCTTCGAGCGGATTTGTATGGGTAAAGGCCTTCGGATCACAACAGAGCACAACATTGACGTGACGCAAATCGCAATTAACACGAATGCGCTCCGGGGCTACAACGAGAAAATAGTTTGTTGGCGCACCCTTTTTCTCAGAGCCGTACTTTGGATTTGCACTAACGTGCACCAATTCTTTTAAGCGGCCGTGCTCGTCATAGGACTCATCGCGTTGCGATAGATAGCTCCCCAGTTCTCCGATGATTTCTCCTAAATTTTTACCGGTGGTAATCATGCCCCAACCACCAATCGAATGCAGTCTGACGGCGATCGCACCTTCAGGCAATAACGATGGGGTTTCATCGGATTTCACTTCATACGGATGGTCAATCCCTAGCGCAAAAAATGTCTCGCCATCAGACGCGCGCTTGCCATCCGTTCTTGCACGTGCACCAGTTGCATACTCGTAGGCGCCGAGGATACCTTCCGGCCGAAAATCTCGAGAGCCAAGACCATAAACACCACGAAACAATCGTGGCATGTCCTCAATACTTATCGCTGGCAAGTTCTGGTGCGTTAACTGCCTTGAATTCTCGATCGCCTTCTCCAAAGCAGTGCGGATGTCTCGTGCCATCGGATTATCACCCGCCATCGCTTCGTCAGTTCGCTCAAGGACAATGACATTCTTCTTGCCAGTCAGCGCCTTGATGACCGCAGCTTCAGGGAAAGGTCGAATCACATTCAGGTGATACGAACCGACGCTTTCTCCACGGGCACGAAGATGATCTACCGCAGCTTCAATATTCTCAGCCGCTGATCCCATAGAGACGAATACAGTTTCGGCGTCATCGGTCTCGTAACCCGAGATAAACCCGTAGTACCGCCCGGTCAATTTTCCAAATTCTTCGTACGCGTTCTCTAGAAAATCTAGAATCGGCTCAACAAAATTATTACGACGGGCTACGACACCCTGCATGAAGTGTTCTTGATTCTGCACCGGACCGAGTAGAAGAGGATTCTCTAGATCCACCATTCGTGGTACGCGTCGACGTTTCGGGCCAAAGAGCTCGCGCTGTGTCGCAGTTGGACACTCAATAAGGTCGTCAGGCGCGCCCATATAGTCACGAATCAACTGGGCTTCGTGTTTATAGAAAGTTCGCTCCAAATGCGATGTGAGGAAGCCATCCTGAATGTTCATCCCAGGAGTCAGGGACAACTCACACACTTTCCGCAAAATAAGAGCCTGGTCAGCCGCTTGCTGGGCGTCTTTACCAAACACCATAATCCAGCCGGTATCGAGCACACCGTAGATGTCATCGTGGCCGCAATGCACATTTAAGGCATGCTTCGTCAAGGCGCGCGCTGCCACTTCGACAATCATCGTCGAGAGTTTTCCAGGTGCGTGATAATACTGCTCCGCAGCATAGGGCAGCCCCTGTCCGGACGTGAAATTGACTACTCGGCGTCCTGTTACAGACAGAGCCGTGGCCCCACCCTGAGCGGCATGTTCTCCCTCAGCTTCGAGTGCTAAGATTGACCCGCCAAACACGTTCAAATTTCCTTCAGCAAAGGACAGTTGATAGTTCTCACCCATCTCCGTCGAGGGTGTAATCGGAAAGAAAACACCACCGTCACTCAGACGAGCCTCTGTGTGATAGGACACCAACTGATTGCCATTGGTCGTTACACGAATTCCAGGATATTTTGCTTTATCAACCATAAAAAATTTCTAGAAACTTAAAAACCGGAGTCCTCTAGCACCGCTTGTGAGGATACCAAGTCAGATATTACCAAGTGTCAATCTGTATAATTTCATCAATAATAATGATATTAAACAACTCTCTTGTTATCCCCCGAATTAACTGCGTTAATCAAATTGTCTACAGGGGGGGTACACTTCCATCTGTGTACGCCACAGTAGGATAACATGAGTGATAATCCAGAAGCGAATCCGAAACGGAACTCAGTCATTAATTTCTTGTTAAACTATTGCTAAATATATTGCTTAAACCGTCTTGCAGCCTTATAGATACCGAGTAAGTTCTTACTTCCCACTAGATGGGCACACAGACATCGCAATAAGCTGATAGGAAAAGTTGGAGAGGAAACTATGAAAATGCCCCGAGAGAAAAGTAAAAATCGTTCAAACGTTAACGTTTCCCGCCGCGGTTTCTTGCAAGGTTCAATGGCAGCCGTTGTGGGTGGTCTAACAACCAACGTCTCCAGCCCCACTGTGCTGCATGGCGCCACCAAGTCGTCAAATCAGCTCTGGCGTGAACGAATCCGTCCCACTGGACCCCTCGATGAGGTGTACTGGGCCCGAGTCCGCAAAGAATTCAATATAGTGGATGACATTTCATACATGAACAACGGTACGATGGGACCAATCCCGAATCCTGTCGTAGAAGCGCAAACACGCTATCTAAGGGATCTCGCAGCCGATCCACGTGCTGGCGGAAGCCTCGAACCCGTCCGTGAGAAATTAGCATCGTTCGTCGGCGCCGACCCCGACGAAATTGTGCTCACACGGAGCACCACCGAAGGCATGAAAATCTTCTGTCGTGGATTGGATCTGCAGCCAGGCGATGAAATCCTAATGTCGTCCCACGAGCATCCAGGGGGATACGGTTCCTGGAGGGCTCGGGAAGACCGAGACGGTATCATCGTCCGCACGGTTGACATCCCTGCACCACCGGAAAGCGCTGACCAAGTCATTGACATCTGCGAAGCTGCCATCACCACCAAGACACGTGTCTTGGTTGTGAGCTACCCAATCTTTGTAACCGGCCTGTTGATGCCAATCAAAGGTTTGGCCGAAATGGCACATCGACATGGGGTGCTGATCTCCGTGGACGGCGCCCATGCACTAGGCATGTTGGACCTGCAGCTGCACGATTCTGGAGTTGATCATTTCTCCACGGCGGGACAAAAATGGTTACTGGCCGGAAGCGGTACTGGTCTCGCGTACTTCAAACGTGACGTACAAGAGCAAGTATGGGGCGATATGTGGCGACGAACTGACAGGAACGAGGAAGGTGCACGAAAGTATGAAGTGTCTGGCCAGCGTCATATCCCATCAGCTCGTGGGATGGGAGACGCAGTCGACTTCCAACTGGCAATCGGCAAACAAAACATTCAAGCACGCGTACAGACACTAGCCAATCAACTCAAAACCGGCCTGCACGAAATTCCTGGAGTGGGAATTGGCACATCCGGATCCGCTGAAATGAGTGGTGGATTGACAACATTCTTCATTGACGGAATCCCAAAAGCAAACACTCAAAAAGCTCTAATGGATCGCGAACACATTTACATTCCTGGTAGTTCGTTAAATGATTTCGCGTGCCGAGTCTCAACTCATTTTTACAACACGCCGAATGAGGTTGACCGGGTGCTGTCGGTTGTTCGCCATATCGCCGAGAATCGCTCAGCGTACTCGACTGCCGTCTAGAAACGAGTGACCACTATTATTCGCAGGTGGTGCCCTGCTTTACAGACGCCTCTGTAGCCCACTCGTACGCACTAGTACGCTTGGCACCATCCGGCATGGCCGTTTCAATCCGGACAGCAGCGGCATCACCACATTGAATGGTGACCCCGTTGTCGTCAATTCCCGTAACCATGCCGGGTGATTCTGAGGCACCACTTACAACGCAAGAGCCGTAGAATTTTACGGTTTTTCCGTCCAGTGTCGTCCAAGCTCCCGGTTGGCGATCGCTGCCCCGAATCAAGTTATGAACCGCACGAGAGGGTTGCGTCCAGTCAATACGCGCGATGTCCCCTTCCCAAGGGGCCTCGTAGGTTGCCTCGGTTTCATCCTGTACAATCCTTGGAGCACTGCCATCAGCCACGAGTCTGACTGCCTCCACCAACGCGTCAACACCGACAGGGAAAAACCGCTCTCGATAGATGCTGTTGACCGTATCGTTCTCACCGATTGGAAACCGTTTCTGCAACAAAATCGGTCCAGTATCAAGACCTTGATCAACCCAGAAAATGGTCAAGCCTGCTTCGGATTCACCTTGTAAGAGTGCGTAATTGATCGCGCTGCGCCCCCGATGCCGCGGCAGCAAGCTTGGGTGATACTGAATAGTGTCATGCGACGGGTACTCCAAGACGCGCGCTGGGATAATCTGCGTAACAAACGCCATCACATTGAGGTCTGGCTTCGTTGCCACATACTGTGCGTAGACCTCTTCATTCACCACACCCTTCTGTTGCCAGCGTTTCGGTTGCAAAAGTGCAACACCGTCACGCCGTGCAAGGTCCGCTACCGGATCTGCCCGCTTGGTTTCAGGAGGGCCATAAACCCCAACAATCTCATGGCCTGTCTCGCATAAACGCTCATAGACTGCAGCTCCAAACGGCGACTGTCCAAAAAATCCTATCCGCATAAAGTGTCTTCCTTGCTATCAATGAAACCGTGAGCAAACTTTCGACTTCGGAGGGTAGCACAACACCACCAGAGTCACAGTCTATTCGTCAAACACAGAAAAACCTTCACACTCAACCTGATAAAACGACAAAATATATTTAAGTTAATTTCACGAGGGCTCGTCTTTTGCTACAATGCTCACCCATATTGATTAGCAACTCCTCCCCCAAAGCTTCATTCATGCGGATACGACCCATAATGCAAGGAACCTTTCTGTTCGTAATGTCCTCTGTCATAGCAATGAATCTCACCGTTGTCAGCGGTCAAGAACTCCAACAAGCCCCCATTGAAACGGAATCACGTTTGGAGTTGGAAGCCATATCACCTTCTTTTTTAGGCATGTATCGGAAGGTTATGGAAATTGAGGACGAAATCAGACGCCATACCGATCAGTATGGACTGCCTTTTGATCTGGCACGTGCTGTCTGCCTCTACGAATCGGGGGGTAACGCAAACCTTTCCTCTGGTGCTGGTGCGCAGGGTTATTTCCAAGTAATGCCAGCGACGTTCCGTTCCCTGCGAGTGGAAACAAACATCGAAGCAGGCGTCAAGTATCTGACTCAAATGATTAAGCGATTCGACCGAGAAGATTACGCGGTCGCCGCTTATAATGGCGGACCCACTCGAGTAGCGCGACGACGGCCAATGTACCTCGAAACGCTGCAGTACGTACTTGGGGTAGGTCACTTTCGTAATGTCCTCAAAACTCACGAATCGTCACTCCGGTATCACGCTAACCAAGTCCACGTAACAACGGTTGCTGAAGGTGACGACTGGTGGCAGTTATCGCAGCGGTTGAATCTCCCAATCCTGCAACTACGCCTGCACAACCCGTTTCTCGCGAACCGGCAATTGCGAGTCGGCCAACTCATTGCATATCCAACGGAACCACGAAACGACGTAGCGGTTCAACGTAATGGACATTTGGAATACGTTACCCGAATCGGCGACAACTATTTCAATATCGCCGGCACCATGGGTGTGAATCTAGACACGATGCGTAAAGATAATTCGCTGTGGCATCTTGAGAACCTACCGCCAGGTCTGCGCCTGACCCTCTCAACCAACTGGAAGGGAACACACGAAGTACATGCAGTGCAGGCTGGCGAAACCCTGCACACGATTGCAGAGAATCTCAAGTCAGACCCGTGGAGAATCATCTGGGACAATCAGATTTGGAATCAGAACCTCGAAACCGGTATGACCCTTCGGGTTCGAAAAGCACCCCCCAAACCGACCTATCTCGTGCATCGAGTCACCAGTGGTGAAAACCTTGGTGTTATTGCTCGCAGGTACGGCACTACAGTGCGGGCGATTCAATCTGCGAACACCTTAGGACGGGGCACGTTGATTAGGATCGGTCAACGTCTTCGCATCCCAACCGTAAAGTAGTGTCCTAGCTAGTTAGAGCTTCCAACCTCAAGCAATAGAGCGTGCTCCTACTGGAAGAAACTCGCGCACTCAATTGATGTTTTGGCTCCATTACTGACGCTTCGCTTGTTCCACCATACGTGCCACATCGGCCAACAACTCTTTAGCGTCATACACAATGCCATCCTTAATCGTGTACTTGACGCCTCCGACTTGTTCAACCATGCCGGTCTGGTCATTCAATTTCGCCGCACCAGTCCCGTAGAGCACTTGCAAGTTCTCTAAGGGATTCGCATCAACAATGACGAGATCAGCCAGTAGGCCGGGACGAATGATCCCATAGTCGATGGGAATGCCTAGTGGCTCATGTAATGTTTCGGCACCATTTAAAGTAGCAGAGCGAATCACTTCCAGTGGGTGAAAACCTGCTTCCTGTAACAATTCCAGTTCGCGAACGTATCCGAACCCGTACAGGTTATAGATGAACCCTGAGTCAGATCCGGTGGTGACACGGCCACCCTGATTCTTAAAGTCATTGAGAAACGACATCCAGACACGGTAGAAATTCTTCCAAGCGACCTCGTCATGAGTAGTCCAGTAGTACCAGTACGCACCGTGATTAATTCGACTCGGTTCAAAGAATTCCCATTGCGAAGGTAACGTATAGATGTCATGCCAATCAGCATTTCTGGCACGCATGACATCACGGCCAGCCTCGTATATCGTCATTGTCGGGTCGATCGTTGTTCCAAGTTGAAGGAATTCATCGATGAGCGCCTGCCATGCGCTACTGCCTCGAGGATGAATTTGGTTCCAGAGCCGTGCCACTTGCCCAAATCGATGCTGCTCGTCGCTTTGATTATGGTCGGGCGGCCAATTCTGGACGGTATAGTCCTTTAATAGCGATTCAAATAGGCCGTAATAATGAGTCACCGTACCTAATCCGAGTCGCGCCGCATCGATAGCATTCATCCGTGCAACACCAGTTTGACCAAGATGCGCCATCGTTCCCATCCGGTGCTGCTTCGCTTCGTCAATGAGTGCAGCCATGATTGACGGGTCGTGGGATCCTAATTTCAGTCCTTGCACACCCTGCGTTGCAGCCCATCGCACCCACTCACGCGCGACCTCAGCATTCTCAACCGGTCCACCATCCCAGCCATTCCCGCTACCAGGACGCCCGTATGGTACGATTCGTGGTGCGACGATCTCATTTTGCGCACTTCGCGCGGACTCCTCAAGCACCCAGTCGCGTGCTCCCGCTCCAGCATCCCGAACTGTAGTAACACCATGCCCCAGCCATAACTTGTAGGTGTACTCCGCTTCGGGCGCCTTGGGTGTTCCGCCAATATGCGTATGCAGATCAATAAATCCAGGCATGACGAACATTCCGTGCGCATCGATTTCGTGAATTGCACCTTGAGGTCGCGCAGACTCAGCAATCGGCGTTCTTGGAGACCCGACCCCTCTTACCGAAACAATCCGATTACCTTCGACAACTATGTCAACAGGTCCTCTCGCTGGCGCACCAGTACCATCAATGACTGTTGCTCCCTTTATGATTAGACGTTGGTACGGTCCATCACCCTGAGAGCCACGCGGCGGAGCTGGAATCATCCCAGTTGAAGGCTGACCAAATGCCCAACCGGTACATACTAAGGAACAGGCTATCCAAAACCCGGTCAGTCTTCTGGCCCTGTTCATATCTTCTCCTTTTGATTTATTAAACCAATCCTGAATGCCTGCGATACACCTGGTTGTTGCATGGACGACTTTCATCCACCTTCCAAAGCCGAGAGAATCGTAATCTCATCTCCTGCTCGGACCTTCACGTCCAATTCACCGCTCTTTAGTTGACGTCCATTCAGAAAGACGACTAAAACTGGATTGAGATTTAGTGACTTCCACACCAAAGAGCCGAGCTCGGCATAACGTTCAGTGAGTGCTCGCAGAGTCGCTTCAACCGTGTCACCCTCCAGATCAACGGATTCAACCCCGCCGATTCGCTCAGAAAAGAGCGCCGGAAAGCTTACGGTAATACTCATAACGCTTCGATTTCTTTATTGAACACCGCCCAGACTTTGTCCTGCAACTCGGCAAAGAATTCACGAGTTACAAAAGATTCGGTTTGCACATTTGGATTCGGTTGTTCAAATACTTGATCCGGTAGTGTGTACTCCGAATCTTCATAGCCTTGTTTACGCTCAATGGCTAAGCCGCGAAGGTAGGCGCGACGCACAGCCGCCATCATTTCTTCAAGTGAAATATCCAAACTCCCCTCCACTTGCAGTGCCGCCACCGCCATCTTCTGGCTTAGTCCTCCGAACTTACACGTCCCAAGTAAATCGTCACGAACCTGATAGAGCCCTTTCTGAGTGATGGCCTTCACCCAGTAATCCATTGAGGTATCCCCTTCCATCACCAACGCCATAAAAGTAGCCATCGTCATATGTCCCCCAGCAATAGCCCATGGGTAGCCTGGGTTGGTTTCTGGAATATACGCTGGCAATTCCAGGCCTTTTACATGCATGGCATAACTAGTTTCTCCACACTGCTCGGACAACCTCTTGACGCCATGGCCCAGTTCAGGCAACCGACCATTTCCCGCGTCTTCAACCAGAGCCATAATTTTTTCAGCATCCCCAAAGGTTGCACCGTTCATAATCGGTTTATCAGGATGGCGCTCGTTGTAATCGAGCACATACCCAATCGTTGTCCCGAGTGAGATCGAATCCATCCCCAGATTGTCACCGCGCTGCACAAGTTGCCAAGCTGCCGTGGGATCGTCGACGCCAAGGTTAGTGGCCAATAGATTCAGGGGCTCATAGTCGAATTTGGCCCTGAATGATCCGCGGCTGCCATCACTCTTCTTTTCGTAGATGTTCTTATGACAATTGATGCCACAGCGATAACAGGATTCGGCTTTGATAACAAACTGGTCTTCGAGAGTCTCTCTGAATAAGCTAGCCGGGGTATCGTCCCCATTGGGCCGAAAATTGTTTTGTGGCAAAGTGTGTGTTTTATGGAGAATCGGAAAATTAGACCAGGTCCCTCCCAAACCACCCTTGTTCGCTTCTCTAAACTTTGTCGAACCAGGCCCCTGTGCGATTTTCTTGTTTAGTTCTTTAGTCTCCGGCGCTAACTTCGTATGTTTATCGGCACTCCGCGCAACGAAGCCGATTATGTTTTTCGAACCCATAATCGTGCCCATGCCGCCACGGCCGGCAAATCGACACTTGTCATCTCCAGATTTGAGTTCGTTTTCTGTACTCATTGCGACAGCAGCAAAATAGCAACCAGTATAGTTTTCACCCGCAGGCCCAATGACAGCAAAGTGCGCATCTGAATATTCCGCGTGGAGCGCAAGGATTTTCTTGTGAGTGTCCATACCGAGTAGGGATTCTGCTGGGCTCAAAGCGACTGCAGGCCCATCGGGTTGTTCCTCGATCACGATAAGAACTGGTGAACTCGACTTGCCTTCGATGACGATTTCATCGATCCCAGCCCATTTCATCTTGGAGCCAAACTTGCCGCTCCCTGCGGACCAAATTGCTGCTGGCAAGCCCTTGTTTGAATGTTTCAATGGACTATACGAAGAAAAATAGGTCCGTAGCCCCGTCATGACATTTGAGCCCGTCAATAAACCTGTGTTCACGATTAACGGATTGTTCGAGGAAAACGCATCACTAACATCACGCGTCATCAGCATTTGGAACGACCGTCCAAAGCCACCCAAGACGTCCTCGAGATTACCGCACGGTACTTCCTCTATATGAATCGATCTCGTATTAAGATCGATCGTGCACCGCGTGTACCAGACTTTCTGGGGGTCGAATCCCCCGCCATTATTCGAGTTCCGCATGCCTGCTCCATGTCATAAGTTATTCGCACTTCAGAAAATTACGATTCCAAGCCAAGGTGCGTCGAAAGACGTTTCAAGTATAACTTCTCTAGGGTATTCCGGGATCAACTGGAATTTGCACATCTACATATGTTGCACAGCTATCGTAGCTGCAACGACTCCTCCTAGAGCCCCTCTAGCGGGACTCTGCACGAAGTACCTCGACCAATGCAGCGACGTCGGTAGCATTATTGTAAAGATGTGGTGAAATACGAAGTGCACGACCCCGTAACGAGACGAAGACCTTTCGCTCACGCAGCCTAGCAAACACGGTCGCAAGGTCAACCGACTCCGGAGCATACAGACCAAACAAATGCGCGCTCCGCCATTTTTCTCGCTCGAAACCAAAACCAAGCGCTTCCGCCTCTACGAACAATTCGGCGGTAAGTGTTCGACAATACTGTTGAACCTCGTCGAGATTCCAGCGTAAAACCTGTTCGAGCGCAGCGATGAGCATGGGCGTTAAGACAAAATTCGCGTGCTCGCCCACATCGTAGCGTTCCGCTCCTGGTCGATATTGATCGGAGTAGTTCACCAAGTTGCGAAAGTCCTCGCTCCCGACGCGTGCAAACGTGTGATTCTCAAGTGGTTTTCCACCATCGTACCGTGGTCCGAAATAGCCTAAGCCTATTGAATACGGACCGAGGAGCCATTTATAGGCAGCGCAAATAAGTGCATCTGGTTTAAGCCGTTCAACGTCAAACGGCATCGCTCCGACGGCCTGCGTACCGTCAACTATAAACGCCGCATCGCAATCACGGGCACGGGTGCCAATCGCTTCGAGGTCAAAACACGTACCATCGGTCCAATGCACCGGTGCCGATGCGACAATCACGGTGTTCCGATCGACTGCCTCAAGTATTCTAGTGCTCCACTCGTCACCCCGGTGCAAACGAACCGGAGGCTTCACCGTCCGCACTTCCAAACCATGCATTTGAGCAACGACGTGCCAAGGGTATACGTTACTGGGAAACTGTTCGTGCGCTACGACGATGTTCTGTCCTGCCTCGAACAACGTATTGTGCGCCACCACAGCCATCCCATACGAAACAGCTGGTAGGATTGCGATGCGTTGTGCCTCGGGCGTATTTACCAATTGTGCGAATAACGCGCGCGCGCGATTGCTATCAGTGAAAAAATCTTCGGGCATAATCTGACTTGGCACCTGTTTACGAGCGATGCCAGTCATTCCAGCGTCAGCAACAGTTTTCGGAATGGGCGACATGTAGGCACAATTCAAATAGTGAGTATCCTCGGGTAGTGCAAAGAGATCCCTCTGTGACGTCAACATCAATCATTCCCCAGAGTCTGTTGGTAACTGCTGTTCCCACCTCGAGTGGCGACAATAATTCCAACCAAAATGGTGGCTCCTCCTACCAGTGTCTGCATTTCTAGCGTTTCGCCAAGAAGCACATAACCTAGTGCCAACGCTACGACCGGAAAAACGTAGGACGCAAACGACAATGTGCTAACCGGGAACTTCTTCAACAAGCTATAGAAGATCACAAATCCAAAGACGGAACCAACAATCGACAAGTACAGCACCGAGCTCACCGCAGCGGGAGTCCAACACACATGCGTTACGTTTTCACTCCAGAACGAAACTACCAGCAATAGTGCTGCCGCATAGGTCATCGGCAAAGCTGTCAGATTGTACGGGTGGAAGTGATACCCCCATTTTTTAATACCCACGTTACTAAGACTGACGACGAAGGGAGATATCAGAGTTACGGCAGCTCCAATCACGTTAAGGCGATTGGGTAACTGTAAGTCATCCTGGAAAATAAAGACGACCCCAAAGAATCCAAGGAGTACGCCAACGAACTTTCTCCAGGTGATTGCCTCAGAGTCGACTGCCACATGGGCCAGCAGCATGACAAACAGTGGATTTGTCGCGAATAGCACCGCGCTGAGGCCAGCTGGAATGTACTGTTGCCCCCAGTACACTGCACCATATGACAAACCGATGCCGACGCCGATACAAAGTAATCCAAAATGAGCTCGGAAAGTCTTCGGCAGTCGAACACCCTGCAGCCAACTCAATCCAAAAAGGACAATGCCAGCAATCAAGAATCGGACGCCAGCCGCAAGAAACGGTGGGACCGCCTCTAGACCAATCTTGATAATGGGCCAAGTCGAACCCCAAACTAGGCACAAAAGACCGAGCGAAATAAATGAAACAGTTCGAGACATTGGGTTGTTTGACATCTAAGCCCAACGTTTGCTCGCACTGACAGCACGCAGGGTTGAATGAAAACTTCTCGTAGAGTTTATGGAAGCAGTATCGCTCGATTCACTAAGAAGCAGGTGCTAATAGACGGTCAACAATCTCCTTGAGACACTTGGCGGCTACCGTCGCGGTGACACCATTCAAGTCGCGAGTCGGATTGTACTCGACGATATCAGCACCGACGAATGTAGACTTACCCATTCCGAGGTGCTGAATTACATCTAAGACGTTACGAGTCGAGACGCCCCCCGGTTCGTGATGTGAGAGCCCAGGCGCATACGCAGGGTCGAGCACGTCTAGATCCAGTGATAAATAGACTGGTCCCTCCAAGCTTGTGCAGACATCAGTCGACCACCGGTCCACAGGATGCACCTCCACATCAAACCTTGCTGCCTGCTCACGCTGGTGTGGCGTCATCGTCCTAATGCCCATCTGGATAAGACGTGTAACTATCCCTTCCTCCATGATCCGCGCAAAAGGGCACGCATGCGAAAATTTGTTGCCAGCAAACTCATCATATAAATCGGCATGTGCGTCTAGGTGTAGCACTGTCAAACTCGAATGCTTTTTTGCAGTAGCACGCACAATTGGATAGGTCACCGCGTGGTCACCACCTAAGGCGACAAGGCGATATCCTTGATCAAGTAAGGTAGTAACCTTTTGCTCAATCGCAGCAAAAGCGGAAATCCCGGCTGGGATGGTTAAGTCACCAACATCACACAAGTTATCAATTGCTGCAAGATCGCGTCCACTCTCAGCGCACATATTTGTCGCAGCAGACTGGAAAGCTTCACGGATCTGCTGGGGCGCCTGTGCGCACCCGCTTAAGAATGAAGAATTCTCATCGAACGGTATTCCAACGATTGCGACGGATGTTGATCTATCATGCATAACAAAAGAATTATGATTGAGAGGCGTTATATCTAGAATATCATCGCTACGTCTGTTCTGACTGTAGAGTAAAACCCTCTGGAGGTCTTCATGAATCGCATTTTCACAAGATGGTCTCGACGACAATTCCTGACTACGGCAGCAATCACACCAACCGCGGGGCTACTGGCGACGGGGTGTCAATCTGCACCTACCGAGGAAAACGCAATCCCAGTCGATGATATCTATAGCCGCCTTGGCGTCCGGCCCTTCATTAATGCGGCTGGTACCTATACAGCACTGACGGCATCCTTGATGCCTCAAGAAGTTGTCACAGCAATGCACGAAGCCTCCCAACAGTACGTCTCCCTTGATGAGCTACACCAGATAGCCGGCGAACGCATCGCCTCACTCGTTGGGAGCGAAGCAGCTCTCGTAACCTCGGGATGTGCTGCAGCGTTGACCCAGGCTACGGCAGCCTGCGTGGGCGGGTCAGACGTCCAGGCAATCCGTCAGATACCAGATACGACTGGACTCAAAAACCAAGTCATCATCCAGAAATCACATCGCTTTGGCTACGATCATGCCATTCGAAACGTGGGGGTTGACCTCGTGGAGATTGAAACCCGACAAGAACTGGAGGCAGCGACTTCCGAGCACACAGCGATGCTGTTTTTCCTGAATTTTGCAAATGATCAAGGTCAGATCGACCGCGAAGAATTCGCCAGTCTCGGGCAAAAAACAGGTATTCCCACCCTAATTGACGCCGCAGCAGATCTCCCTCCCGTTGAAAATTTGCGCATATTCACCGAGATGGGATTTGACCTTGCTGCCTTCAGTGGAGGTAAGGGCCTGCGGGGCCCGCAATGCTCAGGCCTCTTACTGGGCCGACGGGACCTGATCGATGCAGCGTATCTGAACGGTTCGCCACATTCCAACTCGGTCGCCAGAATTGCGAAGGTCGGCAAAGAAGAGATTATGGGTTTAACACGGGCTGTTGAACTCTATGTTGAGAAAGATCACGAAGCAGAATGGAACGAGTGGGAATCGAGAGTCCGCACTATTATCGCTGGTGTTTCAGACATTCCTGGAGTAACTGCCAATCAGTTCGTGCCTCATATCGCAAATGAGGTGCCCCATGTAGCAATCACATGGGACTCCACACACATCAATCTAACACGTGATGACGTAGCAAACGCGCTCCGCCAAGGTGAACCTCGTATCGAAGCAAGGCCCGGCGCGGGTGGCGCATCACAACTCGACATTGGAGTATGGATGATGGAACCTGAAGATGCACCGGTAGTCGCCGCACGGTGTGCTGAAATATTTCGGGACGCTATAACTTAAGTACGTAGCCCGTGAGGTCGATCGGGGTTACCTTGGCGACATCATGTCCCAGTTGACCCGCGATAAACCATTCAGGTCCCAAACGATCTGGCCAGCGCGTACGGTTAGTTCGGCTTCAAATTTCCGATCGCCAATGAGCTTTCCACCAACAACGTCCACGAAGCCAAATTCACCGTCCCGTTCTCGTAAGACAGTGACATCCGCCACGGCTCCAATGCTGAGATGCCCAAGATCGTCCCGATTAATCGTCTGGGCAGGATTCCAAGTGGATCGCTCAACCACATCCTGAACAGACATCCCCATATTAAGAAACTTAGACATCACATTCAGCATGTCCTTCATGCCCCCATTCATGCTGCCAGTGTGCAGATCGGTGCTGATCGTGTCCGGCGGAAAACCTTGGCTCATTGCAGGAATGGCCTGACTAAACAGAAAGCTGCCTCCACCGTGTCCAACATCAAACACGATACCTCGAGCACGCGCATTAGACACAAACGGCTTCAGCATTCCATCTGAATCAACGATCGGCAAGCGCCCGTTCACATTCATATATGTATGAGTGTAGATGTCGCCGGGACGGAGGTGTCTGAGCAATAAGGCTTCCAGTGAAAGTTCGGGTTCATGAGTGCCGAAATCGACCATGACGGGGACATTCGCACGGCCACCTGCTGTAACCGCATGATCCACAGGCCCAAAATCTTCTCCTCGGTAATGCGCAACCTTAATCCCCACGACGATATCCGGAAATTCTAAGGCGCGCTGAGCTGTGAGCTCAGGATCCATGTCGGCCACATTCTGCTCAACGGGTCCACCTTTCATTCCACTTCCAACGATGTTGAGCATTGCCAATACACGTGTTTGTGATCGATCGATCACCTGTTCCTTGAATTGGATGAAATTGCGCCACCCGGCTCCACCGGTATCAACGACAGTCGTCACTCCTACTCTAAAAGTGAACCCGTCTGGAGGCAGTGCAGTGAAGCTGTTACTCAAATAAGCGTTCGGTTCGGTGCCAAAAAACACATGGGCATGCAAGTCGATCAAGCCTGGCGTCACAATTAATCCAGACGCATCCACCACCGTCTTGGCCCTACTCTCCTGAATCTGCTCTGCCACCTCAACAACTTTTCCATCAGCAATCCCTACATCAAGCACAGCGTTAATCTCGTTACGGGGGTCAATCACTCGTCCTCCACGAATCAGTAGGTCAAGCGACTGCGCCTGGAGAACTCCAACTGCTACAGAAAAAAAGACCCAAGTGAATACCGCCCGTCGAATTAGCATCTCAACCTCCTAGACTCGAACCAGAACGTCAACTTCAGTGCAACCAAATGTTTGGTCATCATCTCATAGCATGAACTATCGTATATACTGAATTACGATATCGGCCGTTGCCGTGAAAAACCACGAGACTTTCTGGAGGATTTCGATGCGTGCATACCTAGTCGTAGCCGTGAGTTTTTTCGTTTTATCCGGTCTTTCTCAGGTGCCAGAGATAGCCGATGAATCAGGATTTGATGCAGCTATGAAAGACGTCGGCAAGACTTTCGGTGCCGTTCGAGCAGGCATCGAAGCCCGCGACGGCGAACAGACAGCAGCCGGCGCCGACCACTTAATCGAAATATTCACAGGCGTGAAAACGTTTTTAGAGGCAAACGGTGCAGACGGTGCCGCGAGCATTGCTGAAGACGCTCGGCAGGCAGCCAGCGACCTAAAGGCAGCTGTCGATAACCAGGATTTTTCGTCGCTCCCGGACATCCGTAACCGAATCGGTGGCACTTGTGGGTCTTGCCACAACGATTACCGTGAGGAGAACCCTGACGGTGGGTACCGGATCAAAGCTGGTGTTATTTAATTTACAGGGTGGCCGAGCAGCCTGCAGATTGTCACGTCCTTGAAAGCCTACAACTGCAGAGGCCATCACCAGCACTCGGGAAATAGTGAAATCCAATCTACTGCTTCACTCAATGTGAGAGAACGGTTATCGTCTCGACGAGATTTCTCAAGATCTTGTTCATTACGAATCAGGCAGGACATCCGACCTGGCTCACAAAATCGTGCCGATCGAGTAGAATGGTAAATTAAGAATCGATAAACACTGCATTTTGATATCTAGTAACGTCGCGTTAAGGAGAAACACATGACCCCCGTTGCAACCGACCGTGCCCACGCATTTACTGACGCTGTAGCGGTCGACCGCCTACCCTATAAGATTGCTGATCTGTCCCTAGCCGAATTCGGCCGCAAGGAAATCAGACTCGCTCAGCAGGAAATGCCTGGCCTGATGGCCCTCCGACGAGAATATGAAGGGCAACGCCCATTAGCTGGCGCGCGGATTATGGGTAGTTTGCACATGACCGTACAAACTGCAGTCCTGATTGAAACGTTGGCAGCACTTGGCGCAGATGTTCGGTGGGTCTCTTGTAACATCTTTTCGACGCAGGACCACGCAGCGGCAGCGGTGGTCGTCGGTCACCCAGAGACGGGCGGCACCCCAACTAAGCCACTGGGTATTCCGGTGTTCGCTTGGAAAGGTGAAACGCTGGAGGAATATTGGTGGTGTACAAACGAAGCACTGCGATGGCCAGACGGTTCTGGACCAGAGTTAATGGTAGATGACGGTGGCGACGCGACACTCCTCATTCATAAGGGTTACGAATTTGAGCAAGTCGGTGCTGTTCCTGCATTTCAACCGAGTACTGACCCTGAAGAATGGGGGGTTATTCTCGACTCGCTTCGAACACTCCAGACGAAGGACAAACAATACTGGCATAAAATTGCTCCGGCCATTCGCGGCGTAAGCGAAGAAACGACGACCGGTGTGCACCGTCTGTATCAGATGATGGAAGCTGGGACGCTACTCTTCCCCGCTATCAATGTGAACGACTCTGTAACGAAGGGTAAGTTCGACAACATCTACGGCTGTCGACATTCTCTCCCAGACGGTCTGGCACGAGCCACTGATGTCATGCTCGGGGGGAAGACCGCTCTCGTGTGTGGTTTCGGTGAAGTAGGTAAAGGCTGCGCCCAAGCCTTGCGTGGTCAGGGTTGCCGAGTCATGGTAACTGAAGTCGATCCGATCTGCGCCTTGCAAGCTGCCATGGAAGGGTACCAAGTCGTGACCCTTGAGGATGTGGTGGAACAAGTCGATATTTTTATTTCTGCCACTGGGAACTTCAATATTTTTACAGTGGAACATATGTCTAGAATGAAGGACAAGGCAATCGTCGGAAACATCGGTCACTTTGACAACGAGATTGACATGGCCGGTCTAAAAAAATTCGAGGGCATTGAGCACATCAATATTAAACCGCAGTACGATGAATGGCGATTTCCAGATGGCCATAGCGTAATGATCTTGGCTGAAGGACGTTTGCTGAACTTAGGATGTGCAACAGGCCACCCCAGCTTCGTGATGTCAGCGTCCTTCACCAACCAAGTGATCGCACAACTGGAACTGCATGCGAACAAAGGGCAATACGAAAAAAAGGTTTACATGTTGCCCAAGGAGTTAGACGAAAAAGTCGCACGCCTTCATTTGGACCATGTCGGCGTCAAATTGACCGAACTGACTCAAGCGCAAGCAGATTACATCGGTGTGCCTGTCGGTGGACCGTACAAGCCATCACACTACAGGTACTAGGGTTCAAATGACGAAACAGAGAACTCGTCATTCACCTTAGTCCCTAACAAGCACGTCTACGCTGGCTCGTCAGTCTGGCTCCTGGCTGGGTAACTCACTATTTCCTTCAAACACAAGTTCACGAAACACAGTTGGCTCGTGAAAACTCTCGCCTGTTACTGGTGACCAGGCCGCAAAAACAACATCCCGTGACGGGTCAGACTCACCCCACGGTCGCTTTATACGAAAGACATTAAAACGCCAGTGTGTCCCAGCCGTTGGTGGTAATGTCGTCGTCGTTGCAGATGGCAATGAAGCAAATCCTGGCCATGGCAGAAAGGCCACGGCAGTCCAACCGGCTGTAGACCCATCTCTGTACCGATTAAGTCTCACATGACTCTCCAACCCTTCAAGGTCCCAGGAGAGATCCCCCTCTCGGTCATCTCCCTCCCACATTATGCTTAAATCAGTGACAACATTTGCTGGGCTTATTTCGATCTCAGCATAGTTGGTCCCAGAACGATCCAGATCGATGAAGATTTCAACTACTTCTTCATTCCAGATTGGATCATCATGTTCGATCATCGTGAACCAAGGATTAGGGTCCGTGGACTCAAAACGTACGTACAATCCCTGGTCACTCCACAGAGCACGAAATTCTGTCTCATAAGCTGCCGGACCCCATTTGATCCGTCGCGCTTCCCACCACGGAGATTCATTGTCCACAACCTCCTGTGGTGAAGCATCAGTTCGTACTACTACGTACTCCACATCCTGACTTTGCATGTGATTGTCAGACATAAAACACACGAAGCATAAAACATACACGCCTCTTGTGATCTTCAACATCTACCCTCCTGGACTCGCTAACTTGCATCAAACGTCTATCCCAAGTAGCTGTGCGGCATTTTCAAAATACACCTTCTTCAAAACCGAATCTGGTAGACCTAAACCGTAGATGCGCCATCGCCCTTGTGGAGGAGTCTTCGCAGGAGCGTAGTCAAAATAGTCATCTTCTGTCTCTAGGAATCTAAAGTAAATTTCATAGAGAGTATCGCCGAAGACTTGTTGCGGCGTCGCATCACCTTCAGGAGAAGGAATCGCATCTGTTCCAAACAAGATTCTATCCTGATAATTCTCGAAAAATCGACGGGCGGTTCGAGGCTGACGACCCAATTCGCCGATCCGTGCTCCCAATTCCACATATAAGTTCGGAAATCGGTCGAGAGCCTGACTTACAGTAGAAAGATTTTCTGCGTTGTGTCCAACATGAAGACCGATGAACGTTGTGGCGGGATGACGCGCCAAGACGCGATCGCGCGCAGCAAGCAGTGCAGCGTGGCTTGGAAAGTCACCGCCGTGAAATGACCATTCCGGATGTGCATGAAGTTCCTCGTACCGTTCGTTTAGTCGATCAATCGGCAGGAAAAATGCTTCCGGGTCAGAGACATGAATGGCTATCGGCATATCAAGTGCTGCACAGGTCTCCCACATTGGATCAAATCGTTGATCGTCTATTGCGATTAATGAGCCGCTGGTCACTCGCTCACGTAAATATAAACCCAGCGTCTTCGTCAACTTGAGTCCACGTGCACCAGCCTTATGTGCTTGTTCGATTTGTTCCGCTTGAAATCGAGGATAGTTCGGATCCGCCACATGATTCCATGACGGCTCGGTGAATGTGATAAATCGGTCTGGATATGCTTCGTCGAACACACGTCGTGCTTCGACGAAACCTGGCCCAACGCCACCGGTCAAGTTAACCATCGTACGCACACCTTTACGATCCATAACCGGAACCAACTCTTCAGGTCGACCTAGGATACGAATTCGTTCTCCAAAAGGATCTGATCCCAGTGGGACATCCGACCAAGTAACGTGGGTATGGATGTCGATGACAGGAAAACGTGCTCGATCGACGTGGCTTTCCGGAACATGCAACATACTTTTGGGTTCAAATTCTTCTAGGGTGATACCTTCCCTTTCAGTTGGGGAAGCTACAGGCTCATGCCGCTCCGGCAAACGAGCGCAATGAGCCGAACCCATCAATACACCACCCGTGGCCGTAAGCCATCGTCGACGATTCCATTTACGCATCATATTCTCCGAATAACTTGTTCATCCTTAACCAGAATATTGACCAGTAGTAGTCAGCCGCCGCCACAGTGATGGTTACACCTACCCAACCACTTCACGGAATAGGCGCGCGTAATTACCACCGATAATTTTCTCGATTCGGCCGGTCGAATATCCTCGCTGTTGCAAGGCCTGCACTAGGTGCAGCAGGCGCTGTGGATGGCTCAATTCTGGGACTCGCATATGCTTGATCTCCCATGTGAGTTCTGGATATTGCTGACGTCGCCTCGCAAAGCTTCGATTATGGTCCTCGACCTCAGTGGGTCGCATGGCTGTCATGTCAACAACATCCTGATCCGTACCGACTGCCACCGAATCTTCACCTCCAAGATTGATTACATGTTCAACATGATCGATAAAATGATCGATCGAAATCGTTGGATCTTTCGTCAGCCAGCCACTCTGATTGTAGACACCAAACACGCCTCCTTTTTCTGCCAGCATGCGAATATTCCGATCGCTCACGTTACGCGGGTGCGGACATAAGGCGAGGCAACCCGAATGAGAATAAATCACCGGTTTAGTTGATGCGAGGATTACATCAAGAGATGAACGGTCACCGACATGTGATAGATCAACAATCACTCCATGGTCATTGAAAGCCTCAATGACCCGATATCCGTACTGGCTTAATCCCGCGTTCGTAGGCTCCCAACAACTATCCACGAGGAAATTACGATTGCCGTCGGCGAGCTGAATTTGACGCACTCCTCGATCAATAAAGGTCTGCAATTTCTCAAGGTCCCAACCAAATGGAGCGGACATCTGGAAACAATAAATGAATCCAACCCTACCAGCTCGCTTGACGGCATCAAGTTCCTCTGCATTCGTCACTTTCGCAAACACGTCCGAATGCTTCCGAACAATCGCATCCCACGTGTCAATACGCTTCACGACAGCTCCGAACATATTCTCGGCCTTGCTTAGCACAGCAAAATTTGCCGTCATATTCATTGCCATTGCCGTAATACCGGATGTTCGTAAGGCTTCGACCTTTTCGTGCGTAAGATACTGAACAAACGTTCGCGGTGGCGGTGCCATCGCAAAGCACATTGCATCAATTGCATACGCACGACGGTAAATCGCTTCTGGAGTTTCTTCACTCAGGTAATCAGCTCCTGCTACTCCGCTGGTTGCCAATAAAGTACCGCCACCAACGGTCCCGATGAATTCTCGACGATTCATGAAGAATCTCCTCTCACGCTTGAACGACTCTGGTCGTGTGAACCATAAAATCTAGCCTCAAAGACAAGTAGCACGCCGTAAGGCAATGGCTGGACACCTGTATCGAGCTATAATCTGGCACAATATTAAACTAAACATGTTTATAAAATGAGGAACCTATGAAAAACCTATTTTCCATTGGTAGCCTAATCATTCTGAGTCTCATGGTCGGCCGCTTTAGCGCTCAGGACGAAGATCGCTCGATTGCGAACAATTCTCGTTCGTTTGAATTACGAACATACACGACTGAAGCAGGTAAGCTAGCAGCGCTTCATGCACGATTTCGTAACCATACAACCGCTCTATTCGAACAGCATGGCATGACGAATATTGGCTATTGGATTCCCAACGAAAGGCCTAACACTCTGATTTATCTATTAGCTCACGACAGCCCTGAAGCTGCCGCGCAATCATGGCAAGGTTTCCGCCAAGACGCTGATTGGCAACGAGCTTACGAGGCATCGCGAGAGGATGGACCCTTGGTTGCTAACGTAGAATCAATTTTTCTCACCGCAACGAACTACTCAGACCTGAAATAATTGCCGTGAGAAAATTGATAGCTATTCGTCGACATACACTCGTCAGCAGTTGTTTTGTAGCCTGCTTGCTCTCGTGGTATGGCTGTGAGTCGGCACCCGCCCCAACACTCGTATCGTCTGAATTCAACGTTGTCGAAACAACAATCAATGATATTCATGACGGCATGGCGCGTGGACAGATTACCGCACAGGGATTGGTTGAAACCTATCTCAGACGAATAGCCACCTACGATAAACAGGGTCCAGCACTGAACGCTATCATTACACTCAACCCAAACGCGTTGAAGGTAGCTGAGGAGTTGGACGCTGCGTACACCCAATCGGGCCTAACTGGTCCACTTCATGGTATTCCCATCATCGTCAAGGACAATTACGACACGTTCGATTTACCGACCACTGCGGGGTCTCTGTCTTTGGCAACCTCAGTGCCGCCGGATGATGCATTCCAGGTTCGTAAGATTCGAGAAGCGGGTGGAATTATTCTCGCCAAGTCCAACATGGCCGAGTTTGCCTTCTCCCCATATCAAACCGTTGGTTCGGCCCTTGCCGGATATACGCGCAACCCCTACGCACCGAATCGTGTGACTGCTGGCTCAAGTGGTGGCACCGCAGCGGCTGTGGCCGCCAATTTCGGCGCCGTCGGACTAGGAACCGACACGGGTAATTCAATTCGTGGCCCTTCGTCACACCAGAACCTTGTCGGTATCCGTTCGACAATGGGTCTTACCAGTCGTGATGGCATCGTTCCTCTCAATCTCGCTCGTGACATCGGCGGTCCGATGGCACGGACTGTCACCGACGCCGTCATCGTCTTTGATGTCCTTGCAGGACCAGATCCAAATGACCCGGTAACGCAAGTGAGTCACGAATACCGCGCAGCCAACTACACAGACTACCTCAATGTGGATGGTCTAGACGGCACCCGCATCGGTGTACTGCGTGAACTCTCAGATGAAACTGCTGATGACGAAATCATAGCCCGCTTTAACGAAGCCCTTGCCTCGATGAGACGACTTGGCGCAACGATCGTTGATCCAATCAACTTACCCCAAGACGAAACTACCATAAGCGATGATCGTCCGCGGTGTAACCGGTTTCGATTCGATCTCAACGCATATCTAGAAACACTCGGTCCGCAGGCACCAGTAAAAAGCCTTGCAGACATTCTTGAATCGGATCGTCTGCATCCAACGATACGTCAACGCCTAGAATCGGCTGAAGCCATTACCATTCCACCGAAGCAGCAGCCTGGTTGTCGCCTGCAAGCCGACCGCGATGAACGGCTTCGGTTACGCATACAGACAGTGTTGACTGATGGTGACCTCGATGCTCTTGTCTATCCAACTTGGGATAATCCACCACGATTGATCGGAGATCTGAACTCCCCTCATGGCAACAACAGCTTTCAACTGTCACCACCGACCGGATTCCCGGCAATTACGGTACCCATGGGGTCCGTGGGCATGGAACTTCCCAGTGGATTGCAGCTCCTAGGAACTGCCTGGTCAGAACCAAAGTTGATCGCTATTGCTTACGCTTTTGAACAGGGAACACAACACCGGATAGCACCACCGATAGTTCCAGTCGTTCACTAGTCTGCGAAGCATCCAGTTTCTGCAAATCCAATCTCGGCATTGCCATTCCAGCATTGTTGTCGTACAACTAGCCTACTGAGAATGACCATTAGTGAGCCATGGACGTTTACCGATTGATCACTTTAAACTAGGGAGCCTCCCAAGATGACTGATTCCTTCCTCTCACGACGACAGTTTTTACAGGGAACGGCGGTGACATCCGCGGCACTCTGGACACCGAATTCTGCCACAGCACGAACTGCAAACAACCTTACAAATGAAACAGAAATAGGTGTATCCAAATGGGATTTAGATACACCAGTTCTGTGTGTGGACCTCGATAACTTCGAGCAGAACGTAAAAACAATGCAGGACACAGTAACGAGCAACGGTATTGACTGTCGACCGCATGCTAAGACACATAAGTGTCCAACTATCGCTCGCCTTCAAATCGCCAATGGTGCTTTGGGAATTTGCACAGCGAAGGTTAGTGAATCCGAGATCATGTTTGAACATGGTGTCGAGCAGATTCTCCAAACCACTGCGAACGTAACCCCCACAAAGATCAAACGGGCAATGAATCTACGACGGCAGTGCAGTAGTTTTGTTCAAGCTACCTATACTGAACAGAATGCACGCATGCTATCAGAAGCTGCGGCAGCACTGGGTATCGTTGCGGATGTGGTCGTAGATATCGACCCCGGTGGGCACCGTACTGGTATCACGGCTGGACAGCCCGCACTTGCTTTAGCACAACTGGTTGACAGCCTTCCAAATCTGAACTTCCAAGGCATTTTGTGTTACGACGGCGGGGCACAACACGTATCCGGTTTTGAAGCGAGACGGACACGAGCTATAGAAGGAATGTCTCAAGCTGCGGAGACCTACGCGGTGATGACGCGCGCCGGGCTTAACATGAAAATCTTTAGTGGTGGTGGAACAGGCACCTATAACATGGACCATGAAACCCCTGGCTTCACCGACGTGCAATCGGGAAGCTACATCTTCATGGATACTTCGTACCGAAGTATTGGAAGCCGTGACAACAACGAGATATACACAGACTTTGCTCCGTCACTCACAATCGTAACGACGGTTTTGACTTCCCAATACGAAGGACGCGCTACCACGGACGCTGGCGCTAAATCCTGCACTATCAATCGGCCTTGGCCGAGTGTCGTGGGAGAAACGGGTATGTCCTACACTAGCGGATCAGATGAGTTCGGTACCATTAGATACGAAAACCCAAGTCGCACATATCAGACCGGCGAGACGCTTGAATTGGTCGTGTCACATTGTGATCCAGTGGTGAACCTTTACGATCGCATCTACGCAACACGGAACGACCAGGTTGAAGCGATCTGGCCCATCGCTGCGCGCGGTAAGAACCAATAAAACTGCCTCGTTGCGTCGCTATAGGTACAACAGGAAACCATTTTACTTGACCTGCATCTTGGCGGTGACTGTGACCACTACCCCGAGAATGATCACCGCCGAGCAGGCAAGCGTCCAATTGCTCATTACCTCGTCTCCGAGCCATGCGCCAACGGTCAGAGCGATGATTGGATTGACATAAGTGTACGTTGCAGCTTTTGCTGGGGTTGAAGCCTTAAGCAGAAACAGATACATGGCATAGGCTATCGATCCTGGACCAATCAGGTACACGACCGCCATTACCGACCGCAGCGACAACGTGGCCATATTAAATTGGCTCAGTTCACCTATCGCCAGGCTGACGATTAACAAGATCAGGCCGCCACACATCATTTGCATGCCCACCGCAAGTGGCTGAAACCTTGGCTGGGGTGCATGGCGCGAATAAATGGAGCCCGTCGACCAACACAGCGTGGCGAACAAGATAGCTCCAGCACCCCTCGGATCGATTTCTGAAACACCTCCTATCTCGCCTGGGTTAATCAAGAGCCCAAGTCCGATGAAGCCAATAACTAAACCAAAAACTACCGCCCCACTTGGAGGTGATCCTCCTGGTCTTAACCAGTCCATCAAAATAATCCAAAAAGGAACAATGGCAATCATTAACGCTGTCAGGCCGGATGGCACGAACTGTTCTGTCCACGTCACGCCTCCAATGCCGCAGGCAACCATTAAGCCGCCAATAATGAACGCCGACTTCCAGTGTTCAGGGTTCGGCGTCTCGTCTGCACGCCCACTCGCCCACTGGTAGAACAGTGCCCCCCCCACAATGAATCGAACCCCGGCCATCAGAAACACTGGTATGGTCTCGATACCGAATCGGATCGCGAGATAGGTCGTACCCCACACAATGTAAACGGTTGCAAAAGCAAGGACGACAGAAAAGCGGACGCCAGTTGACACGCGAATACCTATTCAAGCGTTGCAGAGAAAATAGAAAAAGGCAGCCACGCTTGCTTTAAACTCCAGCCCATATCATCTGATAACAGAGAGCACCTAGGACACCACCGATGATTGGTCCGATAACGGGAACCCAAGCGTACGACCAATCCGAATCTCGCTTGCCACTAATGGGCAGTACGAAATGAGCCAAACGTGGACCAAGATCCCGAGCAGGATTAATCGCATACCCGGTTGAACCACCGAGTGATAACCCTATCGACCAGACCAACACGCCGACCAGAAAAGGACCAAATCCTTGAGGAAAACCAGTTTCGGGGTTCAAATTGACCGGCGCTAGAATCGCCAAGACTCCAAGAACAAGCATGAACGTGCCAATAATCTCAGTTATCAGGTTCATCGTCGGCTTCCGTACCGCGGGTCCCGTACAAAATACCGCCAACTTCGCATCTGGATTTTCGGTTTCCGCCCACAGGGGTTGGTAGACTAACCAGACCAGCACCGCACCAAAGAACGCGCCGAGCAACTGTGCAGTCACATAGACAGGAACGTTGGTCCAAGGAAATTGACCAATCGATGCCAAACCAATCGTTACCGCTGGATTGATATGCGCTCCGCTGACAGCACCAACCATATAGACAGCAATCGCAACGGCCAGACCCCAGCCCGTTGTAATCACTATCCAGCCACTTCCATACCCTTTCGATCGACTCAATAGGACATTGGCGACAACGCCATCACCCAATAGGACAAGAATCATCGTGCCGAGCAATTCAGCGGTAAACGTTGACATGCGGGCTCCTCACAAATGTGCCTTCTCTAGCCAAGCTAATCAAACCGTATCTGACTAGAGAGAACCAGAAAAGGTGACCTATCAGATACTTATCCTCGCATTGAGGCTGAAATCTTAGCACTGTCCATGGCATTAAACAGTAAACTTCCAAGAAAGTTTCGCACTGGCAAGCAATCAGATAGACATGAATTCAGTCGGTGCACCCCAGAACCCAGTGCACGATCCATAATGAGAAAGTGACACTTCGTCAAACTGGCCCGCATCGTCGTTACAATCCACTGCTTAGTGAGTGGGTGCTGACATCTCCCGCTCGATTGGAGCGGCCCTGGCTAGGCCAGATGGAGTCTGTGGCAACGGTCGAACGTCCTCAATACGATCCAGAATGTTATTTGTGCCCGGAAAATACTCGTGCCGGCGGTGTACGCAATCCAAGGTACACAGACACGTTTGCCTTCGACAATGACTTTCCAGCGATTGAATCAACGACCGAGACTACCTTCTTAAAACGCTCAGAATTACTCAAGAGTCAATCGGAATCTGGAATCTGCCGTGTCCTCTGTTTTTCACCACGGCATGATCTTTGGTTAGCACGAATGCCAGAAACTGAAATTGCCAGCGTGGTGAATAGCTGGATTAGTGAACTCACAGACTGCGGGAAGCGTACGGATGTTCAATACGTGCAGATCTTCGAAAACCACGGGGAGTTGATGGGCTGTAGCAATCCACATCCACATTGCCAAATTTGGGCCGTTGGTCATGTTCCAACCATTCCTGCACGAAAGATCGCGGCACAACAAACTTACTTCAAGCAACATGGATCCGATCTGCTTGGAGATTACCTCGATGTGGAATTATCAGAAGTTGAGCGCATCGTATACACCAACGATGACTGGGTGGCCCTTGTGCCGTTCTGGGCCGTTTGGCCATACGAGCTGATGGTGATCCCGAAACGCCGAGTAGCCACTCTCACGGGTCTTAATGAGATTGAACGCAAGAACCTTACTGCGTTGATCGCAAACGTGACGGTGCGATACGACAATCTATTCCAGTGTGAATTCCCTTACTCAATGGGCTGGCACGGATGTCCGACCGATGGGAATCAACATCCGGCCGTTAGAGTACATGCCGTCTACCATCCTCCCTTACTCCGTTCTCAGACGATACGGAAATTTTTAGTAGGGTACGAATTGACGGCTGAGCCACAACGGGATTTAACAGCAGAAATGGCCGCTGAGCAATTACGAGCCGTTTCTGGTCAACACTATTTGATCTCGAACCCAAATATCGCTGCCGATCGATGATGACAGACTTCTCACTCCACGATCAGGTCACTGCCGAATTTGAGCAAGCCTTCAGCAAACGACCAGTGGCCGTTGCTCACGCCCCTGGCCGAGTGAATCTTATCGGCGAACATACGGATTATCAGGAAGGCTTTGTCCTACCAATGACGGTAGATCGATACGTTGCAGTAGCCTTCGCACCACGTTCGGATCGAATGATCCGTGCCCACACATCCCTGTTCAACAAGACGGTTGAATATCCACTCGATGGTTTGACGCCAATTGGTCAAGGCTGTTGGTCGGATTACATAATGGGCACGGCTTGGGCAATGCATGAAGCTGGCTTCCCTCTCATAGGGATTGACATTGCCGTTAAAAGCGACCTTCCGATGGGAGCCGGCTTGTCTTCCTCTGCAGCGCTAGAAGTTGCAATGGCACGAGCACTCTGTAGCGTTAGTCAATGCACTTGGGATCCAATCGTGATGGCGCAACTCGCCCGCCGTGCTGAAAACGAATTCGTAGGAGTGGGTTGTGGCATCATGGACCAGGTAGCATCGACCGCTGGCAAAGCAAATTGCGCCCTGCTCCTTGACTGTCGTTCACTTCAATTCGAACTGGTTCGACTACCAAGCCAAGTGGGAATTGTGGTCATGGACACAGGTGTGAGACGGAGTTTAGGCGCAACCGAGTACGACACCAGGCGAAAAGATTGCGCCACGGCATTCGCAGCCATAAAAACCTTTGCACCGCACGCTGCAGCCTTGCGTGATGTAAATGAAACCTTACTCGCAAGAGCCGAAGCTCAACTGAGCACCTCAACGTATAGACGAGCACAACACGTGGTCACAGAAAATTTGCGACCAATAAAATTGGCGAAAGCACTGCAGAGTGGAAACTTTGAAAACGCTGGAGAGCTACTTAACGATTCGCACGCGAGTTTGCGTGATCTGTACGAAGTTTCTAGTCCAGAACTTGATCTTATTACCGATCTCGCACGAAGTGAATCGAGTTGCCTCGGAGCACGTATGACCGGAGCTGGCTTTGGTGGCTCTGCGATTGCTCTCGTCCGCACCGAGGGTATTCGACGCTTTATTGACCAGGTCCGTCAGATGTACGCAAAATGTTCCGAACACCAGGGGAGTTTCTTTCACGGTAGCGCGGTCGATGGAGTTTCCGTGCGTGCCATGACCTAAACTGACGAAAAATGGATCCAGTTGCACACACACTCGTCGGTGCCAGTCTTGCCAAGACCCGTCTTGGACGCCTCACTCCATTGGCTACTGTCACACTTCTCCTCGCTGCCAATGCACCTGACATCGATGCGATCGCGATGTTTCTAGATCGCGAGACGTCATTACACGTTCGACGCGGTTGGACACATGGGATCCTTGCGATCGCTGTCCTCCCACTCATCATTACTGGTCTTATGGTTGGGTTGGACCGTTTACGATACATAATCCTTAAACGCAACGCAGAACCTGTGGCACTCAAACCACTACTTCTTCTGTCATACCTTGGCGTTTTAAGTCATCCCATGCTCGACTGGTTGAACACCTACGGTATCCGACTCTTGATGCCATTCGACGACCGTTGGTTCTATGGTGATGCACTCTTTATTGTCGACCCATGGATCTGGTTGTTGGCGTCCAGCGCCGTGGTTCTTGCACACACACGGGCAACCACAAGTATCACACTCTGGATTGTTGCCGCGGGTGCAAGTAGTTCTCTCATACTCACAAATGACGTGACACCAATTGAGGCGAAACTCTTTTGGTGTCTGGGTCTTGGCTGTCTCGTGGGTCTTAGAATCTGGGGTGGCTTGCAGGCACGAATCTCTCAAGTGGCTATTAAGAGCCTGCTTGCGATTTTCGTCTATATCAGTAGCATGGCGTTAGGCTCACAAGTGGCCAAAACTCAGGTCCGGCAATGGTTACACGCCGAAGGAATCCCACTGAACAAGATCATGGCTGGACCGGTGCCGGCTAATCCCTTCGTGCGTGATGTCGTGGTACAAGGGCCCCATCGCTACTATTTTCTACAAGTCAACTGGCTGGCCGCCGACCAGATACGCCCAACCTCCCCTTCAATCGCGATTGGGGATAAAAGTCCGGTCGTGCAAGCCGCCTTGAGGGCACCACACATCCAAGGTACCCGCCATTGGATGCGATTCCCAACCTACCAAGTAGAACAAACAACCAATGGGTACGAGGTCATAATAAGTGATGCTCGATATTCACGACGGCCAGGCGGTTTAGGTACTATTCGTGTTGCACTTGATCATCAGCTAAACGTTCAATAGGCTACCAAAGTACAATGACTCGGCTAATGCAACCAACGCGCCACATTAACCTTCTTGACATAAGAGTGAACCATGACTGACTTAGGAAGTATGAACACCAAACGTTGGCAGATTGTTGCCATCATTGCTGTCGTTCTGATCGGTGCCCTTGTGACTTATTACGTCACCCGAGCTCCGGCGCCGGCACCACTGACTGTCGAAACGATTGACGAGAGCGACGAGGCGATCGATACAGAGACCGAAACCGAAGAAGAGATTCAGCTGCCCGCTCTCAGCGAAAGTGACGCATTCGTTCGTGAACTCGTTGCAATGTTATCGGCTCATCCAACTCTAGCTGCGTGGTTAGCCACCGAAGAGCTAATACGGACCTTCGTGGTTGCGGTTGAAAACATGGCACAAGGTGACACCCCATCTCGACATCTTGCCCTCTTGGCACCACGAGAATCATTTCGAACCAGTGGTGATTCGACCCGTCTCATCATCGACCCGGACGGATACGCGCGTTATGACTTACTCGTGGATGCGTTTAACTCGCTTGACGTCGTAGGGTGTGGAGAACTGTACCGGCAGCTGAAGCCCCTGCTTGTCGAAGCTTACCGTGAACTCGGTTACCCCGAAGGAGATTTTGACGCGGCCATGAACCGAGCTATCGAATACGTAATGCGTACCCCAATTATCACGAGAGAAATCCCACTCCTATCACGTACAGTCGCTTATGAATTCGCCGATGAAACCCTCGCCGCACTTGCTCCGGTTCAACAACAGGCCCTACGCATGGGTCCTCGAAACCTGAGATTGGTGCAACGGAAACTCGGCGAGTTAACAACAGCCTTGGGCCTTCAGTCCACGCCAGCAGCTGGACCTGAGCAATAGTGCTGATATCCATCGGTTAAACTGCAGTTTTGAAGGTCTGTAATTATGGCGAGAGGCTGGGAAAGCAAAGCAGTTGAATCGCAGCAGGATGAAGCGTTACGAGATCGACAACAGCAGTCGAAACGAACCCTCACTGCAGCTGAAAAGACTGCGCTTACCAGAAGACACATGTTGGAACTGGCTCGCGCAAGGACCTTGTTGGATCTAGAAAACGCTACGCAACCTGGGCATCGAACGATGCTGGAGCGTGCACTTGCTGCCTTGGATGACCAATTAAGACCGACCGAAACCAACAACGATCGCTAACGGCGATTCACCGGATTAACTGGTTAAGTATCTCGCCATTCAGCCGGAGGCGTAATTTCGTCCATGGGTGTTCGCCCTGGATCAGGTCGACCACTACCTTCCAGCCTACTAATCACCTTCAGCGTCATGTCTCGATCACAGAGCATCTGACATGACAGTCGTACACCCGTTAATCCACGCTGATCTACACAAGAATGTTCCGCCTCAGTCCAGCGATCGGGTTCACCCGAAACGAATTCGACACGGCAGGTAGTGCAGCGTCCGTTGCCGCCACAGGCGTGCAGCACATCCACACCGGCATCCTGCTCAATAGCAAGGACTAATCGCTTCCCATCTGGAACATCGACCGTTGTAAATCCCTCAATAGTTAACTTTGGCATTCACTGCCCTCTCTAATCGTTGTTAGGTAACTCATCGGTGCACATCACTGATACCGCACCACAATTTAGTGTCTAATAAAAACTTTACCATAATCGCAACCAACATGACGGGTACACGTTTAGTGCGATCGAAAACAACTTCCTGTAAGAGCGTACCGATGGGCGGCGAACCACCTATAGCATGGACGTCCAAGGAATCGCACACCAGGTAACCAGCCCAGCCATCGCAATATAGCGAGTGAGGGAAGAGCCTCGGCGATAACAAACAGTGCATCAATGCCCGTTAGTATCTGCCCTCCAGCCAACTTCACATGAAGTTCTTGTCTCACACCAACTGGAGCAATGCCTTCTATTGAAGGAGAAAACCCTTCAGCAGCAATATCCACGAGTTGGAGTCGCTGGTGTTTATCCCGTACTTGTATTGAAGCCGCACTCGCACGGCAGACAGGACAGGCGCCATCGTAGTAGATTCGTGCCGGCCACCGAATGTGATGACTAGGGACTTGACTCATGCGTACATCGTAGCTTTGATCGCATACTGCTCACCTCAGCCAGTATGGATTGTCGATCTTACGGTTTGTATCAACAGAAGCGAATATGTGCCATTTTACTCTGGTTCCTGTCTTAATCTTCGCAGATTCTATTTATACGTCTTCTCATAATCTCTGTGAGCTAAGACAGGGCCTTAATGAATGTACATGGTGGATCGTGTCGATAGTGAAATCTGCCGAAAACAAGAATTCCTAGGAACAGTCAAGCACGACTCGCCATAAACAGTTAAAATAAGCAGATACGAAGGAGACGTCACCATGGAAGACAAAGTTATCGATATAGGAAACCTGAAAATCCCATCTGTCCCGAGCAAGACCATTGGGATGGGGCTTGCAGTCATACTAATTCTAGCGGGGTTGTCCAATACGCTGTACCAAGTTCAACCTGAAGAGGTTGGAGTCGTGCTGCAATTTGGCCGCTATTCGCGTACCACTGATCCTGGACTTCGCATGAAATTGCCATTCATTGAATCGGTGCTTAAGGTGCCCATTCAGCGACAGTTGAAACAGGAATTCGGTTTCCGAACGCTTGAGGCAGGTATTCGCAGCCAATTCGACGCGCGACAATTCGCAGACGAGGCCGTCATGCTTACCGGCGACCTGAACGTAGCCGTGGTTGAATGGATCGTGCAGTACCGCGTTTCAGACCCCTACGAGTTTCTTTTTAAAGTTCGAGATCTTGAAGAAACATTTCGGGCCATGAACGAAGCTATCATGCGTGAGACAGTCGGTGACCGTACCGTCACGGAAGTCTTGACCGTCGGCCGACAGGACATTGAAACACAAGTCCAAGAACAGCTCCAAGCACTCGTAGGGCAGTACGAAATGGGTGTGACGGTCGAACAAGTGGTGCTGCAAGACGTCAATCCTCCAGATCCAGTCAAACCGTCATGGGACGAGGTCAACCAAGCACAACAAAACCGCGACCAACTCATTAGCGAGGCTATGGCCGAATACAATGCGGTGATCCCCCGAGCCCGTGGTGAAGCCGAGCAAGCGATTCTACAAGCGGAAGGCTATGCGCTCGATCGCGTAAACCGTGGGCTGGGTGATGCTGCACGCTTCACAGCCGTCTACAACGCGTACCGTACAGCACCGAACGTGACCCGCCAGCGGCTCTATCTCGAAACGATGCAACGGATCTTGCCTCAAGTCGGCGGGAAGGTGTTTCTGGATAAAGACCTGAATGGCCTCGTACCTCTCTTACCACTCGAGGGACTTCTCAACTCTGGCCCGACGACTCCCCCATCCGGAGGTGCACAATGACGAATAGCACCATGACCAAGGTAATTATTGTTCTGGGAGTGCTCTTTCTTCTGTCGAGCGCTACCTATCAGGTTCACGAAGTCAATCAAGTCATCATTACACAATTCGGTGAACCAACCGGTGCACCGGTGACTGAACCAGGGCTTCATTTCAAAGTGCCGTTTATCCAGAAAACAAACTACTTTGAAAAACGGTTTCTAGAGTGGGACGGTAATCCCAACCAAGTCCCGACCAAAGACAAGCGCTTCATTTGGGTCGACACCTACGCGCGATGGCGTATCGTTGATCCACTTCGTTTTTTCCAGCGACTTCGAGATGAACTCGGCGCACAATCACGACTTGATGACATTCTCGACGGTGAAACTCGCAACGCCGTGGCCCGATATGACTTGATCGAAATCGTTCGCAGTTCGAACCGTGATCCGGACACAGTCCAGATAGAATCAGATGAAGAAACTGCGATTTTGGATCAGATCCAGATGGGGCGTCAGCAGATCGCTGCGGAAATTCTTGAACGAGCAGCGGGCCGAACATCCGATCTGGGAATTGAACTGCTAGATCTGAGACTCAAGCGTATTAACTACGTGGAAGAGGTTCAGCAAGATGTCTTCGCACGCATGATTGCTGAACGCCAGCGAATCGCCGCGGAATTTCGTTCAGAAGGTCAGGGTGAATCCGCCAGGATCTCCGGTGAACGTGAACGCGATCTCGCTCGGATTCAGTCAGAAGCATATAGGACGGCAGAAGAACTGCGTGGTACTGCAGATGCCGAAGCGACCAGTATCTACGGTCAAGCTTATAACCGCGACCCGGATTTTTACGCCTTCACAAAATCGCTCGAAACCTACGAGCAAACGATGGATGCGTCAACATTCTTTTTATTGGATACTGATAGCGAACTCCTCAAGTACCTCGAACAGCCAAGATAATTCTGTTGGTTCGTTTCGAGTCCGAAACTACGACGGTCTGGTCGTCTCCGCATTGACGACCGGACCCTGTACTGGTCATAACGCTACTGATCAGTTTGTTCGACTACCCCGCCATCGATCAACTGCCACTGCCACGATGATAATGTGTCCAACTATCATCTCTTCAACGAAATTTGGCCATCCGAGCACGGTGCTTCGGTTTCGAAGATAGGCCATTAACACAGCACCCGTCAGCGTGCCAAGAATTGAACCTTGTCCACCGGAGAGGGACCCACCTCCGATCACCACAGCTGCAATAATGTCTAACTCTAACCCGATAGCTACGGTGGGATCGCCTTGCGTAAGACGGGCGAACTGCATCAAACCTGCCAAGCCAGTAAGCAGCCCTGCAAGTACGTAGATCGACACCTTTGTGCGAGCGACCCGCACACCGCAAAGTCTAGCCGTTGCCTCATTCGACCCGATTGCATAAGCGTGTTGGCCGAGAATCGAATAGCGCAACACGACTACCAAAAACAAGCCTAGCGCTAACATCAACCAGACTGCCGGCGCGAATATAAGCATTGGTGGTGTTGGAATGGGACTCACCCACGCTTCCAGCCCTTGAGTCGGTGCAGTAATTGGAATACTCCCTGACATCCATTTCGCCACCCCACGATAGAAACCGAGAGTCCCAAGCGTTGCGATAAAAGGTGGTAGTCGAAGTATGGTAATCAGTAAACCATTGTACAAGCCACAGACAGCTCCAACGCCAAGGGCTACACTGAGAGCAAAGACAGGCCCTCCCCCACGTTCAAGAACTATGGCAGTCGCGACACTTACGAGTGCAATGGCTGAACCCACTGATAAGTCAATGCCACCGCTGATGATAATAAACGTCATGCCCATGGCCGCAATGCCCACGATCATCGCGTGAACAGCAACGAGACGTAAATCGAAGAGGGTCAGACCAGGATGTGGCGGAATCGCATAAAAAAATAAAACTGCTGCCACTAGACTCAAAACTGGCGCCAAGTTTCTGAGCGCACTTCGCCGTGGCAACCACTGGTGCATCAAATTCATCATGCGACAGTTTCCTCTCCACTTGACGCAACGGTGACTAT
>Ga0315336_1001747_pt1 | contig 38635 bp, 39 predicted proteins | sample ASW5metaG_FD_204512 | JGI IMG/M metagenome (GOLD analysis project Ga0315336, IMG submission 204512) | Ammonia-oxidizing marine archaeal communities from Monterey Bay, California, United States - ASW #5 | ecosystem: Environmental > Aquatic > Marine > Intertidal zone | place: USA: California... | reverse complement strand
GGGCGACGTCATCGTCGCCCGCCGCGACATCCCGACCAGCTACCATCTCGCCGTCGTCGTCGACGACGCGCTGCAGGGGGTCAGCCATGTTGTGCGCGGCCAGGATCTCTATTCGGCGACCGCAGTGCACCGCCTGCTGCAAGAGCTCCTCGGCCTGCCGCGGCCGCACTATTTCCATCACCGCCTGATTCTTGGGCCGGACGGCAGGAAACTGTCCAAGAGCTTCAAGGACACCGGCCTCGCAGCGCTTCGGGAAGCGGGTATGTCGCCGCAAGATATCAGGCGATTGGTGGGTTTGTGATCAAAGTGGCGCCATCCCGGCCTTGACCAACGCCAGCACGCTGATGAAGGCAAAGGCGCCGCCGAGCCCACAGGCGATCGCCAGCCTGAGATCGCTCAGGCTGATGCCATGCTTGCTGGCGACCACCACCGCGAAGCAAAAGCCGAAGATGAACAGCAGCGTGTTGCCGGTCGGGCCGAATCCGCTCTCTTTCATGATCGCGTCGAGCGCCGTGCCGAAGAAGAAGCCGAAAGCGGCGATGATGGCGAAGGCGAACAGGAGCCAGGTCGTATCGAGATGCAAAAACATGCCTCACCATGGCGCGGCCACGCGCCATGCCCCCTTTTGGCACGGTTCATTGAATTCAACTTAGCTTATGGATCAACCGTTTCGTTTTGCTTGCGGGATTGAACGGCATTAGAGCAATTGCCGTCATCAACCGTTCACCCCGGCAGCCTCCCCATGCAGAACCTCAAGCGGTTCATTCCCGCGTCCTTCGTCGTGCTGTGGGCGACAGGCTTCATCGGCGCGCGCTACGCCATGCCCTGGGCTGAACCCTTCACCTTCCTTGCCATTCGCTTCGTGATAGCCGCGATTCTGTTTGCCGGCCTCGCGGTCCTGCTCGGCTCCGCTCATGCCACGCGCGAGGAGGCCCTGCACGCAACGATGGCTGGCGTCCTCATGCACGGCGTCTATCTCGGCGCGGTCTTCTGGGCGATCCACAGAGGCATGCCGGCAGGTCTCTCGGCGCTGATCGTCGGCCTGCAGCCGCTGATCACGGCCGTGCTCGCCGGAAGATTCCTCGGCGAGGCGATCCTGCCGCGCCACTGGGCCGGTCTCGGGGTCGGGCTGCTCGGCGTCGTCATCGTGCTGTGGCCAAAGCTGGGCGCGCTGGGCGGCGGCGTCACGCCGGCGACGCTGACGGCCTCGCTCGTCTCGGTGCTCGGCATGAGCGCCGGCACCATCTGGCAGAAACGCTATGCTTCCGGCGGCGACCTGGTGTCTGCGACCATGTGGCAATATGTCGGCGGCTCCGCCGTGATGATCCTGGGCTCGCTCGCCTTCGAGACGCGCGCCGTCACCGTCAACGGCGAGTTGATCTTCGCCATGGCCTGGCTGGTCCTGGTGCTGTCGGTCGGCGCCATCTTCCTGCTGATGGTGATGATCCGCGACGGCGAGATGTCGAAGGTCGCCTCGCTGTTCTACCTCGTGCCTGCCGTAACCGCGCTCATCGCCTGGGCGCTGTTCGACGAGCGGCTCAACCTGCTGCAGATCGCCGGCATGGCGATCGCCACGATGGGCGTCGCCCTCGCGACGGCGCGGCCCGCAGGAACTCAGCCGGCGAAGGCGTGATCCCGACCGAGGGTCGACGAAGCAAATGCGGGCTTCGGGCAAAACCTGCCTCAACCCACGCGCGCGCGCGCCTCCAGATAGCGGCTGATCGCGGCGTTGAGCTCGCCGCCGAGAATGAAGATCGCCGAGATGATGTAGAGGAAGACGACCGCGATCATGATCGAGGCGAGACCCGCATAGGTCGTCACGTAGGACGAGAAATGGTCGAGATAGGTGGCGAAGATGGTTGAGCCCGCGAGCCAGGCGATCAGCGTGAAGACGATGCCCGGTATGATCGAGACGAAGCGACGCTTGCCAGCCGGCAGCCAGATATGAACCGCGAAAAGCCCGATGACGATGACGGTCGAGGCGACGACGTAGCGCCACAGCGTGATGGTGCCCATGTAAGGCTTGATCCATTCGAGATGCGCCTCCGCCAGCCTCGCCAGCAGCGGGGCGAACACCAGAAGCACGCTGACGGCCAGGAAGCAGGCCGTGGCGATCAGCACGAAAATGATGCTTTGCACCCTGCGATAGATGATGCCGCGCGTTTCGATGACACGATAGGCCCGGTTGAGCGACGTGCGCAGTGCTTCGATGCCGTTCGACGCGAAATATGCGGCAAGCACGACACCGTAGGTCAAAAGATCGCTTCGCCGGACGGTGAGCACGTTCTGCACCTCGCGCGCGATCGGCTTGGCGATCTGCTCCGGCCAGGTGTCGAAGACGAGATGCACCGCCGTGTCCGAGAACGCCTGCGCGCCGAGAAAGCTTGCCAGCGTCGTGGCGAAGATCAGGAACGGAAACAGCGCCATCAGCGAGGTGATGGCGAGATGGCTGGCCATCGCCCAGCCGTCGTCATTGGTGAAATGGCCGATCGCATCGTAGAGCACGCGTTTGACCGCGACGATATTCCTGAGCAAGGACCCGCGCTCCGCTCGATTGTGTCGACGCCGCGAATATGGGAAGTGAATGCGGCAAATGGCAACCCCAGGTCAGACAACGTCCACCGTCGCGAAAGAGTTGCGCTCCATTATCGTCACCGGAGCCTCCTCCGGCATTGGCGCCTATTGCGCTCGGGCGCTGAAGGCGGAAGGCTGGCGAGTTTTCGCAACGGCGCGCAAGCCGGCCGACATCTCCGCCCTCGAGGCCGACGGCTTGGAGGCCTTCTATCTCGATTATCGCGAGCCCGAATCCATCGCGGCGCTGGTGGAGGCGGTGCTCGAACGCACCGGCGGCACGCTTGACGCGCTGTTCAACAACGGCGCCTACGCCCAGCCCGGCGCCGTCGAGGACCTGCCCGTCGCGGCGCTTCGCGAGCAGTTCGAGGCCAATTTCTTCGGCTGGCACGATCTCACCCGGCGCGTCATGCCGGTCATGCGCCGCCAGGGGCACGGCCGTCTCGTCCATTGCTCCTCGATCCTCGGGCTGGCGCCTGTCCGCTTCCGCGGCGCCTATTCGGCCTCCAAGCACGCCATCGAAGGCCTGATGCTGTGCATGCGCCAGGAACTCGAAGGCAGCGACATCCATCTTTCCCTCATCGAACCGGGACCGGTCACGTCGAAGATAGCCAGCAATGGCCTGCCCTGGTTCCTCAGGAGTATCGACGTCGAGAATTCCGTCCATCGCGCCGATTACCAGGCGCAGCTCTCCCGGCTTCAGGCGGGCGGCAGCGTGTCGAAACTGAAGCCCGGGCCGGAGGTCGTGCACAAGGCGCTCCGCCACGCGCTTCTGTCACAGCGCCCGCGCCCGCACTATGTGGTAACGGTGCCGGCCAGAATCGGCGCGGCGCTCAAACGCATCCTGCCGGCGTCCCTGCTCTACCGCGTGCTCGCCAGGCGCGCCTGACCGAAACCGAACTGGAGCCAGCCAGATGGTCATCGTCTTCAAGATCCTCGCCGTCATCGCCATGGCCGCCGTGGTGATCGTGCTGGTCCGCGGCCTGATCAACATGATGCGCGGCGGCTCCGGCGTAACCTCGAACAAGCTGATGCAGGCCCGCGTCATGCTGCAGGCCGTTGCCTTGGCGCTGCTGCTGCTGGTGGTTTATTTCACCCGCAAATAGCGCGGGCCCGATATTTCCGGGAGGATGCGGTTTTCCGCCCGCAATTGCGCAGGAAATCGCTGAGAAAGGAGGCGGCGTGGTCAAGCTCAACAAGATCTACACGCGCACCGGCGACGACGGGACGACGGGGCTCGGCACGGGCGAGCGGCGGCTGAAATCCGACCTGCGCGTCGATGCCTATGGCACCGTCGACGAGGCCAATGCCTGCATCGGCATGGCCCGCATCCACACCAGCGCCGGTCATCCCGCGATCGACGCAATGCTGTCGCGCATCCAGAACGACCTGTTCGATCTGGGGGCGGACCTCGCCGTGCCCGACGACGGGAAGCCGCTGGACTACGAGCCGCTGCGTATCGTCGCGGCCCAGACTGGCCGCGTCGAACAGGACATCGACCTGCTCAACAAGGAATTGCAGCCGCTGAAGTCCTTCGTGCTGAACGGCGGCACGCCGGCCGCCGCCGCGCTCCATCTTGCCCGCACCGTGGCGCGCCGCGCCGAGCGCCTCATGGTGGCGCTGGCGCAGGATCCGGCCGAACATGTCAACCGCGAGGCCCTCAAATACATCAACCGCGTTTCGGATTTCCTGTTCGTCGCCGCCCGTGCGCTCAATGACAATGGAAAGGCCGACGTGCTATGGGTTCCCGGCAAGAACCGTTGAATGAACCGCTGAATTCGGGGGCGGGAGGATCCGATGTTCATCCCGCTTTACGACACCAACAGGCTGCGCCACATCCGTCTGCAGTATGTGACGATCGGCCTCATCGTGGTGAATGCGCTGGTCTATCTGGCGACCACGCTTGGCGGTGAAAACTTCACCAATGCGGCGGTTCTCGGCCTGGGCTTCATCCCCTCCGTAGTGCACGACAAGGTCGAGCTATCGCCCGAATTCGTCGTTATCCCCGAAAGCCTCAGCTACCTCACCTATTCTTTCCTGCATGCCGACATTTTCCATCTCGGCGGCAACATGCTGTTCCTGTGGGTGTTCGGCGACAATGTCGAGGATGCGCTCGGCCATATTCGCTACCTGATCTTCTATCTCGCTTGCGCGGCGGCGGGCGCGTTCTTCCAAGGCTTGGTGGGCTGGGATTCGCAGGTGCCTCTGATCGGCGCTTCCGGCGCTATCGCGGGTGTGGTCGCGGCCTATCTGATCCTCTATCCGAGGGTCAAAGTCTGGGTGCTGGCCTTTGCCCGCATCCCCTTGCGCATCCCGGCCTTCATCCCGTTGATCCTCTGGATCCTGTTCCAGATCGTGATGTTTGCCGCCGGCGGCGAGGACCAGATCTCCTGGGCCTGCCATATCGGCGGCATCATCGCCGGATCGGTGCTGGTCCTGGTCCTGCGCAGCCGCGGCGTGCCGCTGCTGGCCGGCGCCGACGGCGAGCCGGACCCGACACCGAACATCCAGCAGGCGCCAGTTGCCGTCGAGCCTGCCGCAAGTGATAGCGACCCGGCGCGGCCGGCGTCGCAATGGGGCCGTGGAGCAGCGACGCCTCGGGACTGAACCGATTTGGGTGGGTCATGGGATATTGACGCGCGGATTTGCCGCCACTACGGAAACGGCACCGCTGGGCGGATATTCCGTCCGTAATGTCGGCTTTCGACAACTCTGACAGGGCGCACGCTGCTATAGCGCCCCCGACTATCTCAGGAGAGGTGACAGGAAAATGAAGATCCTTGTGCCCGTGAAGCGGGTTGTGGACGCCAACGTCAAGGTCCGGGTGAAAGCCGACGGGCTGGGCGTCGAGCTTGCCAATGTCAAGATGGCGATGAACCCGTTCGACGAGATCGCGGTCGAGGAAGCGATCCGGATCAAGGAAGCCGGCAAGGCGGAAGAGATCATCGTCGTTTCGGTCGGCCCGCAACAGGCGCAGGAGACTTTGCGCACCGCGCTGGCCATGGGCGCCGACCGCGCCATCCTGGTCAAGACCGACGAGCAGACAGAACCGCTGGGTGTCGCCAAGGTGCTGAAAGGCGTCGTCGATGCCGAGCAACCCGGCCTCGTCATCCTCGGCAAGCAGGCGATCGACGACGACTCGAACCAGACCGGCCAGATGCTGGCGGCGCTGCTTGGCTGGTCGCAGGGCACCTTTGCCTCCAAGATTGAGCTCGCCGGCGACAAGGCGAAGGTGACGCGCGAGGTCGACGGCGGCCTGCAGACCGTGGAATTGAAGATGCCGGCTATCGTGACCGCCGACCTGCGCCTCAACCAGCCACGCTATGCCTCGCTGCCCAACATCATGAAGGCCAAGAAGAAGCCGCTCGACGAGAAGACCCCGGCCGACTTCGGCGCCGACGTCAAGCCGCGCCTCAAGGTGATCAAGACCGAGGAGCCGGGTGGCCGCAAGGCGGGCGTCAAGGTGAAGTCGGTGGCCGAGCTGATCGAGAAGCTCAAGAACGAAGCCGGCGTGCTCTGAAGCGATCGGGAAAGGATCAAGAAAATGGCAATTCTCCTCATCGCCGAACATGACAACGCAACCCTTTCCGACCAGACCGCCAAGGCGCTGTCGGCGGCCCTGCAGATCGGCTCCGATGTCGATGTGCTCGTCGCCGGCAAGGGCGCCAAGGCTGCCGCCGACGCCGCCGCCAAGCTGAAGGGCGTGCGCAAGGTGCTGCTGGCCGAAGCCGACGAGCTTGCCGAGCGTCTCGCCGAGCCGACGGCGGCTCTCGTGGTGTCGCTTGCGGGCGGTTACGACACGATCGTCGCGCCGGCGACCTCCACCGGCAAGAACATCGCGCCGCGCGTGGCGGCACTGCTCGACGTCGCTCAGGTGTCCGAGATCATCGAGGTGGTCTCGCCCGACACATTCAAGCGGCCGATCTATGCCGGCAACGCCATCCAGACCGTGCAGTCGACCGACGCCAAGAAGGTCATCACCGTGCGCACCGCTTCCTTCGCGGCGGCACCGGAAGGCGGTTCGGCCTCGGTCGAAACGGCCAACGCCGCCGCCAACCCCGGCCTCTCCTCCTTCGTTGAGAACAAGCTCTCTGAGAACGACCGTCCGGAACTGACTTCGGCCAAGATCATCATCTCGGGCGGCCGCGCGCTCGGCTCCTCGGAGAAATTCCAGGAAGTCATCCTGCCGGTCGCCGATAAGCTCGGCGCCGCGGTTGGTGCCTCCCGCGCCGCGGTCGACGCCGGCTACGCGCCGAACGACTGGCAGGTCGGCCAGACCGGCAAGGTGGTCGCGCCCGACCTCTACATTGCCGTCGGGATCTCCGGCGCCATCCAGCATCTGGCCGGCATGAAGGACTCCAAGGTCATCGTCGCCATCAACAAGGACGAGGAAGCCCCGATCTTCCAGGTCGCCGACTACGGCCTGGTCGGCGATCTCTTCGTCATCCTGCCGGAGTTGCAAAAGTCGCTTTGACGTCGCCAGTTCCGGCATATTAAAATCCAGAGGGTGGGGTAGACGAAGTCACCCCGCCCTTTTAGTTTGCACTGCACAAAAACCGGGCCATCAAGGCCCGGAGCCAATCCGGCGGTTTCGCATCCGGATTGCGGGAAATAAACAAACAGGAGCGTCCTTGTACTTCAAGCAAGTGCGGGCGTTCCGGACGGGATCGGGGTAATGAGCAAGATCGAGACGATCGGCATTGTCGGCGCGGGTCAGATGGGCGGCGGTATTGCCCATGTCTCGGCGCTGGGTGGCTACAAGGTGCTGATCCACGACGTGTCGGCCGACAGGATCGAGAAGGGCATCGCCACCATCAGCGGCAACATGGCCCGCCAGGTCGGTTCCGGCAAGCTGGAGGAAAAGGCGCGCAACGAGGCGATGGCGCGCATCTCCGCCGCCCCGGCCATGTCCGATCTTGCCGCCGCCGACCTGGTCATCGAAGCAGCGACCGAGGACGAGACGGTCAAGCGCAAGATCTATGCGCAGCTTTGCCCGCAGCTCAATCCGGAAGCTATCCTCGCGACCAACACCTCGTCGATCTCGATCACCCGGCTCGCCGCCCAGACCGACCGTCCCGAGCGCTTCATCGGCATACATTTCATGAATCCGGTACCGGTTATGAAGCTGGTCGAGCTCGTGCGCGGCATCGCCACCGAGGACCAGACCTTCGAGGCGGCCAAGACCTATGTGAAGCACCTCGACAAGACGATCACGGTCTCGGAAGATTTTCCGGCCTTCATCGTCAACCGCATTCTGCTGCCGATGATCAATGAGGCGATCTACACGCTCTATGAAGGCGTCGGCACGGTCGATGCCATCGACACTGCCATGCGGCTCGGCGCCAACCATCCGATGGGACCGCTGCAACTCGCGGACTTCATCGGTCTCGACACCTGCCTGTCGATCATGCAGGTCCTGCATGACGGCTTGTCGGACTCGAAGTACCGCCCCTGCCCGCTGCTGGTGAAATATGTCGAGGCCGGCTGGCTCGGCCGCAAGACCGGGCGCGGATTCTACGACTATCGCGGCGACCATCCGGTGCCGACGCGCTGATCTTTTTGGGTTGAGCGCCTACGACGCCTCGGCGAGCGGTAGATGCGTCGCTCCATCTTTTGAGATTTCGTCAGCCGAAACCTTATGGGCCGCGTGCGAATGCAGCTCGAGCCGCAACCCTCTCGGATCGGTTTTGAGGAACGGTTGTGCAGGCGGTGGTGATCGCTCTGCCAACCGGCAAACAATTGCGGGCACGAGCAAGAGGTCGTTCGAAAATCGCTCGGAGGGCTACCAGCGAACGAACAGCCGGCCGCCGATTGCCCCGAGCAGGGTGAGGAACGCGATCGCGATCGTGTACCAGGTGGCGACGAAAAGCGGTGAATCATCGAAGCAATGCGCGGCGTAAAAGGTCGCCGCGAGTCCGCCGGCGAGCAGGCCGGCGGCGGCGCCCGCGAGCACCGGACGCGTTGGCGCGCCGTAGCGCAGCATGCCGAGGAAGACCGCTAGCGGGCCGATGCCGATCAGCGGGATGAAGCTCATGCAGATCATCATGTTCGAGCCTACGAGCCGCCTGCCCCAATCAGCTTGGGGAACGGCAAAAAGCTCCAGGACCACCGCCAGAACGACCAGAAGCGGGGCCGCAACCATCCAGGCCATCGCCCGGCTGGTCGAAGCACCAGGCACCGACAGTCGGCGGATCAGCGCGAAGGCGCTGACCGCAAGCACCAGCGTGAACACGAATTTCGACATGAAACGCATCGTATGCATGGCCGGCATGATGTCGGGACGCGGGCCGATTGTCGCGAAGAACACGGCCCCCGCGATCACTATGGCCACGCCGACCGCCAGCCACCAGGCCTTGGTGATCGGCATGGCTTTGTTGCGGGCATCCGCGTCGAGCGCCTTGATAAGATCCTCTGTCCTCATGTCACTGTCGCCCGAATCGTTTTGCGATCGCGGCAAGGCCGCGATGCAGCGACACGCGCACCGCCGTCTCGCTGATGCCGAGCTTGGCCGCCGTCTCGCCGATCGACTGCCCATCGACCGAGATCGAGGAAACCACCGAGCGTTGCGCGGGCGGCAAGCCCTCGAGCGCGCGGTTGACGTCGCGTTCGCTGACTGTCTCCGTCTCTGGCTCCGCGAAGGTTTCGGCGATCTCGTCGATCTCGACCTCAATGCGGCGCCCTCGCCGGCGAAACGCGTCGATCAGCTTGAAGCGGGCGATCGCATACACCCAGGGCAACACCGGCGCGTCCGGCCGCCAAGTATGGCGTTTCACATGAATGGCCAGCAAGGTTTCCTGCACGACATCCTCGGGATCGACTCCGCCTTGAACGACCTTGCGCCGGACGAAGCCACGAACGAGCGCGGCGATCCGGTGCAGAAAGTCGGCATAAGCCCTTTCGTCTCCCGCGATCGCGGCCCTGAGGAGCCGGGAGAGCTCGGCCTCGTCCTTGCCGGTCACAAGAGTTCACCCCCGATGTTCGCGTCTCGGCCCTGATTTGTTACGTGGCCGGCGAAATAATGTCCAAGCCAAACTACCGCAAAATCACGAAAGTGTGCGGGGGATGCCCCCGACGCACAATTGGCTACGCCTTCCCGATCGACAGCGAGTCCTTCAGGAACTTTAATCCCTTTCGTACGGTCAACTTTCGGCGTCTCTTTCGATACCGATGTCTCAACTCCGCCAGTATCTCCACATGGCTCTTGTCGATCTGAGGTACAGAAGTTGAATCGCGAGCCGCGGGAAGCGCAAGCAGGGCATCGGCATGCATGTTGGCGTAAGGCGAAGAATCATAGCTATCGAAAGGCGTTGGCGGATAGCTCAGTACCGTGGGGTTGGTGTTGATCTCGAACACCTGGATACGCCCTTCCACGATCGCGTAGTCGATACGGCCATAAGAAATTCGCGCCATATCAAAGACCTTCAGGAGTTCGGCCGCATGCGGATGAGTTCGAACGAAAAGGTGATGCTCGTCCAGATGCCGACCCGACAAACCACGTCCAGGATCCTTTATGAACCAGTCCCGGCTCGCAAAACAGTGCTGGGGGTAGCTGTTGTCGCCGACCCGGTAGACCGAATATTTGCGGTAGTATCCATCTGCCTCTGGCCTGGAACCAAACTCCACAAGCATGGGACTAGCCCAGTCCAGCATCTGCAACTCGACCAGAGCTGGAGCTAGGTCTGTCATAGATCGCAAGAGGTGTGGAGCCTTGTAAGCGGCGCCGACCTCGTCGCGCAGGAACACCGGATACCGCAACGAGTCCGGTAATGACTGGGGTCTGAATACACGGAAATCATTTATCCCCTGGTCGAACAGCATGCGCAGCAAATCGTATCGCCGGAGGCTATCGCAAGGATGGTTGAGCTGCGCGACCTCGGGGCGATCACGGTCAATCTGGTCCCGAACTTCGCCTGCCCTGGCGGTTTCGGTCGAATCTAGCCGGTCCATGTCCGACCAGATGACGGTTCCCCGCTCCAATTTCAGGAGCAGATCGATTTCGTCATACGCCACCAGACGAAAAATGCGCTGCAAGTCAGTCCGATAATAAAGAAGCAGACACGCCTGAGTATATGAATGCGATCGCTGACAGACATAGAAAATCATGATTCACCGCCCTGCCCCAAAAGTGCCTCGACGGGTGGCAAAATCAAGGTCTCCACGCTATAAGCTTGCGCTCAGGCAACCTAATTCAAGAATGACGAAAATCGCGTTTCATAGAATTGGAGAGGATGACATTCCCCGTATGGCGGCTATGGAAGTGGCAGCCTGGGGCTCGTTGGGTGCGGAAGAGGCGACAATCCGTAATCGCCTGTCGCTCGGTCACACCATGATTGCAGCCGTTCATGACACGGTCATCGCCGGAGCCGTCTGCTTTGTGGAAACCAGTCAGGACCTACGCGACAAGGCAACCTTCCCGGCAACGTTTACCGCCTATTCTTCGCTGGCGCGCTCTCTTCCGCCAAAGTCTCTTTATGTCTACAACCTGGGCGTTCGCCCGGAGTTTCGGGGCACAACCCTCTCTCGACGGCTATTGGCACATCTTGTTGACCACGGCCGGGCGGCAGGGGCGCGCTGGATAGTTGGAGACGGCCGCTGTCCGTCTTATGGCGGAGCTCATGAAGGTTCTCCAGACAAGGTAGCGATAAATGTCGGCTTCAGGTCAACAATTGACGAATGGCACCGTACCGGAATCATGCCGTCGGTGAGCGATTTGACCCAGGATCCTTTGCTCAATTTTTATCACCGGCTTTTGAAATGCGAGTTTCTTCATCTGGCGCCAGCCTTTCTTCCCGAAGACCGTAGTTCCGGCGGGTATCGAGTCATCTTCGCCGTTGATCTTAGGAAATGAGAGAACGTTCAGACCTGTTCGATCCACTGGCCCTCGGCGACGATCCGTTTCCAGCGTTCGCTAGCCGACGCAAGGCGGGCGGAAGTGCTTGGGGTAGACCTCCGTACCCCGAGTTGACCGGGGCTTTGTATGTGTTCAGTCACAAGCTCGTTTCCGAGGCGCTGAAGCATCCTCTCCTTCTCCAGGCCCCGCCGGGAGCATACCAGCAGGTAAGGCAGAAGATCACTTCCAGCGATGCGCTTGGCCTTTTAACTCGATCCATGCTTCTGTCGGATCCGCCCCGTCATCCAAAATTGCGCCGGCCGTTGTCTGGCCAGATGAGCAGTTCGGCCAGCGTTGGCATGATCGCAGGTCTCCGGCGAGACGCGCTAGCTTTGGCCCGCACCGCCGCAATGGGCAATCGGTTCGACGCGATCCGAGAACTCGCAATACCTTTTTCGGTAGGCGCGCTTGCCAGCATCCTTGGAATTATTGTCGAGGACCCATCAAGCGTAGCTGACCTGGCGCAACGCATGGCTGATTCGCTAGACATAAGGACAGGCCAGGTGAGCGAGGATGCAAATCAGGCCTGCCGCGAATTGTCGGAATGGGTAAATTGCATCCTTAACAGCGGTAGGATCAGCTCCGGCGGCCTGGTTGCCCGCATGCTTTCTGAGGCAGAACTCGGCAATTGGGAGAAGACCGACGTCGTCGCCAATATGGTTTTTCTCCTTTTTGCTGGCCAAGCAACGGTAGTGGACACGTTTGGCAATGCCCTCGTTGCGCTGTCCGCATTCCCTGAGCAGTTGGAACTGCTGGAGAGCCAGAATGTGCCTTGGCAAACCGCTGCCGAGGAACTGCTGCGATACTGCGCTCCTGTGCACTACGCAGGAGCACGTATAGCCGCCGAGAATCTGGAATTTGCCGGCAGATTTATCGAGGCGGGGCAAGCCGTCGTACCCGTATTGGCGAGCGCCAATCGGGATAAGGCAGTCTTTGTCGCCGGCGACAGCTTGGATTTGAGGTCGAGAGTACCGTCTACTCTCACATTCGGCACGGGCCTTCACACTTGCCTCGGACAACATGTCGCGAGGCTGGAATTGAGTGCCCTGCTTGAAGCCCTGTTCACAGTTGCCAACGGTTGGCGACTGGACCTCGAGGCCTGCATCAGACGACCGTCGATCCTCCTGTTCGGCTTGAAAAGCGCGCCGATGTTGGCTCCATCAGCTCCGTGATTGTGTCCAGATGTCTGCGGAGTGGGACACGCGGTGCTCTGACCAGAAACGGCGAGCGGCCAATCGCAATGTTGACTTTTATAATCAGGTATTGATAGGTGCGATCCGCTTGAACCCCTGTCTCCATATCTGAGGAAGATGCCCATGAAGATTGCGCTTTCCACGCTCGCCGGCGCCGCGCTGGCGCTTGGCCTTGTCGCCGGCCCGGCCATGGCCGAGGATGCAGGCATCATCGTCTACAACGCGCAGCATGAGAGCCTCGCCAAGGAATGGGCCGAGGGTTTCACCAAGGAAACCGGCGTCAAGGTCACGTTGCGCAACGGCGGCGACAGCGATTTCTCCAACCAGATCGTCGCCGAGGGCGCGGCCTCGCCGGCGGATGTTTTCCTGACCGAGAATTCGCCGGCGATGGCGCTGGTCGAAGCCGCCGGCCTGTTCGCACCGGTCGACGCCGACACCCTCGCCCAGGTTCCGCAGGAATATCAGCCGTCGAGCGGCAGGTGGATCGGCGTCGCCGCCCGCAGCACTGTCTTTGCCTACAACAAGGAAAAGCTGAAGCAAGACCAGTTGCCGAAGTCGCTCGTCGACCTCGCCGATCCGAGCTGGAAGGGCCGCTGGGCCGCCTCGCCGTCGGGCGCCGACTTCCAGGCCATCGTCAGTGCCCTGCTGCAGCTCAAGGGAGAGGCCGCCACCGCCGACTGGCTGAAGGCGATGAAGGACAATTTCACCGCCTACAAGGGCAACAGCACCGTGATGAAGGCGGTCAATGCCGGCGAGATCGATGGCGGCGTGATCTACCACTATTACTACTTCGGCGATCAGGCCAAGACCGGCGAGAACAGCAAGAATGTCGGCCTGCACTATTTCAAGAACCAGGATCCAGGTGCCTTCGTTTCGGTGTCGGGCGGCGGCGTGCTGGCTTCCAGCAAGCATCAGAAGGAAGCCCAGGCATTCCTCAAGTGGGTGACCGGCAAGGGCGGCCAGGACGTGCTGAAGAATGGTACGTCCTACGAATATGCGGTGGGCAAGGGTGCCCAATCCAACCCGAAGCTGGTGCCGCTGGCAGATCTGCAGGCCCCGAAAGTCGATCCGGCGACGCTGAATTCCAAGAAGGTCATCGACCTGATGACGCAAGCCGGCTTGCTTTAGTTCGCGTTCGTCCTAAAAGGGCAAACGACCGTGCTCCCGCGGGACTTCGCTTCCGTGGGAGCGCTTTTGTTTTGGAGATGGCCTCGTCGATGACGATCATCTGCGTTCGCGGGCGCGTCCGCGGTTCATCACGTCGCGTCCAGCCGACCTGTTTCGACTGATGGCGTCCGCGATCCACCTCACGCCTTCCGCGCTGCCGGCGGCCGGGATGAAGAAGCACCGGTCCACGTCGTGGATCACGCTCGCCGCGGCGCTGATCTCGCTCATCGCGCTGCTGCCGCTCGGCTTCATTGTCTGGGTCGCCGTCCAGACCGGCTGGGATACGGTGGTGGCGCTGATCTTTCGCCCGCGCGTCGGTGAACTGCTGGTCAACACCGCGCTCCTGGTCATTGTCACCGTGCCGATCGCCATCACGCTGGCGGTGGCGCTGGCCTGGCTGACCGAGCGCAGCGACCTGCCGGGCAACCGATGGTGGTCCTGGCTTTCGGTCGCGCCGCTCGCCATCCCTGCCTTCGTGCACAGCTATGCCTGGATCAGCTTTGTTCCAGGCATGCACGGGCTGTGGGCCGGCGTGCTGGTTTCCGTCATCGCCTATTTCCCGTTCCTCTACCTGCCGATCTCCGCCGCGTTGCGCCGGCTTGATCCGGCGCTGGAAGACGCGGCGGCAGCGCTTGGCCTCGGCCCGTGGCGGGTTTTCGCGCGCGTCGTGCTGCCGCAGTTGAGGCTCGCCATCTGCGGCGGATCACTGCTGGTCGGGCTGCATCTGCTGGCCGAATACGGCCTCTATGTCTTCATCCGTTTTGACACGTTCACCACCGCGATCGTCGACCAGTTCCAGTCGACCTTCAACGGCCCCGCCGCCAACATGCTGGGCGCGGTGCTGGTGCTTTGTTGCCTTTTCCTGCTCGCACTCGAGGTGATGATACGCGGCGAGGAGCGGTATGCGCGCGTGGGCTCCGGCGCTGCGCGCAAGCAGCAGCGCGCCCGGCTTGGCCGCGCCACGCTGCCTTGCCTGCTCTTGCCGGCGGGCGTCACGCTGCTGTCGCTTGGCGTGCCGCTCGTGACCGTCGGCCGCTGGCTGTTCGCGGGAGGCGTGGATGTCTGGCGCTGGGACGAGATCGGCCTGGCGCTCGGCCAGACGCTGTTTCTTGCCATCGCCGGCGCGATGCTTGCGACGGTTGCGGCCATGCCGATGGCCTGGATATCGATCCGTGCCCCCGGCCGCTTGCAGCGCCTGCTGGAAGGTTGCAACTACATCGTCGGCGCCTTGCCGGGCGTGGTCATCGCGCTGGCGCTGGTGACGATCACCGTGCGCGTCGCGCTGCCGCTCTACCAGACGCTGTTCACCATCCTGTTCGGCTATGCGCTGATGTTCCTACCGCGCGCGCTGATCAGCCTGCGCGCTTCGATCGCGCAGGCGCCGGTGGAGCTCGAACGCGCCGCTTCCAGCCTCGGCCGGCCGCCGGTCAAGGCGCTGTGGGCGACAACCATCCGTCTGTCGGCTCCGGGCGCGGCGGCCGGCATGGCCATGGTGGCGCTCGGCATCACCAACGAACTCACCGCCACCCAGATGTTGGCGCCCAACGGCACCCGCACCCTGGCGATGGCCTTCTGGTCCTACAGCGGCGAGATCGACTACGCCTCCGCCGCTCCTTACGCGCTGATCATGGTAGCGATGTCGCTGCCGATGACCTGGTGGCTCTACGTCCAGTCGAAGCGGATGGCCGGACGATGAGTCTCCTCGAACTCAACCAGGTCGCCAAGAACTATGGTCCGGTGACGGCACTGGCCGGCGTCGACCTCCGGGTCGAAAGCGGCAGCCGCACCGCGATCGTCGGGCCTTCCGGCTGCGGAAAGACTACGTTGCTCAGGCTGATCGCCGGCTTCGAGGCGCCGGACCGCGGCCGCATCTCGCTTGGCGGCAAGGTGCTCGCCGACGGCGATGCGGCCGTGCCGGCGCATCGCCGCGGCATCGGCGTGGTGGCCCAGGATGGCGCCCTGTTCCCGCATCTGAGCATCGCCGACAATATCGGTTTCGGCATGGCGCGCGGCGAGAACAGGCGGATGGAGCGCATCGTCGAGCTGGCCTATATCGTCGGGCTGGACAAGGCTGTTCTGAAACGCCGGCCGCACGAACTGTCCGGTGGCCAGCAGCAGCGCGTCGCGCTTGCGCGCGCCATGGCGATGAAGCCGAGGCTGATGCTGCTTGACGAACCCTTCTCGGCGCTCGATACCGGGCTTCGCGCTTCCATGCGCAAGGCAGTTGCCGAGCTTCTGGAGGAGGCAGGCATAACCACCATCCTGGTCACGCACGACCAGGCCGAGGCGCTGTCCTTCGCCAGCCAGGTGGCAGTGATGCGCGACGGCCTGTTCTCGCAGGTCGGCACGCCGCGCGAGCTCTATTTCCAGCCGAAGGACAGGATGGTCGCCGAATTCCTTGGCGACGCCATCATCCTGCCGGCGAAGATCGCCGACGGCTTCGCCATTTCGCCGCTCGGCCGGATCGCTGTCGACACGAAGGAACGCCGCGACATTGCCCGCATCATGCTTCGGCCCGAGCAGGTCGTCGTCAAACGAACGTCGCGCGAGGGCATGTCGGGCACGCCCGACACCATGTTCGGCGAGGTGACCGAAACCGAGTTCGCTGGTTCGGTTTGCACGGTCGCTGTCCGGCTGCTCAACAACCCCGACCCGCCGGACGCGGCTGCGATCGGCAGCCGACCGCTCATCCTGCGCAAGACCGGCATCGACGCCCCGGCCGTCGGTGAGATCGTGCGGCTGACCGTCAGCGGCAAAGCGCATGTCTTTGCCTGAGTGCAATAGCCGCTCTTAACGAACTCGTTCGCCGGTCGCCGGCGACCACAGCGGCCATTGCTCGAGGAAATCGCAGCTGTGGATGACGACGCGCTGCCCGTCGGCCAGGATGATCGAGTAGGCGGGCGGCGCCTGTTCGACCATCTCGTCGCCGGCAACGTCGAGCATGAAGCGGGCATGCAGGCCGCGTTGTACCGAGAACGGAATCCCGGCGACCGTTCCGGCGATGTCGCGGTGGACATGGCCGAAGAAGATGTAGCGGACATTGCCATGGCGGGTCAGCACATCGATGAGCCGCTGCGGCTGATCGAGGCCGAGCGGGTCGAGCAGCGTGAGCCCTAGCTCGACCGGGGGATGATGCAGGAAGAGATAGGCCGCCCTGCCCGCCGCCTCGGCGAGCCGGGCGTCGAGCCAGTCAAGCCGGCCGTCGCACAACTCGCCGGTGACGCGGCCTTCCGACAGGCTGTCGAGGAAAACCAGCCGCCCTTGCGGCGTATCGAAAACCGACTGCGCGAAGCCGTTCTCGTCGGTCCCGTTTTCCGGAAAGGCGGCGATGAGATTGGCGCGACGGTCATGGTTTCCGGGCAATAGCCGATAAGGCACGATCAAGCGGTCCAGCGCCGCCTTCAGGTCGGCATAGGCTTGCGTCTCGCCGGCGTCTGTCAGATCGCCGGTGAAGACGCAGAGCGCCGCATCGCCGTGGCGGGCGTTGATGTGGTCGATGCAGCGGTCGAGCCGCTCATGCAGATCGGCGCCGTAACGGAGTTCTCCCCGGCGGCCGAGATGGACGTCGGTAACCTGTATGATCTTCATTCGGTTAACCCTCAATCAAACTTCGCCAAGCCGTCGATCGCCTTACAGCGCCGGCTCCGGCACCGACGCCTTGAACACATCGAGCCTGCTGCCAGTCTCCGAGGAGAAGAAATGCAGGTCCGATTCGGCGAACTGCAGCCCAACCGTGCTGCCCGGCTCGGTATGGACGGTCTCGGATGTCACGATGGAGAACGGCGCGCCGGCGAGATCGACATAGACGACGCGGCCGGCGCCCAATTCCTCGATGAGGTCGACGGCGGCAGCGAGCGCTCCCGGCGTGCCCGGCGCCACCATGCGCACCGCCTCCGGGCGGATACCGACCGCGACTCTGGCGCCGACGGGGAGGCCCGTGCGCGACACGTTTAGCTTGCGGCTGCCGCCGAGCAGCGCCAGCCCATCGAGCGTGACGGTGCCTTCGAGCATGTTCATGGCCGGCGCGCCGACGAAGGTCGCCACGAAGCGGCTTGCCGGCCGGCTGTAGACTTCCGCCGGAGTGCCGACCTGCTCGACGCGGCCGGCGTTCATCACGACCAGCCGGTCGGCCAGCGTCATTGCCTCGACTTGGTCATGCGTGACGAAGACGGAGGTGGCGTTGAGCCGCCGGTGCAGCTTGCGGATCTCGGAGCGCATCTGCACGCGCAGCTTGGCGTCGAGGTTGGACAGCGGCTCGTCGAACAGGAACACCTTGGGCTCGCGGATCATCGCGCGACCCATGGCGACGCGCTGGCGCTGACCGCCGGACAGCGCCATGGGCTTGCGGTCGAGCAGATGCTCCAGTTCCAGCACGCGCGCGACCGCCTGGATACGATGGGCGCGTTCGGCCGATGGAACGCCGGCCACCTTCAGCGAATAGCCGATGTTCTGCGCCACGCTCATATGCGGGTAGAGCGCATAGTTCTGGAACACCATGGCGCAGCCGCGCTCGCGCGGCTCGAGCTTGTTGACCACCGTGCCGTCGATGGCGATCGTGCCGTCGGAAATCTCTTCCAGGCCGGCGATCATCCTGAGCAGCGTGGACTTGCCGCAACCGGACGGCCCCAGGATGACGACGAATTCGCCCGAGGCGAAGTCGAGGTCGACACCGTGCACGACCTGCGTCCTTGCGTAGTTCTTCTTGACGCCGCGGATGGTGATGGAGGCCATTTTTTGTCTCCTTATTTTTCGGTGGCGATCAGGCCGCGCACGAACCAGCGCTGCATCAGAACCACCACGATCAGCGGCGGCAGCATGACGATCAGCGTGCCCGCCATGGCGATATGCCACTCCGGCGCGCCGCCGACATTGGGGATGAGCTGCTTGAGCTCCGTCACGGCCGTGGCGTGGCTGGCATCGGTGGTGATCAACAGCGGCCACAGATACTGGTTCCAGGCCCACAGGAACATGATGGTGCCGAGCGCCGCCATGTTGTTGCGTGACAACGGCAGCAGGATATCGATGAAGAAGCGCAGCGCGCCGGCGCCGTCCATGCGCGCGGCTTCCGTCAGTTCGTCCGGAACCGTCAGGAAGAATTGGCGGTAGAGGAAGGTGCCGGTTGCAGTGGCAATCAGCGGCATGATCAGGCCGGTATAGGAATTGAGCAGCCCCAGGCTGAGCGAGACCTCAACGCCGGACACTCTCTCGATCAGCCAGCTTATCCCAGTCACGTCGAGGATTGCCTGATAGGGCGACAGCACGTTGGCCACGACCGCGTAGGTCGGCACGATGCGCACTTCGAGCGGCAGCATCAGCGTGATGAAGATCAGCCAGAAGATCAGCGTCCGGCCGGGATAGCGGAAATAGACGATAGAGAAGGCGGTGAGCGCCGAGATGATGACTTTGCCGGCGGCGACGCCGGCCGCCATGATGAAGGAGTTGAGCAGCTTCGGGCCAAGGTCGGCGGTCGTCCACGCGGTCTTGATGTTGACCCAGAAGTCGCTGCCCGGCAGCAGCGACATCGGTACGTCGTTGACGTCCTTCAGATTGTGCGATGCGGCGATCGTCACGATGGCGAACGGCGCCACGCAGAACACGAAGCCGACGAACAGGATGAGATGCGTGAAGAAGTTGAGGATGGGAGTGCGCTCGACCATGGCCCGCCTCAGCGATAGTGCACGCGCCGCTCGATGAAGCGGAACTGGACGATGGTGAGAGCAACGATGAGCAGCATCAGGATGATGCTCTGCGCGGCGGCGCCCGAGTAATCGAGGCCTTTGAAGCCGTCGGAATAGATCTTGTAGACCATCAGATTGGTGGCGTTGGCCGGCCCGCCGGCGGTCATGATGTCGACGATGCCGAAGGAGTCCTGGAAGCTTTCGGTGATGTTGATGACCAGCAGGAAGAAGATGGTTGGAGTGATCAGCGGGAACTGGATGTCCCGGAAACGCCTGATGACGCCGGATCCGTCCATCGCCGCCGCCTCGATCAGCGAGCGCGGGATCGCCTGGAAGGCGGCGAGGAAGAAGATGAAATTGTAGCCGACATACTTCCAGGAAAAGGCGATGATGACGGAGGCCATCGCATCGGCGCCGTCGAGACCGGGGTCCCAGAAACCCGGCCAGAATCGGTTGACTACGGCCATGAAGCCGGCTTCCGGCGCCAGGATGAAACGAAACGCCAGCGCCAGAGCGGGCGCGGCGATGCCATATGGCCAGATCAGCACCACGCGGTAGAGCCATGAGCCGGCAAGCTGCCGATCGGTCAGGGCGGCCAGCACCAGCGCGATGATCATCGCCAGGCCGGTGCTTACCCCGGCAAAGACGAGGCTGGCGGTGATGGAATTCCAGTAGTCGGCGTTGGCGAGGATCGAGCGGAAATTGTCGAGCCCGACCCATATGTTGCCCCCGCCCCAGGGCTGCTGCAGCGTAAGCGACCAGTAAACCGCCTGGCCGGCAGGCCAGTAGAAGAAGGTGAAGATCAGGAGGAGCTGCGGCACCGCGAACAGGATACCGATCGTCCATCTGCCGAAAGTGACGCGTTTTTCCATCGATCCGCCGATGTCGTTGAACCGCCAGCCCGCTTTCTTGGCGCAAGACTAGATATGAAATGGCCGCCCGTCGAATCCTCGCGGGCGGCCGTTCTGCTATCCGGGATCAGGGCAGGGTCTTACCCGGATAGGTCTGCTGGAACCGCTCCAGGATCGCGTCGCCGTTCTTCACCAGGTTGTCGAGGCCTTCCTGCACGCTGACCTTGTTGGCGAAGATCGCCTGCATCTGCGTGCCGAATTCCGCTCGGATCTGGGTGAAATTGCCGAGGCGGATGCCACGGGTGATTTCCGTCGGCTCCGAGGCGGTCAGGCTGGCGATCGCCACCTCGCGGCCCTTGTAGGGTGCCTTGTCATAGAAGCCGCTGGACTTCATGTACTCGAAGCCCGACTTCGTGACCGGGATGTAGCCGGTGTTGGTCGACCAGAACAAGGCGGTCTTGGGGTCGTGGATGAAGTTGAGGAATGCGGCAGCGCCCTTGTACTCGGCGTCCGACTTGCCGGACAGCACCCACAGCGAGGCTCCGCCGACCAGCGAGTTCTTGCGCTCGGTGCCGGCATAGACCGGCAGCTCGGCGACATCCCAGTTCATGCCTTCCTTCTGGGTGCGACCGACAGTCCCGTGGTCGCCGACGGAGGTCATGATGACCTGGCAGGTCCCGGTGGCGAAGGCCTGCACCATATCCTGGCCGAGATCCTTCGACTTGATCTTGATGAGACCCGCGTCATACCACTTCTTGAGGTCGGTGACGTACTGGACGAACTTGGTCTTGTTGACTTCCAGACGGGCGTCGAGACCGTCATAGCCGTTGTTCTTGGTGGCGATCGGCTGGTTGTGCAACGCCGAGAACTGCTCCATCAGCTGCCAGCTTTCATTGGCCGAGATGTTGATCGCCATCGGGCAATCGTAGCCGGCGTCCTTCAGCGCCTTGAGGTCGGCGCCGACATCTTCCCAGGTCTTCGGCGCCTCGGTCTTGCCGATCTTGGCGAAGGCATCCTTGTTCCAGTACATCAGCGCCGTCGACGAGTTGAACGGGAAGGACAGCATCTCGCCCTTCGACGTCGCATAATAGCGGGCGATGCCGGGGAAATAGTCGCTGTAGTCGATCTTGTAGCCGTTCTCTTCCATCAGCTTGTCTGCGGGCTTGTAAGCTCCCGACAGCATCATGGTTGCGGTGCCGACATCATAGACCTGGACGACGGTGGGCTGCTTGCCGGCGCGGAAGGCGGCGATCGTGTTCTGCAGCGTGGCGTCGTAATTGCCCTGGCTGGTGCAGACGACCTCGTAGTCCTTCTGGGAATCGTTGAAGTTCTTGCACAGCGTGTCGACCACGCGGGCGAGATCGCCCGAAAGACCGAACCAGAAATCGAATTTGACCGGCTCCGCGAAAGCAGGAAACGCTAGCGCTGAACCGAGCGCGCCGGCGGCAAGGGCAGCAAGGCCCCGCTTGATGATCGTCATGGCTTTTCCCTCTTGAGTGGCAGTGTGACAAGGGTTTTGCGCAAGTCCTTGCCCGCTCTCATAGAGAAGGTATGTGACAGTTCTGTTGTGGCCCTGAGGCCCCTGTGGACAGCCGGTCTCTCCTCCCTGGCAGCGGTCGCGCCGGCATGAAAACGTCACATCGGCGCTCTAGAGCATGATCCCGAAAAGTGGGAACCGGTTTTCGGACAAGATCATGCCCCAACAAAGAGTTGGATCAGAATGGCGATTCAACGAAGCGCCGTCCTGATCCAGGAAGCTAGGGCGCCCCGACGCGGCGAAAAGACCTTTTAACCGGCTAACTGGATGAGAAGAGACATGCTGGTCCCGCAGCTCACGCACGTGCCTGTCAGCGCCCGCAACGCGATGCGGGACGGGCCGCGCGACAGCGCCACCCACCTGCGCCACGCGGCCGCCGTTCCCGCCCTTGGCGAAATCGAGATCGGCGGCCAGCCGTCGCGCGAGAGCGCCCGCGAGAGCTTGACCGTCATGGCCTGGAACGTCGAGCGACTTCGCCATCTCGATGCCATAGCCGGAACCATCGCGGGCCAGACGCCGGACGTCGTGCTGCTGTCGGAGGTCGACAAGGGCATGGCCCGTTCCGGCAACGGCCATCTGTTGGGCCGGCTAGCCGACCGGCTCGGCCACGCCTTTGCTTATGGCGTCGAATTCCTGGAACTCGGCACCGGCAACGATACAGAGCAGGCGGCAAATGGCGGCGCCGAGAACGCCGAGGGTTTCCACGGCAACGCAATCACCAGCGCCGTCCCGCTGATGCGGCCTTTTCTCGTTCGCTTCGACGCAGCCGGCGCCTGGTTCCTGCCGGAGCACGGCCAGCCGCGCATTGGCGGCCGCATGGCTCTGGGTGGCCAGGTGATGGCCGGCGACCGCCGTGTGACCGTCGTTTCCGTGCATCTCGAGAACCGCACCACGCCAGCCGGCCGGGCTGACCAGACGCGCCACCTGCTCGATGCCATCGACAAGTATGACGCCGAAGCGCCGGTTCTCATCGGCGGCGACTTCAACACGCTCACCGCCACCTACCCGGAGCGCAATGACGACCCGGCCGCGTGGCTAGGTCGCATCGCCGCGGAGCCCGACCGGCTGATGCGCCCCGACCGCCACGAGCCCCTCTTCGCGATCATGGCCGAACGAGGCTACGACTGGCGCGACGCCAACGCGTTGGACAAGCCGACGCAGCGGCGCGCAAGCGGCGACCTGACGCCTGCCGGCCATATCGATTGGTTCTTCACGCGCGGGCTCATCGCAAGCGCGCCGGCGACGCTCCCGGCGGTGAAGCCGGACGGCAGCCCGAGCTCCGATCACGAGGCGCTGGTCGTGACCGTCCGCGCGAGGTGAGCGTCGCGGCGAAGTCCCGCCGGCGTTCGGCTGTCACGGAGCCAGAGCCGCTTCCACCAGCCGCTTGGCGTCCGGGCTCGACCATTCGGCCGGGCCGTTCATATGCGCGATCAGGCAGCCTTCGCCATCGATCAGCATGGTGACCGGGAGCCCCAGCGCCAGCCCGCGCGTCTTGGCTTCGTTGAACAGCGCGATCGTCGGGTCCCGGTAGAAGGCGAGCGATTCAACGCCGGTCTCGTTGAGGAATTTCTTCGGCTTGGCATCATCGCCGGTGTCGACATTGACCGCGACGACCTCGAAGGCGTTGCCCCCCTTCTCCTTCTGCAGCGCATCCAGCGCCGGCATCTCGGCGCGGCACGGCGCGCACCATGTCGCCCATAGGTTGAGCAGCACCGTCTTGCCGGCATGGTCGGCAATCGTCATAGGCTTGCCGTCCGGGCCGTTGAAGGCAAGAGCTTTCAGCGATTGCGGCGGATCGGCCGGCTGCAGCGCCGCGACTTGGCCGACGGCCTTGGCGGCGACCTGCTTGGCGCGCCCGGCCTTGGCGGCGCAGGCGGCATCGTCCTTGCCGGTGGCCGCGGCGACCTTCTCTGGGGCATTGTTGCCAGAACCGCTCTCGCTGACATATACCGCGACCGCGCCAGCCAGCACGCCCGCCAGCAAAGCGGCCAGCATGAGGCGCGTAGCCGGAAAAAAGAATCTCTTGCCGTCTGCCATTTTCAAAACTGCTCCGGAGCACGGGTTATAGCTATGAGCGACAAGAAGGCCAGCAATCAGATGTGGGGCGGACGTTTTGCCTCGGGTCCGGCCGCGATCATGGAAGCGATCAACGCGTCGATAGGCTTCGACCGCAAACTCTATGCGCAGGACATAAGCGGATCGATCGCCCATAGCGAGATGTTGGCTGAAACAGGCATTATTTCGGCGGCCGATCAAGAAAAAATCGCTCACGGACTGAACACGATCCTGAAAGAGATCGAGGCCGGCAGGTTCGAATTCTCGACCAGGCTCGAAGACATCCACATGAATGTCGAGGCCCGCCTCGCCGAACTGATCGGCCCGGCGGCTGGACGGCTGCACACCGCCCGCTCCCGCAACGACCAGGTGGCGGTCGACCTGAGGCTCTGGGTCAAGCAGGAGTGCCAGCGCGTCGCCCACGCGCTGAAGGACCTGATCGCCGCCTTCCTCGAACGGGCCGAGGAGCATGCCGCCACCGTCATGCCCGGCTTCACCCATATGCAGGCGGCGCAACCGGTGACCTTCGGCCATCATTGCATGGCCTATGTCGAGATGTTCGGCCGCGACCTCTCGCGCGTCCGGGACGCCATCGAACGCATGGATGAAAGTCCGCTGGGCGCGGCGGCTCTTGCCGGCACCAGCTTTTCCATCGACCGCCACATGACCGCGAAGGCGCTGGGTTTCCGCGAGCCGACGCGCAATTCGCTGGACTCCGTTTCGGACCGCGACTTCGCGCTCGAGTTCCTGAGCCTCGCCGCGATCTGCGCGACGCATCTCTCCAGGCTCGCCGAGGAGATCATCATCTGGTCGACGCCGCAATTCGGCTTTATCCGCCTGTCGGATTCCTTCTCCACCGGCTCCTCGATCATGCCGCAGAAGAAGAACCCGGACGCCGCCGAGCTGGTGCGCGGCAAGACCGGTCGCGTCAACGGCCACCTCGTCGGTCTGCTGACCGTGATGAAGGGCATGCCACTGACCTATGGCAAGGACATGCAGGAGGACAAGGAAGCTGTCTTCGACGCCGCCGAGACGCTCGACCTGATGCTGGCGGCGACCGCCGGCATGGTGCGCGACATGACCGTCAACGCCGCCGCCATGAAGAAGGCCGCCGGCGCCGGCCATGCCACCGCCACAGACCTCGCCGACTGGCTGGTGCGCAATCTGGGCCTGCCATTCCGCGAGGCGCACCATGTCACCGGCCGCGCCGTGGCGCTTGCCGAGGAGAAGAAGGTCTCCCTGGAGAAGCTCTCGCTGGAGGACCTGCGTTCGATCCACCCAGGTATCACCGGTGATATCTTCTCCGTGCTTGCCGTGCAGAACTCAGTGAAGAGCCGCACGAGCTTCGGCGGCACCGCGCCGTCGGAAGTGCGCAAGCAGATCCGCTACTGGAAAAAGCGCCTCGCCAAGGCATGATGCATGTCGCCCGGAAGTGTGCGGCGGTTCTGGGACGACGACATGCATCGACGCAATTGCCCGGATGCAAAGTGCCGAAAACTCGGCTAAAAGCGGCGGCAACAGAAACAGTTTCGAACGGATGGATCGATGACCCGTAGCAGGATTTTTCTGACGCTCGCGCTGCTGGCGGCGGTTGTCACCGTCACGGCCTGCGGCAGGAAGACCGGGCTCGACACGCCCTATGAGGCGGCGGTGCAGGCGCGCAAGGATGCCGAGCACGCCAAGCAGCCGGTGCCGCCCGAGCCGGAGAAACCGGTCAAGGACAGGAAGTTCATCCTCGATCCCCTGCTCTAGAGCCGGCGGGATCACTCGATCCCATCGTGCGCCAACTTTCCGGAACCAACCCTCGTGAACCATTTCGATTACCGCGACGGCGTGCTCCATGCCGAGGACGTCGCCATCCCCGATATCGCAGCCGAGGTCGGCACGCCCTTCTATTGTTACTCGACGGCGACGCTGACCCGGCATTTCCGCGTTTTCAGGCAGGCTTTCGCCGGCCTCGAAGCGCTGGTCTGCTATGCCATGAAGGCGAACTCCAACCAAGCCGTGCTGAGGACGCTGGCCAGGGAGGGCGCGGGCGCCGACGTGGTCTCCGAGGGCGAGTTGCGCCGCGCTTTGGCCGCCGGCATCCCGGCGAACAAGATTCTGTTTTCCGGCGTCGGCAAGACCGCGCGGGAGATGGACTTCGCGCTTTCCGCCGGCATTCTCTGCTTCAACGTGGAATCCGAGCCTGAGCTGGAATTGCTGTCGGCGCGCGCCGTGGCGCTCGGCAAGGTGGCCCCTGTCTCGCTTCGCATCAATCCGGATGTCGACGCCAGGACGCACAAGAAGATCTCGACCGGCAAGGCCGAGAACAAGTTCGGCATTCCATGGCAGCGTGCCCGGCAGGTCTATGCCCGCGCGGCTGAACTGCCTGGCATCAAGGTCACCGGCATCGACACCCATATCGGCAGCCAGATCACCGAGTTGCAGCCATTCGACGATGCTTTCGCGTTGCTTGCCGAACTGGTCGGCGCGCTGCGCGCTGACGGGCATTCGATCGAGCATGTCGATCTCGGCGGCGGCCTCGGCATCCCCTACCGCGTCGACAACAGCCCGCCGCCGCTGCCGGACGCCTACGCCGAGATCGTCAGGAAGCACGTAACCCAACTTGGCCTGAAGGTGATGTTCGAGCCCGGCCGCCTGATCGTCGGCAATGCCGGGATCCTGGTGTCTGAGGTCATCTATGTGAAGGAAGGCGACGCGAAGAATTTCCTCGTCGTCGACGCCGCGATGAACGACCTGATCCGGCCGACGCTCTATGACGCCTTTCACGACATCAGGCCGGTGGTGCAGCAGCCTTCCTCCATGCCGCGCATGAAGGTCGATGTCGTCGGCCCGGTCTGCGAGACGGGCGACTTCATCGGCCTCGACCGCGACCTGCCGAGGCTGAAGCCTGGCGACCTTATCGCCGTTTCCACCGCCGGCGCCTATGGCGCGGTGCAAGCCGGCACCTACAACACCAGGCTTCTGGTGCCGGAGGTGCTGGTCGATGGCGACCGCTTCCATGTCGTGCGGCCGCGCCAGACCTATGATGAGCTGATCGGGCTCGATTCGATGCCCGACTGGCTGAAATAGCGGCGTGGGGCACCGCCCGCGCCCGAAGGAGCAGAGTCATGCCGGGAACGATCACACGCGAACGCATTGCCGTCGTGGAGCCGCGCATCCGTCCATATGTCCGTCATACGCCGGTGATGCGCGTCGACATGGCGGATTTCGGCCGTCCCGCCTTCCCGGTCGATCTCAAGCTCGAATGCCTGCAGCATTCAGGGTCGTTCAAGGCGCGCGGCGCCTTCACCAACCTGCTCGAGCGTAGGGTCCCGGAGGCCGGCGTGGTCGCCGCGTCCGGCGGCAACCATGGCGCCGCAGTCGCCTACGCCGCAATGAAGCTCGGGCATAAGGCCACCATTTTCGTGCCCGAGGTCAGCCCGCCGGCGAAACTCGGGCGCATCCGCGGCTATGGCGCGGAATTGGTGGTCGGCGGCGCCCGCTATGCCGAAGCGCTGGCCGCCAGCGAGGATTTCGCTGCCAGAACCGGCGCCCTGCAGGTCCACGCCTTCAACCAGGAGGAAACGCTGCTCGGCCAGGGCACGCTCGGTCTGGAGATCGAGGCCGACTTGCCCGAGATCGACACGCTGCTGGTCGCCGTCGGCGGCGGCGGCCTGATCGGCGGCATCGCCGCATGGTTTGCGGGACGCATCCGCATCATCGCCATCGAGCCGGAGGGCGCGCCGACGCTCTATCGCGCCCTGGAAGCCGGCCGGCCGGTCGATGCCCCGGCCGAGGGCATCGCCGCCGATTCGCTGGCGCCCAAGCGCGTCGGCGAGATGATGTTTCCGATCGCCGAGGCCTTCGTCGAGCGCTCGATCCTGGTCAGCGACGACGATATCGTCGCGACGCAGAAAGCGCTGTGGGACCGCGTGCGAATCATCGCCGAGCCGGGCGGCGCCGCGGCCTTCGCCGCCATGCTTTCCGGACGCTATGTGCCCGCCGACGGCGAGCGCGTGGCGGTGCTGGTCTGCGGTTCCAACACGAGCCCCGCCAATTTCTGATCTTAATCCGGCCGAACCGCTTCACGTTTTTGGAACCCGCCTCGCCTTTGCCGTGTTTGCTGTTATCCTTCTGACGATGACGTCCGGGCTGTTGAGCCCGGGCAGGAAGGGCCGATGACGGAACGACCCATTTCCAGCGGCGAACGCGCCTTGGCCTTGCGCCTGGCGCTCAGCCGGTTGGCGACGCGGGCCTCGATGGTTTTCGAGCGCGCCTGGCCGCTTGTGTTGCCGCTGACGATCGTCATCAGCCTGTTCCTCAGCTTTTCCTGGTTCGGCCTGTTCCCGCGCCTGCCCGACGTGGCGCGCATCGGGCTTCTGATCCTGTTCGCGCTGGCGGCGGTGGCGGCGCTCTATCCGTTCCGCTTCTTCCGCATGCCTTCGGCCGTCGAGGTCGACAGGCGCATCGAAGCTGCGAACGAATTGCCGCACAGCCCGGTGCAAGTGCAGACCGACCGGCCGAGCGGCGCCGAGAGCATCTTCTCGCAAGCGTTGTGGCGCGAGCACCAGAGGCGCATGGCCGAACGGCTTTCCAGTCTCGGCGCCGACCGCCCGCGCAGCCGCGTGCCGGACTACGATCGGTGGGGCCTGCGAGCCGTGGCGGGGCTGCTCTTCGTCACGGCGCTTGCCTTCTCCTTCGGACCTTTCGGCGGCAGGGTCAGCGACGGTTTCATTGCCCGCGCCGCGCGTGATTCGGTACCGCCGCGCATCGACGCCTGGGTGACGCCGCCCGCCTATACCGGCAAGGCGCCGCTGTTTTTGACCGCCGATGCCAACCAGGCAGTCCAGACCTTCTCGGTGCCGCAAGGCAGCGATGTTTCGCTGCGCGTCACCGGCGGCTCGGGCGAGGAAACGCTGAGTTACGCCGATCAAGGCGGTAATGCGCGCGCCATCGAGCCTGCGGCGCCCAAGGAGCCTGCGGCCGCCTCCAGCCAGGCCGCGCCCAAGGTGCGCCAGTTCTCAGGCAGGCTGGACTCGAACGGCACGCTGACGCTCAAATCCGGTGAAAGCGATCTTGGCCACTGGGCCTTTGCCGTCGTCCCCGACAGGCCGCCGACAATCCGCTTCGTCGGCGAGCCGAAGCGCGCCGTCAATGGCGCCATCGAGCTCAACTACCAGATCGACGACGACTACGGCGCCGCCTCCGCCAAGGCCGTTTTCGAGCTGTCTGCCCCGCCGGGCGCCAACGCGCATCCGCTCTATGGCCCGCCCGACATGCCGCTGACGCTCCCGCGCCGCGGCGGCAAGGCTAACGCGGCCAAGACGACCAAGGACCTGACCGAGCATGTCTGGGCCGGCAGCAACATCAAGCTGACGCTCACCGCTACGGACGATGCCGGCCACACGGCCAGCAGTGAAACCAAGACGCTTGTCATGCCCGAGCGGCCGTTCGCCAACCCGCTGGCCCGCGCGGTGATCGAGCAACGCCGGCTGCTGGCGCTCGACACGAACGCCAAGCCGCGTGTTCTGGACCTCATGGATGCGATCACGCTGCGCCCCGAGGACACGTTCGACAACATGTCGAACTATCTCGCCATCATGAGCGCCAGGAGCAGGCTGAAGCTCTCCGAGAGCGACGACCAGCTGCGCAACGTGGTGTCCTATCTCTGGGAGATCGCGCTCGGTATCGAGGAAGGCAATCTGTCGGCCGCCGAGCGACGGCTGCGCCAGGCGCAGCAGGCGTTGCAGGATGCCATCAAGAACGGCGCCAGCGATCAGGAGATCGAAAAGGCGATGAAGGAACTGCGCGAGGCGATGAACCAGTTCCTGCAGGAATTCGCCCAGCGCGCGCAGCAGAACCCGACGGCCCCGCAGATGCAGCAGAACGGCCGCGAGCTGCGCAAGAGCGATATCGATCGCATGATGGATCAGATCGAGAACCTGGCCAAATCCGGTGATCGCGACAAGGCCCAGCAGCTCCTCTCCGAGCTGCAGGACATGATGAACAACCTGCAGGCCGGCCGCCAGCAGCAGGGCGGCGAGCAGGACGGCGAGTTGCGTCAGCAGATGGACAAGCTCGGCGACATCATGCGGCGTCAGCAGGAGATGATGAACGACACCTTCCGGCTGGACCAGATGCAGCGCGGGCAGCGTGGCCAGGGCGAGGAACAGCAGCAGCTCGGCCAGGATGGCGAACAGGGCCAGTCCGACGGCCCGCAACAACCAGGCCCCGGCCCGGACCGCGATCCGTTGGGACGGCCGAAAATGTCGCCGAAGGATTTCGCCGATGCGTTGAAGCAGCTGCAGGAAGGCCAGGGCAAGCTGCAGAGCGAGCTCGACCAGTTGAAGAAGGGGCTTGAGGGCCTTGGCATGGAGCCCAATGAAGGCTTCGGCGAGGCTGGCAAATCCATGGGCAACGCCGAACGGTCGCTCGGCGAAGGCGATGGCGACGTGGCCGTCGGCCACCAGGGCCGCGCGCTGGAAGCGCTGCGCCGTGGCGCCAAGGACATGATGAAGCAGATGCAGGCTATGCAGGGCGATCAGGGCGGCAGCGAGCAGGGCGGCCGCCGACAGGACGCCGACCGCGATCCGTTGGGACGGCCGCGCGGCACGAACGGCCCGGATGACGGCACCTCGGTCAAGGTTCCCGACGAGATCGACGTTCAGCGCGCCCGCCAGATCCTCGACGCGATCCGCAAGCGGCTGGGCAACGCGCTCAGCCCAGATATCGAGCGCAGCTATCTCGAACGGCTGCTGGAGCTGAAATAGTTTGGAGGACGGCTTGCGGGTTCCGCCATCGATGGCGGTTGCCGCCGCTCAGCCACCAACAGCCGCGCCCGCCTGCCTCGTCAACATGAAGGCCTCGCGGATTGCGTTCTCCATGCCGTCGATCGCCTCGCCGGTCGCCAGCGGATTGCGGTGCAGCACGACGTTTGACGAATCGATGTCGCCGAAACCGTCGGCGGCCTTGAGTTCACGGCAATCGGGCGGGATGTTGCTGCGCGAGATCGGCGCGATTGCCAGGCCGGACGTGACCGCAAGCGTCAAGCCGCCATTGGTGTCACTGGTGTAGGCGACGCGGTAGTCGAGGCCGCGCTGCTGCAGCGACTTGATGGCGAAGTCACGGCACCAGCCGTTGCGGCTGTAAAGCGCGATCGGCACCGGTCGCTCCTCATGCATGTCGTGCAGCGTCGAAGTCACCCACACTGTCGGATCGTGCATCAGCACCTCGCCGCCCGAAGAGCCCTCCCATTCGAACACCACCGCGAGATCGAGCTCGCCGGACGCAAGCGCCTTCACCTGCGAATCCGAATGAGCGTAGCGCACCGTGACCTCGACGCGCGGATGACGCTTGGCAAATTCGCCCAACGCCCGCGACAGGATCGAACGGCCATATTCGGCCGGGATGCCTATACGGACCAGGCCGCCGAGCGGTGGCGCCACCAGCGAGGCCGCCGTCTCGTCGAGCAGCGAGACGATCCGGCGCGCGTTCGAGATCAATTCGCTGCCGCGCCGCGTCAGCGCCACGCCGCGCGAGCCACGTTCGAACAGGTCATCGCCGACCATGTCCTCCAGCTTCTTCATCTGCATCGACACAGCCGACTGCGTGCGTCCGGCTTTTTCCGCCGCGCGCGTGAAATTACCGGTTTCGGCCACCGCCACGAAGGTGCGCAAAAGGTCGCTGTCGAGCATGGGCTTCATCGATGCCGCCATAAGAAAATTTCATTGCTGGTATCATTCCAATTCGTTTGCACTATGTCAAACACCGCAGGATAGTGGCTACACCCATTGGATATGCGGCCGCGAATTTGGCCGCGGACCGATAGATGAGTCCTCACTCGTACCCGCTGCCTGAAAACGGTAGCGGGTTCTTTTTGCTGGTAAGTCACGGCTTGCGGGGGGCCGATACTGATGCGGAACCGGATGGTGCTTGGCATTCTGAGCCTCTGTCTCGGCGTGCTGGTTTTCTCGCTGCAGGATCCCCTGGTGAAGGCAGTGTCCGGCCGCTATCCGGTAACCGAGGTGATGGCCATCCGTGCGATCGTCGCGCTGCCGATCCTGATCGCGCTCGTGCAGGCCGATGTCGGCCTGAAGGCAGTTCTGTCGAGGCGATTCGGGATGCTGACGCTGCGCGCCTTCATCCAGTTCTCGTCTTACACGGTCTACTATCTGGCGATCGCCGCCCTGCCTCTGGCCGACGCGGTGGCGCTCTATTTCATGGCGCCGCTGTTCATCATGGCGATGGCCGGTCCCTATCTCGGCGAACGCGTCTCGTGGAAAACGCTGGCAACGGTGCTGGTCGGCCTGGTCGGCGTTTTTGTGATGGTGCGTCCGGGCGCCGGCGTGTTCGACTGGGCGGCGCTGCTGTCGCTGGGCTCCGCCTTTCTGTACGGCTTTTCACAATTGATGGCGCGCCGCATCGGCGACACCGAATCGTCGACGGTAATGGCCTTCTACCAGAACGGCGCCTATCTGAGCGGCGCCGTTGCCGTTGCGATCGTCTTTCACGTTGCCGGCATCACCCATGCGGCGCATCCAAGCGTCGAATTCCTGGTTCGGCCATGGGTATGGCCGGCGATGCCGGATTTCCTGAAGATGGCCGCCTGCGGCTTCGTCGCTTCCGCCGGCATGATCCTGCTGTCGCAGGCCTACCGGATGGCGCCGGCCAACCGGGTCGCCACTTTCGAATATACCGGCATCCTGTGGTCGCCGCTGTGGGGATTCCTGTTCTTTGCCGAGGTGCCGCGTGAGACGACCTTACTGGGCGCGGCGCTGATCATCGGCGCCGGCCTGCTTGCGCTCACCGGGGGACGCCGGCGCAATCCGGCACCGGCCGCCGGTGTGGTCTCAAGCGAAGCAGCTTAGGGCTTTGCCGACGCGGGCGCGTATCTCGGCAAGCGTGAAAGGCTTCTCCACGACGTCGAGGATGATGCCATTGAGTTCCTCCGCGCGCTCACGCTGGTCGGCATAGCCGGTCATCAGCATGATCCTCATCGTCGGGAACTCTTTCGCGGCGGCCGTCGCCATTTCAATGCCGTCCATCTCCGGCATGCGGATGTCGGACACCACCAGATCGTAGCCGCCAAGGGCCTGCCGGATCATGTCCAGGCCCCGCGCGCCGTCGGTGGCGGTGGTGACATTGTGCCCATCGCGCTCCAGCGCGCGGGCAGCGAGGGTGCGGACGGAATCATCGTCCTCGACGATCAGAAGCTTTGCCATGCCGGAATTGATGCCGCCGAAACGTTGACTTTTTCTGAAAATTCTAACGATCAGCGGCTTCTTGCGATGGACGCCGGCATTCTTCAGGCGTCGCCCTTCACCACCCCGACAAACGGCAATTCACGGAACGCGTGCGCGACATCCATTCCATAGCCGACCACGAAATAGTCCGGACAATCGAAGCCGACATAGTCGGCGTTGAGCGCTGTCTGGCGGCGCATCCGCTTGTCGAGCAGCACGGCGATGGCGCAGCTCTTGGCACCGCGCGACAGCATCAGGTCGCGAGTGTAGGAAAGGGTCTTGCCGGATTCCAGTATGTCGTCGATCAACAGCACGTCGCGACCGGCGACCTCGTTGTCGATGTCGCGCAGCACCCTGACCTCGCCGCTCGTCGTGCCGGCGCCGTAGCTCGAAATGAAGATGAACTCGACCTCCGGCGACAGACCAACATCATGCATGGCGCGAATGAGATCGGCGGCGAAGACAAACGAACCTTTGAGGATGGAGATCACCAGGAGATCATGGTAGTCGCGCCCGGCGATTTCCTTGGCGAGCTCTAGATTGCGGCGCGCGATCGCCGACGCCGAAAACAGGACCTCAATGTCCTTGCCGCGCACAACTGGCATTCTTTTTGTCCTTTGAAATCGGATGCAACGTCGGAAGATGAGGTGTGTTGAGATTCAGGTCGGCCGGGTCGAGAACGATGGCTTCCGAGAACCGGAGCGGAGCGTACTTGAAGTACGTGAGCACCGGAAGCGCAGGAAGCCGTCGTTCGCAGGCCAGCCTCACCTGAAGATCGACACACCTTAGCCGGCGAAGATTACAGAGACGGTCTTCACGCCGTCTTTAGGCACATCGAGGCGGCTGGAAAAGCCGAATCTTTCGCCGGGCCCCAGGGAACGGCTCGATGTCCCCAGCCTGTAGCATATAATGTTCGACTTGTTGTCGATGACCCGGATTTCGAGCGGCGGCAGCGCCTCCGATCTGGTCCCGTCATTGGCCGCCTCGCCATCAACGAAAAGCACCGGTTTCAGGCCCGAGGCATCGATGCGCGACGTCACGCCGGAAATCGTCAGCGCGCTTGCGGGTTGCTCGGCCATCAGGAATGGACCCTGCCGCACCAGCGCATGGCCACCCGACACCCAGAAGGAGACCAGCGCCATGCCGACGCCGGCGATCCAGAAAATCGGACCGCCGCGCGAGGAACGCGCCGGGGCGGTCTCGGGTTTGCGCAGCATGCCCATGCCTTGGATCGGCGGAGCCGAGAGGATCGGCGCCGGCGCCGATGGCAGCGGGTGAGCGGCAAGACGCGGGAGCACCACATAGTCGGCATCGACGATGTCGGCCGCATCGACAATGACGCGCTCCGGCCAGGCATTTGTTGCCGTGCCGGTCATGATTTCGCCGGAAACAGGGCGCGCGGTTCTCTCGTCAGCCATTACGGCACCAGTGCAGCTTCGTTTCTTTTGCGTAAACGCAATTGGTTAACGCTTCGCCACCGGAATGGCTTTGAGACGTGGAAATCGAGCCGAAATTAACCGACCGTTAACCATGCCGGCCGATGGTCTATTAGAATTAGATTGTGGCGCGTCGCCGCCGAAAGTTCCAGGTCGCCGAACGTGATCCGCTTCGAAAATGTCGGCCTCCGCTATGGCATGGGTCCGGAGATTCTCCGCGACATCTCCCTGCACATTCCGGAGAGCTCCTTTCAGTTCCTGAGCGGCCCTTCGGGCGCCGGCAAGACGACCTTGCTGCGCCTGCTGTTCATGTCGCTGAAGCCGACGCGGGGCCTGATCACCATCTTCGGCAAGGATCGCTCGCGCATTTCGCGCAGCGAATTGCCTCTGCTGCGCCGCCGCATCGGCGTGGTGTTCCAGGATTTCCGCCTGCTCGATCACATGACGACCTACGAGAATGTCGCGCTGCCCTTGCGCGTGCGCGGGCGCGAGGAATCTGGCTATCGCACCGACGTCACCGAACTTCTGAAATGGGTTGGCCTCGGCGACCGCATGCATGTGCTGCCGCCGGTGCTGTCGGGCGGCGAGAAACAGCGCGCGGCGATCGCGCGCGCACTGATCGAACAGCCGGAAATCCTGCTTGCCGACGAGCCGACCGGCAATGTCGATCCGCCGCTGGCGCGCCGGCTGCTGAGGTTGTTCATCGAGCTCAACCGCCTGGGCACCGCCGTGGTGATCGCCACCCACGACCTCGGCCTGATGGAACAGGTCGATGCGCGTCGCATGATTCTGGCCGGCGGAAGGCTGGACGTCTATGACTGACCTTCCAGCCGATCACTTCCAGGACGAAACCGCCGAGGAGACGGCGGCGGTCCGGCGTGTCCAGCGCAAGATGGCGCCGATCGTGCCGGCCCAGAACATCGCCGGCCGGGCGCTGGTGCTGGTCATAGCCATCATGACCTTCCTGTCCTGCCTCACCTTCGGCGCGGTGACGCTGGTGCGAGACACCGCCTCGGTCTGGGAGAACCAGATCTCGCGCGAGGCGACGATCCAGATCAAGCCGGCCGACGGTCTCGACATGGAGGCGGCCCTTGCGCAGGCCGCGCAGATCGCCGGCGAGTTCCCCGGCGTGAAGAGCACCAAGATCATCGACCGCGACGCGACGGCGCGCCTTTTGGAGCCGTGGCTGGGCAGCGGCCTCAACATCGACGATCTGCCGGTGCCGCGCCTCATCGTCGTCACCATCGACGAGGCGAGCCCGCCTGACTTCGCCGCCATGCGCGCCGCCATCACCCCCAAGATACCGACCGCCGCGCTCGACGATCACCGCAACTGGGTCGACCGTCTCGTCGCCATGGCGCACACGACGGTCACGATCGGCATCGCCGTTTTGCTGCTGATGCTGTCGGCGACGGTGCTGACGGTGGTTTTCGCCACGCGCGGCGCCATGGCCGGCAACGGCCACATCATCGAGGTGCTGCATTTCGTCGGCGCCGAGGCGCGTTTCATCGCACGCGAATTTCGCTGGCATTTCCTGGTCACCGGCATGAAGGGCGCGGCCGCCGGCGGCGCGTTGGCGATCGCCGTCTTCATCGTCTTTTCCTGGTGGTCGTCGCGCAACATGGCCACGCCTCAGGCCGACCAGGCGACCGCGCTGTTCGGCAATTTCGCCATAGGCTCCGCCGGCTATTTCGGCGTCGGCCTCATGGTGCTGGTGATCGGCGCGCTGACTGCGGCGACCTCGCACGCGACCGTTGTCGCATATCTCAGCGATATCGACGTTCGCCAGCCGGATGGCGGCTGACCCATGAGTTCCAACCGAAAGTCAGCGCAAGGCGTTGTCTGCGAACAAGACAGCGATCACGGGTTGGGCAAGTGCCGTAACGCAAAGTGCGCCCGTTTTATCTATCAAAGGCCGCATTTCGGAGTTAACCATGAGATGTTTTCAGGATTAACCTGGGGATGATGGAAGCGCGGGAAACGATCGAGACGGCTGGACGGATGCCGGCGGCGCGCGTTTGCGCGTCCGCCCCAGCCAGGCTCGGTCGTCTGCGGCTCACACTGCGTGTCCTTGGTTTCGCCGCTCTTGCCGGGCTGGCGCTTTTCGCCGGCGGCTTCGGCTGGTTCGCCGACAAGGTCAGTCACATGACCACCCCGCTCAACCCGGCCAGGGCCGACGCCATCATCGTGCTCACCGGCGGGCAGTCGCGCCTCGACGCCGCGATGGACCTGTTGGCGTCCGGCAAGGGCGAGCGGCTGCTGATCAGCGGCGTCCATCCGTCGGCCACCAAACGCCAGTTGCAGGCCGCAATGGGCGGCGACAAGCGGCTCTTCTCCTGCTGCGTGGATATCGACCGCGCCGCGCTCGATACCATCGGCAACGCCGAGGAAAGCGCCAAATGGGTGGAGAACCACGCCTATGGCAGCATCATCATAGTCACCAACAATTACCATATGCCGCGCAGCCTGCTCGAGATGAGCCGCCTGCTGCACGGCGCGCGCCTCGAGCCCTATCCGGTGGTCAACACAAATCTCGGCAATGGCGGCTGGCTGACCAAGCCGGAAGCGCTGCGCGTGCTGCTTACCGAATACAGCAAATATGTGCTGTCGCTGGCGCGCGGCCTACTGCCGCTTCGCACGACGCCGGAGGGCATCACGCTGGCCGAAGCATCGACCGAGGCGAAGAATTAAAGCTTGGACGCCGCACTCCCGCGCAGGCGGGCAACCTCCCGCTCCAGGCTGGCGATGCGCCGGTCACGCTCGGCCAGCGCCGCGGCGACATCCGCCGCCTCGAAACGCTGTGGAATATGCTGCGGGCAGTTGGCATCCCAGGCCGAGACCGTGAACAGGATCGCCTGTTCCGGCCGCGCCTTGTAGTCAGCCGGCATCAGCCTCGACATCAGTTCCGGATCGTTTTCGACGACACGCGCCCTGCCCCAGATCTTGATGCGCCGCCTCAGCATATAGTCGATCAGGAACAGGAAGGATCGGTCATTGTCCTCCAGATTGCCCTGCGTGATGAACTGCCTGTTCCCGGAAAAATCGGCAAGGCCGATCGTGTGTTCGTCCAATACCTTGAGGAAGCCGGACGGCCCACCCCGATGCTGGATATAGGGCTGCCCTTCGGCATTGGCCGTCGCCAGGAACACGCTGGTCTGCGCTTCGACGAAGGCTCCGAGGTCCGGCGTGATCGTTGCCTGCCAGCCGCCGCGCTGCTCGACGCGCGCATAGGATTCGCGCGACCCCTTGCGGGACTGGATGGCCTTGACGGTCGGCGTGAAGGCGACGTCACTGGTGAATTCATGCATACCGGCGCTCCTCTGACAGGATCTCACATCAACTAGCTCCTTCCGGAAAACGGATGTAGGGAGCATATTTGCAAGTTATCCTCCCGTTTCCCGGAAGAATGATGGACCGCCTCGAAGCCATGTCCCTGTTCGTCGCCACGGTGGAGGCGGGCAGCCTTTCCGCCGCCGCTCGTCGCGCCGGCGTGCCGCTGGCGACCGTCAGCCGCAAGCTCTCGGAACTGGAAAAGCATCTGAAGACGCGCCTGCTCAACCGCTCGACGCGGCGGCTGACGCTCACCGACGCCGGCCAGTCCTACCTCATCGCCTGCCGCCGCATCCTCGATGAGGTGGGCGAAGCCGAGCGCACGGCGGCCGGCGAATATTCGAGCCCGACAGGCGAGCTGGTCATCACGGCACCGGTCGTCTTCGGCCGCGTGCATGTGCTGCCGGTGATCACCGGCTTTCTCGCCGCCTATCCGCAAGTGGATATCCGCCTGGCCTTGTCGGACCGGATCACACAACTGGCCGAGGAGCATATCGATCTTGCCGTGCGCATCGGCGAGTTGCCCGATTCAACCATGGTCGCGATCCGCGTCGGCTCGATCCGCCGTATCGTCTGCGCCAGCCCGGCCTACCTGGCCGCGCATGGCACGCCGGCCACCCCGCCGGAGCTGGCAGGCCACGACTGCATCACTTTCGAGGGTCTTGGCGCCCCGGCGCCATGGAGTTTCGGGACAGGCAGG
>Ga0315336_1001746_pt1 | contig 38660 bp, 37 predicted proteins | sample ASW5metaG_FD_204512 | JGI IMG/M metagenome (GOLD analysis project Ga0315336, IMG submission 204512) | Ammonia-oxidizing marine archaeal communities from Monterey Bay, California, United States - ASW #5 | ecosystem: Environmental > Aquatic > Marine > Intertidal zone | place: USA: California... | reverse complement strand
TCGGCTGGTCAAACCCGAGTTGTTACCACCAAGGGGTGATGAGTAGCCGGACGCCCAATATCGACGGGATTGCAAAAGCCGGGATGCGCTTCACGGACTACTATGCCGAGCCGAGTTGTACCGCGGGGCGGGCGGCGTTCTTGTTGGGCCAGTTTCCAGCTCGCACGGGCATGCACACGGTCGGCCTGCCTGGCGATCCAGAACGTGTGAGCGAGAAGGATCCAACGCTTGCGGCTCTGCTCAAGGGAATGGGATACGCGACCGGCCAGTTTGGCAAGAACCATCTCGGCGATACCGACGCGGCCCTTCCGACAATGCACGGCTTTGACGAGTATTGGGGTTGGCTCTACCACCTCAATGCAATGGAGTACACCGCCGATCCCGATTTCCCGCCGGGTCGAATCGGAGAGCCGTTTGCGCCGAGAAACATAGTCGAGTGCGTTGCAACGGCCGACGGAGGACAGCGAATCAGAGATGACGGGCCTTGCCCGCCGGAACGCATGAAAACGCTTGATGACGAGGTGACCGAGTACACGCTTGATTTCATCGAGCGTCAGGCGAAAGCGGACAAGCCGTTCTTCTGTTGGATGTGCCCGTCCAGGGGGCACGTCATTACGCACTTCTCCGACAAATACAAGGCGATGCTGGGAAAGAACGGCTGGGGCGAATTTGAGGTTGTCATGAAGGAGTTGGATGACAACGTCGGGATCGTATTGAAGAAACTGGACGAGTTGGACATCGATGACAACACGATCGTCGTGTTCACGTCCGACAATGGGCCTGAGATCATGTCGTGGCCGGATGGTGGCATGTCGCCCTTCCGCAGCGAAAAGGGAACGACCTGGGAAGGCGGATTTCGCGTGCCGATGATTGTGCGCTGGCCGGGCAAAGTGCCTGCCGGTGTCGTCAACAACGAAATCATGTCCGGCCTGGATTTCTTGCCGACGCTGGTGGCTGCCGCCGGCGGCCCGCAAGACCTGGTCGCCAAGTTGAAGGAGGGCTATGAGGGCTACAAAGTCCACCTCGATGGATACAACCAGCTCGATTTATTGACTGGAAAAGGAAGCTCAAAACGCAAGGAGATCATTTATTACGAGGGGACGACGCTACAGGCGATTCGCTACAACGACTGGAAAACTCACTTCGTCGTGCAAAACAAAGGCTGGTTCGGTCCAAAAGAGAAACTTGGTATGCCCTTGTTATTCAATTTGCGCCGAGACCCATACGAAAGGTCGGTTGACGAGGGGAATTACCAGCATTTTCTTGAGCACAAAATGTGGGCGTTCGGTCCCGCAAAGCGGATTGTCCAACGGCATCTTGCCACGTTCGGAGCATTCCCATCGCGCAGCGAATCGACGCGCTCCAACGCCAGCGAAATCAAAGAACAGGTCAAGGAGGACAAGGTTGGTCAATAAATTTCGGCAGGGCCAGTACAGCCGGCACTGCTTCTACTGATTGAGCATCGTGGTTGACTGGCTGGTCCTTTCTCTGGTCGAGGATTCGTTTGATGTATACCCCGAAGGCGTTTTCCGAGACAGACGAAACGAAACTTCACGACTTCATCGAACAGAATAGTTTTGCAACGGTCGTGACGGTTGATAATGGCACAGCGGTCGCTTCCCATCTTCCACTTTTGCTAAGTCGCAACGACGGGGCGCACGGTCGATTGATCGGCCACATGGCACGGGCGAATCCGCAATGGCAACAGGCCAGCGGCCGGCAGACGCTTTCGATCTTCACCGGCCCGCATGCCTACATCTCGCCGACCTGGTATGAAGTCGAGAATGCCGTGCCGACGTGGAATTATTCAGCGGCACACGTGTACGGCACGTTTCGTCTTGATGATGACAGAGATCGGCGGCGGGAGATCGTTCGCCAATACGTGGAAAGTTATGAAGCGACAATGGATAAGCCGTGGTCCGTCGACAATGCCGACGCAGACTTCATCGACTGCCTGTTGGATGGTATCGTCGGCTTCGAGATCGACATCGAGCGTTTTGAGGGAAAATGGAAGCTCAACCAGAACCACGACCGCGCAAAACGAGCGAATGTCGTTCGCGCCCTTCGGGAAGCTGGCGGCGAAGATCGCGTCCAGATTGCCGATCTCATGTCGCGGATTTTGGACGACACTTCGGGTGAATGAGTCGGAACGCGCGGGACGGGAATCTGCTATAAATCTCGTGGTTCGATCATCCATGCGCGGAAAAGTTTGCGTGTGAGTCAGACGACCTGAGGGTCGCATTACGAACCGAGCCGGATAAGATGGACAATCACGCACACTGACGAAAAAATGTCGACGCGCATCATTCCAAACAAAGCAGAAAGGGATCGCGGCTTAGCCGGACAAATATTGATGACTGATAAGACGCTGCCATTTGATCATGCGAGAATTCGGGAACTGATCGCCGAATTCCCAACGCCGTTTCACATCTACGACGAGCAGGCGATCCGCGCGAACGCGAGGGGGCTTCAGTCGGCTTTCGATTGGTGTGACGACTTCACCGAGTACTTCGCCGTCAAGGCGACTCCCAACCCGCGAATCCTTCAGATTCTCAAGGAAGAAGGCTGCGGCGGTGACTGCTCGAGCTTGGCCGAGTTGATGCTGTGCCAGCACGTCGGCATCAGCGGCGAACAGATCATGTTTACGGCGAACAACACACCGGCCAGCGAATACCAGGCGGCCAGGCACTTGGGCGCCGTCATCAATCTCGACGACATCACGCACATCGACTATCTCGACGAACACGTCGGGCTGCCGGAGGTGTTGTCGTTTCGTTACAATCCCGGCCCGCTGCGCGATGGGAACGCGATTATCGGCTCACCCGAGGAGGCGAAATACGGCTTCACCCGCGAGCAACTCTTCGACGGCTACCGCACGATTCGGGAACGGGGCGTGAAGCGATTCGGCTTGCATACGATGGTCGTTTCCAATGAGCTCAATCCCGATTTCTTCGTCGAGACCGCCGAAATGGTGTTCGAATTGGCCGTCGAAATCGCCGAGCAACTCGACATTCGCCTCGAATTCGTCAACTTGGGCGGAGGCATCGGCATTCCCTACCGTCCGGAACAAAAACCGGTCGACCTTCAGCGGATCAGTTCAGGAATCAAGGCCGCCTACGACGAAACGATCCGGCCGGCCGGTCTCGATCCGATTGCAATCTGCATGGAACACGGGCGGATGATCACCGGTCCGTGCGGTTATCTTGTGACTGAAGCGATCCACAAGAAGCACATCTACAAGAGCTACGTCGGCGTTGATGCTTGCATGGCAAACCTCATGCGCCCTGCGATGTACGGGGCATATCACCATATCACTGTGCTCGGAAAGGAACAGGCACCAGCCGACACGGTTGTCGACGTCGTGGGTTCGCTTTGCGAGAACAACGATAAATTCGCCATCGACCGGTCGCTTCCGGTGATCGACTCGGGCGACATTCTTGTCATTCATGACGCCGGTGCCCACGGCCACAGCATGGGCTTTCAATACAACGGCAAGCTCCGCTCCGCAGAGTTGCTGCTCAAGCAGGACGGTTCGGTCGAGCAGATCCGCCGGGCCGAGACGCTCGACGACTACTTCGCGACACTCGATGAGCCGAAGCTGGGCAAAGGCCTGTAACGGCGTGGGACTCGTTGTGGCGAGCCGAGCGTTAACGATTGCCCGTGGGAGTCTGCGCCATCGGCTGCCATCCCTGTGGAACGGGAAACGGCTGATTTGAATAGCCGGCTTGAACGACGCTCCCTGATTCGATCAACGACTCCCGGTGAAGCATGGTCGCCATGGCCAACGCGTTTGAGTGGTTCGGTTCCATTGCGAGAGCCCCGGACAATTCCCCGGCGGCCGCCTCGACATTCTCGCCGGCGAGATGCGCGTAAGCGAGCCGATACCGATCGTCGGCGGTCATTTGATAACCCTGTTCGGCCGCCGCCGACAGGACGCTCGCCGCATCATTCCAACGTTGTTCGCGCCCGTAGGCAACACCGAGCAGCCAGTGAGCGCGGGCCTGTTGTTCGCACGTCGGGCGCGTCGATCGGCAGACGGAGTTTAACAACGGGCAGGCTTGGGTCGGTGTGCCAAGTTGTATGTATGATTCGGCGGCACCCAGTAGCGCGGGAACTTGATCGTCATCGACCGCTAAAACGTGCAGGTAGTTGTCGAGCGCCTCGTCGGCATCTCGGCTCTGTTCCGCCAGTTGAGCGTTGAGAAGTCTCGCTTTGACGCAGTCGGGTTCGTTCTCAAGAGCCGTCGCGATGTGTTCGCGCGCCCCGTCGTAGTCCTCAAGATCGATCAACACTCGGGCCAACTCGACCCGACATTCGACGTCGTCCGGAACTGACTCAACGGCCATCTGAAGCTCGTCGGCCGCTTCGCGGAGATGTCCTTGCCGCACAAGCACGCCCGCCAGTTGTCGGCGAACGTCCGAATCGGCGGAGTCCGTTTCGGATGCCTGGGTCAACAAATCAGCGGCTCGATTCCAGTCGCCGTCCGCTTCAGCCGACCGGGCCTGGAGCGCCAACTCGTGGGCTTCGATCGCCCGGTGGTCGCCAAGCTGATTCACCCAGGCGCACCCGCTGAGACTTCCCGCAGTGCACACCAGCATCGCAAGACACGTCGATCGTCGCCATGTGGCACGTCGCGGCCGCACACGCGTTTCGCGCGAGGGCCGACGGTGAATCGAGTTTTTCGGCGAGTCGTCTATTGCCGCTACAATGCGGAGGCGACGACGCTCTTGGCAAGATACACCTGCTTGGCCCATTTCTGAATCCATGTTCCTGTACAGACGTGCCGAATGGGAGCTTCGTTATGCCGGGACGAAATGTGCCGCGTCGCAATCGAGACATTCCCGAGCGACGACGCTCGCGGCACGGCACGGCATTAGCCGATGCGCGACCGAAGCGAAAACCGACGATATTACTGCGATAGTTTGGAGGAAGACGAGTCGAGAAGGGGGCGGAATCCTAGCAGCCCAGCCATTCTGGATAAAGAGGGATTTCCGTGCCGTTTCGACAGCATCACCGCCTCGGCTCGTCGAACGGGAATCGAACGCCGACGATTCCCGGCCGCAGGCGTCCAGCATGGACCATTTCCTGTTTTTTCGTCGATCTCGGTGGAAAGATTTGCCCGCTGCCCACTATAATGCCCGCGGCTCGGGGTGCGCAGTTTCGGCCGTGGTGCCTCGAAATCAGCCAGCGAAAGATTAGAACGTTTGGCCCGCTCCTTGCACGTTGCGGATCAGGCTTCTAACGATAAATCGTTTCCAGCGTTTGAGTTGCGTCGTAAGAACGGGATAAGGAATTTGGGCAACCGAGCGGCGGATACGATCGCAAGAAGACAGTAATAGAACACCTTTCGCACAACATTGCGGTAAGAGAACAATGCCGAAGCAAAAAACGCACAAGGGAATTAAGAAGCGGTTCAAAGTGACCGCCTCAGGCAAGGCCAAGCACCGCAAGGCATTTCGCGGTCACAAGCTCAGCCACAAAGGCGGCAAGAGGGTTCGGCAGATGCGCGTCGATGGCGTTGTCTCCGGTGCCGAAGCGGTGATGATCCGCGACGCGCTCCGCCCGGGAATGTAAGCGCATTGAATGGAGGCGTGTGGGGCAAGCGCCATCGGACGCCGCCGCGCGTCGATCCGAGTGAAACGATCCGAGAAAGTAAGCTGTTATGAGAGTTCGATCCGGCGTAGCGCGTAGGCGCTCGAAAAAACGGCTATTCAAGGAAGCCAAGGGAAATCGCGGCGGCCGTTCGAAGCTATTGCGTACGGTCAAAGAGACCATTGTCCGGGCACGAGCCTTCAGTTACCGCGATCGAAGGACGCGCAAACGCAATTTCCGGGCGCTGTGGATCACGCGACTTACGGCCGCTTGCCGCGAACGAGGCATTTCCTATTCACGGTTTATCCACGGGCTGACCGTTGCCAACGTCGAACTCGACCGAAAATCACTCAGCGAGTTGGCCATTAGCGACCCGGCCATCTTCGACGAAATCGTGGAAATCGCCCGCGAAGCTCAAACTCAAACATCTGCCGCGTAGGTTCTGGCGGCTTTTTTGGGGCGGGCAGATAGGCAACTCGGCGCAACCTTGCTGCGTCGGCGTCGCCGCCCTGCTTGAGCACGGAAGCCGAGTCGTTGATCTCGGGACGTGAATTCCCTGCCATATTGAGGGTCGCTTGAAAGTCGGCCGTGCGTCCGCCCATTGATGGCGCGCCGTTGGATGCTGTGGCCACGTTGGTCTTTTGAGTGCCCGATGGCAAAACGGCACCGACGAACAAGAGGGCTCTGCTCGAATTCTCTTTTTCTGACGGACAATCTCGAAGTTGACGGTGCCTACTCACCCGCCGCGAAAGTGAAGCATGGATCCCTTTGCAGAACTTGTCGACTATGAGAAGGTGGCACTCAGTGCGATGGCCGAGGCCGCCACATCCGAAGACCTCGAAGCGGTGCGAATTGAGTTTCTCGGCCAGAAGAAGGGACGCTTAAGAACGCTGCAATCGTTGATCGGCAAGATCGACAACGAACAGCGACCGGCCTTCGGCAAACAGTTCAACGAGACAAAGACCAACGTGGCGTCGGCCCTTCAGCGCCGACAGTCTGAACTGAGCCGGCCCGAATCCGTCGCCAGCGGTTTGGACATCACGCTTCCCAGTATTGCCGTCGAGCATGGCCGTCGTCACCCGCTGACGCAGACGATCGACGAGTTCAAAGACATCATGGGGCGCTTTGGCTTTTCGGTCGTCGAAGGGCCGGAAATCGAAGACGAGCATCACAACTTCGAAGCGCTCAACATCCCCGAAGAACACCCGGCGCGCGACCCGCTCGACAACTTTTATCTCGCCGCCGCCAAGTCGGCCGCCGGCGGTCCTGTATTGCTACGAAGCCAAACATCGACGGTGCAAATACGGGTGATGGAGAAAACCGAGCCACCGATTCGGATCGTCTCGGTGGGCCGCGTCTATCGTCCCGACACCATCGACGCCACCCATTCGTGCATGTTCCACCAGATGGAAGGGCTGATGTTGGGTGACGACGTCACCATGTCACAGTTGAAAACCGTGCTCAGCATGTTCGCGGCCGCCTATCTGGGACACGACGTCGGCATTCGGTTCCGCCCGTCGTTTTTCCCGTTCACCGAACCGTCCGTCGAGGTCGACATGAACTGGGGTGAGAATTGGCTGGAAATCGGCGGTGCCGGAATGGTCGACCCGAACGTTCTCAGAGGCGTTGGCTACGATCCGGAAAAGGTCACCGGCTTTGCCTTCGGGCTGGGGATCGAACGCTTCTGCATGAAGCGGCACGGCATCACCGACATCCGCCGCCTGCTCGAAAACGACGTTCGCTTTCTGCGGCAGTTTTAGAACGCGTCCCCAAACCCGGTTGTGGTGGAATGGGACGCCGCGAAAAAGCGTCCACGTCACCCATCAGAGGGTGCGGGGACCAAATCGAAACTGCCGCTACTACGCCGACGTGTCGATCTCGTCCAGAATGTGGATTTTTCCCGTGCAGTGCTTACACGCCACTTTTGCGCCCGCGTATTTCGTCGAGGCCCGTAAGTCGTTTTCGCAGTAGGGGCACGTGGTGTAAAAAGCGTTGACGGATAAGCTGGGGCTCAAAATATCCAGCGCGAACGGCCCCTGACAGTGTTTGCACTGCACCGTCGAACCGACGTACTTGCGATTGATCCGAAGTTCGCGCTGGCAGCGGGGACAGTCGACGAAGTAGCCACGAATGTCGATCTCGATCATCGATTCAATCTCCTCCAGCGGAATGAATTCCGGTATCTCGACGCTGTCTTTGTCGAGGTCGTCGTTTAACAGTGCACGGCACGTCTGACAATGTATCAGATTCTCCGGCATGTACTCCCCGCAATCGGGGCATTCTCCACCAGACCAGGCAGCCATGACGCCTCCACAGTTTGTCGCGAGACGAAAGCAAAGGTCGTTCGAACGATGCGTCCGTCTGACACGGTTTTCGCTTTCGGCAAAAACATTTCTTTGTGATGCATGACAAGAATGACTCAACGTCATTCGCCGATCGTGGCCCATTCTTGGAACGTACCGTCCGAAACTTGCTCTCCTGGTTGCAGTGTTCAATCGAGGGTGGAAGAACACCGGCCGGCGAATCGGCACGATTCAAGCGAACCCGATGACGGATAACCTCGCCGGCAACTATTCATCCGATTATTCAAATCTATTCGATACGGGAACCCTACGGCAAGATGAAATTGTGCCCGGGCCGGTCTGGGGCGGAGCGTCGACCCCAAGAAACTCCCCGAAAAACGCTTGTTTTTCAGTGCAGAACTCACGTAAGAGGTTTGTACCGGCGCCCGCCAGACTTCACGGTCAGCCAATGCTTCGGCAGCGCGAAGTCGGCCGAAAATCGCCGGGCGACGGCAAGTCACTCCGCATATTCTCACGACGAAGTTCTCGGCCCTGCTCGACCCCCAAGATCAAAACTTGGGGGAAATCTAATAAATGGGCGGTTTCCTTGGTATTTTCGGATCGGAATGATTAGTCTGGACTTGGTTTAGACCCCGTCCCGAAACCCGGTTGTGGGCGAAATCGACGCTTCAAAACAAGGGTGACATTGAGCCAACAGAGGGTTTCAGGACTACGTCCAGTGTAGACGTATCCAGCGCTGACGCCCTTGCTGCGCCGCTGCGGTTCAGAAGTGCGCGCGGTGCTGATGCGATGTCGTTATAGGCTGAGGAGTTCAAAACAGTGCGGAATCGGCTGCTTGTCATATTACTGTTCGCCGTCTCGCTGGCGGTCTTCGGCGCGCGACCCGACGGCGCGAGCGCCGAGCCTCTGTTTACGACGAACGAATCCGAGCCGTATTTGATCATCGGCTTAGGACCGGTGAACGATTCCGAGTCGCCGCCTCAATCAACGGTCGGCGTTGGCAACGCATCCGATAATTCCAATTTCGAGTTGGGTGCGATGAGAGCTCCGGTTCCCGCAACCGACAGTTTTTTGTATCCCAAGCTCAATGACGGTAGCACAGGTTCGGGCGGCCCGACGCTTTTGGGAGCCGTTCCCCCACCGCCTGACAACGCTCGCCTTGTTGAAATGGGTGTCAGTTACAGCGGCAACATCGCTCTGACCCACCCCGATGCGATTCTCAAACTTTCCAACATCGGCGTTTACGCCGACCCGGACATCGGCATTCAACTTTCGGATCAAAACGGGCGACCCGACGCGGTCCAGGGTTCGAACTCGTTCTTCAACGATTTCGTGGAAGTCAACGGCGAGATCGTTCCCGGCTATCCCAACACGTTCTTCATGGACGGCGACGGAAATCTCGTGCCGGGCCTCGAAGAGGGAATTGTCGTCAAGCAAGATCCCGACAGCGACTCCGATACGCTCAACGCCAATCAGGCGGCTCGCGTCGATGATCGCAACGGCCCGGGCGTGAGCACGAAGGACTTCACGGCTCTGCTTACTGAACTCGGTGACGCCGCCGCGGCGATTGGCGTGACAGCGGCGAACGCCGTTCTCGATCTCACGCATTCGTCCAACGCCGGCAAGCTAGATGGCGGCTGGGAGGGCAACTCAGACAACTTCTCAACTGCCTCGACCTCCGGCCCGATCAGTGCGTCCTCCGTCGACGAAACGTTTACGATCACGCTGCTAGAGGCGGGTCTTACCATCATCGATGTCTTGACCGACGGAAACACGTTCTTGCTCCAGAACATGAACCTTGTCATCGATGCCGTCGACCCGCTGGCGCAAGTCATCTTTCGCTTGCCCGGCTCGACCGGTCACGAAGAGACGAACGACGAGGATCCGCCGCAGATTATGGATATCTCCAATGCCAACGTTTTGGCCGGCAACGGGATCGGCAAGCACAACATCATGTTTTACACCGACGCCCAAGCGAACGGCGTCTTCTTCTCGTTCGACAACACGATTCTCAACGGGATCACCTTCTGGGATCTCGGCTTCAGCGGCGGTGGAATTCACATCAACAACGCACAAGGGTCGGTGCAATTGGTGGCCGACTTTGTGAACCTGCAAGATGTGCGGTTCGACCGCTGGGCCTTCGACGCGGCGGTCACGCCACCGCCCGTCGTTGATCCCGTCCCCGAGCCCTCGTCGTTCCTGCTGCTCGGCTTCGGTGGCCTCGCGCTCATCGGCTATCGCCGTCGGCGGCGACAAGTTGCCTGAACCAAGACTTGGCCCCAAACACCCTCTCAGAGGCGACGTGCGCCCATCTGTTGGGCAGTCAGCCGCGTATCGTGGCGGAGGGGCGTGCGTTCAGAACGACTATGCCGGCTGCAGATCCTCGGGTTCGGATTCGCGCTCACAATCCTGGAGCAGGCGAATGGCTTCACGAATGACCTCGTCGGCCGACTCGTAGTTTCCCGCGGCGACTTCCGCTTGGATGAAACTCTCGAGTTCCGGCGTCAGCGCTGCGTCGTCTCCGGCGTCGAGCTCCTGGTTGCGGCTCTCGACGAACTCGTTGAACACACCCTGAAACTCGGTGACCAGGTCGCCCTTTCGCAACCGCACCGGCTCGGCTCGTTCACCGCGCGTCATCTGCTTGAGCACGCGTTCGAACTGAACGAACGGACCGGCGATCCGATTCGACAATTTGAGCATGTCCCATATCAGAATCGGCAGAGCCGACAGGCCGACGGCAAACAGCAGTACGTGATTCGAAAGGAATCCCAAGTACATTTCGACGAAAGGGCGCGGCTCCGAGACACCTGTTATTCCTCCGCTCAAAAAGAGCGCGTGCCACTGGAACAGTTGGAAGAAAATCCAATAGAACACCATTCGTCGGAGCAGACGTCCCTGAATGGCTTGACTCACGAAGAGCTTTTTCCGTTTGTAAGTCGGCTTTTTCATTGCTATGCCACCCAAATGAGCAGAGTGAATCGTCACTCGGTTTCGATGAAATGTGGGGTTCTCGTTTTCATTCCACGAGCACGGCAGAAGTGAACGCGCCGTCAATGACCTTGGTCGTGTCGCCTAGGTCCGCCTGCGGTCTGAGGACTCCGTCATACGCGAATGATTTTTTCACTTTTACGTACGTTTTTTTCGCACCGTTCCAATTGGAATCGATGACCCGGCATACGGCCCAACCGACAACGTGGAATTCCAAGTTGGCTCCGTGCGCGGTAACCGTGTCATAAACGGGAATCAGCCGTGTCTGTCCATGGATGGCCTGGACTGCCGCCTTCATTCCCGATGAGAGTCCCGGATCACCATTTAAATAAGATGCTATCGAGCTATCGATATGGGTGCTCGTCGGAATTCGGCCGTCAGCGTGAAGCGCGTCGAGGTCCTTCTGCCGTAGGCCGTTTAGAATCTGATCGCTAATATCTGACGTGCTGTTGTTTGCATCGCCGATATCGGACGTCCCCCAATTCCCCGGGATCGTGCCACCCGAATCATCCTCCATACTGCCGTCTCCGTAGATGCTCCAGATGTCTCCCGGATTCGTTGCGTCCCAATCAGCTTTGGGAATGCTGAAGGGCAGTACTCCGACACCAGGTTCGAGAATGCTGCCTTTTTGCAACACAGCCGTCCCGGTCGCGCGAACATCCGAGTCAACCATGCCGAAAATTCGTGCGAAGAAAAGTGGAACGGGCGAATTGGCGTTGGCATCGCGACGCAACGTCACACGGACCGTATCAAACGTTCCCGTATTCAGAATCGTAAAGTTGCCATAGACCGTCGTCGGGTCGTATCTCCCGATTTCTATGTCAGAATCGAGGACGGTGAACCCGGTGACATCGTTGATATTCGAGGCGGCATACTGCTTGACGGCGGCGCGAACTGCTGAGGCGTCCTGGCTGCCATCGTCTGCGGGCACAAGGTCGCGAACGGCTGCGAGCGCTGCCGAGTCGGCGGCTCGCTGGAGATTGGCACGTTTCGTGAGCAGGTATCCATAGTCGATGGCGAACGCCACCATACCAAGCAGGGGAATCATGAGGATGGCCGCCGTCACGGCGATCGCCCCTTTCCGATTCGCGGTTTGTAGCTTGGATCTGTGTTCCGCCGTGGGTCTTGTTTTCATCAATCTACCCTCTGCCTGGTGCAAAAACGATCGTCACTCAGTGGGATCTGATTGCTGTCACTCTCGTCGCATCACGGTTGTCGTCTGTGTCGACTTGTCTTTGAGCCCAGCGAATACGGGCATCCACCGAACCGCATCGTACTTAAACGCAACTTGGACTGAGACGGAAGACCCGGAGCCAATCGTCGTGATGTCTCCGCCCGTTGGGGCCGCACCCGAACCGTCGCGAACATCCACTATGAGTGCAGCGTTGAGCGTACTGCTCGGCACATTCGGAAACGCGTCTTGGATGTGGTCCTGAACGGCCGTTTCGACTTCAGATACGTTTTTCAGCGTGTTACGTGTTGCTCGTCGCGCTCCCACGCGTGAAGCGTCATTGACGACTTGGGCGACATTGATGAATTGGCCGACGTCGATTGCCCCCATTACGAGCAGAATCAACACAGGCAAAACGACTGCCAATTCAACTAAGGCTGCGCCGCGCCGGTCAACACGGCGAATCGCCACGGGTTGTTTCTGTGGTGACATCATTTGAGAGACACTCTTTCGAAAGCGCACTGCGACGTAACTTATTCGCGCCGATAGGTTGACTGTCCGCGTAGCACCACACTTTTCAGGAAGCTCGGCACAATCCACGAAACGTCGGAGTAACTGACTTCGATGGTCGTCGTGATCTCCGTGCCCGACGCCATGCCGGTGAGGCCAGACGGACTGATTGTCACCCGACACTTGGAAGTGTCGTCCGAGTGTGCCGTGACGGTCTTCAAAAAGTTTCTGGCCGCCTTCTCAGCATCCGTATCAACGTTGGTCGTAGCGAGGGCCGCCTTGCGACTCGACGCCCGAGCGGCGTCGGTCAAGGCTTGTTTGACCATTACCATTCGCGAAAATTCGATTATTCCAAAGACGAACAGGAAAAACAGCGGAACAGCAAAGGCCATTTCCACAACGGTCGAGCCCCGCCGGCGTTCTGTATTGAATCGAAGCGTGGATCTATTCATTGGTTTTCTTTCCAACTCATCATTGAAACACATCTCGAATTCTTAGTTGTCAAGTTTTGTCAGTCGAGTTGGAGACGGTGATGGAGCCGATGTCGATGCTCAAGGCGGCGAACGCAAAGATCACAATCAGTGGCAACCGCGGCGAGAACACGAACGCTGCCTCGGCGATTTGTCGTCTCGCGGCCACCTGTCTGAACGTTTTCCCGGTCGTGGCAAATCATCGTTGCCTCACTATGCAATGCGACCGGTACGGAACGTTTGCAGAAATCCAGATAAACCGTATGTCGCGATTCGCCGGATGCAGGACAATTCTTCGTGATATCGCCCTGTTGACACAACAATTCGCCTCAAGGTCGGACAACGATAGTATTCGTATCCACACATGGCGGGAATTGACGCGACTGAAGGGCGACCGCGGGTCAGGGCGAGCGTAGAGAACAACTAGAGCAGAATGCTCTAGTGCGTGCCCGTGAAAAACAGAGATGTAAGTGGTGTGAAACGATCAATGTCGCGCGTCATCGTCAAGACGTTGAAACTACGTTTCGGTGCAACCTGGGTGTATGTCTTCCAACCGAATAACAAGCGAGCGAAAGCTTGCCACATCGACAAACTGGCGCAATCCTTGTGTCCAAAAGACGCCGTAGAATTCTGTCCGTGGATAGCGAGCCAGCTCCGTGTCGTCCGCTTCAGCGATTCGCATTGTGCGGATTGTGACGGTCGTACCGAATCTGAATGATCTAAGGGGCGACGAGACACATTTGACAATGAGATTCTGCGACCTACGGTTGATCGGCAATTCCCCGAATTCTCTCGGTTTTGCTTCGAGCCGCGCGCTCAACAGTGTGAGTTCGATCCACGACACTTCGTGACGATTTGATGTTTTGTGAGACATAGTCATGCAAAAAGCTACGCGCAAGCGGCTAATTATTGACTCGAAAGTTCAAGGTGCGTTGCTCCGTCGATGCATCGTCCACTGGGTCATTTTTGGACTTGCCGCACTCGTCCTTCTTCTGCCGCTGCATATTCTTGGCCGTGGAATCGACGGACCTCTGTCGGTTGGCTTGGCCAGCATGTGGGATCAGTACAAATTGCTGATTCTGGTCGTTGTCGTAATAATGCCGGCATTCTTGTATGACCTGGTCAAGTTGAGTCACCGATTCGCAGGTCCCATTACACGCCTTCGAAATGAGATGCGCCGTGCAGCCCGCGGCGAAAGGGTTAAACCCGTTCATTTTCGAGAAAATGACTTCTGGCAGGAAGTGGCTGACGAATTCAATGCGCTGATTGAGCGGATCGAGAAGCCGGTCGAAGGCCGCGATTCAAACAGCGACGAGAATTCAAACAGCAATGAAAACTCGCGTGCGGAAGTCGCCGAATCGCCGTCGAGCGAACCCGAGGTTTGCGACGAGCCGAATGCGCCAGTCGTTCTGAACGTTTAGTTGACGCTCGGCGCAGTATCAGTGGAACCCTCGCCGACTGCCGAATGCCGCATTCCACAGTTTGTTGAGCACATCGAAGCTTCGAGTTCAGTTGCTCCCCTCAGTCACATTTTTTGCTTTGGCTCCGCCGACATGAAAACTCTTCGCAAGACCGACTCAAGATGCGGCAAGCACCGTGGGATCGCGGCGGTCGAATTCGCCGTCTGCCTGCCTGCAGTTCTGCTGTTGTTTGTTGGTTCGATCGAATGCGCCAGCATGGTATTTCTGAGGCAGACGCTCTCGGTATCGGCCTACGAAGGGGCGCGAAAAGCAATTCAGTTTGATTCAACAAACGGCGACGTAATAGCCAACTCCAACAATATCCTCACCTCACGACAGGTCGACGGCGCATCAATCACTCTCAATCCCACCGATGTGAGTGCAGTGCCCACTGGAACTCAAATCGGCGTGACGGTATCAGCACCATGTTCCTCCAACTCCGTTTTGCCGTTGAAGTTCTTTAATGACTATTCAATCACCGTTACCACGACCATGGTCAAGGAATGACTTTACGTGCAAGAGCGTGATGGACGACAGCTCCGAACAGCATGTTCGTTCGTTAGACGTGGAGAAACCGATGAAGAAACGACACAACGCCACGGATTCCCGCAATGGCGTCGTACGCCGGCGTGGGGCCATGCTGGTACTTATCGCCCTGTTGATGATCGTTTTTCTCGGGGCAGTTGCCTTCGCGGTCGACGTAGCCTATATGCAACTGACTCGCACAGAGTTGCGAATCGCGACGGACGCAGCCGCTCGCGCAGCGGGTGAAGCACTCACTCGCGAACAGGATTTGGCGTCTGCTTTTCAAGCAGCAAAAGATCTGGCGGCGCTCAATCTGGTCGGGTCAACTCCGCTGCTGCTGGATGATGGGGACATCATCCCCGGGAATTCCTCCCGCGAAGCTGACGGTTCGTGGACCTTCACTGCGAATGGTACGCCAACGAATGGCATACGCGTTGTCGGCCGCCGAACGAGCGACTCGCTCTCCGGGAGCGTGCCGCTGTTTTTCGCCGGGGTTTTTGGAATTGACGACTTCACTCCCAGCATGACCTCGACCGTTGTCCGGATGGACCGCGACATTTGCCTAGTCGTCGATCGCTCCAGTTCGATGAAGCTCGATCTGGCGAGCACGGCAGCGGGGATGAGCCTCAGCGATTCCCGGGTCTGCTTGACGCCCGATTCGGTCGATAGCCGCTGGGCCGCTCTGGCGACCGCCGTCCAAGGATTCGTTACGGCTTTGGCCACGACGCCACAGACGGAACATGTTGCTCTGGTTTCCTATGGTAGTGACTTTGCCTATTGCAGCGTCTCCAACAACGCGTCCGACATTGATCAGGATTTGAATGCCGATCATTCACTCGTAAATAGCGCCATGCAGTCGATTTCCGACAGCGTCTTCAACGGAGCTACGAACATATCCGCTGGCATCGATTCTGGTGTTGTAGTGTTGACCGATCCTTTACAAGCTCGCCCCTTTGCATTGAAGACAATCGTGCTGATGACGGACGGCCATGCAACTGAAGGACGGGATCCAGTCCTGGCCGCAGAAGACGCGGCGCTCGAGGGAATCATGATTCATTCAATCACGTTCGGCAACGGGGCACAACAGCCGGCGATGGAAGCGGTCGCCGCTGCGACCGGCGGCAAACATTATCATGCGCCTGACGCAGCGGCCTTGGAGGCAATCTTCAGGGAAATTGCTCTGACGATGCTGGTAACGCTCACCGAGTAACGGTCGTTGCGAATGGTGTGTCAGCCACCGGTACTTTGTACAACATGCCCAACATTGGATTAGATCGATGCGGAATACAAGAATCCCGAATAGGCGCGAACCTAGGCGTCGCGGCGCCACGGCTGTGGAATTCGCCGTTGTGGTTCCTCTCGTATTCTTTTTTTTCTTCGCGATGCTCGAATTTTCCAGAGCGAACGTAATCCGCAATTCGATTCAGTCTGCGGCCTATGAGGGTGCGAGAAGCGCAATCGTGCCGGGCGCAACTGCCGACGATGCGCGGGCGGCCGCATTCCAGATTCTCAACGCGGTCACGGCCGTGAATGCAAGCGTCACGATAAACCCTGCGACAATCACACAGCTGACGCCTGAAGTCACCGTTACGATCGCGGTTCCGTTGGATGACAACGGCTGGGTCACAGCCAAATTCTTTCAAGGCCGTACGCTGACAAGCTCGGTCACACTCATCAGAGAATCCAGCGAATTCACGGCCTTTTGAGGCACGAAGGTTTTTCAAATTCCGTCGCCTACAGACGCCAGGTCGTGGGTTACGCCAACCCGTGATATTTGTCGGTAACCGCCCTGGGCAGTCTGTTTGGGAAAAACAAGCCGGACGTGACCGTCCCGGCTCATGCACCCCCAAAGTCTTCGTGCACGTGACGGGCAGCGGTGCGCCATCTCGAAAGCGTCCGCCGTCCAATTCTCTACGACGCTACGGGCGACATTGACACTGTCCCATGCGATGAATCGGAAGAATTCTGCGTTTTTCAAGCAGACTTCTCGCTTGCACGTCGAGTTTGTGGGCTACGGTTTATTTGGCAGGCGTTTCCCCCCGCCTGGTTGACTTCAAAATGGCCGGTTCCGGCCGCTAACAAATCGAATGAAGCCGACCGATGCCGCAATGTCTCCTCCGATCGGAAAACCGCGCGACCGGCGACGGCCGCGAATTCGTTTATTGGACATGACTCCGCAAATGAGTCACGGGACGCCAAGGCGGGTGCTTTCGAACGGATGCCGTTTGATTTCACTTTTGGGATTCACATCTTCACGCGCGAACCGCCTTCTCTTTGATCGGAGACACACCCATGAACGCACTGAAACCTCGCCCATTCCGACCTGTCCTGTGGTTGAGCGGCTTGTTAGCCATTCTCTGTTTCAGCAGCGTCGCCGCTGAGGATTCCGACGTCATCGTGCACGTCGAAGAAGATTGGGAAATCGTGATGGCGACACCGGACGCTGATTGGTCGACGCCACAGTTCGGTATCGTGATGTCCCCGGCCGGACTTGCCGGTGACTACATGGTGTTCGAAATGAATCACTCGACGTCTCCCAGTCCCGTTGATGGCGGGTTGCAAATCCAGCGTTGGTCGGGCGATCACGTCGTTGAATGGGACAATTGCCCACAGAGTGAGAAGCTGCACCACGCCGATGAAAAGATCACGTTCACGACAAACATGACAGTCGCCGAGTGCGGACTGACGTTTGAGGTCTCCAACGGGCATTCGGAGAGCTGGGGCGAATTCGGCGACCACGGCCACCTTAAGCTGGTGGCCCCATCTTATCTCTCCAATCTCAACGGCTACAGCCCCGATTTCTCCGCTTCGGAGAGCCGCGTCGACTACGGCTCGAACCGTGTCCAGACGCTCAAACTCGTTGAGGTCCGCTACTACGACTCGGAAGGCCTGGTCTCGACCGATGAGACCGACCGTGTCGTCCATGACAACCCGGACCAGTAACAGCAATGCCGATTCACGCCGACCGAACACCACCTCTTGAAATGGGGAACTGAGAAATGCATTCACGCGACTCACACGCCGCTCGCGGCAGGTATCTACGTCATCATGGGCGTCGGGGCAGTATCGTCGTGCTCGCGGCCGTGTTTGTCGTCGTGATATTCGCATTCACGGCGTTCACCGTCGACACGGGCTGGCTCGTGCTGACCAAAGGACAACTCCAAAACGCGGCCGACGCGGCGTCGAAAGGGGCTGCCTGGGAACTGGTCGACGGAACCGGTATGGCGGGCACGCTCACGCCGAGCGAGGCGGCCACCGCCGCCCAAACGGCGGCCGCTACGGTCGCCGCCGCCAACCAAGCCGGCGAAAAGACCTCGGTGTACTTGAACGGGGCGCGTGATACGCGGCTCGGACAGTACGTTTGGAACGCGCAGACCGGAGTGTATGACAAACTATGGGGCGTCTCGCCCTACAACATGGTCGAGGTGACATTGCATCGCGACCAGGGAGCCGGAGCGGGAGGGGGCGACGAATCTCTGCCGCTGTTTTTTGCGCCGGTGATTGGGCACGAAACGGCCAATCTTTCGGTGACGTCAACGTCGGCGCTGTTCGCGGGTGTCGGCTTCAAGATCACTCCGGGAAGCAACCAGATGGTCAGCATCCTGCCGATCGCGCTTGATATCGATACCTGGGACAACCTGATTAACAACAACATCGGCACGGACAGCTATACCTACGACGAAAACTCCGGCGGTTCCAACCCAGGCGGCGACGGAATTCTCGAAGTCAACCTGTATCCCGAAGGCACGACGGCTCTTCCGCCCGGCAATCGGGGAACCGTCGACTTGGGTTCACCCAACAATAGCACGGCCGACTTGTCGCGGCAGATTCTTTACGGATTGAACGAGTACGATCTATCGTTCTTCCCGGACGGTGAAATCAGAACCGACAACGGACCGCTGTTGATCGACGGCGATACCGGACTCAGCGCCGGCATCAAAGACGAGCTGACCGCGATCATCGGCCGGCCGGTAGCCATCCCGATCTTTACCAGCGTCGTCGGACCGGGCAACAACGCCGTGTATACCGTGACCAAGTTCGTGCCGGTCCGCATCATGTACGTGAAACTGACCGGAAGTCCGTCGCATAAGAAGGTGATGATTCAGCCGGCACCGTTCGGCGATTCGACCGTCATCATCGGCGACCAGACGACCGTCACCACGGAATCGTACTTTACGACCTCACGGCTCATACAGTAGTTCGCATTTTGGGCGATGGACGACAAGCCATCCCGAAACTCGGAAATACTCGTACTCAATTCGGCGTCGATGCCCATCAGAGGGCGCTCTGACGACTGTTAGGAAACCGATCATGAAGGCAACTGAAATGAAAGCGGAAGTCTCGGCGACAAATCGTCGTAAGGCAAAGAAGCGAACCGGTGCGGCAATGGTCGAGTTGGCCATCGTGTTGCCGCTTTTCCTGACGATCGTGCTGGGGATTATCGAGTTTGGCCGCGCGTTGATGGTGGCGCAAATCGTCACCAATGCCGCCCGCGAAGGCGCGCGTGACGCGATTTTGGCGGGATCGACCAACACGGCCGTCGAGCAAACGTGCACCGACATGATGGTCAACGCACTCGGCGTTCCGGCGGGCGACGTGAGTGTTTCGATCGAAGTGACGCCGGCCACGGGAAATCCCGATCCCGCCGACGTTCTCGCAAATACCTTGACGAGCGACCTGTGCGCCGTCACCGTCACCGTTCCGTTTAGCAGCGTCAGCTACGTTGCCGGAAAATTCCTCGAATCAAAGACACTACGTGGCTTCGGCGCCATGCGCCACGAGTGACATCCTTCCTGTCTGGTCGACAGCGTCGCAATAGCACCCGCACGGCCCCCCGTGCGGGTGCTCTGCGTTGGGTCCTACCGGTTCGCTTCGAGGCAAGCCAGACGGTGGAAGGTTCGCAGGTAGAGCCGGCCGTTGGCGACGGCGGGCGTGGAATGGCTGGGGTCGTCGAGTGGAACGCGGCCGAACAGCTTGTATTCCGGGGAAGCCGCGACGACCACGACTTCGCCGTCTTCACCGATGATGAACAACTTCCCGTCGACGCAGATTGGGGAGCTGCTGTAGGTGCCGCCGACGCGTTTCGTCCAGATGTTTTTCCCGTCGCGGGTGCGCACACAGCTCACGACGCCGTTGTCGTTCCACAGGTAGAGATGTCCCTGGTATCCAATCGGCGTGGGAACGTAGGGCAGCGTTCGCTCGCGAACGTATCGAATGCGCCCGCCCGGCTCACCTTTGGCGTGGAAGGGGTCGACGGCAACCATGTGTTTGCCAATACCGCCACCGCCGCAAGTCTGAATGATCAACCCTTCGGTGAACGTGGGGGAACCAACCGTTCGCGCGGGGAATTGGCCCGTCATCCAGTTCATCCGTCCGGTGAGCGGATTGAGACTCGTCACACCCATCGCCCCGCAGGAGCAGATGAGCTGCGGGGCCTCGCCCTCGTGTGTAGCGATGAGCGGACTGGCGTACGACGTCTGTTGGGATTGACGCAGCGTACTCCAGACCGTTTTGCCCGTGTAACGATCTAAGGCAACGACGGTGCTGGGGCCGATCTGATCGTTCACGGCGATGACGAGGTCTCCGTACACAATCGGAGAGGCGCCTTGGCCGTGCCGACTTTGGAACGGCCCGATGCTTCGGCGCCAGACGAGCTCTCCGTCCATGTCGTAAGCCGCCAACATGTAGCGTTCCTTGTCGGCGAACGCCACGTACACGCGTTCGCCATCGGTCGTGGGGCTCGCCGAAGCCCAACTGCTCTTGAGGTGTTTCGTACTTTTGTTGAACCCGGTCTCGCGGGACCAGACTTCCTTGCCGGTCGCCGCGTTGAGGCAGAGCAGATACCGGATCGTTCCCTCTTCGATGGCCGAGGAAACAAACAGCCGGTCATCCCAGATCGCGGGCGACGAATGCCCGACTCCGGGCAGCTCGACGTTGAACGCGTAGTCGCCGGGGCTCCAGGTGCCAGGGATGCCCTGTTCGTTGCCGACGCCGAGGCCATTTTGGCCTCGAAACCGGGGCCAATTTTCGGCCGACGCCGAGCCGGCTGAAATCAACAGCCAACCCAAGGCCACCATCAACACCGGGTCCATCCATTTCCTCGGTCGTGATTTCACCACAATCAACCTCCGCGATTGAATACTGTGATCCCTGACAGCGACATGTCGCTTCGTTGCGACGACGACGCGCCGGTCTCGCGCCGCGAGCGAGCGGCACACGAGATCATCCCCGGACGGCAGATGTCCGACTTCAAGCCGACGGCGAGGCGCGCCTTCGGAACAAGGCGAGCGAGACCGCTAAGGCTGTGCCACCAGGATGACCGAACGGAGCCGGCCTTTCAAGACAGCCCCGCACAATGGGCACAGGTGGCCGTTTTGCCGCAGAGTGAGCGGGTATGAGGGACATGAAGAGTGCGCCGGAGAAGGGTGGCGGCCGGGGCGTCGGCTGGCAGTGGGCATCGAGCCGACTTCTTGAGGCGATCCCAAAACCCTCTGACGAGCTACGTGAACCCTTTGGTTGTAGCATCAAACGCCACGACAACCCGGTTCTGGGAGTGCTCCTAATGTGCCACGTACAAAAATAGGAACATGAAGTGGCAGATGCTTCCCCAGATGACGCAGACGTGCCAGGCCGCGTGGAAATATCGGACCTTGTCGTCCGTGAACAGAAACACGGTCCCGATGGCATACGATACCGCACCGGCCAAAAAGAGCATCAATCCGCTCAGTTGGCTGACTTCCACCATCCGGCCCAGCGTGACCATCGGAATTAATCCCAACAGAACGAAGTAGCCGGTCGGAATCGTCTTCTGAGAGTGATACACGCGAACGCCGATGCCGACGAGCGCGAATAGCCACATTCCCGCCAACACCATCCACCACGCGCCGTCGCGCAGGTGGGCCAGTGCAAACGGAGTGAATCCACCCGCCATCAACAGGAAGATGCAGACCTGGTCGAGCGTGCGGAAGAACGAGCGCAGTCGAGGCTGCTGAAAGCTGTGTGAAAGAGTCGAAGCCAGATACAGGCTGACAAGCGAATAGGCGTAAATGTGGCACCCAACAATTCGCCACGTGTCACCCGTGCCTGCGCTGGTCCGCGTGATGATGACCGCGCCGACTAAACTTAACAAAAAGCCAATTCCATGCGTGAGCTGATTCGCAACCTCATCGGGCACTAGCGCGGCGATCGATCGAGATTCTTCAATAGATGCATTGTCGGCAACGGCTTCAATGTGTGTGCTGTCAGCGATAGACCCAGCGGAAATCGTCATGGTTGCAGATCGATCCATCGTGTTGCGTGTCCCCCCACTTTAGTTGTTTGATTCAAGTGTTCTGCTCAATTGGCCGGCGTAGTGTCAATCGACGCCCAGGCCCCCGTTTCCTAGGTGGCGGCTCGGCGGACAAAATGCTCAACATTGGCCAGGTTGGATGAAATCCGTCGATTTCGAAGCCCTTGTTTTGAGTGGCTCCCTGCGTCCTGTTCGAGCAAGTAACCGCTCGATCGCGAAGATGGCTCCACGAGAACGTGGCAGCGCGATTCGACGTCATTCGTCCTAAGGTGTGAATATGTAACAGTATGCGAACTGAGACCGAAATGGGTATTCCGCATCCGCCGGTGGCACCGGCGGTAGTCTGTTTTCGGGTCGCATCGAGTATGCCCCTATATATTGATAGATCGGCCGTAAGGGAAGGCGACTATGAGGAATAAGCAGTCCGAGCAGCCATGCGGTCCAACAATCGGCGCACGCCGTAGAAACATGAACACGTAAAAACATGAACGCATGTGCTCATATTTCGATATCCGAGCGAAGCGTTCGCACCGCCTTTCTCCAGGATCGACGGCGACCGGCACCCGCGATCGATGGTGCTCGAACGGTCATTCCTGTCTTTCCTCAGCACGACGCCCTGTTTTCCAATGTTTCCACCATTGACGTGACCTTTTACTTACGTTACTATTTAGTCACTCATTGAATGTGTCGATGAGGGTAACACTTTCGCCCCGAACCGGCAGCGCAACTCGACCGTTCAACGGGTGACAAATGTTGGTGAGACGAACAACCGTTTTCAATTTCACAACGTAGTGAGGGACAACAATGGAACTGCAAAATCTTGTGTTGGATGTGGAACAGCAGATCGAGATCAAGGCGGCCGTCGGTGACGTGTTCGAAAGCTTGCTCAGACGATTGGGCGAAGACAATACAACGCCGGACGAGAAGGCCATGCCGATGCGCCTCGAACGCTGGCCAGGCGGTCGATGGTTTCGCGACCTCGACAACAGAGCCGGCCACCTGTGGGGGTTCGTGCAGGTCATCAAGCCGCCCACACTGCTCGAGCTCCACGGCCCGATGTTCATGTCGTACCCTGTCTCGGGGCACTTGTCGCTTCGGCTCAGCCAGGTTCCCGGTGGCACGCAGCTGGCGCTGCGGCACCGTGCGTTGGGAATGATCGAAGACGAGCATCGGCAAGGCGTCACAGCCGGCTGGGGGCATTACTTGAACTGTGTCAAGAACGACGCTGAATGAATGGGGCGACGTTTTGATCTCGGAACTCGACGCTGCGGTATCAGATCGGTCCCGGAGCATCGATTTCGACGATCTCATTCGCCACCGGACGTTGAAGTTCGAAGACCGGCTATTCTAAAACTTATCTAAGAACCAGACAGGAGCAAGAATTATGCTGAACGTCTCAGACAGACCCACGATGGACACAATGGCCATCGAACGCATGACGTGGTCGCGAAACTTTGCCCAATCGCTGCTCGACGGCTTGAGCGACCGCCAGTTGATTGCGCGCGCCGGCGGCGCGGGCAATCATGCCCTTTGGATCATGGGGCACTACGCGGTGGCCGACGATCAGATACGCTGCGCGATGACCGGCGAATCCCCGACGCTTCCCAAAGAGTACAAAAAGCTCTTCGAAGGGGGATCGGAGCCGATCGACGATGTGTCGGCTTATCCGTCGCGCACGGAATTGACGGGGTCGATGCGGGCATCTCGCGAGCGGATAATTGACTGGGTCAAAGAGTTGGACGAAAGCGAGTACAGCACGCCAACCCCCGAGGCGATGGCCCCCTTCGCACCGGATGCGATTAGCGTACCGTTCGCGATTTCCGCCCACGACCTGTTACACGCCGGGCAACTAGCTGCAATTCGTTCGACACTGGGATTGCCGCGGCTCCATGCTTAAATTGTCCCGCGTGTTTTGGGATCGCCCCGCGAAACTGCAACGGTTCAGATGATTCTATTTCAGCGTCGATCGCGCCTGGAGCTGCTACAACGAAACTGGCCATCGTCTAGACCGATAGATAGGGAACCGTCGTGACGGACGACCTCGAAAAAGTGTGGAAAGCGCTCGCCGACGCCACGCGGCGAGAGATTCTCGATTGTCTTCGCGAAGGACCGCGGAAGACCACCGAGATCGTCGAGCGGTTTCCACACCTCACGAGGTTCGGCGTGATGAAACACATCGACGTTTTGCGCGAAGCGGGCCTCGTCAACACACGTCAGGAAGGCCGCTTTCGCATCAATTCGATCAACGCCGTGCCCATCCACCAGATTTACAAGCGCTGGGTCAGCAAGTATGAAGATCTCTGGGCCCGCAAGCTGACCGGCCTGAAGGATTCACTCGAAGAGTAATTTCGACTGTTTAGACGGGACGGGGCCGCATTACGTTCGTAAGTCCGGACGTTAACGGCCGGAAACTTCTCCAGAGAAATCGAAGGCTGCCAAACGAGACAACACCGGAGAAATCGACGTGGCTTACAACGAACAACTCGCGGCAAGGGTCAGAAAGGTGCTCTCACGTCGTAAGGGCTTTGCCGAGAAAAAGATGTTCGGGGGAATCTGTTTTCTGCTCAGCGGCAACATGTGCTGCGGCGTCACGTCCCGCGAACTCATGCTGCGTCTCGGCCCCGAGGGTGCGGCGAAGGCCCTGGAAGAGCCGCACACCAAGAAAATGGATTTCACGGGCCGGCCGATGAAAAGCATGATCTTCGTCAAGCCGGCCGGCTATAAAACTGATGAAGACCTGCGAAGCTGGGTCGGGCGCGCCGCCCGATTCGCGTCGTCACTACCGGCGAAGTAGGTTGCCGCGCGGAATCCATTACGGGCTATTCGCATCTTTCCGACGGGCGGCGACAGCTTTCAAACTTCGAAAGATCCACGGAACGAGAAGACGCAGAAGAATCAATAAGATGACGACCAAATACAATTCGTCTAACCAGAGAGTGAAATTGTTCGCTCCCAAGAGAACGATCTGAAATGACTTGCCTAGCTTGACCAAGAGAATCGCTCCACACGTGCCCGACATTAGTCCGAGACAGGCCAGAGCGGTGTCGAATAGTGCGCCGTGCCAGGAAAAGAACCATCGACATAGATGGAGGATTGCCACGGCAGCGATAGCAGCCAGGGTGAACGAAAGACATTGCCATTTCGACAAGAACATGAGTATGAAGAAGCCCGCCGGCGGCGACATGAAGAGAAGCAGCATGCGCAAACAGCCGTATCCGGAGCCGGGTGATGGCTGCTGCGCATCGTCGGCCGAATTGTCGTCAACTTTGTTTTCGTGCATGGTCTTGACCTCGCGCCGTGGGAAGTCCGTCCCCACTGGTTACCAAGCTCTGCCTGGTAACCCACATGCCGCTATCCGTTTGCGTATCGTAGCGGTTATTGCTTGGTTGCCGTAAGTCGATGGGACGCCGGCTTCCTGAAGCGGAACTTCGGCGTGAGGCGTTCCACAGAACGTGCATACTGCTTCGGCGTCCAATTTTCTGCGCGGATTCTGCCAATCCTCAGCTTACATCTGCCTTAGTGAAATAGAGCGGATGGATTCGCCCATAGATCGCGTTATTTGGGAAAATCCGCGAAGGATTTTCCCCGTGAGCGCAAAGAACTCTATGAATATCTTAAACGACTCGTCGCCCAACCGGGAAATCGCAATGCACGTGAGCAGGAGCGGACGCCATGCCATCTGATGAATCTGATTTGGTGGCCGCTTTACGAATTCGCGATTCAAGAGCGTGGATCGCCTTTTACAACTCCATGGTCCACGGTACTTACGCGTTTCTGTGGCATCTGACCGGGCGCAATCGTGCGATCGCCGAAGACTTGAATCAGGAAACATGGCTGTCTGCAATCGAGTCGATCGATCAGTTCGACGACAACCGCGGTGCGCTACAAGGTTGGTTGTTCGGAATTGCTCGCAATAAAGGCGTAGCTCACCTGCGAATCCGAAAAGTGATCCTCGGCAAGGGAACGTCCGAGACCGTTACACCAGACTCTCTCGTCGACACAAAACGCGAGAATTTACCGCCCGCCATCGTAGAGAGGAGCGAACGAGCGGCTCTGATGCGTGCCGCATTGGAGATCCTGCCGTCGGAACGACGCGATGTCCTGCGCGGCAAATATGTCGAGGGACTCTCCGTCAAGCAACTCGCCGACCGGTTGGGAAAAAGCCCGAAGGCTATTGAATCGCTTCTCACGCGATCGCGGGGAGAACTACGAGAGATTCTCGATTCCACAATCAATTGACGCGGAGTAACGCGAACATGAATAACAATCACACATCCTTCGATGACGACCTGGTTTCCGCATTGAGCGATACGGACTTGTATGAGGCCGACCCTCGTCCGGCGCATATCGAGGAACTACGTGCCAAACTGCTGGCCCAAACGGTTGAGGGCACGGCCACGCCGGCGTCGATCCGAATCTCACCACGCAAGAGAACACGGCGGCTGTTGCAGATCGGCCTGCCGATGGCAGTGGCGATCTTGATTGCGATCGTCCTGATTCCAGCCAGGTCGAGCGCATCGAAGGCACTCGCACAGGTCCTTCAAAAGACGCTCGCACAGAAATGGGTTCACGGGACGACAACATGGACAAGTGGTGAGAAAACCGTGACGTCGGAATCCTGGTCGTCACCAGCGCTGCAAATCGCCGCAGTGCGTCATCCGGCGATGGTCACGTTTGTCGACCACAAGCAGCAGGTCTCCGCCCGATTCAAGCCGGGTTCCGATTCGGTCTACCTTATACGCCCGATGCCCATAGACAACCGGCAGCAGCAACAAAGTATCAGCGCCCTGGACCGGCTGTTGACAGATCCAGAGGCGGAGCAGCCGTTCTCTAGATTCGATGTGACCGCGCTGAACAAGAAGGACACAAAAGTCGACGGCAAGCCCGCGCGGGAATACTCGTTCCAACTCAAGCAGCCCGGCAATCCCAATGACGACCGACGCGTCCGAGCGGTTGTCGTCGTTGATACCGGACTGGTCGCAATTTGGGAGGAACAGTACGGAAACGGTCTGCGGCTCGCAACGAAGTTTGACTATCCCGATGACGGGCCGCGCGATATTTACGCACTAGGAATTCCAAAAACGATCAAGGTTGTCGATCGTCTGGCAGCAACGGACGTGACGCACATCGCGTCGCGACTCAAGGAAGGTCGCACAAGCTTCGACGACTACGACGCCATTGTCGTGCAGCATGTCGAGGGACGGCGGTTTTCGGTGGCCAGCGCATTCTCGGTCCCGGCTCGTCGCGTTCGACGCAGCGGCAACAAGTATCGCGTGGACGATCTGCTGCGGGCCAAATCCGGCGTCGACGAACCGGCAGCGGACGCCGATCTAGCCGAATGGTGGAGAAAGAACCGTGACAGCTATTGGTCGGTGCCTTTGCTCATTTGCAACGGCCGGACGATTACGACCTATTCGATGGTTGCCGACCGCATGCCGCGCGAGGGAAAACCGAATCTCAAAGTTAAACTACGGATGGAGAATCCAGTGCGCGGATTCCATGACGATCCGACCGTGTCCTGGCCTCACCTGATGCCCGAATTCAACGTCCGGCCTCACCTTTGGACCACGGTAGAGAAGCGCGCGTTCGAAGTCGAACCAGCGCCTGACGACGGCCCGGACGGAACGGTGCGTGTGGTCATAAACTACCCGGGCAATGAACTTATGCCCGAACGCGCCCGGTACTGGCTCGACCCAGACCACGATTTCTGTCTTCGAAAGGTTGTAACACCTGTCGTAGAGCGCGACAAGAAGTCGATCGCGCACATCAACACAGAGGAATTCGAAGCTTTCCAACAGTCGCCGATGGGCCACTGGTATGCGACGCGAACCCGCCGCATGACAAGCAACATGGACGTCGTTCAGGTCCGCGATTATTACGTCGCCTTCGAAACAGAGTTGGACGATTCACTATTCGAACCTCTCGCACTCAGTGAGTAACCGACAGCGACCGTGGATCTTGCCAGCGCTCGCGCATCTGAAGAAAGGAATGTAATCTTCGGCCTGCTGGATTTCTCGGCTTGCGTAGGGGTAAGCCCCGACTGCCACGGCGCACCTACGGTGCCAACAGCTTGCCCATTAGGAATGCGTTCGCGTCGGCGTAATCGTCCGACTTTGATACGCCGCTGATCAGCAGATGGCATTCGTGCCCCGCTTGATCGGCTTTTTCCTTCATTTTGACCCCGTAGACCGGGTGGTGAATGCCGTGGCCGGCGTTCTCCGAGGGCAGCGTCATGTTGTTGCCGTACGACATGAACAGCGGCGGATCTTTTTCGTCGAGGTGGTTGTAGGGAGAAAACTCTTTGTACAGAGTCTCGTGCTGCTCGTAATTCTTCAGAGCCCCTTCGATCGTTTTCTCGCCGACGGCCATGTTGATCATGCGGTGCTTGAGAACGTTCGGGCCGAGCCAATCTTCGATGACCTTCGGGTCGATCGACGTCTGACCTCCGCGGACCGCCGCGGCGGCGACCCGCGTCGATTGCTGTAACACCGGGTCGTCGGCGTTGGGGTCGGCCAGGTCGTCGTGCAACAAAATCCACATCGAAGTGCACGCTCCCGCGCTGCCGCCGGTTAAGGCGATGCGGTCGGTGTTGATACTCCACTCGTCGGCTTTTAAGCGCAGGAACTGAATGGCGCGGGCGGCGTCGTGAACGGGAGCCGGCAGCGGATCCGTACCGGTGTGCCGGTAGTTGATCGCCGCGTATGAAATACCCTTTTCCAAGAAGGGAAGAAAGTTCTTGGGCTTTTGCTTCTTGTCGCCGCCGGTCCAGCCGCCGCCGTGAATGTAAACCAGGAGCGGGCGAGGGCCGTCACCTTCCGCCTTCCAAAAGTCGAGCACGTTCGCATCATGCTCGCCGTACGAGACGTTTTCATGCGTTGCCGAGGGTTTGTCCGGTTTGGCGACCGCACATGGCGAACCAGCGGCGACGACGAAAACAAATGCCAACACGGTGACGATCTTCATGCGTTTCTCCGAGTACATCGTTTGGGTTTTTTGATCTCACACGGTTCGAACGGTTTTCATTGCTCGGCTATTATTGGCTCGATCGCGCAGGGTCGATCAGAATCGGGGAATCCCAGCCGGCGAGGGCCGCCGGTCTGATACCCTTTCGGTGCCCGCCGAAACTGAACGTCGAAGGATGGTAGGGGCCCACAAACGCGATCGGGCCGTCGGGTGTGATCGCGTCGTCCATACCCAGGCACCACAGGCTGCCGTTGACCAGCATGCGGCGGAACCCGTCGTTGAGAATGTCTTCCGACGCGCCGTGCGTGGTCGTGAAAACTCGGCCCCGTTTGCCGGATTCGCTCTCGTACGTTCTCACCCAGGCGACGGGCAATTCTTGCTTGGTGGAATCAGGCTCGGCGTCGGCGTTCATTCCGTGGAGAATTCTGCCCCGGGCCAACGTGACGCTGCCCTCGATGGGATAAGCCTTGTACCCGCCGCACTGCACGTGCACGTTGTTCACGCCGCGTAAGATCGGATGCGAGCGCTGATCGTTCTCCAGAATCAACAACGAACTCTGCTTGTGGTTCGTGCCATAGTGGCCGACCCAGGTCTCTCCCAGAATCTGCCGACCGAACCCACCTTTGAAGTCATCACCCGCGTAGTAAGTTGAGAATCTCTTGAACGGGCCGCCGTCCATTTTGAACGCGTGCGTCGACGTTCGTAGCCCCATGACCGGACCGCCTCGGTCGAGGTAGTCGACAACGTGCTGCATCTGTTCGCGAGGGAAATCTTGAAATCGCAGAAAGACGATCATCAGATCGGCCGTCTCGAGCGCCTCGAGGCCGCCGATGTGCGAGCTACCGGGTTCGATGGCCCCCGACTCCGGATCGATCGTGAAAAACACGCTGCATCTAAAGCCGTAACGCTTCGCCAGAATCCGCCCCAGCGCGGGTAGCGTTTCTTCTCCCCGGTACTCATGATCTCCGGCAATGAGAACGATGTGTTTCCCTTCGCCGGGGCCACCGGAGCCTTGGTAGACAACCGAATGCGGGTTGTCAGAAGCAAGTGTGGATCGCGATACGGCCAACGACAACGCGCAACACACGAAACAGAACAATGTAGCCTTGAGCATTCTCGCTCCTTAACGATCTCTCTGTGAGTCAATCCCAGTCGCTCGACGATCCGAAGTGCTACATTGTATCACGGCCGCCGCCAATCGCCACAACGCTCGATGTTGTCGCATGCGCGGAACGACCAAGCATAGCGCGAGACAGAGGGACGGGGCAGGTGATGTCCGCGAATACTGCGTAATCTCTCTTTGCCTGTTGTGTGTTCCCCGGATATGCTGGAGGCGGTGAACGCTGCCGTTCATGACATCGCAGAAGGTGTGCTTGCCGTGAAAGTCACGAAGTCCGTTGGGCATTGGTTCTACCTAATCGCGGTGTCATTGGTCGCCGCGATTGGCGTCTATGGATATAACGAGGGTGCGGCAGCCCGCAGAGCGCAAGCGGCAATCGCCGCGATTGAGGAGTTGGGAGGGTGCGTCTACGCTGAAGACCGCAACTCAGACCGGCCGGTGGCAAGAGTGGAATTCAGTCGATGCCTCTGTTGGACAGAGGATGAAGTCGGTCTGGTCACAGAATCGAGGGCGACCCAGATCAACGAATTGGCCGATCGCACAGTTGGATACCTCACCAACTCCTCCGCCACTGATTCGGGACGTTTGGACGCCGGCCAAGCGATCAACCGCTTAGGAGACTTTGCCGACGGCAGCAATATCACCGACGCCGATCTCGTTCACTTGACGGCTCTGACGCATCTCCAAACACTATCTCTCGACCATACCAAGATCTCTGGAACTGGGCTGGAGCACTTAGAGCGATTGACCCACCTGCGACAATTGAATCTCTCCGGTTCTCAGATTGGCGACGCGGGCCTGGAACACGCAAGAGGGTTGACGGGACTCCATGTGCTCGGTCTCGAGCGAACTGGGATTACCGGAACGGGGCTCAAGTATCTGAGAGGAATGGACAATCTTCAGGTGTTATTCCTGGACGAGACACAGATCAGCGATGCGGGACTAGTCAACCTAAAAGGGTTGACTAAGCTCGAATGCCTGCATCTCACGAGCACGCCAATCACCGACGCCGGGTTGGTTCACTTGAAGGGGTTGACGAACCTCCAATATTTGTCGCTCAATGACACTCAGGTCACCCGCGAAGGAGCGAACAAGCTCAAACAGTCGTTGCCGAAGTGCGTTATTGGCCTTTTTTATTGATTTTGAACGACATGCGGCCGCTCCACCTGTCAGCGCGAAAATCCCGGCAGCACGTCGCAATCTACTCCGCCGTCGTCTTGCGTCGCTTTCGCCGCGCTCCTTAGGAACTCATGCAACAGCGCAACGTCAGCTCGGCCTGGGCCAAGGCTCGTCGTTGCGGGCGTAGACGCCCTGGTCGAAGTTGCTAAAGAAATAGGGCAACAGCGGATGCGAGATTGGCAGGCCGCTCTCGTCGGCCATCAGGTTGACCGAAGCCGCGTAAGTGCAGGTCGATGAGCCGTCGACGAGCACATGGTACCACGGCTGATTGCGCTCCGGCTGCGTCTGGTTTTTCGAATACCACTTATCGTCTGCCTGACAGAATTCATCGCGCGCGACGATGACTCCTCGGTAGCCATACCGCCGATGGCGGACGACTTCACCCGGTTCGAAGACCGGGTACTCGTGCAGGGGCCCCGATTCGGGACGATTGATCGCGATCATTGTCGATAACTTTTTTGCAGCTTGGAGGAAATGCGAGCAGTCACGAAGAAACAGGACCCAAATCATATCGATCCGTTACTTCGTGTTACAGACTGATTTTGGTCGCGGTCTCGCCCCGGCCGATCTCTCCTAACGCAGATGGCCGGCGGTCAAGACGGTCGCCCGGCAGTTACTCGGGAGACTTGGTTCGCTCGAATCGCTGTGCGCAGGGTGCCGAGTTGAGCAACGCTTCGGGCGACCACTTTCCTTTGGCTTCGTGCTCGGTTGCAGCGTACTTGTTCGCCAGTTCGTAAACCGCGTCGTCGCTTTCGTCGACGTAGAGTTCGAACCAGTGACCTTCGATACCTCGCTTGGCGACCCGGATACCGGCCGCAAGCCGGCCGCGATGATCGCCTCCGGCGCAGTCGGCAGCGATGAGCGCCGCCATCAGCCGATCGGTCACGCTGCCCTCCGTCTCTTCGTAAGCCTGGCTCATGGCGACGATGACCTCGCGCCCCGCCAGCGTGTTCCCTTGACAGGCATAAAAGCGTCCCGACATGCCGCCCCAATATCGGCTTGACTTCTCAGCGAAGGCCGGGTTTCGGTTCGCGGCTCGGCCTTCAATGTCGATGATCGCCAGTTGCCTTTGCTCGCGCCGCGGGTCGTCTTTGAGTAACGTCGCCAACACCTCTTCGGGCGCTTGCCCCTCGGCCAGCAAGTCCAGAGCTCGGTCGCCAAAGTTCGGATCGTGCCAGTGCTGCGTGCAGAACGCGCCCACGCCGGCTCGGACGTACGGCACAACCTTGCCCACGGCGGGGTATTTGCTGGCAACCGCCGCACCGCAGATCCCCGTTTCCGGGTCGACGGCCACAATCGAAAACGTCGCCGTGATGCCATCAGTCGGCACCATCGGCTCGGACGCGTTTCGAGCCGGCTGCGAGCTCGCTTCACATCCCAAGGTTACCAAGGCACTAACCAAGCAAAATAGAATCGTCGCGCGCATCGCGTTACCTCCTGGGCTATTCAGTGGAGACTCTGGAAACTTCGGGCGATCTCCCCCTCATCGTACCGCACGAAACGCTCGATGATCTACCGAATGTCGTGCTTCTGAAGCCCATTGCTCGGAGATCGACAATTGCTTACGCGGCAAAGCCCACTCAACGCGAACAATGTCGATTTAAGGTCCCCCGGTGTCGTCCGACTGGCAGAAACGTTAAGATTTCCGTGGTGGTTTTGCCCCTCGTCCGCCGTTTCCCGACCCATTCGACTCAGTCGGCCGGAATTGTAGACGGGTGACCGCAGATTTGTTCTTCACACTCGATTCCGAGCTGATAAAATTGAATACTGCGGGACGAAACGGTTCCCTCCCTTTTTTCAACAGTGAGATGATCGATGGCACAAGCGAATGTCGACCCGACGGAATTGCGGCGGTTTGCGCAGATGTTGAAGAAATTCAACATGCAGTTGGCGGAGCAAATCACAGCCGTCTCCGGGCAGTTGAGCGAGTTGAGCAATTCGTGGCGTGACCAGGAACAAATCAAGTTCCGGGAGCAGTTCGAGTTGCACATGCGGACGATATCCAAGTTCATTGAATCGAACGATGAACACATTCCCTACCTGCTACGCAAAGCCGAGCGGATCGAGGAATACATACAGCAACGTTAATTGGTCTAACCACTCTGCACGTCCCGAGCGTCTTGCAGCGTGGTCGACCGCCGGACTCGGCGACATCCTCTTGTCCCGCGAGCAAAGAGACTTCCAAACATGAACTCTCCCGCCAATGTGACGATCGAATCGCTCCGCGACTTCAAAGCCGCCTTGCAGGTATTCGGGGAGGACACAACATCGGGATTGGCATCGGTGCGTCAGGAAGTCAACCGCACATTGGGTTGGTTGGAACAAGAATGCCCCGCGTATTGGCGGCAACAGATTCGCAACTGTTACGACGAGGTCTCCGAAGCCCGCACTCGGCTCACGTCTTGCCAAATGCGTACGGTCGGTGGCCGCCGGCCCGACTGCATCGAAGAAGAGCAGGCCCTGCGAAAAGCGAAGCACAGATTGCAATACGCCGAGGAAAAAATCCAGGTTGTTCGAAGATGGGTGGGCAAGGCGCAGAGCGCTTCGGATGAATTCACCGGTCGCGTCGGCCAACTCGATCGGGCGCTCGCACACGACGTTCCACATATGGCTGCGCTTCTCGAAAAGATGTTGGCGGCACTCGACGCTTACGTCTCCGCTGGACCCAGCGGAGAGTCTTCGAGTGCCGGTTCGACCTCAGCCAGTTCCGATGATGAGTGAACCTCGCCCGGTTCGACGACGCAAGGGAAAGACTTATGAGACCTGGAAACGTATCCGGCGGGTACGCAAGAATGCAAGACTCGCTTGAAAAGTTGAGAACTGCGTGGATGCAAGTCGAACCACACTGGACGGACGAAACCAGCCGGCATTTTAATGAGGAGCATCTGCAAAAGGTATGCATAGAAACGCAGGCGGCCCTACAGGCAACCCAACGTCTGAGAGACATACTGGCCCAGGCGAAGCGAGACTGCGAATCATAGGCAGCAAAGAATCGTACGCCGCACGACCCATTCGCGGCATTCTGCACATCTAAAACACCTACGGGCAAGAAACCATACGGACCAAATCCGCGACCTTGGCTCTGTCGTGCCTGTTCATAACAGCATTCGGCGGGCCAATCGACCTCACATTCAAATAAGGCGATGCGAAAAGACCGATTGGATCGGCCGTGACTCACCAAACGACTGACCGGCGCGACCCATCAGATAATTCTGAAACCGCTTGAGCAAATTGTCCAAACTATTTTTCGTGCTGATATTGATTCATCCATGAATAAACCCATTCCCAGCCAAGCCATGCGGCTCACGTCGCCGCATGGCGTCACACAATTCGAGTCAAGCCGCAAGTTCCCTAGCGGGAGAACGTGCGGATGAGCGAACCTCTCTCGAATGATCGTACCAATCAACTGCTTCGCGATCTCAAACGCTGCGTTGCCGAGCGCGCCGAGGCTGAGCGTCGATTCGAGTCGGACCACGCGCACGGCACGTCGATTATCGACGCAAAGTTTCGCGATGCAATCGCACGTCTCGACGAGCGGTTCGAGACCGACAAGTCGGCGGTCGAAGAGGAGTTCACGGCGGCACGCCAGGAATGCCTCGCTGAATACGAGAGTTCGGCCGGCGTCGTTCAGGAAGAGTACGACGCAATCCTTACCGAAACGAAGGGCCGGTTCGATTCTGAAACCGGCGAGGCGACACGCGCCAAAGACGATGCGCAGTGGGTCATTTCGTCGCTCTTGGACGACGAGTCCGAAAGCAGCCCGAAGGTCGTCTTCGAGCGTTTCAAGAATCAACTGGGCAATTCCAAGACCCAGATGAAGTCTGCGCTGGAAGAAGTCGAGCAACAGTACGGCCAAACGGTCGAAGTGATGCGACGGCGGCGTCAGTGGCTGGAAGCCGACGAGCCGGAGCCGACGTCGGCGGCCCGGAATCGGGAAGAGTCCCAGGAAAAGTTTCACGAGTCGCTTCAGGCCTGCCGCGAATTGACGACGCAACTGACTCGTCGAAAAGTCGCCCGGCTGTTTTCCGGATTCCTGCCGTTCATCCTGCTACTGTCGATCGCCGCGCCGATTTTTGCCGGATTGTTTTTTAGCTTAGACTACACGAGCCTGGGCATTCGGTTCATCCGCACACAGCAAATCTGGGCCATGGTCAGCGCCGGCATCGGATTCGCCGTTTCAGGAACTGTTCTAGGTATTGTCTTTGCAGCAACTCGAAGCAAATCAGGACAGTTGATCGACGAGATCGAGCAATCCATCGCCGACGCCAAATCACACCGCGAGCGTTGGGCTCGATTCGCCAAGCGAGACCTCAAACAACGACAAGCCGAATGCGCGTCGGAGTACAAGCACCTCGAAAAACAGCGCGTCGACGCGCTCAACAAGAGCGAGGCGTCGGAGCAGAAGAAGCTCACAGAATCGACCAGTCGAAAGGATGTGGACGTTGCGGCCGCCGAGCTAAAGTACCCGGCGATGCTCGCAGACATCGAGGACACGAAAGATCAACGGCTCGCGGAGCTCGAAGAGACCTATGAGCCGCAGCTCGAGGAGATCACGCGACGCTACAACCAGGAAACAAAGGCCCTCACCGAAGAGCATGAACGCTCCCGCGACAAACGTCTGGCCCTCGAAGAGCGCGACCGCGACGCGATCACCGAGTCCTGGACGAAATCGATCGCAGACTTCTCTCAGGCGGTCGACGATCTCGATGACCGCTTCGAGTCGTTCACACCAGAATGGGAAACGCTGTCGGATGACAGCGCGACTCTGCCGACCGACGTACCGCCGGCACTGCACATCGGCCGATATACGGCTCGCCTCGAAGACCTTGAAGACGGGATGCCCGCCGATGAACGGCTGCGCCCCGAACGGACACATTTTGATCTGCCGGCGTTCCTCTCATTTCCGAGTCATCCGTCACTGTTGTTCAAAGCGAACGGTGACGGTCGACCTGCCGCTGTCGACTCGATCCGAGCTACAATGCTGCGGCTCTTGACGTCGTTGCCCCCCGGCAAGGTTCGGTTTACCGTGTTCGACCCCGTGGGTTTGGGCGAAAACTTCTCCATGTTCATGCATCTGGCCGACTTCGACGAATTGATGATCGGCACACGAATATGGACGGAGTCGGCGCATATCGAGAAACGACTGGCCGACTTGACGGAACACATGGAAAACGTGTTCCAGGCTTACTTGCGGAACGAATTTGAGTCGATCGACGAGTACAACGTCCAAGCCGGTGAAGTCGCCGAGCCGTACCAGATTCTTGTCGCAGCCAATTTCCCCACGAATTTTACGGAAGCGTCGGCCAGGCGATTGGTGAGCATCGCCAGTAACGGGGCGCGATGCGGCGTCTACACGCTGATCAGCGTCGACACGAAACAGATGATGCCACACAACTTCGATCTTTCCGATCTGGAAGCACACGCCACAACGTTCGAGTGGAAGAAGAATCGATTCTTAACGACCGATAGGGAACTCGCGCTACTTCCGCTCGCACTCGACCGGCCGCCCGAAGCCGAGCAATTCGGTGAGATCATTCGTGTTGCGGGACGGCAGTCGAAAGACGCCCGCCGCGTCGAGGTGCCTTTTAAGCGCATCGTTCCCAAATCCGACGATTATTGGGCACAGGACAGCAAGTCCGGCGTCGACGTTCCACTGGGGCGTGCCGGGGCAATGAAATTGCAGAACTTGAGCCTAGGTAAAGGCACATCTCAGCACGTCCTCGTTGCGGGAAAAACCGGTTCTGGTAAATCGTCGTTCCTGCACGCGCTGATCACGAACATGGCGTTGCACTACAGCCCCGACCACGTTCAGTTCTACTTGATCGACTTCAAAAAGGGTGTTGAATTCAAGACATACGCTACCCACAACATGCCGCACACGCGTGTCATCGGCATCGAAAGTGACCGCGAATTCGGCGTCAGCGTTCTCGAACGCCTCGATTCCGTGCTCAAAGAACGCGGTGACAAATTCCGCGAAAAGGGCGTACAAGACGTCCCCAGCTATCGAAAGGCGGTACCCGGTGAGGCAATGCCTCGGCTCATGCTGGTGATCGATGAATTCCAGGAATTCTTCGTTGAAGATGACAAGCTCTCCCAGGCGGCAACGTTGTTGCTCGACCGTCTCGTCCGTCAGGGCCGCGCGTTTGGAATTCACGTAATTCTCGGCTCGCAGACTCTGGGCGGTGCGTATGCACTCGCGCGGAGCACGCTCGGCCAGATTGCCGTCCACATCGCGCTGCAATGTAGTGATTCCGATGCGCACCTCATTCTCAGCGAAGAAAACTCGGCGGCCCGGCTGCTCACAAGGCCCGGCGAGGCGATCTACAACGACGCCAACGGCCTGCTCGAAGGCAATCATCCCTTCCAGGTCGCCTGGCTTCCCGACGACACGCGCGACTTTTACCTCCAGGAAATCACCCGGCTGGTCAACGAACAACAGCTCGATGTCGAATCGCCGATTGTGTTCGAGGGCAACGTGGCTTCCGATCTGGGACGAAATACGTCGCTGGCGAAAGTCATCACAGCACTCAGTTCGGCCGGCGCACAGGAGGAAATGTCCGTCTTCTCCAAGCTTGGCATCTGGCTGGGAGAAGCCGTTGCCATTAAGGAGCCGACCGAAATCTCCTTCAGTCGTAAGAGCGGCGACAACATGTTGATCGTCGGGCAGCAGGCAGAAACGGCGCGCGGCCTTCTGGCGACAACGTTTGTCACGCTCGCAATTCAGCAGTGTCGTTTTGAGATGGGCGATGCTGCCGCCCAATGTTTCGTTCTCGATGGCGATTCCATTACCGGACCGGAGTCGCAGGCATGGAACGAATTGAGTGGCTTCCTTCCGAACAGAACTCGAATCGGCGGACAGCGCGACTGCGGTGAATTCGTCTCAGCGGTCGCCGCCGAAATCAATCGGCGAAACGAACAGAACGATGAGGCGGCGGCTCCGATGTTCCTGTTCATCGAAAATTTGGGACGGTTCCGCGACCTCAGAAAAGACGACGACGACTTCGGCTTCTCAAGCATGGACAGCGACAAGCCCGCTGACCCCAGTAAACTTCTCGGCGATATTCTCCGCGACGGCCCCGGGGTCGGCGTGC